>Ga0316202_10000067_pt1 | contig 178853 bp, 155 predicted proteins | sample 3monrhotite_MG_FD_204934 | JGI IMG/M metagenome (GOLD analysis project Ga0316202, IMG submission 204934) | Microbial mat bacterial communities from mineral coupon in-situ incubated in ocean water Damariscotta River, Maine, United States -... | ecosystem: Environmental > Aquatic > Marine >...
CCCTAAGATTTCAATTTGTTGAGTTTTCATCGGTTCCTCCTTATATGTTAGATAAGATCACTGTTTTATCAATCTTATCATGGCTCGTTCGAAGCCGGTATACGAGGGAGGAACCATTCCATTGCATCCTAATGAAACGTTAGCCAAAACCTAAAAACCCAGCCGGTATTGCCCAAAATTGCCACCATATAGAGCAGAAGGATGCCCGCTCAAAGGGCATCTTTCTTGATGTTCAAAATCGTAAACCTCAGCTAACCGATCACTGACGCCACCCTAAAATCATCCGACCAAATCTTGAATCGTTGGGAAGAGCGGCTGTTTAGATAAAATCAATTGATCTGCTGATAGAACCTTGAAAAGACTCATAAAGTTTGGCCCAAAATCATGCCGAGATATTTTTTACCTAAGGCCGGGTTTGGCTCCCTGAAGTTCTCAAACTTGGCTTGGGTTTCTGGGTTTGCCCGGTCAATTCGGATTCCCCAAATCGGCCTGATCCCATTCGGGAGCATCGCATACCGAACATCCCCGATGACCTTGTCATCCATTGGATCAAAGGCCAGATGGCCCTGAGAAAAGTCGCCAAACCGCATGATATCTTTCGCAAGAGCCGAGTCAGGAGGCAGCTGGGGCATATCTTTTAAGATTTTAAACGCAGGGAGCTTTCCCCCAATAAAGACTTGTTCTTTGCCGAACAAGGCAGGGCGAAGGGCATCGATATGGTAAGAATCCCCTTCAATGTAGATACTTCTCCAAACCAACAGGTTTCCCATGGTCGGTTTGAGGGTCAACTTGCTCACCTGATGGCCCCGCTGCTCTGCGAGGTTCATCACCATTTCTCTGGCCCGTTCTTTTTGGATTCCCCCAAGGCTCAGGTAAGCTGCCATGAACACAAGGCCGAACCAAGCGGGTTTGGTCCGGTTCTTTTTAAAGGCAACAAACAGAAAGCCCAACAGCCCCAGAGTAAACAAGGGGTCCAGAATAGAAATCAAATTGAAAGAGATCTTTTCTGACATGAAGGGCAGGAAAATCCTGGTGCCATAGGTTGTACACGCATCCAATAAACCAGCCGTACCGTACCCCATCACCGCCCAAAGGTAGATCTGCTTGAACCCAAGCTTCCCCCTAAAAACGAGCCAAAAGAGCGCTGCGGCGACTAAACCACCGAGCGGAACAAAGGCGAGGGCGTGAGTAAAGTGGCGGTGAAACTCGAGGTTAAGCAAAGGATCACTTCCAGAGGAGATCAAAACATCTAAATCGGCTAATAACGCAGAACCAAACCCAATGATGCCCGCTTTGCGTTGGTTCTTCCCCTTGGTGAAGGCGAGGGGGAGCATTGAGCCGACGAGGCCATGAGAAATAGGGTCCATGTTTTCCTAGAGGTAAAGCATCAAGTAACCTGAGTGGGCTTAGACTAACCGAGGCCAAGCAAATTGCAAAGCGCAATGGGTTGCCCTGGCGCCTGAAGAAGGTAAGACACCGCCAGTCGGGGAATCAGGCGAAACCGGATAACACTCTCCTGGCCCAAAAAACAGGGTTACTGTCCGCTGATTATACAGTATGCGAATTGTATTGGTTTCACTTCAGTTGAAAAAACAAGCTGACACCTGATTGAAATACAAGAGGAACCAGCTGGTTTCTACTGTTTGGCAAACCCGCACTCGCTCATGAAGCCGTCGATTTGGAGGAAATCGTAGGGTTTGCGTAGGAACAAATCTACGCCGTTTTTGATGCCCTGCAAAATCGAATCGGTCCGGTTGTGATTGGTGGACATGATGATCGCAGGTTTACTGACGTTGTTGATCTTTTCGAAGGTGCGAATCTCTTGGGACATATCCATCCCGTCCATATGTGGCTGGTCGAGATCAAGCAGGATGACTTTATAAAACTTCCCCGTCTCAACGGCGTCATAAAATTGGCCCAGCCCGTTGATCCCATCGATGACCACTTCAACGTCACCATAGTCTTCAAAGGCTGATTCTAAAAAACGGGTGTTTTCGTAGTTGTGGGTGACTAGCAAGATATTCATTGAGCTTAAACCAGGGAGACGATTAAAATTGAGCTAATACTTACCGAATATCCCCTTATAAATCAAGTGATAATAGAGGTCCGGCAACAGCATGCCTATTTTAAAAACCGGGCATACTGAGCAAAGGGGCGGTGCCGAATTAGAAATCCAAGGCAAAAGTACCATCCCTCTGTCAAAAACAGAAGAGCTGAAAAGTATAGTGGGGGGTATGAAAAAAAATGGAGCGGGAAACCGGATTCGAACCGGCGACCCTCTGCTTGGAAGGCAGATGCTCTAGCCAGCTGAGCTATTCCCGCTCGTTTTTTTGTTTGATCTGGGGAGAGATCAATCATATGTGTGGCTGGGCCGCTAGGATTCGAACCTAGGAATGACGAGACCAAAACCCGTTGCCTTACCACTTGGCGACGGCCCAATCTAGTCTTCGAGATTATTTTTATTCTTCCAACAAGTCAAGAGGTTTTCTGCCTTGCCCTGTTTTTCACCGGAGCCCCCTGAATTTTCTAGGCCAGCGGCCTTTCACCTGTCTGTTCCGCCCCCGAGAGCGGCCCCTCAAATTATTTCTTTGCATCATCGATTCAGTGAGCGCTAGACACTTTCCCCTTGGGGCGACACAGCCCTTCCACCAAAAGGTTCACCACCCCGGTGTGTTCCCGGATCACCTCGGCCCGGAGGCATTCGGCTTCGGTGACTCGGTGGGCATCGCTCCACCTTTGATAGAGCGCTCGCTCCCCTTCCCCCAAGAGTTCGCCCCAAAAAACCGACTGGTCCATATAGAGGTACGCCCGAGCGACGGGGCCTTTTCTCTGGTCCCCCGGCTCGACCTCGCCCCCATTGGCCCCAAAGTGCAGTGTACACAACGCCCGGCCCCCGGTTGTCTGCTCAAACTCGACCATTCGCCGGTTGCTCCGGGCGGCGTTGACCGCCCCCGAACTGGGGACCAGATTGTACGGATTGCTCACCGCCGCCGGTTTGCCCTGGGCTCTGTGTTCGGCGCAGCCCTCGGGGTCGACCTCTCCCTGACAGCTCGGAGCAAAGGAGGCCGGAGTCCAGGGGAAGCGCCTGATCCGGCTGGCCGGGACGATGTGCTCCCACTCCACTTGGCCTCCCCGTTTTTTGTCCTTCACCGCCGGGCAGGTGTTCAGGTCCACTTGATGGGTCGCGCCGTCGAAGGCGCAGCCACAATAAAAGGTACGTAGCAGGTGGTGGGAGGTGTAGACTTGATACAGCCGGTTTTTGGCGGTGCCGAAGCTGGGCGGCTCGCTGGCCCAATCCTTGGCTTGGGCCAGCGCCCAGGGGGATAAACCGGTAAGTAAAGAGACACAGAGCAAAAAAACCTTCATCCACCACCTCGAAAGAGTCCCTTTCAAGGTCCCCCATTCGGCGCCCGACAAACCAGGGCAATAATGGGACAAAAAACAGGCAGCACTACCCCTTGGCAGTTGTTTGGCTTTCGATTAGACTAGGGGCATCAACGAATTTTCAGCCCTAAGACCCGGTCTATGAACCCCAGATTACTAGTTTTTTGGATTTGCTGCGGCCTGTTGTGGCTCACCCAAGGGGCGCAACTCGGCTTCTCGGCGGTGAGCATACAAAGCACGATCCGCTCCTACCAGTGGGTGCTAGGGGACCAGAACCTGATCCAGGTCCAGCTCGAAAACGCCGACCGGTCGGCGACCATTGAGCTGCCCAAGGTCCCCGGATTGAGTTTGCAGCAAGCAGGGCCACCGGCCCAATCAAGCCAGACCTCTTGGATCAACGGCACCAAAACCAGCCACAACAGCCTGACCTTCCAAATCTCGGTCACCGCCGAACATGAAGGGCGGTTCACCATCCCCCCGATCGTCGCCCGGTACCAAGGCCAAAGCTTCCAAACCGAGAGCTACCCGGTCCAGGTGACCAAGGCCCAAGAGAGCGACGCCCTGAGCCTGAGGGTCAGCACCAGCAAAAAGAAAATTTACCAAGGGGAGCGGCTCGACCTCACCTTGGTTTGGCAACTCCACCAATCGGTGGGGGACTACCGGTTCCAATTCCCGCTTTTGGCCCAAAAGGACGAGCTGAAGTTACGGATCAAGCCAGACAGCAACAAAAACAAATCGCTAAAAAACCTTTCGGTCAACGGGTTCACCGTCGCCTTTGTGGAGAGCCCTTTGGGCAACGGCGGGGTTCAATACGCCGTGACTTTCGAAATCACCCCGCCCAACTCCGGGGAACTCAAGATCCCGGCGGCCCAGATCAAGGCGATGGTGGTCACCGGGTACCAGGATCAACGAGACTTTTTTGGTCGGGTGGTCCAGCGGCCTCAGACCGAGGCAGCCTACAGCCGGTCTAAAAGTCTGAGTATCCCGGTGTTACCGCTGCCGAGCGAGGGCCAGCCTGATGATTTTTCTGGGGCGGTGGGGCAGTTTCGCTACCGAATGGAGGCCAAAGGTCGGCGGTTTGAGGTCGGGGAACCGGTGCCTCTGACCTTGACTTTAACCGGACGAGGAGAGCTAGAGAAGATCGACCGGCCTTCGCTCAGCGACCTCACCCCCAACTTTGAAGTGGAAGAAACCTTGGCTCCTGGGGAGGTCAAAGACGGACAACTGGTGTTCACCCAAATCATCCGGCCCACCCATTCCGGCACCCAGACCTTAGGCCCGCTCTCTTTTTCCTACTTTGACCCCGACACCGGCAGCTACCAACGAGCGGAGGCCCAAGGGATCGATATCGAGGTCACTGAAGCCCAGACCTTGCAGCTTTCGGAAATCGAAGGCGCCCCTGCACCGACCCAAAAGGCCCCCGAGGTTGTAACGACCCAAGGGACTCACCTGCTTTCGTCCCAGCCTCAAGAAGAAACGCTGCCCTCTTGGGTGTGGCTCGCCGGGTTGGTGCTGATCACCGCAGGCTTCGGGGCTTGGCAAAACAAAAAGCCTGCCGCCCCCAAAACAACGACCAACCGGCCCCCTTTCACAGCCCAGGACATCCAGCAGACCGAGGCCTTGGAGCCCGCTGCGGGGTGCAATGAAGTCCTCCGGTTGACCACAGAACTGTTAGATTGGAAGTTTGGCCCCCAAAGGCGATGGACCGGGGCGGAGTTGCAAAAGATGGTTGCCCAGGAGGCCTTGAGTGCGCCAGTCGCTGCCCAGATCAGCCAGTTGATCAAAGAAACAGAAACCCGGCTCTACGCCGGGGGGGTCGGTGCCGATGAGCCTTTGGCACCCTTGATCACAGGGTTGTTGTCGGTGTACCAAGAGCTGACGAACCCAGCCAGTTTGGCAGCTTCTGCGTAAATTCCTCGTCGTCCAACCCCCAGGCAAGGTCAAAGATTTCTCCGGCCCGTTGGTCCAGCCCCTCACTGCGTTTCTGCAAGGCCTCGGTTTTGTTACCCCAGCCGTTGAGCGATTCCTTCCAAGATCGTTTTTCTTGGGGCTCGTCGGGGGTTTTGAACCAATCAGTGTCCACCAACCCTTGGTAAATCTGCTGCCACCGGCCGATCAAAGCGACGGTGACCTCCTCTCCCAGTTCCCCAGACAACCGGTTGATCCAAAAATAATTGCCCACCAAGTGCAAAATCATCTGGTCGACCATCAAGTCATCCAGCCCAATTTTCCCCAGGCTGATCGCCCCGACGCCAGGCACCGCCATGTAGGCTTCCTTTTTCAACGCTTCTTTGAGCATGTCCCCAAAGCCGGAGCCCGACAGGCTGTCGGTTTGGTATAGGCTGGCCAAAGTCGCCGGGTCAATGGGCTGGTGCTCTGGATTGGACTCAAAGTCTTCAATGGACTTGAGGATTTGGGCGCAGAAGAAAAACAAATGCTCCGCACTGGGGATACCGAACCCATAGATCGCCGACATGCTGCTGATCCGCCCGGCCAATTTATTTAACGTCTTCACCAAGTTCAACGCCCCAGCGGCGACCCCAGTCCCCGGAATCTGACTGGCCGCAGCGGCCCCGAGGCTGAGGTTAAAGCTCCAGTCTAGGCTCTTGGCGAACTTTTTTAGGGCCGGGTTGTCGTAAGGATAATACTCGGCGATCAGTTGCTCCCGCTCCGATTCTTCCAACTGGCCCATTTCGCCCAAGCTGTTGATGGACTTATCAGGAAACACAGCCTTGACCCGGCCCAGGGCCCAGGCTTCGGTGTCTTCAAACATCACCAATTCAAACCCTTTTTTCAAGCCCAGCAAGCTGAGTTCGGCGCTTTTTTCCCCGAGTTTCCCGCCCAAGCCCTTGGCGGTTTCCCGGAGGTCTTCGGTCGCTTGGTCCAGCTTGGCCAGCCAGCCGGGGGTGTCACCGCCACCCGCTTGTTCTAAGACTTCATCCAGCTTCGCCTTGGAGCTTTTCACCCATTTGGAGGCGCCCAACCAATTTTTGGTTTTACCGCCCCAGTCCTTCGCCAAATCCAGACCGTTTTCGATCCCTCCTTTGGCCGATTGGACCAGTTCCAGGCCAGGGTTCCCGAAAAAGGGTTCAATCGCCTTGTCCCGAGCGATCCGAGCGAGCCAGTCCCGCTGATCCTGCTTGATCTTTAGTTCCAAATCAGTGAGAATGTTTGTCTTTGTCATGCCTGCCTTCGAGCGGTTTCTTGCGTCATTTTTGGGTACCCCATGAGCTTAGTCCCTATCCTTGAATTAAATCAATTCGAACTTGAAAAAGACTCCAACCGAGGGCCTTTAGCCGAGATCCGCGCTCAAGTGGGCGGGATGATCGACAAGGTAATCGCTGAGGGAGACGCCGCAATTTTCGGGTTTGCCAAACAGTTTGATGGGGTCGAGTTAGACGCCATCCAGGTGAACCCAGAGCTGATCAAAGCGGCCCAAGAAAAAATCGAGCCCGATACCTTGCGGATCATGGAAGGGGCGATCCAAAATATCAAAGACTTTCACCAGCACCAAATCCAAACGACCTGGAAGGTCCAATCTGACGATGGCTCTTACCTGGGAGAAAAAGTGACGCCTTTGGACCGGGTGGGGGTTTATGTTCCTGGTGGGAAGGCCTTTTACCCAAGTTCAATGATCATGAACGCTGTCCCGGCGCTACTCGCCGGGGTGCCACAAGTGGTGGTCGCTTCCCCTCCGGGAGCCGACGGCTTGCCGCACCCTTTGGTGCTTGGGCTTTGCGGGATTTTAGGGATCACCGAAGTCTACGCCATGGGCGGCGCCCAAGCGGTGGCCGCTTTGGCCTACGGGACCGAGACCATCGACGCCGTTGTCAAAATCACCGGACCGGGCAACCAGTGGGTTGCGGAAGCGAAACGACAGGTCTACGGCCAAGTGGGGATCGACTCCATCGCCGGACCGAGCGAAATCCTCATCCTCCACGATGACCCCAGCGTCCCGGTTGAATTTTTGGTCAGAGACATGCTCAGCCAAGCGGAACACGACGTCTTGGCCCAGTCGATCTTGATCACCACCTCTGCCGAGACCGCCAAGGCGGTCCAACAACGACTCGACGAGCTGGTGCCGACCTTGCCACGAACCGACATCATCACCGCATCCTTGACAAACCAAGGGAAGATTGTGGTGGTCGAGCGGATCGAGCAGGGCATCGAACTGGCCAACCAAATTGCGCCGGAGCACCTGGAACTCTTGGTGCCTCAGGACAAAGAAGAACAAATGATCGACCTGATCACCAACGCCGGAGCGATTTTCATCGGACAATGGTCCTCTGAGCCGGTCGGCGACTACTACGCCGGACCCAACCACACCATCCCCACCGGGGGAGCGGCCCGCTACGCTGGCCCCCTTTCGGTCAGGGACTTCCAAAAGCACAGCAGCTTGATCCGGTACACCAAAGAGCGGTTACTTGCCGAAGGGGCAGACATCGCCACCTTTGCGGATTTAGAAGAGCTAAACAGCCACGCCGAGGCGATCAGGGCCCGTTTAGGAGAGCACCAATGAGCCGAACCGCAAGCTTCGAACGTTCCACCAAGGAAACCAGCATCAAAGGCTCGGTAAACCTCGACGGCACCGGGATCGGTGAGATCAAAACCGGGTTGGGGTTTTTGGACCACATGCTGGACCTGTTAAAATTCCACGGTGGATTGGACCTGGACTTGGTTTGTAACGGGGACCTGTGGATCGACGGACACCACAGCATCGAAGACATCGCCCTGAGCCTCGGGGCGGCGTTTAACGAAGCGCTGGGCAACCGGGCGGGTGTGAAGCGGTACGCTACCTTTTACTTACCCATGGACGAATGTTTGACCCGGACCTCCCTGGACTTGTCGGGACGGCCTTACCATGTATTTAAGGGGTTTTTCAGCACCCCCATGGTCGGCGAGTTCGCCACCGAAATGACCACCCACTTTTTCCAGTCCTTTGCCTCGGCGGCTCGGATCACCTTGCACCAAGAAATCCTCTACGGCGAGAACGACCACCACCGGATTGAATCCCTGTTTAAGGGCCTCGCTCGGGCGCTCAAAGAAGCCGCCGACGTGGTAGGGACCGAGGTCCCCTCCTCCAAAGGTTCGCTGACCGATTGAACTGAACCCCCGGTCGTGGTATCTTAAAGCAAATAGAGGTCTGAAAATGAGAAAAAAACTATTTTGTTTGCTTTGTGCTCTCGCTTGGGTCGCTAGCCCCTTGGCTGCGGAGCCCCGCTCGGGCTTCGGGCTCTATGGCGCCAGTTCCAACCAACAATTTACAGTCAACCAGGATGTCAGCCCAATCAACAGCGGGAACAGCCTGGGGTTGGGCCTTGAATACAGCTGGCCCCTGGGCTCCATGGTGTCCTACGACTTAGGGGTCTACGAAATCGCTAGCTCCGCCAAAAGCTCTCAATTCCCAACCGCCGAACTGATCAAATCCAACAGCCTGTGGGGCCGGTTTAAGTTTTGGGTTGGGCCGGTGTATCTTTCGGTGCGTTCCGGTCGCCAGCTTGTTTTCCTGGTCAACTCCAAAGGAACCGGGACGGTCTCGGGAACCAAAAGCCTGCCCGTTAGCTTTGGACTGGGCCTCGAAACCGACGGTGGGCTGTTGGTTGACTTCCAGTCCAGCGCCGTCAAACAAATCAAACTGGCCGACACCGGCAACACCCTAGACGCCCAAGGCAGCACCTTGTTGCTTGGCTGGCGATTTTGAACGATGCTCTTCACCTCACTGCCATTTAACCACCGCCCCCAAGAGACCTGATGACCCAACCGACCCTACCGATTGAATTTGTCGCCTACCTCGCCACCAGCCTAGACGGCTTCATCGCCCGAGAAGACGGCGGGGTGGACTGGCTCGACGGCTACCAAGGAGGCGACGAGGACTACGGCTTTGTGGAGTTTATGGATTCGGTGGACTGGTTGGTGATGGGTCGAAACACCTTTGAGCAAGTCCTCACCTTCGGCGAGTGGCCCTACGGCAACATGCCGGTGACGGTGATCAGCAGCAAAGAAGTGAAGATCCCCGAAGAACTCAAAGACCGGGTTTCCGGGTTTAACGGAACCACCGAAGAACTGGCCCAGACCTTCAGCCAGACCGGGGTTGCCCGGGTCTATGTGGACGGCGGGCAAACGATCCGGGGGTTTTTAGAGGCCGGCCAACTCACCGAACTGATCCTAACCATCGCCCCGATCCTGCTCGGCAAAGGCATCCCGCTGTTCCAAGGCAAGGCAGAGGACCAAAACCTCAAGCTGATCAAAGCCCAGGGCTATGATTCGGGGCTGGTCCAGCTCAAATACCAAATCGGCGAAGACCCAACAGGCGATACCGAAGAGCCTACCTAGCCCCACTCAAAGCCAGAATTGTTAATCTAGGGTTCCCAGCCCTAGACTCCGGCCTCCGATCTCACCAAACTCATAACCACTCTTCTAGTGAACACAACGGACGTAGGTCGCCGTTGTTTTCGTGAAGGTGTTCAAGGCGTTTGCAAAATCCACTACAATAGCGGTCGTCGGGGCATGGGGCGCTGTCGTCGACGTCCAATACTTATCCGCGACTCCACTAGCAAAGAACGTGGTGTTGAGGTGAGGCGTGGTGGCCTTGGTGTAGTCCAAAAGTGTTTCCAACTCATTACGGTTAGGCACTCGCCAATTGGTCGCTCCCCCGTGGTTTAGGGTTTCGCAATAGGTCAAAGCATTTCCCCAAGTTTTCGTGGTGGTTTCCCGCTGATCCCAAATCAAGCCAGTTGCCGCATCCGTGACGGTCTGGTCACCATTGTCGATCCATTGCCCAACCGCTGCTTTCGTCCCTCGGACACAGCGATAATAGGCGGAAAACGTCTTCCCACCATTGTACGTTAAACCGCTGGCTGTATCGACTTTCATCGCCAAGGCGGTGTTCGAAGCCAAAGAGGTGTTCGACCAAAATGCTGTGGCCGTTCCGACCACACCGGTAGCCAAGTAGGGGGTTGCCCCTTCGATGGCTAAGAACTGACCTAGTTCCCAGGCCTCGGGGAGCCGCCAATCGTTAAAGCCACCTAACCCCGCTGTATTGAGCGAAGCACAACTGCTGACCGATTGAGACCAATTCATCGTCGCAGCCCCAGGGTTTAACGCCCAGGTCAACCCGGTCACAGAGTCAAGTACTGTCCCTGCACCTTGATTAACCGTGATGTTCTGCTGGTTGGTTGTATTATAGCTCCCATCTTGCGCATTGGTGCTCCCCGCCGTAGGACAAGACCCAAGGGCGGCCGTTGCGTTATAACAGGTGGTTTGAGCCGTATCCGGTACTTTGACCGGTCGGACCATTGAAACTGTATATACTTGGGAGGTGATCCCCGTCTGTGAAACCGTAATGGTCGCTCCACCTGCTCCATAATTAACAGAAGTCAAACTCGCTGGGGTGAGGGTTCCTGAATTACTGGTGACCGTCGCTTTCACGGAACCTGTTGAATACATCCCACCATCGGGCACGTAGATTTTATGGTTCACATGATCGATGTACCCTGTGACATTCGTTCCCCCCATCACTGCTGGGTTTTGAACGGACTCAATCACAAAGGAGGTGATTTTCAACACCTCATTGTCATTATTGGTCACCGCCACATCCGCTGGGTTCACGCCGGCGTAGCTGGCTTCCCCGGTGGTCGAGGCCCCGGTGACGATACTATAGGCCACATTCCCGTCCACCAAGGCGTCATCAACCCCGGTCACGGTGACCGTTTGGGCGACGTTGTAATTGGCGGTGGTGAAGGTCAACGACGCTGGGCTCACCGTCCCTTCGGTGGCGTCCGAGGTACTCAGGGCCATATTGACATTTCCCAGCGGTTGACTGTTCAGTTTGACAGTGAACGTCGCTGTCCCCCCTGCTTCGGTGGTCGCCCCGGTGATGGCGGTGAAGGTGTGACCGGCGGTGTCATTGTCGGTATTGCTCAGGGTTTGGCTTGCTGGAGTCACCCCGTTGTACACCCCGGCCGAAGTCGCTGGGCTGAACTGGACAATATAACTTATGTTGCCATCAGCGACCAAATCGTCCACCCCGGTGACCGTGACGGTCTGAGGGGTGTTCCAGTTGACCGAAGTGAAGGTCATGGTTCCTGCGGTTCCTGCCGAAGTCACCGTCCCTTCGGTGCTGTCTAAACTTGCCGGGATGATGCTGACATCTGCGGTTGGTTGGTTATTGAGTTTCACCGTAAACGTAGCGGTCCCCCCCGCTTCGGTGGTCGCTCCGCTGATCGCCCCAAAAGTGAACCCCGGAGTTTCGTTGTCGGTGTTCGATAAGGTTTGGGCTGTTGGAACCATCCCGCTGTAGCTACTGGTCGAAGTCGCCGCCCCGAAGGTCACTTGGTAGGACTGGTTCCCGTCGGCTAGCGAGTCATCAACACCCGTAACCGTGAGGTTTTGCACCGCAGACCAGTTGGCATTGGTGAAGGTTAACGAGGCCGGTAGAACCGTGCCTTCGGTGGTGTCGGAACTGGTGACCGAGAAAGAGACGTTCGCCCCAGGGTTGGCATTGAGCTTCACACCAATCGTGGCGGTCCCTCCCGCTTCGGTGGTGGTGCCTGAATTGGTGAACGTAAACCCTGGGGTCTCATTATCCACATTGGTGAAAGTCTGCTGGGTCGGGGTCAAGCCGTTGTAGGCACTGGTCGAGGTCGCCGCCCCGAGGGTGATGTTATAGCTTTGGTTTCCGTCGGCGACCAAATCGTCCACCCCGGTCACCGTCACGGTATGGGTTGAGTTCCAGTCGGTGCTGGTGAACAGCAAACTGCTAGGAGACACGGTCCCCTCGGTGAGGTCAGAACTGGTCACCGAGAAGGTCACGTTGGCCCCTGGGTTGGAGGTCAGTTTAATATAGACCCCGCCGGTTCCCCCGGCTTCGGTGGTCTGGTTGATTGAGGCCCCAAAGGTGAACCCGGCGGTTTCGTTGTCTACATTAGAAACTGTCACCGCCGCAGGGGTCTTCCCGTTGTAAGGGCTCGACGAGCTAGCCGCCCCAAATACAATGTTATAATTCTGGTTCCCGTCCGCAACACTGTCATCCACACCATTGGCAATGATCGTCTGGTTGGCGTTCCAGTTCGCTGGTGTGAACGTCAAGGTCGACCCCCCACCAGGCAGCGTCAAGGTGCCTTCGGTGAGGTCGGAACTGGTCACTCCCACCGTCACATTAGAACTCGGTTTGTTGTTGAGCCGAATGGTCATTTGAGCTTGCCCGCCAGCCTCGCTGGTTGAGGAACTGATGGCGCTCAGGGTGAAGCCAGGGGTTTCGTTGTCCGTGTTGCTGAGCTGCTGCTGCTGCGGACTGTATCCATTATAGTTGCTACTTGAGGAGGCAACCCCCAAAACGACATAATACAACTGGTTCCCATCTGCGATGGCGTCGTCCACCCCAGTGACCGTGATATTCTGAGCCGAAGCCCAGTTCAGGCTGGTGAAAGTCAAGCTTGCAGGTAAAACGGTTCCCTCAGTGGTGTCCGAACTGGTCACACTGACCGTGACATTGCTGCCCGGATTGCTGTTCAGCTTCAAGCTCACCGTCGCTGTCCCCCCCGCTTCGGTGGTGGTCCCCGAGTTGGTTAAGGTGAACCCGACGGTTTCGTTGTCGGTGTTAGTTGCTGTCACATCTGCCGGATTCATCGCTGCGTAGGTGGCGTCCCCGCTCCCGCTCGGTTGCCCCAACTGAACGGTGTAGGAAATGTTCCCGTCCGCAATGCTATCGTCCACCCCGGTAACCGTCACGGTTTGAGGAGAACTCCAATTCACCGAGGTGAAGGTCAAGCTGGCTGGGCCGACCGTCCCCTCGGTGGTGTCTAAAGAAACCACCGGAATCACCACGTTAGCGGTGGGCTGGGAGTTCAGCTTCACGGTGAAGGTCCCAGTCCCTGCGCCGAGTTCCGTGGTGTTGCCGCTGATGGCGCTGATCGTGTACCCGGCGGTTTCGTTGTCGGTGTTGCTTAAGCTCAGGTCCGTGGGGTTAACCACATTATTATAATTGGTGTCTGAGCTGCTGGCCGCCCCAATCGTGATTTTGTAGGTTTGGTTCCCGTCTGCCACAAAGTCATCCACCCCACTGACCGTGACGGTCTGGGCGGCGGCGTAATTGAGCCCGGTGAAAGTCAAGCTCGCCGGGGACACTGTCGCTTCGGTGGTGTCAGTGCTGGCGAGGCTAAACGTAACGTTTCCGGTCGGTCGGCTGTTTAACGCCACGGTGAAGGTGGTCTGGCCGCCGGCTTCGGTGGTGGTGAGGCTGCCGGTGGTCACCGTGGCCCCAGCGGTGTCGTTGTCTTGATTGACTCCGCTCACATCCGTCGGATTCACCCCGTTATAACTGACATCAGAGCTGGTGATCGCCCCAAATTGGATGGTAAAATTTTGGGCCCCATCCTGATACGGATCGTCCACTCCGGTGATTCGTACGGTCTGGGCGGTGCTCCAATTGAACTTGGTGAAGATCAAACTGGACTTGTCGACCGTCGCTTCACTGGTGTTATTTGAAGTCACTGGGATCGTCACGTCCCCCGAAGGAATGGCGTCGAGCACCACCTGGATGGTCGCTGTGGCGCCCGCTTCGCTGGTTTGGCCCGAAATGGTGCTGATGCTCACCGTCGATTTGACCGTCGCCACCGAAGTGGCCGTGTCGTTGTCGGCGTTGATCACCGCCACATCGGCGGGGTTTTTCCCGGAGTAGAGCGTATCGGTTGAAACTGCCTTGGCTAAAACAATCAAAAAGCTGATGTCCCCATCGACCACCGTATCGTTGACCCCGGTCACGGTGACAGTCTGCTTAGCGTTCCAATTGGTGTCGGTGAAGGTCAAAGTTGCCGGAGAGACCGAGCCCTCCGCTGTGTTATTCGAACTGACCGCAAGGGTCACATTTCCTGTCGGTTTTGATTTTAATTTTATGGTGAAGGTCGCACTGGTGCCTGATTCATTGGTCTTTCCGCTGATCGCCGAAATATCAAAGCCCGGCAGGGTCGGCGCACTGGCCCCAAAGGCACTCACCCCTTTGTCCGAAGCGGTGGTGATGGCGGTCTCTACACTGGCCACCTGGGCGTCCGTGGCCCCGCCTTTGGATTTCAACCCTGCTTTGATTCCTGTTTGGATTTGGGTGGTTAAGGCCGCCACCTTAGTGGTCGAGACCCCCGCAGCCGCCAGGCCTTCCACCGCCCCTTGGGTGATGTCCGCTGCTTTGTTGGAAATGGCGGCGGCGTCAAACCCGGCGGATTTCATGCCGGTCATCACCCCGTTGGTCGCTTTAGTGGCAAAGGTCGCCATGTCGTCGTCGCTGACTCCGGCGCCTTTGAGGCCCGATACCGCCCCTTTCGAAACGTTCATCGTCACCGCCGACAGGGTGGTGGTGCTAACCCCAGACCGCTTGAGGCCGTCCATCATCGCCGAGGTCATGCCTTCGACCACCGCACCCATCGCAGCGGCACTAATCCCGGCATTGTCCAAGGCGGCCACGGCTTTTGTCGCCATTGCCTGAGTCACAGCGCCCAAACTGGCTTCGGGGACCCCGGCTTCGGACAACCTTGAGGTCACTTGGTCGACCAATGACGCCGGTCCGCCCAGCAAATCAGCCCCATCGATCCCGGAAGCGGTGAGATTAATGATCGCCGCTTCGGTGAGCGCTTCGATCACATCGCTGTAGCTACCGGTGACCGCAAATTGTGCCTTGCCCAACTTGGCGGAGACTGTGGCACGGCCTTTAAGAGACACGGTGATCGAGCCCAAAATCTGGTTGATTGCCGTCATTCGGCCTGAGGAACTCGCCACCCCGGAATCCGCTTCCGACAGGCTGGTTTGAGCCCCCTTTTGGACCACAGGGGCCACGGTGATCAAGTCGTCTGACTCACTCAAGCTTTCGGCGGCTAGGGCAGAGGCCGCCCCGTCTAAGGTGTTGTTGACCGTCCCCTGAGAATACCCGGCCGCTGTGAGGTTGGTGGACAACTCGCTGAGCAACACCCCGCCGACGCCAGTCGGCAAGCTGCGTTTGGTCCAGGTCACACTAGCGGCCCCAGGGTCGCTTGGTTTACAGGACCCTAAGGACAAAAGCCCTACAAGCAAACAGCTGAAAAGAGTCAGTCGAGATCGAGTCATTGTCTGGCCTACCATTGGTATGAAAGGGAAAGGGATGCAGATTCGTTGGCCGCCCTTGAGGGCTGCACCGCAAAGTGAAGATTTGGTTGTTTGAGGCTTGCCACTTCGGACTCCCCTCCAAAAAAGATCAAGTAGGTTTCCCACAATCCGGCGACCACCGCCAAGCCGTTAAACTGAGTCATCTGAGAATTGAGCGCCTTCATTTTGTCTTGGTTGGTCTTGAATTGGTTTTGGTATTCGTCCAACTGGGCCTGGGTCGCCGCATTTTTGTATTTCGTCTCAAGCGCTTTGTTTTGGGTCGCTAGGTCGTCGTACTGGGCCGCTGCGCTGCTTGAAGAAGACAAGGTCACTCCCACCGAGCCCAGCGCCAAGCTGTGCCAAAGCCACATGCCCGAGCCCGCCTCAGCAGCGACCAACGACGGCCCCCCAGATTCGGCCCCCACACCAACCAGATTGTCAGCCAATTGGTTGAGGGGATCGACGACTTCTTCAATGTCCCCTTGAAACCTCAAGGTTTCTGAACTCAAGATCGACCCATTTTTGATGTCCATGACCTTAGAACTGATCATGTATTTTTCTTTGCCCAACTTGATCACACTGGTCGAAATCACCCGGTCCACCCCCAACTGCTCGCCGATGATAGTCGCGCACTCGTCACGGGTACACTGGTAAGATTTCTGGATCGCATCGGGGCTCATCTTGGCGACCTCAGCGCTGCTTGCCAGCCGGATTTTCCCGCTTTTTTGTAGTCGGCTACGGAACATATCGCTGTAGGCTCGCCGTTGGTTTTCGTCGATCCCTTTGATCTCAATGTCAAGCACCGCCACCAAGGCTTCCCCGACTGTTTTCGGGGCGTCAAAAGTCACTTGCGCTTGGCCGACCGCCTCGCCTTTCATCCCGATCACCGCCGAGAAAATGGCCGTGACGTTCTTGCCTTTGGGCTCGTAGGTCCCATGAATAAAGATCGCTTTGTTGAGGTTGATCCCCGCCAAACTGTCTTCTAAGAAAAGCAATTTGAAGTCTTTGAACTCTTTGCCCAGCGCTTGGTACAGTTGGGTTTCGATCGCCTTAGCGGTTTGGTCTCGCTTTTTGGAGTGCAGGTTGACCACCTCAATGATGATTGAACGGTCGGTGTGGTGGGTCAGCTTTCCGGTTGCCAAAATCTGAGCGGCCTCTTCAACCGACTCTTTCATATCGTCGGCCAACAGCCCGGTGGTGCTCAACCCAAACCAGAGTATCGCTAAAAACACCTTAGCCCCTCTAGAAACCAAAAACCTTTCCTTTCCTACCAACATATGACCCAACAACAAAACATTGTGACTCTCAGCTTGCTTCAACAGCAAACTGATCAGAGAAACTTCAATGCTCCATCATAAATCATGGGGAGGGACTTTGAGAAGAAAAAAATAGGTTGAAATAGGTCAATATAAAACATATTGAATATGTCTTATGGATTAAATCAATCCGTTAGAGGCCGGCCCCATAGGGTATTACAAGGATTATATTGACGACGGCGGGGCAAAGTCACCGAGCCTTCCTTCGTGTTTCGATCAATCACCCGAAACGGCGGACTGGGAACCAAAGGAAGGTGCAGCCCTTCAAGACAAGGCGGGCAAACAGGCTGGAGGTGCCCGTGGCAAAGGGTGGGCTGTATCTGATTAGGGAGAGGTTGGAGCGGTCAGTGGTTCTGAGGCGCAGTCCCTCATTCCTCCAACAGAAGAGCCGGGGCCCAAGGTCAACCGGCCCTATAATAACCGGGTTGACCTTGGTGAGTGGGTTCTCAGGGTGAGACTAAGGGGTGATCAACCTCGGCGTGGTTCGAGTGCTGATCCCGCCATCGCCGATTTGGCCGGAAGTTCCTAGTCCCCAACAATAGACTTTGAAGTCCGTGGTGGTGGCACAGCTGTGGTTCCCTCCTGAATAGACTTTGCTCGCTGTACTTATGTTGGAGACAGGGGTCGGGGTATAGGCCACCGAAGCGGTCCCGTTACCCATCTGACTGCTGGCATTGTCTCCCCAGCATTTGATTGTCCCATCGCTTAATACCGCACAGGTATGGTCTTTACCAGCCGCCAAGTGAGTTGCCGTACCAACCGTGCCATCGATTCCGGTCGCTTGAACCGAGGCTAATTGCAGGGTATTAAGGACCATGAGCGTTGAGGAGGAACCGTTGCCTGCACGATTAGCTTGCCCCCAGCAATAGACCGCTCCACCTGTTGTGATGCCACAGCTATGAGTCTGTCCTCCGACCACTTGGCTGAAGTTTTGGCTATGCCGTACATCAGCAAAGTTCACAGGGGTTGCAAACTTTTGAGGGTTCGCAGAGACTATAAAATTCGGGGTCGTCCCGCTCACTGCTCCGTAACCCACCTGGCCTACACTTGAGCTCCCCCAACAAAGAACCGACCCGCTGGAGATAGCACAGGTATGCGCTTTTCCAGAGGCGATTGCGGTGTAAGAAGTCGGCAAAGCAACCCCGCCTCCAGAAACCCCTACAGGGACGTTGGAGCTGGTAAAAGCGTTATGACCCAAGGACCCGTTTGTTCCCAGCCCCCAACACTTCAAGCCATTTTGGTCTGTACTACAGGTGAATCCAACTCCGGCACTTACTTTGCTCGCTGTGGTGATAAGACTGACGGCAGTTGGCGTATTATTGACGTTGGTATTGGCTCCATTTCCAATCTGGCCACTAACCCCGGCTCCCCAGCATTTCACAGAACCGCTAGTCATCACGGCGCAGGTATGGTTCCCTCCGGCCGCCAAGTCGACCACCGTTTCCGTCAACCCTGTGACAGAAACAGGGCTGCTTGAATCCGTAATGGTTCCATTCCCAAGCTGTCCAAAACCATTGCTCCCCCAGCAGGTTATTGTGCCGTTTTCTTTTAATGCACAGGTGTGATTATCACCAAGAGCCATCTTGGTCACTTTGTTCAAGGTGGTGAAACTAAAAGAGACCGCTGTTTGCAACGGATACCCGTGGGTGTCCTTGATCCCGGTTCCTAGGGTGACGGTGTAGACTTTTCCGGCCGAAAAACTCGACGGGGTATAAGTGATCGTAGAACCCGACACACCTACCGTCCCGGTTTGGGCCGTCCCGGAAGCGTCTTTGATGGTGAGATTGCTGCTGGTCACGGTTGTGGAATCAATCGCCGCACTCAAGGTCACCGTGATCGCCGCCGTTTTTGAAATACCGGTGGCGTTGGACGCCGGGACGTGACTGCTCACCGAAGGAGCCGCCGCCGTGGTGAAGCCGGAAGACGAAGACTTGATCGCTGCCATGCCGTTCCCGGCGGTGTCTTGGACCGCTGTGGTGACTTTCACTTTGTAGTTGGTGTTATACGCCAAATTCGCTGCTGGGGTGAAAGTGAAAATTTTGTTGGTCGAATCAGCGGTTGCTGCGGCCTTGAACGGGATACAGGTGACAAAGTTGTCTTTGGAAAGTTGCACCGCTGCTGAACAACTAGCGTCGGTGGACGTCACCACCGTGGTCGCTTTCATTGGCTCTGAAAAGGTCAACACAATCGTGGTGTTCGGCGCCACGGCGGTCGCTGCATCGGCCGGTGACAGGCTCGACAACGTCGGTGCGGTGGTGTCTACAGCCGTCGAGGTTGTTGTTGCGGCCGCCACAGCGGTGGCTGTCGCTGTCGTTGTGGCGGTATCAATGGCAGTCGCCGCAGCGGTCACTTCCGTGGCACTGAGGCCCGCTGCCGTCAAACCCGCGTTGGCCCCGGCTTTGACGGTGGTGGCGTAACTCGAAATATCCGCACTCGCCACTCCGGCGTCGGTCAGACCCGACACCGCCCCGGCTGTTGCTTTCGCAGCGGCAGCCGCAAGCTGGGTGTTGTTCACCGCCCCGGTTTTTTTGAGCCCGGTCACCGCCGCTTTGACCATTTTGTTCACGGCGTCGGATAAAGAAGCTTTAGAAACCCCGGCGTCATCCAGGGCGGAAACCGCCCCCTTTGAAATCGCCTTGATGGAGTTACCGTATTGAGTGCTGGCAATGGTTTTGGTCGCTAAATTGGCCGCCATGGTGTCGATGGCGCTGCTTGCTGCTGCAACCACGTCACTGAGCCCGGCCTCGTCCAAATTCGCCACCATCGCCGCCGACAACACCGTCAACAAGTCGGTGAAGGTGGCGGTGGTCGCAAAATAGACCCCCTCGACAGAGGCCTGCTTTGCGGTGACTTGGGTACTGACCGAAGTCACCAAAGAATCTAAAATCAAATTGATCGCTGCTAATTTCACCGCATCGGTACTGAGGGCGACGTCCGCCGTGCTCAAGCTTCCCTGCGCACCCTTTTGGATCAAGGGGGCAACCACCAACAAGTCCGTTGAGTCGTTCGCACCGCCATTGATCACCGCCGAACTAGCACCAGCGAGGATTCCGTTGATCTGGGTTTGGTTTAATCCACCGGCTTTTAGGTTCGTCCCTAAGGACTGAACAAGCGAAGCCCCGACCCCACCAGGCAAGGTCCGTTTGGTTAAGGTTTCTTCGCTCGCCGCCGGGTCAGCGACTTGACAGCCCCCGAAGCCCAGGAGGGCGGCAAACAACAAGAGGGTTGTGATTCGTTTTGATGTTTTCATAGCTAAACCTTACCACACATAAGAAAGAGAGAGCGCCGCTGTCTGATCGGCTGAACGATTGGGTGTCACAGCAAAGTGCATCCCTGGTTGCTCGTTTAAAGCAACTTCAGACTCCCCTCCAAAAAACAATAAATAAGTCTCCCACAACCCGGCAACCGCCGCGATGCTGTTCATTTGAGTCACTTGGGCTTTCAAGGTCTTCATTTTCGCTGTGTTGTCGGCGAATTTTTTTTCTGTCGCCGTCAGTTCTGTTTGGGTCAACGACTCAGAGTAGGTAGTCTTCAACCCTGTATTTTCGGTCGCTAAGGTGTCATATTGTTTGGCCGCCGTGCTCGACGAAGCCAAGGCTCCTGCAAACAAGGTCGAGGCCGAAACATGCCACAACCAAGAGGCCCCTGAAGAGGACTCAGAACTCACCACCACCGGAGCCCGTTTGGCGCTCGGTGCCGATTGATCCACCCCGACCAGCATATCTGCCAACTTGTTGATCGAACCAGGCAATTTCCCGAGCCCACCTTCATGTTGCAACGTCTCAGAGCTCAAGATGGACCCATTTTTAATGTCCATGATCTTGGCGGTCAGCATGTACTGAGTCGGCCCTAACTTGATCAAACTGGTCGAAACCACTCGGTCGACCCCGAGCTGTTCGCCAATAATAGTCGCACATTCGTCACGGGTACATTTATAAGATTCCTGGATGGCGTCCGGGCTCATTTTGGCCACTTCGGCGCTACTAGCCAATTTGATCTTGCCGCTTTTTTGCAACCGGCTACGAAACATATCACTGTAGGCCCGTCGCTGGTTGGTTGCTAGGTCTGCGGCTTCGATATCTAAGACAGCCACCAGAGCTTCCCCCACGGTATTCGGTGCGTCAAAGGTCACTTGCGCTTGGCCGACCGCCTCGCCTTTCATGCCGATCACCGCCGAGAAAATCGCCGTGACGTCCTTGCCTTTCGGCTCGTAGGTCCCATGTATAAAGATCGCTTTGTTGAGGTTGATCCCCGCCAAGCTGTCTTCTAAGAAAAGCAATTTGAAGTCTTTGAACTCTTTGCCCAGCGCTTGGTACAGCTGGGTTTCGATCGCCTTAGCCGTTTGGTCCCGCTTTTTCGAGTGCAGGTTGACCACCTCAATGATGATCGAACGGTCAGTGTGGTGGGTCAGCTTTCCGGTTGCCAAAATCTGAGCCGCTTCTTCAACCGACTCTTTCATGTCGTCAGCAAGGCTCACCCCCGGCAAAGCCCAAAGCCATAGCCCAACAAGTAAAAGCCTCAGCACCGACTGAGGGCGGGAAAAGTTCCTTCTGTTGCACATTCTATTCTCACCAAAAGACAGGTTTTACCTCTAACTATAAATAAAGGTACTGCGATCAATCGTTTTATTCAATCCCCATCCTACCGACATTAAACCTTTTTGGTAAGATAAAATAGGTCAAAAGGGGTCGGAATTCTACTAGATATGGCAGTCAGTGGGCCCAAAACACCAACCATTCCAAGCGGCCGTTATCCTTCGCACCCAACATATCTCGCCACTTCAGAAGATACTGAAGGTGACACCGCAGGACAAAGCAACCCTCTTTGCCCGAAAAACTGGTTGTAGAGCGTCTGACAGACTGCTAATCATTAATTATCTCCATATAGATCGACAATTCAGGGACGACATGAGGAAAATACTCTTTTTTGTTCTGCTCATTTTGTGGTTGCCCTTTTGTGCTGTGGCCCAAGGAACTGAAGGCTCACTGAACGGCCTCGCACAGTCCTTAGACCAACCTCAGCTGCAAAACTACCCCCATCACAAGATGATATTGCAGGTCACCAATGAATCCACAGGGCTTCGTGATGACTTTTCTAGAGAGTTAGAAACCAAACTCTACTCCGCTCTCCAGCAGGCCTTCCCTCAGTTCCAATTGATTTTTCTTGATGAATCCCTCACCGGTGTCAATCTGGCCAAGTCCGTGATCATCCAGGGGAAATACCGAAAAAAAGGGAGCCACGTGAACCTGCACCTCAAAGCCCTGGCGGGGATGAAAGGGCAAATCCTATCCCAAGGCCGAGCCCAAATCAAAGCAACAACAACCGTCCGGCGTAGCTTGGTCGCGGTTCTAGACGTGGAAGCCAAGCAACTTTCTGACGCGGAACGGGTCTATTACTCCGACTTGTTTCGAGAGCACTTAAACAAGCAAGGTGGCTTTGACCTCGCCAGCAGTGCGGAGGTCTCAAAAATGAACCCTGACGCCATCCAAAAAAGCACCGGTTGCACTCGAGATGAGTGCGCGACCGTGATCGGCCAGCAACTCGGGGTTGATTTAGTGATCAGCTGGAGCCTCTTTCAAATCGGCAAACAAACAATCTTGTCAGGTAAAATTCTAGACATCCAACAAGGAAGCATCAAACAGACCGCCACCATCAAACACCGGGGCGCTGCTGACGAAGTGGAGCAAGCCATCAAGCGACTGGCACGTAAGCTCACCGGTTCAAAAGGCCCTACAAAAAGCAGCGAATGGGGGCAAGTATATATCGATTCAACCCCCCCAGACGCCACCATTTGGCTCGATGGCAAGCAAACTGGGCAGCAAACCCCAAGCTTGATCAAACAAGTTTCCGCCGGAGAACACAACTTGCGACTGATCAAAGGAGAACGTGGGTTGGTTCAAGGGATTACAGTGAAACCTGGGGCGTTGGTCAAACTCACCCTGGAGCTCAAAAACCAGGCGAAAATCCAGGTCACCAGCGAACCCTTTGGCTATGAGGTCTTTTACCAAGGCCAAAAAAGGGGCAACACCCCGCTCGGATTCTCCGCCACCACGGGGTGGCAAACCTTCAGCTTCGGGCTCCCAGGAGGGGAAAAAGCTTCCGTGAGTCGGTATGTTTCGATTGACGGGAACAATCAACTACACTTCAACCTCGACCAAATGGGGTTTGTTCAAGTGAAACTCACCCCTGAAGGGGGCCAACTGTACCTTGACGATCAACCGATCGGTAAAAAGGGGGCCACGCAAGTTCCTTTGTTGCTCGGTAGCGGTAAATACTCGCTCAGTTACACACACCCAGGGTCCAACGACAAAGCTCAACAGGAAATCACCGTTGAACCAAGGGTCCTGAAAAATCCGGTATCTTTGACATTAAATTTAACCGAACCGTTTCTCTCCCGACAAACCTATCAAAGAGCTTTGGTGCATCGATCAGATCAAATATTTTACGGACTGAGTGCCAGTGCCGGTTTTTTTCTTTATTCAGCCTACCAAGCTTCTCAGGCCAAATCAGCCCGTTCCGATCAAGAGCAAGCTGAGCAAGCCCAGGGATCGGTTCAAACCAAAACGGACTGGGACACCAATAAAACCAAAATCACCGGCGCCAACCAACGGATCAAAAAAGCCAATTTGCAGACCAATACCGGGCTTGCCTTTGGACTGTTGGGCCTCGGTTGGGCCGGTTGGAACTGGCTAGATGCGCCCGACCCACCGGGGCAAAGTTCCTGGGAATTTGCGCCCACCACTGAGGGCCTCACTCTAGGATGGAGGAAACCATGGTAAGGTATGTTCTGCTCTTGGCGCTGATCCCCGCTCTGGTCGGATGTAAAACCGATGAGTCGATCAAAGGAGACAGTGAATACCCCTTTTACAGCCAAGCAAGCCTAAAAACCGTCGTGGCCACCGCTGCAAAAAATGAGGGGATCAACGGGGACATCACCGGTCAGTTTTCAGGGAAGGTGGTCAGTTTCGACTTACCTGACGCCAGCACCGACCGGAGCAAACTCATTTTAGATTTCACCTACGCCGGAGAGTCTATCAGCTTGGGGGGCGTTGCTCAGACCTCAGGCCAGAGCAGCCTCAACCTCAGCACCGCTCAGACCTATCAAATCAAGGCACATTCAGGCAGCCAAGTCTCATACTCGGTCGGGTTTGGCCCCGAGTTTTCCTCTTTCTCTTTCACCTCTGCGAAAAACAGCCTATTCGGAGCCGACCGAATTGCAGGTTTTGAAGGGCATTCTGGGAAGATTGGGGTGCCTCAAGGAACGGCAAAAACCAGTTTGATCGCAAGTTTCACCCACAACGGGTCAAAAGCCGCCATAGGCACAACAACACAGACCACCGGGGTGACTTCAAACGATTTCAGCAACCCGTTGGTCTATAAAATCACCGATCCCGAGGGCAGAAACTTAGACTTTACGATCACCACCGTCGACTACCGCAAGCTACCAGACACCGGCCAGACAACCAGCTACAGCGCAACGTTTGGCGAAGACCACGATTATTCGATCCACTTACCAAGCTTCACCGACGGGGCCAATGGGACCGTGACCGACAACCAAACCGGTTTGATTTGGCAACAGGTTGACGACAACACGACCTATTCTTTTGAGAACGCCGAGGTGTACTGTTCGAATTTGTCCCTTGGTTCCATGACAAACTGGCGGCTACCCAGCATCTTAGAGATCTACGAGTTCATCAATGCTCAGACAACCACTCCGGCGATCAACAGTCTCTGTTCAGCTTCGACCAATGCGGCCAACTATTGGTCTAGCAGCTCCAGTGCAGCCAATGTCTCCCAAGGATGGGCGGTTGATTTCGACTCAGGCAACTCAAGCCTGGGCGCCAAGACCACCAAAAACTACGCCCGTTGTGTCAGTGGCAGTTCCTACCCTGGCTCCAGCTACACCAACAACGGCAATTCTACGATCACCGACCACAGCACCGGCCTCACTTGGGAGCAAACTGAAGGGGGCTCAAAAACCTGGGAACAGGCGTTGTCGTACTGCGAAGCACTAAACCTTGGTGGGAAAACCGATTGGCGTTTACCCAACATTAAAAGCCTGCGCAGCCTAGTGGACTTTAGCACCCATTCCCCGGCGATCAACACCACCTATTTCCCCAAGGCCCAATCCCTCTTTTATTGGTCTTCGACCACCTATAACGGGATCACCGGTCACGCCTGGTACGTCAACTTCTCCTCCGGAGAAGTCACCCACTTTTTAGACAAAACGACCGCCAACCCTGTCCGTTGTGTCCGGGGGGGAAATTAGCCCTACCCCGGTGAGTCTTGTCTCCAGGAAAAGAAAATTTTCCGCTGTTGAGGCCACCTCTGTTAATTTGGTCTAAAAACCTCAATATATCTTCTATAAATTTCAGGTTAACCTGTTGAGCCTACAGGAAAAATAGTTTTCCCGTTCAGTTGTCAGCTTCAACCCTTTAAGGTAGAATTCGCTCAAAAACCCAACGGCTATCTCCATGAAACATAACTACGCAACCCAAGTCAGACAGACCCGCATCATCAGTGGTTGGGTGTTGTTTTTAGTCTTGTCCTTGCACCTCTTTTCACACGCATCAGGTATTTTTGGTCTTGAAGCGATGGAAACCACCGGCGAGTTGTTTGAGGAGTTCAATCACTCCCCTTGGACAATGTGGATTTTGCCCACTGCTTTAGCGGCCCATTTTTTTTGCGCCTTTGAGGCCTTACTCCGCCGATATTCTGTCCGCAGCCTCACCCCTTACCAATGGATACAGTACGGAAGCGGGTTTTTACTCCCCATCTTACTGATCGCCCACCTTTCCGCAGTGTCCTTGAGTCGTTGGGTCTTGGGGATCGATGTCGATTATGAATTGATCTATACCGAGCTTTGGGGCGGTTCGCTCAACACGATTTTGGTCAGTTTGATGCTCCTCTTACTGACAACCCACTCGGGACTGGGGATTTGGTTCTTTTTAAATTCAAAGCCCTGGTTTTGGCGAATCCGCCAGCCCTTGCTCATTTGGCTGTTTTTGTTCCCCGTTTTGGCTTGGGCGGGAGTTTTTTCTGGCGCAAATTCCGCCCAGGAACGTTTACGACTCCAACCAGAGTGGAAGGATACAGTACGGGCCGAGACCCACTACTCCCCTCGGTGGGAAGAGGTGCGGCTTTCGGGCACCGAAAAAGGAGTGGCCGGGTACCTTGGGTTTTTTGGGGTGATTTTGGCGTTCCAATGGCTGCTTTCGAAACGAGGACGAAAAAAACAAGTGTTCGTCAGTTACCCGGACGGCCAGAAAGTCGGTATGGTCTCAGGCAGCAGTTTGCTCGACGCTAGCAACTTAGCCCGGATTCCTCACGCCCAGCTCTGCCAAGGCCATGGCCGATGTTCCACCTGCCGAGTCTATGTCGCCGAAGGGTCGGACCATCTCGAGCCGATGAGAGAAGAAGAACGGGAAGTCCTCAGTCGTTTCCAAGCGAACGACGACATCCGGCTTGCCTGCCAGGCGAAGCTCAAGGGAGACTGCCGTGTGGATTTGTTGATTTCCCCGGAAATCGCTTCGGTGCAGTCGATGGGGAAACGACAACGATTTATCAGCGACGAAAAAGAAGTGGTTTTGCTGTTTTCAGACATCCGAGGGTTCACCCAGTTTTCAGAACACCGGCTCCCCTACGATGTGGTCTTTATCTTAAACCGATATTTCCAGGACATGGGCCGGATCATTGAACAAAACGGCGGCTATCTCGACAAATTTATCGGTGACGGCACCATGGCTATTTTTGGGTTGTCCCAGAAGCCAGAAATTTCTTCTGCCCAGGCGCTCAAGACGTCTAAGGAAATGGCAGCGGCTCTGGCGAAACTGAACGGAGAGCTGACCAGCGAATTAGCCGAACCTTTAAGGGTCGGCATCGGACTTCACCTCGGCAAAGCAATTGTCGGCGAAATGGGCTACAAGAGCGCTTTGTCCCTGACCGCTATTGGCGACGTCGTAAACACCGCCAGCCGTTTGGAGTCCATGACCAAAGAGGCCCAATGTTTCCTGATTTGCTCTGATGAGGTCGCCCAGGCTTCAGGGGCCGATTTGGAGGGTCTCACCACGGGCGAGGTCGCAATTCGAGGCAAAACTGAGCCGCAAAAAGTGTGGTATTTCCCAACCGCTGCCGACATCCCCGAAGGCGCCAAGACAGAGGATTAAACGGATTTAGACCCAGGCAATAGCGAGGTCACTTCCTTCCAGCGCACCAGCCCAACGAGGAGCGACAAGCCACACAGTAAAAGCCCCCCGGCCAAGCTCTGCCAAGACAAAGAAACGAACATCGAAAGCTTCGACACACTCGGCAAAGGCTCCAAAGGAAAAACCAACAAAAACGCTAGAGCCACAAGTGAAAGCCGTAACGCCCAACGAAGAAACTCTCGCAGATGGGCCTGAGTGAAGGGGGTTCCTGTTGCTTTGTAGATACAGACAAGGCAGACCAGCAAGTTCAAGCTGGAAGCTGCGAGCAAGTGAACCGCTGCCAAATCAAACCGGCCCCACAGCTGGCCAAGAAACAAGCAAGCCGACCCGGCCAACGCATGAGCCAGACCCGCCCAAAACAACGCCCGGGATAGCATCAAGCTACTCAACACCCGGTGAAAGATATTGATCAGGCCAAAAGGGACAATCGAGAGGGTGAGGGCTTTAAAACAAAGCACCGTGGTTTGAACATCTTCTTCGGTAAACGCCCCTCGTTGGTAGGTCAAACGGATCACCGGCTCCGCAAAAACCCAAGCAAGCAACGAAATGAACACCAAGGCCATGGTCAGTTGTTTGGAGGTGAACATGGTTAGCGTAAAGACTTGGGGCAGTTCTTCGGCATTTTTGTGTTCAATGATTTTCGGCCAAAGCACAGCGGTCAAGGCGACCACCAAGATATTTTGGGGGATTTGAGTCAAGCTCATTCCATACTTATAAGAACTGACCAACCCGGTCCCAAAGCTCGTGAACACCCGGTTTTCAAAAACCGCATAGACCTGAGCAAACACAAAGATCGCCAACAGGGATAACACAAGTTTAATAAAGGGCCAGTCTGCACCGGGCTTGGTCAAGGGCCGGTACTCCATCCCTTGGGCCCGACTTTCCTTGGCCTGCCACAACAAAAATAACGACATCGCCCCTAAGTTGCCAGCGACCAACGCAAAAATCCCCAACTGATCCACCAGCAACAGCAACACAGCAATGGAGCCCAAGGTGCCCAAAAGACGGCCCACCATCTGGATAAAATACCGTTTAAATCCCAGCAGGATGCCTTCTAGGGCCTGGGTGATCGGGATGAGCAAAATCGCCGGGCTCAGGTACAGCAACAGTCTTGACACCGGTGCAACCAAGTCTTTTTGCGCCTCATCGACCAAGAGGGCGGCGATTTGGTCAGAAAAGCTCAGACACAAGGTGAAGCTGAAGAGGCTGACCATCAAGATCAAGTTGAACCGAGCCGACAAATAGCCAGTCGCTTGGTCGGGGTTTTTGCTGCGTTTGGTGAAATAATGGGGGACCAAGGCGTCTTTGACCGGCCCGGTAAACAACGTGAGGAAGTTGATCCCGGTCAGGGCGATCCAGTAGCTGTCTATTTGGGCGCTCGCCCCAAAATGGTAGGACAGTAGCAACTGATTCAAAAAACTGAGTGGGTAGATCAGGAACGAAGTGGAGACCAGCTTCAGATAACCCTTTTTTGCACTCATACCTAGCCCTAGGCGAGTTCAAAGATGTTTCAAAACACCTTTTGATCCAGCCGGTTAAAATACGGTCAGCCGAAGAACTCGACCGAAACCACTAGACGCAGGTTAACGAAGCGAGGCGAAACTTACAACACTATTGGGGGGAGGAAAATAAGAAAAGGGATGGTACAGGCCAAGAAGGCCAATCAACAAGTCGGCGAAAAGCAGGGGGCCCTGCTCAACATAAGACCGGCGAAGGACGCCGGTCACAGCCTACCGAAGATTAAACGAAAATCTTTTCGATTTTTTCGCTGATTGTCGCTGCGTCAAAAGGCTTCACAACATAGTTGGAAACCCCTGCCTTGATCGCTGCAACGATATTCTCTTGCAATGCCTCAGCAGTAACCATCAACACAGGAAGGTCCTTCAAAGTATCGCTTGAGCGAATCGCTTTGAGCAACTCCAGGCCAGACATCTTGGGCATGTTCCAGTCGGTGATGACAAAATCAACTTTTTCAGCCTGTAGCTTTGTTAAAGCTGTTGTGCCGTCATCCGCCTCGATCACGTTATTAAAGCCAAGCTGTCGCAGGATGTTCTTTACAATCCGGCGCATGGTAGAAAAATCATCAACCACCAAAATACGCATGTCTTTATTTGCTGCCATGAACTACTCCTTGTTTGTTTGGAATGGACCCTTAAAAAACTCAAACCGACTGGAATAACCCGTCGTGATCATTCCTTCATAAGAATTCTTAAGAACTTTCATAAGATTGGTCAATCTTTTTTCATAAGAATCTGGTTTTCTAGCTCCATCCTATCAACATCCAGAGAATATGACCAAGGTTTTTCGAACCGAACAATCAGCTTTTGTAGCCTAGGATTCAAAAGACCCTTACTCTACCTTGGCCCTTCAAAAGGCCAGGGGGCTGAATTTGGGTAGATTGTAATAGGTAAGAAAACTGAAAATTCAGCAAACTACCCCTGGGATGCGCCGATTCCAATCCACAAAAACCCTCTCGGTGAGAATCTAGCCTTCAAGGCCCATCAAGCTCCAAATAAAGCCTTGCATTTTAGTGAACAGATGTTCTAAGGTAAACATACGTTCTTAGGTCGAGCCATGGAAAAGATAAAAAAAAGCTTGTTTGTATTGTTACTGTTGTTGGTCAGCCTGACCGCCTCCGCCTTTATGGTTTTGGAGGCCGGTCATTTTTACCAAGGGCTCTACACCAACAGCGCCTTCGGCTCCATGGGCTACGTTGCTGCGGGTCTCAACGAAGTCTTCATGGCGATCATGGCCGCCGTCTGGCTCCCTGGCCGCACCAAGGCCAAAGGCCACCCGGTCAACTACTTGTTTCGTTTTTTGGTGGTCTTGTTGTTCGTCACCACCGTGGGCGGCGCCTGTTTTAACGCCATCGAAACCCATTTGGAGAAAATCGCTCTCCAAGACAACAACCAAGAAATCTTATCAGTCCTGCGCTCCCAAGTAGCGGACCACGAAAAGTCGCTCAAAACCTTTGTGGTCCAGCACCAACCGGTCAATTCAGCGATCACCGTCCGCAACCAAGTGGCGACCAAGCAAAAACTCATCGAGGCACTGCAACAAAAACAATCGGTCGGCGGTCTATGGACCGAGGTGTTTTTCCTGGTGGTCTTGCGCTTTGCGGTCCAACTAGCCAACTTGACCTGTGTGTGGTTGATCGGCTGGGTGTGGCGTCGCCAAGAATTCACCCCGGCTCGGGCGGTACAATCGGCGAGTGTCGTGCAGCCTGTAGCTGAAACGGTTAAAGCCTCTCGGCCCACGCCCTTTGACCTTCTCACAGCACCAAAAACTACAGAACCGGTCGTTCCAACCCGAGGGTTGTCGGCAGCCGCAAAAATGGACGATTTAAAGGCCCCTGAGTTAAAAACAGCAGAGCCAAGCAAACCAGCGGTCCAAACAAACCCAGAAGCGGTACCAGCAGCCTCCCCTGTAGCTCAGCCGACAGTGGCGCCCCAAACTCAGGCTGCCGCCCTAGCCCAGAAGCCCTCGGTGTCCGCTCCGGTGACAACTCCAGTTCAACCGGCGACCTCCGCACCTGTCGAGAACTCAATGCCAGCAGCTGTAGCCAAGACGGCCCCGGTAGCGAATGCGACACCAGAACCCTCGGTTCAGGCAGAGCCAAGGGTAACAACCCAAGACCTAAATTCTACCCAAGAAAACAGCAGGAACGTCACGGCCTCGAACCCAGAAACAGCAGAGACACAAACCATCATTCCCTCGCAGGACGCTGAGGTATTGGCGAAACAAGAAGAGCCCCTTACGAGCCCAGAGGCTCAAACCGAAGCTCCGGCTCCCAAGCGACCGGCAGTAAAAAAGGCAACTCCAACGGCGCAGAAGAAAAAAGCGATCACCAAAAGCAACACCATCCCCTTCCCCAAGGTGGTGGTCCCCCCCCGACCGGTGGCGGAGCCGGAAGAGGAAGAATTCACAGAAAACACCGAGGAACTACGGCGAGAAATTCGCCAATTGGTGGAGCAACGCAACCCAGGGGTGACCTTGAGCAACTTTTGTGGAGTGATCAACCAACGACCAGAAGACATCAAAGACATCTGCAACCTCCGCCAGGACATCACCCCCGCTCAGGCCGACAAGCTAGAACGAATTTTGTTGAGCATCCAAGCGCTGCAACAAGACGAATGGGCGGTCGGTTGCTAGGCCCGCTGCGGGGAGAAATCTACCGCTAAACTTTAGCCTGTGGGTTTGAACCCTGATCAACCCACAGAGGAACAGATCAGATACTCTTAGGCCCCGACCAACATCCCTTTACCCACCTCGTCAGCTCGTTCGGCTCCAAAGAGAAGCGCCACACATTTGAGGCCAAACATCAACGCTGTCGCCGGGCCTTGGGAGGTGTGGAGGTTTCTTGAGCTAACCACCTTGGCGTCCACATAGCAGCCCTCGGGGAGTTGGGCTTGAAAGCTAGGGTAGCAGGTCGCTTGGTAGCCGGTGAGCAACCCATGTTTAGCGAGCACCAAAGCCGGGACGGCACAGATCGCCCCGACCAATCTGCCTGATTGCAGTTGTCCTTGTAAAAGCCCCACCAGGTCGGCGGACTCAGAGAGCCGCTCGGCCCCTTCGGTCCCCCCAGGCAGCAGGATCAAATCCCAGCTGCTTTCTAGGGCGTCTTGGAGCAAGAAGTCGGCCGTGAGCTTCAACCCCCGACTCGCAACCACCTGAACCTGAGTTTCCACCGAAGCCACCACCACCTGGGCCCCACCTCGGACCAAGATGTCGGCCAAGGTGACCATTTCCATTTCTTCAGTTCCCTGAGCAATAGGGATTAAGACCTTTGGTTTCATTGAGTTCTCCGGTTTGAGGCCAATATGAACGTACCACACTCTCATTTTACCCTAGTCCCCCCCTTTGGGCAACGGTTAGGGGATTTCGCTAAGCTCAAGATTGAAACCCGCCCCTCACACTATTCAACTGTGCTCAAAGGCTCGGCTAGGGTTGCCTGTATCTCCTTCCCGTCCTGCCAAAGAAAAAAACCGATGGCCAATATTGCCAAAGCCCCCCCGATACCGATTAGAAAGAACAAAAAGAAAACCAGGAAAAAAAAGACGGAAGTGAAAAAACAGACTACTAAAACTTCTGGGAGGCTTCCTCTGCTTTCTAAACGCCGACGGAGAAGAAGATATAAAAGCCACAAACACCTGCCTATCAAAGGGGAGAGCATGGTATGTGAAAGGACAACGGGTACTGTTATCCAATCCAGCCGACCGGAGTTTGGAAACTGAGTCGATATTTCGAAGGGGATAAGAAACTCAATACTCTTCCAACTGAACCAAAGCAGCGGGCCGGGGACCAGAAAGACCCCGATCAAGACAAACAATCGAGGATTTGGGTCAACCGGGCTCATTTTGTTCTGTTCGGCTCCCATTGAAGACGCTTGTCCACAACATATTCCCTCTTGATTACTCGGTAAAACTTTCCAATCCCACCTAAGAAACAGGCCGATCAACCCCATGGCCAAAAGGCAACCCAAATAAGCAACGCCGGATAGCAGAGAAATGAAAGGGGCGATCAACGCGCAATACAGCCAAACTTCCTTGAGGTTTCCGGTTTTATATAAACGATTTCGAAGTCGGCGATACAGATAGATCAGCACCTCAGTGACGATCGGCAGAACCAGAATATTCAGAACAAGAACCGTCGCAACCCCAAGCCCCCCTGCCTCCTGCAAAGTAAAAAGCAGCCCTAGCAGTGGGATAGCCAAAAGGGTGATCAGCGAAATATATTGTAGATTACCTTTGATACTCATCATCTTTTATTTCCTGAACGAAGGAAAGACTTCCCCCAGGGGAACCGGGTCCAAGATAATCTTAAAGTTGGTAAAATTAGCCCAACGAGCAAGCATAGTAGCAAACTCGGCTTTCTTTTCCCTGTGAGAAGGTATTCCATGATTCTTGTCCCACCCCTTTTGTTCAGCTGATTTCACTTCAAAATATTCCTTTAAACTCAGGAATGACGACTCAAAATTAAAATTATCCCACACTTGAATTTGTATTTCCCCCTTTTCTTCTATCAATGTCCACGAGGTTTTGGCTAGAGACCACCTTAATCCACTATCATTTATAAAACGAAATCCTTTTTTGCAATTTTCACTATCAATACCGATTTTAATACATTCTTGAACATTTTTCTCGATCCTCAGAAACCCAGGATTGCTCAATATTCTTTGATACAGGGGATGGCTCTTATGAATTTTGTAGTCTTCACCGTTCCTATGCATACCGTGCTTATATATTACGGAAGCATCCAGGTAAATAAGGTCTCCATAAGCATTACCTAGGTTACCTGATTCAATTGCACGGTACGCCTTTTCCCCGCCGACTACCCCGTAAAAAATGGCAATTAGTATTTCCTGGAGGCCCCATTCTATCATATTCTCCCCTGTTTCCACATTGGTGACATAAGCCCGACCATCCTGGAAATGAACATCCTTTTCGGTGACGGTGATCTTTTTTTCAGCATAAGAAAGATCATTGGTCTTTTGGGCAACTTTCGCTTTGGTCATCCCCGGTTCGTAGGGATAATAGACCATATATTTGAGGTCTCCTTCCGAGCGCCGGGGCGTCGCTTCGTAGAGGGCGATTTCGGGGACTCCTTGGGTCGATTCCTCGGGTTTGGAGCGGATCTGCTGAGCGAGAACCTTTTTGAGCGGGATGGTGATCTGATCGTCGATGTTCAAAGTGTACTGGACCGCATCCCCAATCAGCGGGTAGTAGGCCCCCAAGCCGTAGTACTGCTTCGCTATCTTCCAGAGGGTGTCTCCTGGTTGCACCCTGTGGGTGATCGCTCCCGCAGTCACAACGGCGTGGCCTTTGATTTGTGCGGCGTCGACTTCCCCATCGGTGAAGGGCCGGGTGATGTCCAAAGCAGACTCTTCGATGTACAAAAAGAGCTCCAACAAGAGCAATTCAAATCGGGGGTTTCAGCGGAGGGCTGAAAAGGGATTTTATTGACGGACTATCAGCCTTAGGCGTATAGTTTTTAGATGGAATTTATAGAAACATCAATTTTTAAAAAGAAAACTAAAAAGCTCCTCTGCCGAGCGGACAAAAGTCGGTTAAAAGAGGAACTCACTGAGTCCCCCAACAAGGGAGCGGTCATCCCCGGTTCGGGAGGTTTAAGAAAGCTTCGATTCGCCTATGGTGGGCAAGGGACCCGTGGTGGGTTGAGAGTGATTTACTATTGGATAACAGACGAAGGGAAAATCTTGTTACTTTTTGCCTACCCGAAGACCAGCCAAGAAAATTTAACCCATGAACAAACCAACCTCTTAAAGACCTTAGTAGAACAAGAATTACAGGAGAATCACGATGGAAGATGAACTATTTCAAGAGCTCTGTGACAGCGTTGTCGAGGCGGGAAAAATCTTGAGGAAAGAGAAAAAAGCGGCCAGCGACTCCATCCATTTTATTGCGAAAGACATCCAAAATTTGAGAAAACGGTTCAAACTTTCGCAAAGCAAGTTTGCTCAAATCTTGGGTGTAAAAATCACGACCCTCCAAAATTGGGAACAGGGTAGAAGAAAACCCAACGGCCCCTCAAGGGTGTTATTACAAGTGTTCTCAAAACACCCCGAGGCCGTATTGGACTCTGTTCAATGACGTTGAATTTTTGAACCCAAATCTTTAAAACTAGCTAAACTGTCACCTTATTTTAAAGTCTCCAAACAAGGCGCCGGATATACTGACGCATCTGATTCTTATTTTTCTAAACTTGCCTTGACAGCCGGGAGGAACCATATACTGTCACCTTATTTTCGGGCACAGTAATTACGTAAAATCTATAGCTTTGTTGAAGAATCTCCATATAAAATACGGTAACTTATGACCTTTGAAAATCCAGATTTAGCTTGGTATTCCGATCTGGGATCTGAGGGGGCTCCGAAAAGATGTCCATTTGCCTCAATTCATCAATGTCCAGGGTATTATTATTCTATTTGGCTTTTTGGAGAGTGCGGCGTCTCCTCAAAAATGTCCAAAGAAGAACAGGAAAAACTTGGTGAAGCCTGGGATGCAAGCACTTTAAAACCTGCAATTGCCGAACAACATCCTTCCGCTATTGGAGGAGGAAATTGCTTTACTGGAATCTGCCCCGAAGTGTCGTTTGATATATTTCACCTTTTTGCCACCCGACTCTTTGATTATTATGACGGTATGGAGAGGTCCGCAGCGTACAAAAACTTAGAGACACGAGGGGTACCTTCAACATCTTGGCAATGGGAATGGAGGACCATAACACCATTGCATTATTCTGATTGTACTTATTTTTCTAAGCTAGAAGCCAACCCGATTTCTAATATTTTGGAACAGAACAGTGGCTTAACCAGTAGCCTCTCTACTCCGGAAACCGTTACATTGCGATGGCTCTTTGACCATGTACCATTAAAAATCTGGTCGATTCTTCTTGGAGCAGTGCTTACGGCATTTACTCTGGGCGCTACCTTCAAAAGTTTTGAACTGCTGAAGTTATTTAATTTAGAAAGCAGTGGATCACATACCGTTGAATCCAAAGCATTGCCGCCGGAATAGGCACCTTTCTCAGAAATAAGGTGGCAATATACATATTTATTAAAATCGGGGTAAAGCCTGGTGACTGCAACTTAAGCTTGTCCACCCGTCACCTCAGGACAACCTTTTCACCCCTCCGCCAAATCCGCCAGAGTTTCCTTCAAGTCCCCCAGCCGTTTCAGTAGTTCTTGGACTTGTTCGGGGGACATTAGGTTATACAGGTCTAGGAGCAGTTGTTGGTACCGGGCTCGGATTTCTCGTTGTCGCTCTCCGACCGGGGTGTTTTGGGGGCGGTAGGAGACGACCCAGAGGTCGACTAGGAACTCGGGCAAGGTTGCCTCAGGGCCTCGGTTGAGGCGTCGGAAGAAATAATCTTGCCGCCCTAGCCTTGAGGTGAGCCATTGTTCGTCTTGCAGGGGGATTTCGGCGGTGAAGGCTTTGAGGGTCTCGACCTGTTTGCGGTTCAGCCGCCCGGCCCAGTCTTCGATCGTTTCTTTCAGCCATTTTTTGCGTTCGGAGCGGCGCTTTGCCTCGGACTGCTTGAGTTCTTCCAAGAGCCCTTGGTTTTCTTGGCCCAGCTTGGCCCGGAACAGGTCTCGTTGGTCGGCGGTGGTGCTCGCCAAAAAGGCGGCGCTCGGGGCGGCCAGTTTGGTGAGCAGCGCTTCACGCAGCTCCCCCCACCGGCTAAAGATCGCCGCCAGCTTGGCGGAGGTGAGCGAGGGGTTCGGTGAGGGTTTAACCGCCTCTTCCACCTGGGTCACAAAGTCGATGTACAGCGGGAGTTGGGTGGTCCTGTGCCAAGTTAAGGTGGTTTCGATTTGGGCTTTTAACGCCGTTTCTTGGGTGTCGGTGAGGTCGAAATATCGGTCCACTTTAAACAGGATCAACCGGTCGGCCCATTTGTAGCCAAAGGCCATCCAGTTACAGCCCCCCAAAACAAAGGCCAGCAAAACAATCAGCAAAAGTTTACGTTTCATAGGGCTTGTAACAGACGGGCGGGGTTTTGGTTGAGCGCTTTGTTGGTCCCCAACAATGCGGTGAACATACTCATCAGGGTAATCAAACTGACCGTTGCGAGCAACAGCCAGACGTTGGGGTCGAAGATTCGTTCAAAGAGCAACTGGGCGAAGCCCCAAGCGACACTCAGGCTGATCAGGGAACCGAACGCCGAGGCGAGCAGGCCAATCACCCCAAATTCCAACGCAACCATCCACCGCAACCGGCCAAAGGACGCCCCGAGGATTTTGAGCAGGTTGATTTCCTGGGACCTTGCCTGGGCGTTGAACCGGGCGATGGAGTACAACACCACCAACCCGGCAAGGACCACAAACAACGCCATCACCTGGATCGCCCAGCGGATTTGCCCGGCGATACCCAAGACCTTGCCGATCAACCGGCTCACGTTGATCAAAGACACGTTGGAAAACTGACCGTTGATCTGGTTTTGCAGGCCCACCTTTTCGGCCTCCGGGACCCGGTCGATGGTCGCTAGCCAAGTGCCCGGGGCTTCTTCGAGCACACCGGGCTGGACAATCACGTAGAAATTGGGCCGGAAGCTGTTCCACTTCACCTTGCGCAGGCTCGTCACCTGGGCTTGCAGCTCGACTCCTTGGATGTCGTAGGTCAGGGTGTCGCCGAGGCCCACCCCGATCTGCCCGGCGTAGCGGACCTCCAAGGAGACTTCCGGCAGTTTCCCGGAGTCCATGTCAAAGGCTTGGGTAAACCACTGGCCTTCGGCGATTCGTTCGGTTTCGTATAAGGTGGAGCGGTAGCTCAGGTTTTGGTCCCGGCGACGGAACCATTTTTTGGATTTTTCTTCTCTAGTTTCGACGGTGCCCTCAGGGACGTCGAGCAGCACCGTTTCCCCTCGGACCTTGGTCAACCGGCCTAAGATCATCGCTGACCCGTTGGTGGTGTGGTAGCCTTTGGCGCTGATGAACGCTTCTAAGGGCTGCATCTGTTCCGGTTGGATATCGAACAGAAAAAAGCTCGGCAGTTTCGAGGGCTCTGGGGAGCTGATTTCGGTGGCGATGCCTTGATGGATTTGGGGGATCAGGTTGATCAACAAACTGCCCAGCCCAATGGCCACAAAGCTGGTCAAGGTCGCTCCCTTGGCCCGGTTGAGGTTTCGCAGGCCCAGCCGGAAGGGCAGCGGTCCCCAGACCTCGATTCGGTGGGTGATCCGTAGCAACCCGGCGGCCAACAGCGCCAAGACCAAGGTGGAAACCAACAGGGCGCCCAAAAACGCCGACCCGGTGACCCAGCTGCGAGACTGTCCCACCGCCAAGACCCAGTATAACAAGGTCAAGGGCAGGTAATACACCAAGCTCACCAAGGCCCCTTTGAGTCCAAGGGCTGTCCCGGTGGTTTCTTGTTCGCTCAACAGCACCTTGGGGCTGATTTTCGGCAAACTCAAGAGCAGAGGAAGGCAAAACAACACCGAGCCCACAATCCCGACCACCAGGGCCAAGGCCATGCTTTGGTAGCTCAGTTTGGTTACAAAGCCGATGGGCAGAAACACCTGGGCCATGTCCGCAAGCACCGGCAAGGCCCCTTGGGCCAAGACACTAGCCAACATCGCCGCCACAAAGCCCAGCAACCCAATCTGCATCACCGAGAGCCACAAGGTCGCCGTCGGTTTCGCCCCCAAGGCCCGCAAAATCGCCAGTTCCTTGACCCGTGCTTTGAGGAAGGAACGAAACAAAAAGGAGGTCCCCATGCCCGCCAAAAACAACGCCACCAAGGCGACCAGGCCCAGGTAGTCGTTGAGGTAGTTCAGCAACCAAGACATCTGCTGGTTTGCTTTGGCGTGGGTTTTAATCCGTAAATAGGGACTGGGGCCGAAGGTCTTTTTGAGGGCCTCTTCGAGCCCTTGGGCGACTTTCTCGGCGTCCGAGCCTTCGGGCAGTTTAAATAACAGGGTATAATACCGGCGGCTGCCTTTGCTGATCAACCCGCTTTCTAGCGCCTGATCGTAACCCATAAACACCTTGTAGGCGATCCCGGCGCCCCAGAAGTTTTGGCCCGGTGCCTCGATCAACTGCTCATCAATCCGCAGGTTCAGTTCCCCGACCTTGAGCAACTGGCCGATTTTCAGCCCCAAAATCTGCAACAACTCGGGCTGGACCCAGACAGTTTTCCCGGCGATCAACCGCCGCTCGACGTCCGCCGCCCCGGCAAGTCGGCCTTCGCTGAGGACCATTTCTCCGTAGAGCGGGTAACCGGGGCTGATAGCGACCAACTCAATCAACCGACTGCTCTCCCCCGCCCGGACCATGGTCATGAAGTTCATTTGGGCGGTGGAGGTCGTGCCTTCCGGGAGGTTGGTTTCCAGGACTTTTTTTTCTTTGTCCGTGAAAGGCCGAGCGGAGCGGACGGTCAAGTCGGCGGCCAAGATCGATTTGGACTTGGACTGGATGTGGTCGTGTAATGACAGTTTGAACGAGTCCAAGGCGATGAAGCCGACCAACCCAATGGTCAGGTTCGCCAGAAAAAACAGCGAAAACCCCCGGTGGTTGATCAGTTCCCGGACCGCTAGCCTAAACCACATCGACATGAAGCACCCCTTCTTTGAGTGTATAACACTTACCACATTGGTCCGCTAAACTTCGGTTGTGGGTCACTAACAACAAGGTGGACTGGTGTTCTTTGACCAACTGAAAAAACATCTCGCTGAGCAACGCCCCGGTGTGTTCGTCCAGGTTCCCGGTCGGCTCGTCGGCGAGCAGGAGCTTCGGCTTGACCACCAAGGCCCGAGCAATCGCCACCCGTTGGCATTCTCCGCCAGATAACGTCGCCGGGAAGTGGTGCAACCGGTCGCCTAAACCCACAGCGTCTAAAAGCTGTTTTGCTTCTTCTTTCGCCCGTGGTTTCCCGAGCAATTCCAAGGGCAAGGTCACGTTTTCCAAGGCGCTTAAATGGGGGAGCAAATGAAACTGCTGGAACACAATGCCCAGGTTTTGGGCCCGGTAGGTCGAGAGTTGTCGTTCCCCCAGCTGTCCCAAGTCTTGGCCATTGAGCACCACCTTCCCTTGGTCCGGCTGGTCGAGTCCGGCGATCAAGGACAACAAGGTTGATTTACCAGAGCCCGACTGGCCGACAATCGCCGCCGTTTCCCCTTGGGGCAATTCCAAATCCAAACCCCGGATCACTTGAACCGGTTCCCCGGACTTCACCGCCGGGTATCCTTTGACTAAATGTTGCAGTTCTAAAGACATCAAGGGCCTATTTAAGTTGTGTTGAGAGAAAGTCGCTCACCAAAGCCGCCACCTTTTGGTGGCCTTCGGCGTTGGGGTGAATCCCGTCAGCTTGGTTGAGTTCCGTCCGGCCTGCCACCCCTTTGAGCAAAAAGGGCAACAACGGGACCTGGGTCGTTTGGGCCACTTCGGCGAAGGCGTTGTGGAAAGCTTGGGTGTAGGCTTTGCCGTAATTCGGCGGCATCTTCATCCCCGCCAAATACACGGTGAGCCCTTTTTGTTGGGCGAGTTGAATGCAAGCGGTCAGGTTCTTTTTCATCCCCTCCACCGACTGGCCCCGCAGGCCGTCGTTGGCCCCTAGGGCCAAAAACAACGCCTGAGGCTTGGATTTTAAATACCACTTGAGCCGCCCCAAAGCGCTGGCGGTGGTCGAGCCACTGATACTGACATTTTGCACCTGGACCTTGTGGCCCTTGGCGGTCAACTGCTGCTCCACCAAGACCGGGTAGGCCTGCGCCCGCTCCACGCCGAACCCGGCGGTGAGGCTGTCTCCGAGGAACAGTATTTTCGTTTGCCCGAAACTCACCGAAGCCCCGGCCACCAAGAATACAAACAACACCCACCAAACTTTCATATTTTTCTCCTCAGCCGTGACCAACTTTGCCGCAATACAGAAAGCCCCAACCGGAGCGGGTTAAAAGACACCGGTAATTTAGCAGCATGCTCAAATTCCAAGACCGGCGGGGCCGAGACGCCTAAGACCTCGCTGTCTGGCTGAACCCCTAAACATTGAAACTGCAACGTTGACATTGGGTCCAAGCCAATCAACCGACAAATCTCCCAGTCCATCTGCACCCCGTCGTCCCCAACCAGCAAGCTGCCAAAAGGCAGGCTGTCCCCCGAGGTCGGGCCGTTTTTGTGCAGCACTTCCACCCCGTCGGCGAGGTGCAAAAAGGCGTTTACCTGCCGGTAATTGTCCACCAGCATCTGCATGAAGGCGGCTTCGTCGTCCCCGGCCTGTAGGTGCCGGTAGGCCTTCCGTTTGCCCGGTACACAGCCGTATAAGTTCTTCACCGCCCCGCTAAACTGGGTTTGGCAGTGGGTTTTGATCTTCGCTAAATTCACCACTCCGTCGTAATCGTCTAATTCAGCGGCAATGCCGAGCCTTCGAAATTTTGGGTTGTCGGTGGTGAAATACGTCGCTTTTGAAAAAGTGAAATAGTTGACCTGACGTTTTTCAAGCGGTTCTTTGAGCCCCAACAGCTCCACCGCCGCCTCGGTGCTCCCAAAGCCCGGTGATTCCCCAATCGCCACCTGGACCCCACGGTCCAAAAAGGCCTCCACCGTCGCCAGCACCACCTCAGGCCGGGTGCAAACGTTGGTTTCTTTCGGTTTCATCGACACAAAATTCGGTTTGAGCAACACCTTCTGCCGGGTTCCTAAAAGCTGTTCTAGCCCGCCCAAGTTTGCAAACCCGGCTTCGATCGCCTCCCGGACGAGCCTGGGCTCATAACTCTCTAATTTCTGGTGGTACAACGACATAGGGACAGGTAGTTCTCTTTTTAGGTGCAACAATCAGGGCTGAGTTTAAACCCCACCCCTCTCTTTATCTAATAATCTTTGTTTTTCTTCGGTGAGGCAAGTAACCATTTGTAAAGAAACCCAAGTTGGCACCCTGGCATGCCCCCCAGTTGGTTTGACAGAGGTTTCAAAACTTGGGAGATTAGGAGGAATTCGCTGCAAACAAAAGCAACCCCCAATCTTGCTATGAAAGAAACCAAAGAAAAGTACGCCATCCAAGCGGTAGACCACGCTTTGGACGTCCTTGAGCAGTTGGCGGGAAGCAAGGCAGAACTCGGCCTCAGCGAGCTCAGCCGGGAACTGGACCTCCATAAAAACAATATTTTCCGTATTCTAGCGACGTTAAAGGCCCGGGGCTACGTCGAGCAAAACAAAAACACCGACTCCTACCGCTTAGGGGTCCGGGCGTTGGAGTTGGGCAAAGCCTTTTTGAGCCACACCGGGTTGATCCGAGTGGCCAGTGACGAAATCGAGCGGCTTTGCAGCTCGGTCAACGAGACGGTCTACCTCGGGATCATGCGAGAAGCCCAGGTCTTTTATATTGAAGACGCCGAATCCAGCCAGCCTTTGCGGGTTGCCAGTCGAGTTGGCACCCGAATGAGCCCGCTTTGCACCGCGATTGGCAAAGTCTTCTTGGCTTTTTACGACGGCCCGACGAGGGAACAGGTGATCGAAGCGAACGATTTCACTTCCTACACCCCCAACACCCTAGTGGACCCTGCGGCTTTTGAGGCTCAGTTAGAGCGCATCCGCAAGCTAGGCTACGCCATTGACGACGAAGAGAAGGACCTTGGGGTCAAGTGTGTCGCCGCCCCCATTTTCAACTACGAAGGACAAGTGGTCGGCGGAGTGAGCATTTCAGGCCCGGTGACCCGGATGGACCAAGAAGCCATCGAAAGCACCTTCGCCCCCCAGGTCAAACAAACCTGCGCAACAATCTCCCGGTTAATCGGCCATACCGGCGAGGGCACCCCTTGAAGTGGTTTGGCCTTGCCTTGTTCGGGCTTTTGTTTGCCGGTTGTTCGTCTCAAGTTGACTACCAAATCGGCGTGGTCACCAATGAAGTCAAAGGCAGCCTCACCGCCCCTGACGAGGCAAAACCCTTGATCTTGGTTCGGATGTCCATTGCCACCTTTGCGGTGAGCGGCTTGGGGCAGGTGCACCAAGCCAGGGCTAAGTTGGTTTACCCGGACAAAAGCGGGTTTTACTCCGTCAAGATGGACGCCGAGGTCGACCAAGTGGACCTCTATTATCTAGGGCAGGGCCATAAAGTCGCCCAGGCATCGTTCAGCCGGACCTTAGGGGTCCAAGCTTATGTGCTTGATGTCACCTTAAAGACAGAAAAAAACCCAAAACTGGGCTATTTTAGCGGTCTCAAACCGCTACTGACCCAATACATCGTTGAACCTCGGTTCAAAATGCCTCCCAAGGACCAACTGGCGTTAGCCAAGTGGATGGATGAGGCCGAATCAAAGCTATACCCGGTACCGCAAAAGCAACCATGAAAAAAGGCACAGAAATTATATTAGAAGCGATCAAACGCCAAGGAGTCAAAGAAGTTTTTGGCTACCCTGGTGGGTGTGTGATCCCGTTGTTTGACGAGTTTTTAAACCAGCAAGAAGTCCAGCTGATCCGAGTTTGTCACGAACAAGCGGCGGCTCATGCGGCGGACGGTTTTGCTCGGGCAAGCGGCAAATGTTCGGTGGTGATCGTCACTTCCGGCCCCGGAGCGACCAACACCATCACCGGGATTGCCACGGCAGCGATGGACTCCATCCCGATGGTGATCATCACCGGTCAGGTGCGCACCCCGGTGATCGGCACCGATGCCTTCCAGGAAACCAACGTGATCGGCGTCACCCGCCCGGTGACAAAGCACAACTATCTGGTCAAGTCGGTTGACGACCTGCCCGAAGTGTTGTCCGAAGCCTTTTATATCGCCACCACAGGACGACCGGGTCCGGTTGTGGTGGATATCCCGGTGGACTTACAGACCCACCAAACAGCGGCGCAGTTCCCGGAAAAAATCGAAATTCCTGGCTACGAGCTGCCTCAAGTGATCGGCCCTGAGCGGATCGAAGCGGCCTGGGGGATGATCAGTCATGCCTCTCGGCCAGTGATTTACGCCGGTGGCGGGATCAACTTGTCGGGGGCCAACGAAGAGCTATTACATTTCGCCCACAAAGCAAACATCCCCATCACCACCACTTTATTGGGCCAAGGCACTGTCCCGGCGGCTCATGAGTTGTCTTTGGGGATGCTAGGGATGCACGGCGAATACACCGCCAACTACGCCATGAACCGGGCTGATTTGGTCATCGCTCTGGGCACAAGGTTTGATGACCGAGTGACCGGCAAGGTGGAGTCCTTTTTGGAAAACGCTAAGATCGTCCACATCGACGTGGACCCGAGTGTGATCAATAAAATCAAAGAAGTTGATTTGGGTATTGTGGGGGACGTCAAAGACGGCTTGTCTCAGCTGGGCCAAATTTGCGAGCCTTTGGCCACCGAGAGCTGGCTTGAAGAGCTCAAGTCGATGCAAACCCAACACCCCTTACCCAACTACGACGAGGTCGCCACCGAAACCGACCGGTTGCGCCCTGAGTACGTGATCGGCCAGTTTTCTAAAGCCACCGGCGGGGACGCTGTGGTAGTGTCTGATGTCGGGCAGCACCAGATGTTTGTGGCCTTGCACTTTAAATTTAAAAACCTCCGAAGTCACCTGACCTCGGGCGGTTTGGGGACCATGGGGTTCAGCCTGCCCGCAGCGATTGGCGCCGCGTTCACCGAGCCCACCGTGCCGATCATCAGTTTTTCTGGGGACGGCGGATTCCAGATGAATATCCAGGAACTGGCAACTGTCAAAGCCTATAACCTGCCGATCATCATTGTGATCATGAACAACCACAATTTGGGCATGGTGAAGCAGTGGCAAGACCTCTTTTGGGACCACCGACACTCCGGGACGATCTTCCCTCAAAGCCCAGACTTCCTCAAAATTGCGGAAGGCTACGGCCTCGAAGGGGTGCGGATTTCGGCTAAAGACGAAGTCGCCCCGGCGATCCAAAAAGCCTTGGCCCACAAGGGCCCCTTGGTGATGGAATTTATGCTAGAGCCCGACGCGATGGTCTACCCGATGATCCCGGCAGGCAAAGAATTTTCTGATCTGATCGAGGGAGAATAACCATGAAACATTTGATCTCAATCCAAGTCAACGATCAGTTTGGCACCTTGAGCCGGGTGGTGGAGTTGTTTACGTCCAGAGGATTTAACTTAGACTCGGTTTGCACCGGGGAAGGGGAGGCACCAGGGATTCACCGGATTACGCTGGCGACCAACGGGGACGATAAAAAAATCAAACAGATCCTAAAGCTCTTGAAGAACATCGTTTATGTTTATAAGGTGACCCATCTTGACCCTTCCCAGACCCTAAGTGCCGAGCTGATGTTGGTCAAAATCCAAGTGGATGCGGACCAACGGGTTCGGGCCCTTGAATTAGTCCAGGCACTCTCTGGTGAAGTTCTTGAATTTAATGCGGAATTACTAAGCTTTCAAATTGTAGGGAGCGCCTCTAAACTGGATGGGGCCACCGAAATTTTTCGAGAGTTTACCATTTTAGAGTTGGCTCGCACTGGCGAAGCGGCCATCCACATGTAGCCAAACCAAACACCACACTTAAACCAGAAGGAATCCATGAAGTTACCGATCTTTTATGAAAAAGACGCCAACCTAAGCCTGCTCGAAGGTAAAACCCTCGCCGTCATCGGCTTCGGTAGCCAGGGGCATGCCCACTCCCAAAACTTAAAAGACTCGGGAATGAACGTGGTGGTTGGTTTACGTGAAGGCTCTGCCTCTCGTGCTGACGCTGAAGCTGCTGGCCTGACAGTAATGACCACCGCTGAAGCTGCAAAAGCAGGCGACGTGATCATGATCTTGGCTCCAGACCAAAGCCAAGGCGAAATCTACGCCAACGACATCGCACCTCACTTGAAGCCCGGCAACGTCTTGGCTTTTGGTCACGGTTTTAACATCCACTACAAGCAGATCATCGCTCCTGCGGACGTTGACGTGATCATGATCGCTCCAAAAGGCCCTGGTCACTTGGTTCGACGTGTCTACACCGAAGGTTCTGGTGTTCCTTGTTTGATCGCTGTTGCGCAAGACGCAAGCGGCAAGGCTCAGGACATCGCTTTGGCTTGGGCTCAAGGGATCGGCGGCACCAAGACTGGTGTCATCTTGACCAACTTCCGTGACGAAACTGAAACCGACTTGTTCGGCGAGCAGGCTGTCTTGTGTGGCGGTATCTCTGAATTGATCCGAGCGGGTTTTGAGACCTTAACCGACGCCGGTTACCCACCAGAAATCGCTTACTTTGAGTGTCTACACGAAACCAAGTTGATCGTTGACTTGATCTTCGAAGGTGGCATCAACAAGATGAACTGGTCTGTTTCTGAAACCGCTGAGTACGGCGGATTGCTCCGTGGACCTCAAGTGATCGGCGACGAATCACGAAAGGCGATGAAGCAAACCTTGACTGAAATCCAAGACGGAACCTTTGCAAACAAGTTTTTGCTCGACAACAAAGTGGGTCAAGCGAACTTCAAAGGCATGCGAACCTTGTCTGAAGAGCACCCGATTGAAAAAATCGGCGCTGAACTTCGCAAGATGTTCTCTTTCATGAAGAAGAAGTAATTCATGGTCAAGCCGCCGAAAGAAACCGTCTTCCAGGTCTCTGAACTGACCTGGGAGATTAAGTCCTTACTAGAAGGTCGTTTCTTTTCGGTGGCGGTCCAAGGAGAGATTTCTTCGCTCTCAAGTCCCTATTCAGGGCACAAATATTTCACATTAAAAGACTCCAAAGCCCAAATCAGCTGCGCTTTTTTCAAGCAAGCGGCGAGCCGTTGTCCCTTTGAATTAGAAGAGGGAATGGAGGTGATCGTTCGGGGCAAGATCAGTGTTTATGAGCCTCGAGGGGCGTACCAGCTGATCGTCCAACAGGTTGAACCGGTCGGGGAGGGCGCCTTACAGCTCGCCTACGAACAGCTAAAAAACAAGCTCGAAGCCCAAGGGCTCTTTGCCAAAGAACACAAAAAAGAAATCCCCTGGCTGCCGAACCGTATCGGGGTGATCACCAGCCCAACCGGCGCAGCGATCCAAGATGTTTTACAAATATTAAACCGCCGGGCCCCGAACGTCCCGGTGTTGATCTACCCGGCCTTGGTTCAAGGAAACCAAGCCCCGGCCCAGCTCAAAGAGGGCCTCGAGGCGCTCGCCAGCCGAGAGGGCATCGACCTGATCATTTTAACCCGAGGTGGCGGCTCCTTAGAAGACCTCTGGGGGTTTAACGACGAGGCGCTGGCCCAGGCGATTTTTGATTGCCCAGTCCCGGTGATCAGCGCGGTGGGCCATGAGACCGACTTCACCATTGCCGACTTTGTTGCCGACCTGCGGGCCCCGACCCCTTCGGCGGCAGCCGAATTAGCGGTCCCGGTCAGAGACGAGTTGGTCGCCCAGATTGACCAGTTAACCCGCCAGGCAACCCGGGCGCTGAACAACCAAATCAACAGCTATAAAAACAAGTTAGAACACTTCGCCCGCAGGCTACGAAACCCAGAAGGAGTGATTCTCTCCCAAATCCAGCGAAAAGATGAGCTGGACCTACGGCTTCAACGGGCGATGAACCACTGGTTCGCACATAAACATACCCAGCTTAAATTAGCTACCCATCAGCTAGAGAGTTTTAACCCCCAACGAACCTTGTCCTCGAACCAAGAAAAAGTCACCGAACTGAGCCGTCGGTTGCAATTTTCTGTGACAAATAAATTAAATTTTAAGCGGCAATTTGTGGCAAACCTAGCCCATCGCCTCGAAAGTGCCTCGCCTTTATCTGCCTTCAAACGAGGATACTCCATTGCGAAAAACGCTGAAGGTCGGGTGGTTCATTCCGCCTCAAATATAAATACAGGGGACTTTCTCACAGTCCACTTAGAAGACGGCGAGGTAAACGCCCAGGTAACGGATGTAAAGCTCTCACCCCCCTCGGCAAACACCGGTCAAAACAATCCCTAATTTGCCTCATATCACACCAGGGGTTTAATTGTTTGTCACACCCGGTTTTTTTCGACCCAAAGATGTGACACTACTCAATTGCCTCACCGGCTAGAAGATGGCCCTAAATAGCCCTTGATTTTTTAGACCGTTGCTAGTAAATTACACCCGTAAAGTTCCATACAGGAACCAGCAGTGACCACTTGGGAAAAACCGGTGAGATTGATATGAATATTAAAGATTTAAAGGGAATTAAAAGCCTGATCCAATTGATGGGCGATTCGGACCTAACTGAAATCACATTAGAAGAAGATGCGGTTAAACTAACCTTGAAGCGGGACCGTACTTCGGCCGCCCCAGAGGCGGTATCCTACCAAGTCGCCCCGGCTCCCGTAGCTCAGCCGGCGGCGGTCCAAGTTCAAGCACCTGCAGCAGCGGCACCCGAAACGGCAGCTCCCGCAGTTGATTCAAACTTGAGTTATGTAACCGCCCCGTTGGTGGGCACCTTCTACTCATCTCCGGCCCCTGATGCGGCGGTTTACGTCAAAGTGGGCGACAAGGTCAAAAAAGGCCAGACCCTTTGTATCATCGAAGCGATGAAGCTGATGAACGAAATTGAGTCTGAAATCGACGGAACCATCGTAGAGATGTTGGTGGAAAACGCTTCCCCCGTTGATTTTGGTGCCCAATTATTCTCAGTAAAGCCTAACTAACCGACCTGGTTTATGTACAAAAAAATCCTAATCGCCAATCGAGGCGAAATCGCCATTCGTATTTTGCGGGCTTGCCGTGAAATGGGGATCAAAACAGTCACCGTTCACTCAACCGCCGACCGGGAGAGCCTGCACGTCAAGTTGGCTGATGAATCCCTCTGCATTGGCGGTAACTCCTCTGCGGAGTCTTATTTAAAAGTCCAGCACATCATCGCTGCGGCCGAAATCACGGGGGCTGAAGCGATTCACCCCGGATACGGTTTCTTGAGTGAAGACGCTGACTTTGTGGAAAAATGCGAGGCTTCTGGGATCGATTTTATCGGCCCCAACGCCAAGGCACTTTCAATGATGGGCGACAAAATCAACGCCCGTAAAGTGGCGGAGAAGGCAAACTGCCCGACCACGCCGGGCACCAAAGACGCCATCACTGACGCAGCGGGGATCAAAGCGGCAGCGGCAAAGATCGGTTTTCCGGTGATCATCAAGGCCTCAGCAGGTGGCGGTGGTCGAGGAATGCGGATTGTTCACAGCAAAGGAGGCTTGATCAATGCCTTTGACACCGCCCGTGCCGAAGCCTTTTCTTCCTTTGGCAACGATTCCGTGTTTATGGAAAAATTTGTCGAAAAACCACGGCACATCGAAGTCCAACTCTTAGGGGACAAACAGGGCAACATCGTCCACCTCTTTGACCGAGACTGCTCGATCCAACGACGGAACCAAAAAATCTTAGAAGAAGCCCCGGCTCCTGGGCTCTCAGACGAACTTCGCAAAGAGATGGGCGAAGCGGCGGTTCGAGTGGCTAAAGAAGTGGGCTATTTTTCTGCTGGGACCATCGAGTTTCTACTCGACAAGTCGGGTGAATTTTACTTCATGGAAATGAACACCCGACTCCAGGTCGAGCACCCGGTCACCGAGATGATCACTGGGGTGGATTTGGTCAAAGAGATGATCCGTATTTCTGCTGGTGAATCCCTTTCCTTCACTCAAGAAGACATCAAGATCAAAGGCCACGCTATTGAATGCCGGATCAACGCCGAAGACCCGGTTAAGTTTGTACCTAGCCCCGGTCTGATCACTGCGTACCACGCCCCAGGTGGGTTAGGGGTTCGGGTGGATTCGGCAGCGTTCCAAGGGTGGAACATTCCCCCTTATTACGACTCGATGATCGCCAAAGTGATCACCAACGCCGATGACCGAATGCAAGCGATTCACAAAATGATCGGCGCTTTGGAAGAGTACGTCATCGAAGGGGTGAAGGTAAACACACCGCTGCACATGAACATCCTGCGAAGCCTACGTTTCCAAGAAGGGCAACTGTCCACCGACTTTTTGACCAATTTCATCAAAGACTAGGTCGCTCAGCTTTGTACCAGCTCTTTTTTTTCGAAAGGGCTGGTTCCTCACGAAAGTCACCCCCCAATTCCTGCCCAAACAACCGCCGAGCTTGGCAAACTCTCAGCTTCAAGCTATTCTTTAAGTCTGGCTTCAGCGAACTCACCTCGCTTGATCCAAAGGAACCCTTCAATACCCTCTTGAGGTCACCATGGCAGAACCCAAAAAAATGGCGTTGATCGCATCGAAAGGCACCCTGGACTGGGCCTACCCGCCCTTTATTTTGGCCAGTGCGGCTGCAGCGATGGATATGGAGGTGAAAATATTTTTTACCTTCTACGGACTCCCCCTGTTGTTACCTAAAATCGAAGCGCAGGTTTCCCCGTTGGGCAACCCGGCGATGCCGATGTCCATGCCTTTTGGGCCTGAGTGGCTCCAGAACATGAACTTAAAAATCCCGAACGCCCTGATGGCTGGGGCCCCTGGGTTTGAGTCTATGGCCACCACCTTGATGAAAAAACAATTCAAAAACAAGGGTGTTGCTACCATCGAAGAGCTACGGGACTTGTGCATGGACGTCGGGGTCGAGATGATCGCATGCCAGATGACCATGGACGTCTTTGGATTCGAAAAGAAAGATTTTATCGAAGGGATCGAATACGCCGGGGCGGCCAACTTTTTGGACTTTGCCGCCGACGCCGACATTCAACTGTTTATCTAATCCAACCCAAAAAACGCAATGAACGATTTAAAGATTGATCAAGAGCTGGACTGCCGAGGGCTCGGTTGCCCTTTGCCGATCCTAAAAACCAAAAAAGCGGTGATGGCCATGGAGTCCGGTCAGATCCTCAAGATGACTTGCACCGACTCGGGCTCCCAGAAGGATATGCCCTCTTGGAGCAGCCGGACCGGCCACCCGATCCTCAAGACAGAAGAAGAGGGCTCGGATTTTATTTACTACGTTCAGGTCAAGTAAGGGTTGTCCAGGGGTTGCTTAGTGAGACACCGGCGCCAGCCAGTTGCTCGCTGCTAAGACAAACAGCCCCAACTCAGCGATCACCATCAGCAATAACAACCGGTTCTTCTGCGCCCAGGCATTGGGCAACAAGGTGAAGTAACAAACCATAGAGACCGCCGCTAAAAAGGCGATCGCCGCAATGCTCAGGTAGTCCCCGGTATGCAGCAGAGCCGTCCACTCCCAACCGACCGGAGCGCCGGTTTTTTCTAAGAACTCATGCAGCGGCAGGTTCCACACCTCACCTAGCTTTTTTTTGGGGACCAAGGGGTCAAAGAACCCAAAGACATACACCCCAAAGGTCAGCACTAAAAAAAACAACCCACCGTTAACCAACCAGCCGAGTAAAGAGCCATAGGTTTGTTGAGCCGGTAGGTTTTCGTACCTAGATTGTAGTTCGTTGTAATCGTTCATATCCCAAAGGCCTTGAATAAAGATCGACACCCGGCGATCAGCAAGATGGTGATCACCATTTTCCGAATCATCGCTGGCTTGGATTTGGGCAACAACTTCGCCCCTATCTTCGCGCCAACCATAATCCCCGCCATCGAAGGGACCACCAAAATCGGCAAGACCGCCCCTTTGTTTAAGTAAATCCATGCCGCAGTGGTGTCGGTGATCGACAACACAAATCCCGAGGTCGCCACGGCGACTTTGACCGGAACCCCCATCACCAGGTTAAACACCGGCACATTCGCCCAGCCCGCTCCAAGACCAAACACCCCAGCCAAGACCCCAACCACGGCGAACATCAGCAGTCCAATTTTGGTACGGTGGACCGTCCACTCGACCCGGTTTCCCGTTGAGCCTTCGATATAGGTCCCCCCAATCTGGAAAAAGGCAGCCAACTGATCTCCAGGGCGGATGTTGGGGTGGTCTTCTTTTTTAGAAACCAACATCACCACCACCACGCCCAAAATCAAGGTGCCCAAACTGCCCTGGATATAGGCCGGATTTAGCGCACTGAGCCAAAGACCCAAAAAGGCCCCGACAATCGAGAACGCTGAGGCGACCAGCGCCACAGGCAACGCTAACTTGAGACTCGCTAGGTTAGCACGTAACAACGACGGCGCCGCAGCCAAAGCCGAAGACAAGGCGATGAACAGCCCGGCCCCTCGGACAAAATCAATATGGAAGGGGAAAAAGCTCGACACCAAGGGCACAAACAACACCCCGCCGCCGATGCCCGCAAGCACCCCAAAAATCCCGATCAGGAAAGTCGCCACAAACAGCAGCAAAGGCCAAACCCACCAAACGAGGGTTTGCGCACCTTCGGGGCCGCTGGCAGTCAATAAAAAATCAAACAATGTAAAACCCCTCATCACCTCGGTCAAAGACCCAGGTCAAGGTTGCTGAAACGGCGTCTCTACCGACGACTCGAATTTATTTGGATCAAACCACTTTAACTTAGAGGCCAATCCCACCACTTCGCCGACAATCACCAAGGTCGGAGGGACCATAGATTCTCGGGCAACCACCTCTCCGATTTGCGCCAAATAACTGATCACCACCCTTTGTTGGTAGGTGGTCCCTTTTTCAATCAACGCCACTGGGGTGCTGGCTGGCATCCCATGGTTCGTCAAGTTTGTACTGATCGTTTCTAAAGTGGCAAGCCCCATATAAAACACCAGGGTCTGGTTAGGGCTGGCGAGACTCTTCCAATCTAGATTCAAACTGCCGTCTTGCTGCATGTGTCCGGTGACGAATCTGACCGATTGCGCGTAATCTCGGTGGGTCAAAGGAATCCCGGCGTAGACCCCACAACCACTGGCAGCGGTGACCCCTGGAACCACTTGAAAATCGATTCCCATCGCCACCAACTCTTCGAGTTCCTCACCGCCTCGACCAAAGATGAAGGGGTCCCCGCCCTTAAGCCGGACCACCAACTTCCCTTCTTGGGCGAGCCGGACCAAGGTTTCGTTGATTTGATCTTGCGGCAGGGTGTGTTCAGAAGCCTTTTTCCCAACATAGATTTTCTCCGCTTCCCGGCGGGCATAATCCAGGATTTTGGGGCTGACCAGCCGGTCATAGACAATCACATCCGCATTTTGGATCAACCGCAAGGCCCGTAAGGTCAACAAATCTGGGTCACCAGGCCCCGCCCCCACCAAGCAGACTTCGCCCTTCGGGTTCGGGTTGAGGTGGTGTGTTTCTAGGGCATGGACCATGGTTTTTTCCGCCAGTTTTTCTTGGCCGGACAAAAACATCTCGATCACCGGGCTGTTAAACAACTTGTCCCAAAACCTACGCCGACTGTCGATGGAGCCCAAGGTTTTCCTCGCAACCAACCGGAACTCGCCCAACAAATCCGCCAACCGGCTGTAGGACTGAGGCAACAGGGTTTCTAGTTTTGCCCGGACCAACCGGCTGAGCCGAGGGCAAACCCCAGACGAAGACACCGCAATCATCAAGGGGCTCCGGTCCACCAAGCTCGGGGTGATGAAACTACAAAGCTCGGTGTTGTCCACCACGTTTACCGGCAGGTTTTTCTGGTTCGCTAACTGGCTGACCTCTGCCGCCAAGTTCGGGTCGTCGCTCGCTACATAGACCAACTTTTTGCCTTCTAAGTGAGAGGCTTCAAAAGGCGTCTTTAGGCGATTCAAGTTAGGGTTTTCTAAGGATTCAACCTGGAACTCAATCTCCTCAGCCACCCAGGTAACCAAGGCACCGGCCTTCAGCAGCAACTGGAGCTTGTTCCTCGCCGACTCCGCCCCACCGACGACCAACACCGGTTGGCTTTTTAGATTCATAAAAATAGGAAAATATTCCATGGTTACCTCAAGGCATATTGGCTGATTTGTTGAAGAAATCCGGGGGCCCAGTCGGGGCTGGATAAAGCGTGGACATGGGCGTAACTTGCGATTCCGGCTCCTTTGAGAAGCCCATCTTGCTGTTCCCCAAGGCCATAGCCTCGGTGAACCTGAAACTGGCAATCTAAAGCGGCGGGGCTGTTCAGCTTGGAGTAATGAAACTCATGGGCTTGGTGTTTACCAGAGAACCAATGGTCTCCTGTGCCTTCAAGTTCCATGTAGCCATATCCCACCGGCCGGCGGGAAAACTCCACCGAACCATCGAGCCAACCGACCAAATCCACCGATTCCTGCCCCGCAAAACTGGCAGCCTCAGCCAGATAAATCAACCCGCCACACTCCGCCCAATAGGGCAGACCACCACAGAGCCGGGTTTTTAGTTGTTCTTTGAAGGCTGAATTGCGACTCAAAGGCTCTAAAAAATGCTCAGGGAACCCCCCGCCAATGTACAACCCTTGGATGTCAGGAATTTCGGTGTCAGTACAGGGGTCTAAAAAGACCAACTCGGCGCCCGCTTGTTCCAGTGCTTCTAAGTTTTCAGGGTAAAAAAAGCAAAAGGCTTGGTTACGAAGGACCCCGACCAAGTGCCGCTGGCTGGCTCGTTTTGGGGTCGGAGGAACCGCAAAGGACAAAGGGCTGGCTTGGGAGACCGCCGCTTTGATCTTATCCAGGTCCAACTCTGAGTTCATCAACGCCGCCGCCGCTTGGACGATTTTTTCCGCTTCCGAGGTTTCACCGGTGGTGCTGAGCCCCAAATGCCGCTGCTCGACCCCTGCTCCGGGGAGCGAAGGCAACACCCCAAACACCGGCACCCCAGTGTGGTGTGCTATCGCTTGAATTTGTTTGTCTGCCTGTCGTTGTGAGCGAATCCGGTTGAGCACCACCCCGGCAATCTGCACCTTAGGCTGCATCGTCAGTTGCCCTAAAACTAAGGCGGCAGCTCCCCGGTTCATTCCTGAGCCATCAACCACCAGGAGCACCGGTGCCCCCAGTTGCTGGGCTAATCCCGCTGAAGAATGTCTGCCTTCTAAGTCCAGGCCATCGTGAAGGCCATGGTTGCCTTCGATCAAGGTAAAATCCATCCCCTGGCTGTGCCGGGCAAGGGAGCCTTGCCACAGGGCTTCGGGCATCATCCAGGTGTCCAGGTTTCGGCCTGGGCGGCCACTGGCCAAGCTGTGCCACATCGGATCAATATAGTCCGGTCCCTTTTTGAAGGTTTGCACCTTCAGCCCTCGGTTGACCAAGGCCCGAGTCAGCCCAATGGCGACTGTGGTTTTGCCGGAGCTTTTCGCCGGGGCACTGATCAATAAAGGGGGTGAAAAAGAGGGGGCCATAGAATTCTAATAAAAACCAAAAATCAGTTGGACACTTGGGGCTTGATTGACCCCAAGGATTGGACCAATATAAGCGAACCCTTTTGTTCCCACAAGCGACAAACCCCCTTCTCTCAAAAGACCATGTCCAAACGACTGAGCTACCTTTCAAAAGCCCGCCCCGAAGCGGCAACCGCCTACATGACGTTCTTGAAAGAGTCCGGCAAACACCTAGACGACAAAACCCGGTTCTTAATTTCTGTGGTCACCAAAGTCATCTCTGGGACCGCCCCGGGGCTCAAGCAATATGTCCCTCACGCCATGAGGTGTGGAGCGAGCGCTAACGAGGTCTTTGACGCCATCTTGATGGCCATGCCTGCCGCCGGGCTGCCCAAAGTCCTCGACGCCTTGGATATTCTCCAAGAGTTAGGCCCTGAGTTCAGCATCGAAAACCTACAAAAAGAACCAGAGTGGTGCGAGATCGGCCCGGTAAGCGACCTGCCAGAAAAGGAGTTGGTCCCTAAAGAAGCCCAAGGGGCCTCGATCTTGGTCTACAAAGGCGATGAATTGAAAGTTTACCACCGAGCTTGTCCCCACCTGGGCAAAGAACTGCCCGGTCACTGCGACACCGACCAACTCACCTGCCCGGCCCACAAATGGGTGTTTGATGTGGCCACCGGCGAGGTGATTGAAAAAGGAGGCCGTAACCTCCATGAAGTGCCTTTTAAAATCGAAGATGGGGTGCTTTGGGTGGAGTTGTTGATTTTAGAATGACCCCTCTCTCCGGGATTTCACCCCTGCATCAGCGGAGCAGCGTTTTATTTCGGTTCCCCGCCCAAGAAGAACACCGCCCGACTCACCGAGTCGGGGTCTTCTAAGATTTTTGAATGCCCCAAGTGTTGGGTTTGGTGATAGCTCACATGAGGCAGCCCCTTGCTGACCTGGGCGGAATCGGCAGAGCTGGTATATTTATCTCCCTGATCATGGAGAATCAGCACCTCCTCAGACATCTGGGACAATTGGGATTCCGGGTTCAATGGTTCTAAAGACTGGCCATACCTGCGTTCTAACCGTTCAAACAAATGCCGGATGATCGGTACAGACAACCCTTGCTCGGTCGCCATGTTGTATATCGGTTCTTTGACCTGCATCCCCGGAGCAAACAGCACAGACCTGAGGCCCTGCTGCTGCGCTAATACCAAGGCTGGCACACAGCCCATTGAATGGCCCACCACCCCGGCCAAAGGGCCTATTTCCTCTTCAAGTTGCTGGCTCACCTCGACAAATTCAAAGACATTGGTGACCCCTCGCCCCCGGCCATGACCAGGCTGGTCAAAGGTGACCGCCTCAAACCCGGCGTCCACCAGCGCTGTGATCAAGTCGGCAAACTGCGCCCCCCGGCCCGCCCAGCCATGAAGCAACAACACTTTTGGCCCCTCGCCCCAACTCCAAGAAGCCAAGCTGTGGCCTTTTGAAACAAACACCTTCTCGACACCTTGAGCCAAGATTTTTTGATGTTTAGGGCGATCGACAAACTTCCAGGGCCGGAAGAATCGATGTTCTATCTGTTGGGTTGCCCACTTCCGGTGAACATTCCAGGCGCCGGTGATGAGCCATCGAGATAAGGCAGTCCTGGCAGAACGAACGTTCGTTTTCACTCGTTTCATCATGAATCCAGCATGGTTAAGTAGAATATCGCGCAATCAGCGATTCCACCGATTTTTGTAAAGAGCCCTCAGGGGTCCAAGAGAGTTTTCGAGTCGTCTGGTAGCCTAACAACAACGAGATCAACTCAAAAGCAATTTGCTTGGCGTCTGAGCCTGAGCGGAACTGACCGACATCTACCGTGATCTGGGCCATTTTTTCTAGGTTTTCCAGGTACCGGTTCATCAACCCAAAGACACAGTCCCGCACCGGCCCTTCTTTTTCATCCAGCTCGGTCAAGGAAGCCAGCACCGGGCAATCCCCGGCAACCGACTGCCCGATCCAACCAGCCCAGCCGGCAACCAAGGCCCGAATCCGAGCGACTCCCCGAGGCTGTGCAATCGCCGGGCGAAAGACCAAGTCTTCGTACCTCTGCGCCCCATAGAGTAAGACGTCGATTTGCAGCTTTTCTTTGGACTGAAAATGAGCAAAGAGCCCGCTTTTTGACATTTTTGTGTCTTTAGCCAGCTGGCCGATGCTCAGGGCTTCGATCCCGTAGAGGCTCACAAACTGGAGCGCCTGTTGTAAGATTTTTTCTTTTGTCTCGTGCATAGGGGCTAATTTAGCACGACCGTTCGGTTTAATCAATACTAAAATCCCCCTCAACGAAGGGTTCACGTCCACTGAGGGCAATCTAGAAATCACACACAAAGCAAGCCCCCAAAACCAACAAAAACTCTTTGCACCCTAAATAATTATATAGTAGAGTGACCTCAATAAATCATCTAACGTTCTACTAGACGCTTAGTTCTGTATAAAAACTACTGAAATCCCATCAAGGAATTTATGAAATTCTACGTTCCCCTCGTTCTCTGGCTGCTTTGTTGTTTCCCCCTCTCGGCTCTCGCTGGAGACGGTCACCCGGAGACCTTTATCGGTCCAGGCTGCCCCTTTGAAGGCTGTACCTACCAAAGCTGGACTGTCGCAAAAGATACGATAGTCTACGAAAAACCCAGTCAGAACTCTAAAGCATTAGGAACCCTTAAAAAGGGCACCAAAGTCGAAGGGAAATATGGAGAAGTCCACTCCATCGCAGCACCCTTTCTCTTAGACAAAGACTACCGCAAAGATAAAGCAGGAGAGACGATCTGGCTCTACACTTACTATGGCCTAGGTTTTTTTGACTACTGGAGCAAAGGTAAGTTCAAACTAGGAAGTTTCGGACTCAGCCCCTATGGAGGCCTTCGCTGTACGTTAGGGGATTGCGTTGGAGCATTACTAGAAAAGCCAAAATTCACTTGGTGGGCAAAGGTCTCCAAGAAGCAAGGACTCCAAGGCTGGGCCAATGGATTCGATTTTACCGATCAAGACGGTTTCGGGGAGTATGACGTTCAAGGCTGGAGTTATTAAGCCGAACAAACAAACTTGTTTCTCTGCACCAATGGGCCTTGACTCAACTTCAAGTATTTAGAATGATGTACCGCTCCTAATATTGATGCCATTGACCGGGGAGGTTGAACCGGTATCACAGAGTATTTACAATTGGCTTTCCCAAAGATTTGTCCTTTTGAACAGAGTTTTTAAGGACAAACCCGTCGCAATCCGCTTTTTAATTAAGCGATCAACCTCCCGAATTTCTTTGCCCTTGATCCTCCACCTACTCCAACAAAGCCCCGTTAAAACCAAGAAATTGAGCGTATTCCTTCAGACAGGTTACTTTAATCCCACTGAAGGTTACATTACAAGGGCCACGATATTTGCCAAGACAAACCCAAGCAAACCCATCATTCTGGTCTTTCAACCAGAAGACTCTGAGACAAACCATTGTCATTGAGTCGTCACTGGTTTATCATAAAATTATCAACTCCGATCCAAAACACCTACGGCTCTGCTAGGGTGTGAGGGCGATAGGGTTTAGAGGGAAACTTCTGGGCCTTCCATGTTTGAAAAGGAGTTCCATGTTATCTGTTACCCAAGCCAGGGCGCTGGTGATGGGGGAAGCCCGCCTACTCGGTGAGGAAGTGATCCCTCTGTCAGAATCCCTAGGCCGACTCACTGCCGAGCCTTTGAGTGCCGACCGACCCTTACCGCCTTTTGACCGGGTGGCGATGGATGGCTACGCCGTTCGCTCCGCCGACCTCAAATCACCTGGCAAGCTCAAACTCACTGGCTGCGTTGCCGCAGGGGACGCTCCCGGTCTAACCGTTGAGCCCGGTTGTTGTGTCCAAATCATGACCGGGGCGGTGTTGCCCGCTGGGGCGGACGCTGTGATTGAAGTCGAATCGACCCAAAAAGACGGGGAGGACATCCAGTTTCTAAGGGCCGCTGAATCTGGCCAGCATTTCATCCCAGAGGGCAGTGAAGCTCAACCGGGACAGGAGTTCTTCCCAGTTCACCAGCCGATCACCGCTCAATTGATCGCCTTTTTAGCCTCTATCGGCAAAGCCTCGGTCGCCGTGACAAAGCAACCCCGGCTTGCGGTTCTTTCCACCGGCAACGAATTGGTGGGCCTCGACCAAGTACCCAAGCCTTATCAGATTCGGGACTGCAACTCCTGGTCGATCCTTGGACAAGCCAAAGAACTGGGTTTACCGGTTCAAGCCCTAGGGATCGCTGAGGATTCTGAGGCTGCGTTGACCGAAGCGATCACCAAAGGCCTGGAGTCTGCTGACATTTTGTTGCTCAGTGGCGGGGTCTCGATGGGCGAATGGGACTTGGTGCCCAAGGTGTTAGAGAGCCTAGGGATCGTCAAACAGTTTCATAAAGTCAAACTCAAGCCCGGCAAACCGGTCTGGTTTGGGACCGGCTCCGGCAAGTGGGTCTTTGGGCTACCGGGCAACCCGGTTTCGGTGCAGGTTTGTTTTAAACTCTTTGTCGAAGGGTTGATCCTGGCCCTGGCCGGCCACCCGGACCCCGAGCCTCAATCAATTTGCCTACCCCTCCAATCGGCGGCCCGCAAACCGGCAGGCCGAGAAACCTATGTTGCCGCCAAGTTGGTCAGTGACCAAGGAAAAACCTGGGTCCAACCGGTCAAGATGGGCGGCAGTGGAGATTTTTCTGGGCTGGGGCACACCCAAGGACTGTTCCGGTTTGACGGCGATGCAACCGAACTTCAAGCAGGGGAGCCGGTCTGGTTCACCCCCTGGCGGAGGCTCTGATGAACCACTGCCTCACCGCACCGTTCCAGACGCTACGGGTCAGCCTCACCGACCAGTGCGATCTCAAATGTCAGTACTGCGTGGACCCCAACAAGACCCTGAGCCGATGCCAGTCTGCCCCCCTGCCCCTTTCGGCCTCCCAAATGGCCCAGGCGGTTCGGCTGCTGCTACGAAACGCACCGGTCAAGGAAATCAAACTCACCGGCGGGGAACCGCTGCTCGGCCACCATTTAGAGCATTTTTTAGAAGCCCTGGGTCCGCTGCATGGCTTAGAGATCAACGTGACTACCAATGGGCAACAGCTTGCGGAGAAGCTGAGTGTATTGAAGCGATTTGGGGTCAATCGAGTGAATATCAGTTTGGACAGCCTCGACCCTGATTGTTTTAAAGAGCTCACCGGTGGGCAGCTAAAGAAGACCTTAGAAGGCTTGGAACAGGCATTAGCCCAGGGGTTTCAGGTCAAGCTCAACATGGTCCCCATGGCGGGAATCAATGATTCAGAATGCCTTTCCATGTTCGAGTTCGCTGCCCAGCGAGGGGTACAAGTCCGGTACATTGAACTGATGGAAATGGGGCACCTCTTTGGTGAGGACTTTCGGCAAAAGCTCTTTGACCGGCAGCAAATCCTAGAGCAAATCGGACAGAAACATTCGATCACAGAAAAACACCGCCCCCAACATGGGACCGCTGAGTTGTTTGAAGTCGGCGGGTTTGGGAGCTTTGGGATCATTGCCAACCACTCTCAGCCCTTTTGCAATGACTGCGACCGGCTACGGCTTTCGGCGACCGGTAAGTTGGTGGGCTGTCTTTCTAGCGAACTGAGCTATGGCCTCAGTGACCTGCTTGAGCTAGACAAGGCTGAGGCGGACCGAGCGGTCAAGCCTTTGCTCTACGCAGCCTTTGGGACCAAGCAACAAATTGGGTTCACCGGGTCCCGGTTGGCCATGAAGGCTATTGGGGGCTAATCGACTTTTTTAGCGAGGTACCGTTTTAAGAAATCTTCTTGGAAGCTTTGAAACCGATCTGCTAAAATCGCCTCTCGGGCCTTGGCCATCAAGGACCGCAAAAACGCCAAGTTGTGATAACTGTTCAACCTTGACGCCAAGATTTCGTTCGCCTGATACAGGTGCCTCAAGTACGCCCTGGAATAGTTTTGACAGACCTCGCACTCACAGTCTTCACTGATCGGGCGGCTGTCCGCACGGTATTCTGCTCGTTTGATCGACATTTTTCCGTCCCAAGTAAACAACCCCCCGTTGCGGGCGTTTCTTGTCGGCATCACACAATCAAACAAATCAATCCCACTTCCCACCGCTTCGAGCAGGTCGACCGGGTCACCGACCCCCATCAAGTACCTGGGTTTGTTCTCTGGCAGCAAACAGGTCGTGTGCTGGCAAACCTCGGACATAATATCTTTGGTTTCCCCGACACTCAAGCCACCAATCGCATAGCCATCAAACCCCAAAGAGACCAAGTCCTTGGCAGACCGCTCTCGCAGTTCCAAGTGGTCCGCCCCTTGGACGATCGCAAATAAGTTGTTTTCGGTGGTTCGGGCGGCCATGCAGCGCTCGGCCCACCGAGTCGTCATATCCACCGATTTGGCAACCACATCCCGTTTCGAAGGGATCGGCAGACATTCGTCTAAGACCATCATGATATCCGAACCCAGATTTTCCTGGATTTGGATCGCAGATTCCGGGGTGAGCATGTGTTTTGAGCCGTCTAAATGGCTCTGGAATTTGGCGCCCTCTTCGGTGATTTTGTTGAGTTTCGCTAAGGAAAAAACCTGAAACCCCCCGGAGTCGGTTAAGATCAACCCCGGCCAGTTCATGAATTTATGTAACCCGCCGAGGTCACGAATCAGTTCGTCCCCAGGGCGTAGGTGCAAGTGATAGGTATTCCCTAAAATCAGAGAATAATCCATCGCCTGCAATTCGCTGGTGACCAAGGCCTTGACGGTGCCATTGGTCCCCACCGGCATAAACATCGGCGTGGGGACCTTGATCCCCTTAAACTCAACTTCCCCGGCCCGAGCGGACTGGTTGGTGTGCTCTAAAGTGAAAGATAACGCCAAAATCAGTCCACCTGTCGAGTTTCATGAGGGTAACTGTCTCGGAAGCCCTTGAAAGGATAGATCCCGGTGCTGTGGCCATCACTCCAATTGATTTTCAAGCCATAGTTCCCCACATACTCGGAGCCCAGAGGTTTGATGTCTTCGGCAACGGTGGTGTCGTCCAGCAGCTTTTCGCCGGTGATCTCGTGGATACAAGAAGCACAGGTGCAAGCGGTTCGAAGGTCCCAGTACTGATAGACACAATGGGCACCATCAAAAAAGATAATGTGCATCGCTCCGTCGTAAAAAATATCCTTCGGACGGTATTTGGAGGGCAGTCGAGCCATTAGGCCTCTTCTGCCAAGGATTTTTCCAGCTCAAGGACAATGTTTGCGTAAGCCTTCGCCGCCAACGAATCAGGAGCAGACAACACCACAGGAGTTCCGTTGTCTCCCCCTTCACGAACCGCCAATTCGATAGGCACCGCCCCTAAGAACGGTACTTCTTGGTCTTCAGACTCTTCTTTTGCTCCACCGGTCGAGAAGATCGGGGTTTCTTTGGCACAATGAGGGCAAACAAAAGAGGACATGTTCTCCACCATCCCCAAAATCGGGATGGTGACTTTTTCAAACATCTTGACGGCCTTACGGGCGTCTAACAAGGCGACATCTTGAGGGGTCGAGACAATCACTGCACCGCTGGCTTCAGTCATCTGAGCCAAGGTGATTTGCACGTCTCCGGTCCCTGGGGGTAGGTCGATGATGATATAATCGCCACCGGGCCACTGAGTGTCTCGCAACATTTGTTCGATCACTTGGTGAGCCATCGGGCCACGCCAAACCACCGCTTCGTCTTCGTCGACTAAATTACCCATCGACATAAACTCGATTCCGTGACGGCTCACCGGCAACATCTGCTGGCCAACCACCTCGCTAAATTCTCCTCGAGAACCCATCATCGCTGGGATCGAAGGTCCGTAGATATCGGCGTCTAACAAAGAAACTTTTTTGCCTTGGGCTTTTAAGGCCAACGCAAGGTTCACCGCAGTGGTTGATTTGCCAACCCCGCCTTTGCCACTAGCTACCAAAATCACTTCGCCGTACTCGCCCAAGTAATTCTTTTTTGCAGGGGAAGGCGCATGGCCTTCTCCAGGTCCATGGTCATGGCCTTGGTGGGCGTTGGCTGATTCAACCGGGCCACCGGTTAACTGTTGTGCTTCTTGAACCGAACCGACAACGTTAATCCCGACTTCGTCGACACCGTCACAAGACTTCAAGGCGGTAACCAACTCATCAGTCAGCCCCGAGGTGAAACTTTCAAATTCCTGATCGACGACCACGACGGCGTCCGCTCGGTTTTGGGTGATCTCTAAGCTATAAACGATATCCGCTTCAAGGACGTTTTTATCAGTATCCGCAAACGTGATGGATGAAAAGGCGTCTCGAATCTGTTGTTCTAAAGGGTCCATTGAAGTCCATGGGTTCAAGTTAAAAAAGAAGCGTTCTGTATCCGACCTTTGTACCCTGTTAACTCTGACCAATCAAGTCGAACTTGAGCCGGGCTGTATCAGGGGTTACGCTTTTTTGGGCCGGAAGGCTTTCACCACCAAAGGGTCAGTTTCAATGATCGGTCCGCCGATCAGTTCGATACAGTACGGGATCGCCTCAAACAATTCATCGAGGGTTTCTTTGATGGAGCGAGGGGAGCCGGGCAGATTGACAATCAACCCCGACCCACGAATCACCCCAACCTGGCGGGACAAAATTGCGGTGGGGACATACTTCAAGCTGATCTGACGCATTCGCTCCCCGAAGCCATCCATCACCTTATCTGCGACTGCCAAGGTCGCTTCAGGGGTGACATCACGCAAGGTCGGCCCGGTGCCGCCGGTGGTCAACACCAGCTGGCAGCCTTCTTTATCCACCAAATCCACCAAAGTTTTTTCGATCAGCCCTTGTTCATCTGGGACCAACTTTGCTATTTCCTGGTAAGGTGTTGTCACTGCAGATTCTAGCCAACTGGAAATACCAGGGCCGCCCCGATCTTCATAGACCCCGTTAAAGGCTCGGTCACTTACGGTCACAACACCGATTTTCAATTGCATGGTTTACCTCAAGGTAGGTGGATAAAATCAAGTATTAGGACATTTTTTGACACAAAATTCACCCACCATGACCGAGCACACCTATCATTTCTGGGTTGACCAGGGCCAGCAACGGCTTGACTCGGGTTTGGGTAACCCCAATTCATTCAGTGCGGAGCAAACTGCGGAGCTTGACCAGGCGGGATTCTGTTTTCTTAACGCTCAAGACGTTCATTGGCAAGCTTACTTGAGCCACCAACGGTTTCAGCTCCATGCTCAGGCAGGGCAGGTTGAACCGGCATACCGGTTTGCCCACCAAAGCCTCCAGCAATACCAAGCAGCCTTCGACCCGAAAGGACAGACCCTCTTCTTGATCCATTGGGCCCACTTTCTTTCTGCCCAAGGTAGGGACCATAAAGCGCTCAGTTCCCTGCGGGCGGCGGTTGTTTTGGCCAAAGAAAAGGCCCCAGACAGGCTGGGGTTGGCCTTAAGCAGTTTGGGGGAGGAGTATTTAGCTCAGGGGAACTACGGAGAAGCGATTCACCAGTTCGATTTATGCCTAGCCACCGGAGGGCTTGATGAGGCTTCGTTGTCTTGGTGCTTCAAATCCTTAGGCGACGCCTTTAGCGGGTTGTACCGACTGGTTCCCGCCGAAGGGTTCTACCGCAAAGCATTGAAAAAAAGCTTAGATATTGGCTATGATGACCTTGCATCCCATTGCCGGGAGCTGTTGCTGAAACTCGAAGAGACCTTACAGACCGATTTTTCGTTCAGCGAATTGGGGCTGAAGTCCAAATCGGCCTTGCAATCCCTTAAGCCAACGAATCCAACGCTTTTTTAAGCAACCCGGTCACTGTTTCTGCCAAAGGGACCATTTCAGGTCGACCAACAGGCATAAACATTTTCATGGGGTGGGCGGCACCGACCGAGAATTTCCCAGGGGCCACTTGCCGGATGATCACGTTACAAGGCAACAACATCCCAAGGTCCGGTTCGTTGCTGATCCCTTCAAAGGCAAATTTGGGGTTACAAAAGCCCAAGATCATATAAGGGTCCATGTCTTCATTGATCTTTTTCTTCATGGTCGCCGCCACGTTAATCTCGGTCAGCAACCCAAAGCCAACGTCCTTCAACGCTGCAACGGTTTTGTCATAGACCGCTTCGGCCTCCCCAGAAACTTCAGTGAACATCCCATAGTTCCCTGCAGGCAACGGCTTGGGTCCGAATTTTTTGTCTAAGTAATCAATGATTTTTTGGGAGTCTGAGAGTACAGTATCCCCATCAACCAGAGCCGGGACGGCCTGCTGTCCCGTGACTTTGATCAACTCAGCCCGGTCTGATCCTTGATGTTCCACTGGAAGGGTTACATAAGGAATTGCTAAAAAATCGAGTTTTCTGCGAACTAGATGACAATAAGGGCAGTCCGCAAGCTGATAGAGTTTGATCATAGATTCCATAGGAGACCTTTATGTTTGAGTCATTGTTAGATTACCGGTTGCTGATCCCAGCAGCCATCATGTTGGGGCTAGCCCCTTTTTTCCCTGAGCCGCACTTAGTCGAGAAGCTACGCATGTTGTTTCATGGCGATTTAACAAAACCGGTCGACATTTTCGACCTGTTTTTTCACAGCTGGCCTCTCGGCCTGATTGGCTATAAACTATATAAAACCTACGCTTAAGCAGGCTACATCCCTTCGAGATCCGTACAGAAAATCGCTTGGATCTTTTCAAAAAGATCCACCATTTCTTGGTTGGCGACTTTGTACAACGAGAAGTTGCCTTGCCTGCGGCTGCTTAAGATCCCTCGGTCCTTGAGCAGCGAAAGGTGCTGGCTCAAGGTCGCCTGAGCGATCCCGATGTACTGTTCCAACTGCTGCACAGTCTGTTCGCCTTTTTGCAGCACACAAAGGATCTTCATCCGTTGCGGGTGGGCCAACACTTTCAAGCAGCGAACCGCTTTTTCAATGTTTTCCGATTGATCTGAAAAGAGTCCTTCAATGGTTTTCACCAATTGAGGATCGATATCTTTTTTAGTTACCGCCATGTTACTTCTTGAAGCTAGGTTTATACGTTTATATTAATATTCATATCTGCTTAAAGCCGGTTGGTCAACTTTTTTATGGTCGCCCAATCGGCAAAGAGATAAAAGCCTATCGACTCAAAGATAGGAATTCCTCTAATCTAAATGATAATATTCGGCTATTTCTGGGAACATATCGTTTTCATACTGCCTGAAGCGCAAAAATTCAAGGTCCTCTTTTCGTTGATCCACTAACGACTTGAGGCGGTAGAAGTAATCTAAGTACTTCAATATCTCTCGTTGCATGTCTTCTTCAAAGTCCCCTGAGATGATCACAAAGGTCAGGTCCGAGGACTCAGCACGCATCAACTCAACGCCCATTTGCTCCACACAAGCTTTAAAAAATCCGGTCAATTCCCCTCCCAGACAAAGCCCTAGGTAATGACGCATGATCGAATCACACCGCTCAAGTTCTCGCTGGGTCCAGGCCACTTTGGGGTCGGTCCAGCGGACATGGCAAGCCTCGTGCCCCCACGTGCTTGGGTTCGGCTGGGCCTCTGGCAAACTCGGGTAATGAGCGGCGTAGTGGCTCGGCGTCGTCAAGCCGATTTGGTCACCGACTCGGTGAAACTCTCGGAGCAGTTCCTCTAAGAACACCGGGCCCTCGAACCAGTGATGTCCGAAAAGCTCAGCGTCATAGGTACAGGTGATCAACGGCTGACTCGGGGTCCCCCAACGAGAGAGTTCCTCCCCTTGGGCGACTAGTTTTTTGTAATAATCTTGAGCCAGTTCCCTGGCGACCTGTTGAGCCCGCTCCGGGTGATAAGGATGTTTATCTTCGCTGACCTTGCTGGTGATCTTCTTTAACGGCAGCCCCCAATGTCGGTGGTGGTATTCCCTAAATTCGGGATGACCGGCGTAGCCGATCTCGGCGTCCCAAACCTGCACCCGGCCCATCCGGCTACGCCCAAAGGCCACCACATTGCTGCCCGGAAGCACCAAGGGATTAAACTCCGCACTCTTGGGCCGCACAGACGCACCAAGCACCGCTTCGGCTTCCACAAAATAATAGTGTAATCCTTCTTTCTCAAGGGTTTTGTCCACCCCAGGGAAACAACTGTTTTCAGCCAGCCAAATCCCTCGAGGCCGGTCCCCGAAAATCCGGTGGTGGGCTCTTGCGGCCAAAGCAACCTGAGCGTCCAACGAGTCCGGCATGGTTTCTAAACAAGCAGGCATCCCGTGGGTTGCCGTACAAGTCGACAGTTCTAAGAAGCCAGACAACTCTAATTGCCGGAACGCCCCAATCATGTCTTTGCGAATCACTTGATGGTAGAAATGATCCAGCCCTTTGAGCCCGTCTAAATAACTCTGGGCGGCCCAGATATAATCAGGGGACTCCAACTTGGCCTTCATCATCGCCACCTGCCCAGAGGCATGGGCGATCAACCGACCCAAATACCGGCTCAAATAATCTTTAAACCTCGGGTGACTGATCATGTAGGCTACCGGCGGGCTGATATCCAAGCTCACTTGGTAATCCACCCCTTCGTCGGCCAACCTTTTAAAGGACCTGAGCAAAGGCAACCAAGAATCCAGACAATTGCGAAGGGCCCATTCCCCAGGGGGGTTATGGACTTCGGAGCCTTCGTCGGTTTGTATCGGCCAAACCACGTCTTTTAAGTAGCTTTCCCGAAAGGGCTCAACACGAAACAAGTTTGGCGAGTGCATGTGCAAATGCAACATCACTTTCGCTTTATTGCCCGCATCGCTCCCTTGGGCGTGGCGGACTTCCCGCTGTGAGGTGTGATGCCACGTTGAACCGAGGGCCCGGACCGGTGCTTCGTCGGCGGCAGATTCGAACAGGGTTCTTGGGGTCACCAAACTCTGGGACACCGGGGTCAGGGCGATTTCGTGTTCGAAATGACGAGCGACAATCTCTCCGCTGAAACAGCGGTTCGGTTCCACCGCAATATATTGACTCGGGTGCGGGCCAAAGCAGTCGGTCAGCTGGACTTCTAAGTCCTTTCGTTCAATCCGGTTGCCCAGGTATTCTTCATGGACCTTAAGATAAAAGCCCACTTGATCTAAGCCAGCACCCCATTGCTGCTGTAAATGCTGACTCACCCCTTTTTGCTCAAGTTCCCACCAAGCGAGAATTAATCGGTCGCTGTGAGGTTTGAGCACAACCTTAGCGGCAAAGTGATCCCGGTGGACCGGCCCTGAGCTAAAAAGCACCAACCGTTGCGCAGGTTTTTGGGTATGAAACAGTTCCCAACGAGCCTCAAAACTCTCTCCGGCGTCGCCCGGTTCCCAGTCCCAGCGGGTCAAATGAGCCGGTTCACGTTGGAATTCTTGAGCCCGGTGACCGGGAACTTCAAAGTGGGCAACCAGCTCAATAAAGCTCTGGTCCCAAAAAGCATGGGGATTCAACTCAAATAAATCTTGCCGAGCTTGAATCACTTCCGCTTCAGTGAAACAAAGGGGCTCTGAGGGGCCAAACTTTTTTTCAATCAGCACTTTTTTATAAAACTCACGGTGCCGAGTGGTCACCTCTAAACTCAACCGGTAACTTTGGGCCGGTTTGGCTTCACTCTCCCCCCACTCATCGAGCTGAATAGAGCGCACCACCGACGCATTCGGGGTCAGTTGATAGCCCCAGGTCCTCACGTTAGCGACCCCTTGGCCGTCTTCGCAAAGCACCAGTTCTCCACCGAGTTCTTCTAGTTTGGTTTCAGGGAAACTTTCTCGGAACCGGTCCAAGAAAAAGCCCTTCATGTCATGAAAAGGCTCGATTTCCGCTCGAACCGAAAACTTGTTCGCCGTTTGGACCACTCGGTTTAAATAAAAACTAGGCAGGTGGTCTTCTAACGTGAAGTCTAACTGAGCGACGACCTGTTCTTCATCCATGTTCGTGGTGCATTCGAACAAATCCACCCCTCCGGCAAGCCGGGCATGAATCACCTGAGGCCGACCTTTGAACAACAGTTCGGGCAAGGCCCCCACCGCTTGGGTAGCGACAGGTTTTCCGTCACACAACAGTTCGATTTGGTCACTCCCCCCCTCTTCGATCAGCCCGTGGAAATCAATGTTCCCCCAGATGAGTTTATGGAGATTTTCGTGTTGGGCGATCAGGTCAACCCAAGGCTGAGGTTTGAGGGTGGTTGCCACCTGAGTCTTCAGGAAAGGAACTCTCAGCAACTGGACTTGGTACGCTGCGCCCGCCCGGAGACCAAAATGCAAGGGCCCTGCGGAATTTGGGCGGCCATATTCGACGGGTAGGGTTTCCACCTGAGGGAGGACCCGAACCAAAAAATATTCTTGGGCCACATCGATTGGCGGCAGCTTAGACCAATCAAAATAAAGTTCCACAAACGGCCCGACCTTTTGGATCAAGGTCATTCCGGTGGTTTGATATTGTTGATTCATCTAGGGTCCTTTAGACAGGTTGTTTTATTTCTTTATATAAACGTCGTGCTTTGAGGTAGGGCAAACTCACCAGCAGAGAAAAAACCGCCACGAGCAACCGCCACAAATATAAGTTGACCCCCAACTTGACCTGGGTGACTTCTTCAAAAGCAGAAGACACCTGAAACCTTCTAGATTGGGGCACAAGGGCAAACAAACCAGCTAAATTCCCCTGCACAAAAGGGTCATTTGAGCCGTAAACTACATGTAATTTAGTCCAACGAAAGGACTTGATCAATTTTACCATAAAGGTTTTCAGCCGGAGCAGCAATAACCTTGGCACCGGATGGGCCCAAAGTTTTTTCGCTAACCCCCAGGTGAAGTCGATTTTCGTCTTTTTTGGCTTATTTTTTTTTGCTTTTTTGGACCGCTTTTTGGGGGTACTTTTTGGGGGCTTCTCAGCCTTTTTTTTCTGTTTCTTTTCAGTAGGCAAGACCCAGCCGAACAAAAACATACGGAACCTAGATTCTTGATACAGCCCAACCCAAGGCCCCCAAACGACTTTGGCTTCAAGGGGATCAAGTTGAAAGTTCACTTTAACCGGGACCAGCAGCGGCAACACCACCACAAAAAAGCCCAAGACAACCCAGAGCCAGATCATTCCTGAGTTTCAGCGTCCGGCTTCGGTTTTTTGGTGACCTTTTCAAAGACCTTGGCCAGTTGGTCAATCACAGTCGGTACCCGGTCCATGATATTCTCGATGCTGCCCGAAGCTAAGGTGTGAATCGAAACATCTCCGTCTTTGACCACCAAAAAGGCCTCCGGTTTCAACACCACGCCGCCGCCACCGCCGGAACCGGTTTTGCTCGGGTCTCTTTCTAGGTCCTTGCCTCCAAACCCAAAGCCAATTCGAACCGAATTTACCGGGATCAAAGTCACCTCACCGACTTGGTAAGGCTCGCCAAACACGGACTCAGATTGGATCAGGCTTTTGAGTTGAGGCAAAAAATCGTTCAGCATACTTTTGTTTGGCTCAGTCATCAACAGGCTCCCTTAGAAATTGGGGGTACAAACAAACTCATTTTAAAATACACCTTCGTTATAACAAGGAGGCTAACAACGGTATCCCGACCATGGTCCCGATCATCGAGCCAAGGTTCGACAGCAACACCACCAACAAAATACGGGTGATCTCGTTACTCCAAAATCCTTTGACCGTCGTGATGTCCTCGCCTAAGGTCTCAAAGTCGGAGACCTTAGGTTTACGGACCCAAGCTTCGGTTAACCCTGACACCCATCCCGCTGCAATGGTCGGGTTTAGCGAGGTGATCGGCGCAGCCACAAAAGCTACCATCACCGTGAGTATATGCCCTCGTGCGATCGCTGCGCCTAAGGCAGACAAGATCCCGTTGACCAGCACCCAGCGTTTCAGCATTTCATAGCTCACCTCGCCACTGGCAAAGGTAAAGCCATAGCCAATCATGGCAAGAATTCCTAGTGGAATCAAGTACTTTAGAGTTTTCACAACCCCCGAAGGCGGAGGGATCACAGTCAGCGGCTCCAGGTCCACCGTTTCGGTGATCCACCGTTTGATCCCCGGCATATGCCCAGCGCCGACGACCGCCAGCACCACTTCTCCTTCACTGGACTGAATTTTTTGGGCTAAATATTGATCTCTCTCATCAATCAAGACCTCTTTAACCACCGGCATATGCTTTGCCATGGTCTCAATCGACTCATTGAGCACATCGGTTTGCTTTAAATCTTCAATTTCTTTTTCACTGACATCGCCCCCTTCAAAGGTGCTGCCGATCAGCTGGACAAGAGCTTTCATTTTTTCAACAAAGCCCAATCGCCCCCAGGTGCGCTTCAAGGTGATCGTGACATCTCGGTCCGCCAAGACCACTTCGGCCCCAATTTCCTCAGCCGCTTCAACGGCTGCGGCCATTTCGGCCCCTGGTTTGACACCCAGTTGGTCGCCCATTCGTTTTTGAAAGGCCGAAAGAGCGAGGTTCGCTAACAACAGCGGCGCCTTGCCTTGCTTGACCACTTGGACGATGTCCATTTCTTTCCAACGGTCTGGGTTTTTGATGGACTCAAACCGCCCGGCACAAAGCTCAACACACACCGCATCGGGCTGGTAGGCGGTGACCGCCTCTCGAACTTCTTTGATTGATTCTGCAGAGATATGTGCGGTGCCTAACAAGTAGACTTTTTTGTTAGGTAAATTGATTTCTTCGATCATCTTCACTATGATAGGAGTTGTTTAATTCAGCATAGGGCAAGTCCCATTGAAGTACAAGCAAGGACCAGAAAAAAACACCCTCTTGTGCCATTGACAAGCTGGATATTAGTGGTCTATCTTGCTGGGATATACAATCTTGAGCATCATACACTTTACAGCAAAGCAAAATGAAAAGAACGTTCCAACCAAATACTCGCCGACGTGCGATGAAGCACGGCTTTCGCAAGCGAATGTCAACTCACAGCGGTGCTGCGATCATCAACGCCCGACGACGCAAAGGCCGAAAAAAGCTGAGCGCCTAAGTTTTTTGGGATGTTAACCTTCCCGAAGGCTTTGAGGCTTTGCCTCCAAAAAGAAATCACTCAGATTTTTGCAGAAGGCCAGTTTTTCAAATCTGGTTCCTTCCGCTTTAAGTGGACCCCGGGCACAAGCCCCTCGGTACGGACGGTGATTTCCATTTCAAAAAGAGTGGGTTCCTCGCCGGTACGTAATCGGCTGAAACGATTGGTCAGAGAAACCCTGCGCCAGTCCCCAGAACTGAGGAATCGGTCACTCAACCTCGCGATTTTCATTACCCATCCCCTGCCAAAACCACCGAAGCAACAAGATGTTCAGCAGCACATCGAACGTTTTTTTGGTCAATTGGAATGACTTCGATGGGATTAAAGCAATGGTTAATACTCCCGTTCTTAGGGCTCATCTGGCTTTACCAAAAAATCATCAGCCCGATGTTACCCCCTTCTTGTATCTACCAGCCCAGCTGTTCCTGTTACGCGCAAACCGCCTTAAAAAAACACGGTTTGGTCAAAGGACTGATCCTGTCAATTTGGCGTTTATTACGGTGCCAGCCCTTTTGTAAAGGTGGCATTGATGAAGTTCCTGATCATTTTTCCCTCTTTAAATCCTAACGTCTAAAAGCCATGGACCGCAATATCCTTTTTGCTTTTTTGTTATCCACCCTCGTTTTGCTTGGCTATTACCAGCTTTTCCCACCAGAAGCTCCGGTCCCCAAAGAGGCAAAGCAAAGCACTGAAGCCAAGCCAGCTGTTCTAGAACAAGCCGCTACAGCCGAGAAGCCGGCTGTTGACGCAGCGGCACCTGCGCAACAAGCAACCACTCAGGTGCCTCAGGCCAGTGGTGTTGCTGAAGACATCAAGGTGTCCACTCCTTTATATGACGCGGTGCTAAACACCAAGGACGGGGTGTTAAAATCTTTTCAGTTGAACCAGTTCGCCTACGCCGGTCCAGACCCAAAACCTTCGGAAAACTGGGTCTACCACTTGTTCAGCAAAAAAGAAAAACCTCACTATGACCCGGCCCGGAAAGTCGAGATGATTGGACACAACCAACCGGTTTGGTTCGTTGGCTCAGACCTCAAAGACCAGTCGGTGACCTATTTTAACAGCGACAAAAAAGAAGTCACCCTTAAGGACCAACCTGAGACGCTCAGCTTCGTGGGCACCTTGCCGAACGGGCTGGTCTTGACGAAGACCGCTACCTTTCGGCCAGACAGCTACGAAGTGGACTTGAGTGTCAAGCTTGAAAACCCAGGGGACCACACCATCAAAGTGGCTCCGACCCTCAACTTCGGCGCAGGGAACGAACCGGTCGAGCCCGACCAGTTCAATCGACCCCAAGAAGGGGCGGTCTACGAAGACGGAAGTTTTGATACCTACTCAGACGACGACATGGAAACCCCGATCAAGCTCACCAAGCTGACTTGGGTCGGGGTGATGGACACCTATTTCATCTCGATGTTTAAGCCAAAAGGAGAGGACAACTTCTCGACCCTCTTTGAAGGGATCGAAATCGAAACCCACGACACCAAAATGCTGGTCCCGGTGATGAAGTACCAGGAGCCTGCCTTTGAACTGCGTAGCGGACAAAATTACCAAAAAACCTTTCAGCTTTATATTGGCCCCAAGGTTCAGTCTAAGTTAGAAGCCTATCACCCGAAAGCAACCGCCGCCTTAGACCTCGGCTGGTTCGACTTTTTTGCCTACCCAATGTTAGCGATTTTAAGGTGGCTCCATGGGGTGGTGCACAACTGGGGGGTTGCGATCATTTTGCTGACCTTTGTTGTGCGAGCTATCCTCTTCCCCTTAGCCTTTAAGGGCATGATGTCCATGCGGCGGATGGCGAAACTGAACCCCCGGATGAAGTACCTCAAAGACAAATATAAAAAAGATAAAGAGCGGCTCAACCGGGAAGTCATGGCGCTGTATAGCAAAAACAAGGTCAGTCCGATTGGAGGCTGTTTGCCTCTGATGGCCCAGGTTCCTGTGTTTATTGCGCTCTACTCCGCTTTGATGCCTGCCATCGAGCTCAGGCACCAGCCCTTTGCATTGTGGTTAACGAACCTCTCCGCATCGGACTACACCTTGGTGTTACCGATTTTGATGGGTGTGACCATGTACATCCAGCAGCACATCACCCCACAACCTTCAATGGACCCGACTCAGGCGAAGGTGATGAAGTGGATGCCGGTGATGATGATGTTCTTCTTCCTCAACATGCCGAGTGGCTTGGTTCTGTATTGGGTGATCAGTAATATTTTGACGATCTTCCAGCAGATGCTGTTCAACAAAGTCAAGGAAGCTGAGATTCAGCACTAAGACAACTACAGACAACCTCCCTTTGGCCGCCAAAGGGAGGCTTCCTTGCCTTCTGGGGCCTTGCCTCTCCTCCCACATTTGACCTGTCCTGCCCTGGGGCACAACTCCGAGAGTCGTCACCCTGCGTCCGGCTCAACCCATCGAAGGGTGCCAAAAAAATGTAGGTGAGAGGGTGTTTTTCGAATCTTCGCAGAGAGGGCATCCAGGGCTCAGCCCCACATCCAAACCAGCCATTTCGAGACAAGCAAGCCCGTAGTTCATCAATCAAGGGGCTCTGCTCAGAGCTAGCCCCTAGAACCAGTCGCTGAATTGGTTTTAGAATTTAAGCTGGAAAGAGGCCAAAGGCAGCCGTGGAGACCGCTCTTTATGGTGGGTCGGCATCGCCGGGCTGTGGGGCATGTTCATGCCCATAGGCATCGCACCATCAAACTCACCGGGAGGAACCGGCTGGTTCGAGTAAGGAAACACGGCTTGTCGTTGCAGCTGCATCCCACCTAAGACCACACCAACAAGGGTTCCTGCCGCAAATCCACTCAAGGTCGAGTGGGTGAAGTCAGAAGCCGGGTTTAAGGGGTCTAACAACCAAATCATCATGCCTAAGCCAGCGCCACCTGCTCCACCACCCATCGCAAACAAGGCGATGGTCTTCATCGCTGGCTCGCCCTCGTCCTGGGCCTTTACTTCTGTCGGGGCAAACAACGCCCAGGTGAAACAGAAAACTAAAATGATCGTGGTAACTTGCTTTGCCATGCCAACCCTTTTATCGGAAATAGTGGGGGAGTTTCACTGTGGGACTCCATCAAACTGTTAATAATGCAAAGACTGTTCAATGCCGCCGAATCTTCGCAAAAAAATCTAAAAACTGGTTCGCAAAGGGTTCCAACCGGTAGAGAGTCTCGTAGTCGTTATAAGCATTCTCCCCCCACATTTGGAAATGCAACAACCCTTGTTCCATCCCTTGGGTCAGGGTTTCTACGTTCAATTCCTCGCAAAGCCAACCGTTCTGCTGGGTCTGGATCAAATCGGGCAAGGTGCCCACAGACGAAGCGACCACAGGGATCTTCTGGGAAAAAAACTCCACTAACACCCGACAATTCACCTCGCTACCCAGGCTGGGGATCACCCCAAGGTCCACTTGCGACAGCAAGGCCTGTAAGTTCGGGATCGGTCCGGTGATCACCACTTGGCTGTCTAACCCTAAGTCCTGAATTTTTTGTTGCATCAACTGGAGTTGCTCCGGGAACTCGGCGAGGTTCTTGATTAAAAACAACAGCGTTGCATCCTCCCGCCCCAGGGCTTTGAAAGCGTCCAGGCAGACCAAATGCCCCTTCACCGGCTGGCTCCGACCTAACAGGCAAATCACTGGCCCTTTAGGCTTGAACTCCAACGGGTTGATTTCACCTGTGTTTTCTAAGGTTGGGGCGCCAAAATGCAAGACTTGCCGCGGGGGGAGGTCTTCCCCTAAATCCTCGACCCAACGTTGCACTTGTTTTCCAGAGCACAAGATTCCATCACAACTGTTGGGGCCGTAGAGCCATCGGTTAAACACATTTTGTTTCGGCGCTCTCGCTTCGCCTCGGACCCGAATGTGGGTTAACCCAGCCACCGACGTTCTCAGGGCACCGAACACCCAAGAGCCTGAGGACTTAAAGCTGACCACACAGGCGATGGTGCGATCCTGGACGACCTTGCGTAACCGAGCCAGGTTGCCCCACTGCACCCAAGGCTTGGCGTCATCCAGAAGGATCGAGTCCACCACCACAAACCCCTGAGAAGCCGCTTTCAGGGCCACAGGAGAGCCGGGGTTCGCCAAAAAGGTTACCTGATGCCCTTGCTCCGCAAGCGCCAGTCCTAAGTTAAAGGCATAGTGAGCTTCGGCGTTCCACCACCGGGTGTTGATACTCAAAAGAAAAGATGTTGTTTCCATACCTTTGGTTTTAGCTGGGTCTGTTTTTTTTAGCAAAGCCTTGTGGAACTTTTCTAGGTTTCCTAAGGTGAACCCAGCACTGGAGCGAAATTTTATGTCCCAATACCTGATCCGCAGATTCTTACTGATCTTCCCTACCTTATTAGGGATCACTTTACTGACCTTCATGATCACCCGAGTCGTCCCCGGCGGGCCGGTGGAACAGGCGATGATGGACCGGCAATTTGCGGAGCAGCAAACCGGGGCCTCCAATTCCCGCCAAGGGCTCACCGAGGAGGACCTTGCCTACCTCAACAAGCTCTATGGCTTTGACCAGCCAATCTTCATCGCCTACTTCGATTGGTTGACCCGAGTGGTCCAACTCGACCTTGGAGAAAGCTACCGGTATAACGAACCGGTCTGGGAGTTGATCAAAAGCAAACTGCCGGTCTCTATTTATTATGGATTGATGACCTCAATCCTCACCTACCTCGTTTGCATCCCCTTAGGGGTTCTCAAGGCGGTCAAAGATAAAACCTGGGTCGATTCGGCGACCTCAGTGGTGATTTTTGCAGGCCACGCCGTCCCGGCCTTTGTGCTCGGCCTCATCTTGCTGGTGGTGTTTGGAGGCCGACTCGAGTGGTTCCCTATGGAAGGCTTTGTCTCCGATGAGTTCTCCGAGTTGGGCCCCTTCGACCAGGTGATCGATATTTTATACCATTCGGTCTTGCCCCTCGCCTGTTATTTAGTCGGTTCTTTTGCAGCCATGACGGTGCTGATGAAAAACTCGCTGTTAGAAAGCCTCTCTGCCGACTATATCCGCACCGCCTTTGCCAAAGGACTGGAACCGAAACAAGTGATTTGGCGCCACGCCCTGCGCAACAGCCTGATCCCGCTCGCAGCGAGCTTTGGCAACAACATCAGCCTGGTGTTTACCGGCAGCTACCTGATTGAGACCGTCTTTAATATTGATGGCCTGGGCCTCCTAGGCTACCAAGCGATTACCGAACGAGATTACCCGGTGGTCTTGGGCAGTTTGTTTTTGACCGCCTTGATTTTCTTGATTGGAAACATCTTATCAGACCTTTGTTTAGCGGCAGTCGACCCAAGAATTCGATTTTCTTAAACCTTCTTGAGCCCCTTTGCACAGCCTTTGCATTTTAACACTCCATAACTATAAAACCCCACCGATTGGAGTGTCATGTTTGCAGATAAGAAAGTTCAGCCAAGTCCAGGGTTGATTCAGTACTGGTCGAAATTAGGAGACCAATGGAATTCAATGGGCCGTACCCAAGAAGCGAGCAACTATTACCAAAAAGCTTTGGAAATGAGCCAAAAAGTCTTTGGTCCTTCCCACCGCACAACCAAGAATTTGGCGGACCAAGTCGGCAGTTTTTCACAACTGTGAGGCTGTTTCTGCGGACTAGCTCCCCCTGGAGTTCACCCCTCCATGCCTGAGTTTTGGAAAGACCAATTGACCGGTCGAATCACGGACCTCCCAGGCTTCGCCAAGCGGCTGAACCTAGACCCCGCAGAATTTGAAGGTTTGGAAGAACGACTTGCCTTCAGTCTAACGCCCTATTACGCCGGGCTCTGTCTAGAAGAGCCCCAGCTACTGAGGACCGTCCTCCCCAGTCCCTTAGAACTTACAAAACAACCCTTCGAGCTCTTAGACCCCATGCTTGAAGAGCCCAACAGCCCAACCAAGGTCTTGGTGCATCGGTACCCAAACCGGGTTTTGTTTTTACTGACCCCACACTGCCCGGTCTACTGCCGGTATTGTACTCGGTCCCGTAAAGTGGGCAAATCAGACCAAAAACTCAGCCGGGCCGACTGGCAAGAGGCAATCGACTGGATCAAAAGACACCCTGAAATCGAAGAGGTGATTTTAAGTGGCGGGGAACCGTTGATGCTTAGCGATTCGTCGTTGGCCTGGGTGCTAGACGCTCTGGACCAGATTCCTCATGTCCAATTTTTGAGATTTTCGACCAAAGCCGTTGCGGTGATGCCTCAACGGATCACCGACAAACTAGCCCAACTATTTGGTCAATTCCCAACGCTATTGTTGAACTTGCACTTCACTCACCCCAAAGAAATAACCGAGGAGTCAGAGTCAGCAATCAAAAAACTTCGAGATGCTGGTGTCATGCTCGCATCCCAGACAGTGCTACTTATGGGAGTCAACGAGGAGCCCCAAGTTCTTGCGTCCCTGTTCAAAGGCCTATACCGTAACGGGGTTCGGCCATATGCATTATACCTATGTGACTGGATTGCCGGGGCGGACCACTTCCGCATCGGCCCGAGCAGGGCACTCGAGACCATGGCCGAGTTAAGGAAATTGTTATCAGGGGTGATGATCCCCAAACTAATCGCGGACCCTCCAGGCGGAAAGGTTGACATTGGCCAACCGCTGCAACAAGTTGAAGGGGGGGCTAAGCTTATAAATTGGAAGGGTCAGGTGAAGTTCTGGCCTGAACTGAATGAATCAAGGACCCCGAAAAATGACCACCGAAAACAAAACGACCCGGCGTAAACAAAGCTTATACAAAAACCACCAAGTGGTTTTGATCGGTTTTTTCGTGTCCTTTTGTGCGATTGCTTCGGCTTTAATTCTGGATATAGCTCATTTCAGCCCCCACTATCTCTACCTATGGACCGCTTGGGTCCTGGGCTCCGAAACCGTTTTTTTATCTCTGATTTGGTTCGCTCAAACCATCACCTCCCGGTTTGCCCGGAATCTCAACTTTGCGATTTTCACTAACTGGCTGTTGTTGTGGCTTTGGAGTTTGAGCTTCTTGCACGAAATCCGACTCATCGCCCTGTTCGGCGCCATGCTGGCCCTTATCTTTTTATTGTCCTATGGAGGGCTTCGTTTTTCAATTCTCTTGAGCGGGATCACCACCATCGGCTTTCTGATCAGCGCCTGGATCGACCCTAGAATCACCAACGAACATCTCCACCAAGAACTCTATTACGGCAGTTTCTATTTTGTCATGGCGTTGTTCTTATCTTGGGCAGCTGCTCAATTCAAGAAACAACGAAACCAAATACACCAGGCGCTCACCGATGCGAAGCAGGCTCTTCAAGTCAAACAAGATTTTTTAAGCACCATGAGCCACGAAATCCGCACCCCGTTAAACATGGTGATCGGCTCGACGTACTTACTGCAAAGCACCCCGCTGAACCCCGAACAAAGTGAGCTTGTTGAAGATACGAACCATTCAGCCGGGGTTCTGCTTTCGTTGATTAACGATATACTGGACTATGCTAAATTAGAATCGGGCAAGATGGAGGTCGAACAGCTGCCCTTTGACCTGAGTGCCAACCTCGCACAAATGGTCAATCACCATGGGAAACAATTTTCCTCCAAAGGTCTTGATTTTTCTTTCACTTCCGAGTTGGACACCGAATACTGGGTCACCGGAGATTGGAGCAAGTTGCAGCAGATCTTAACCAACCTCTTGAGCAATGCCTTAAAATTTACCCCCTCTGGGTCGGTGCAGTTTCAAGTCTCTGAAGAAATGCCAGGGAACCTGAAATTTGAAATCCAAGATACCGGGATTGGGATGACACGGGTGGCGTTAACAAAAATCTTTGATAGTTACACCCAGGCAGATGCTTCGATCACGAGAGCCCACGGCGGGACGGGGCTGGGGCTGTCAATCAGCCAGCAATTAACCGGTCTGCTCGGAGGCGATTTAACCGTCACCAGCACAAAAGACGAAGGGAGCACCTTCTATTTTTCTGTCCCCCTTGAGCGTATTGGGACCCAGCTCCCTGAGCCCGAAGAGCGGCCAACCCAAAATTTTGAAGGGATACGGTTCTTAATCGCCGAAGATAATTTGATGAACCAAAAACTCATTTCCAAACTCATCACCAAGGAAAAGGGCCTTTTTGAAATCGTTGACAATGGGAAAGATGCGGTACAGAAAGTACAGGAAAACACCTTCGATGTCCTGTTGATGGATTTACAGATGCCTGTGATGGACGGTTTGGAGGCAACTCGACTCATCCGCGCTCAGACCGCGCTCAGCGCTGATGACGCCCCGGTGATCCTCGCTCTCACCGCCAACGTCCTCAACCAAGAACAAGCCGCTTGTCTTGAAGCGGGGATGGACGATTACCTCACCAAACCAATCAACATCAATCTATTAAAAGCGACGGTACACAAACAGCTCAAACGCCGACGAAGGGTCATGACAGAACCAACAACCAAGCCCTCTTGAAAAAAAAAGATCGCCCTTAATCTAACGTTCAACCAGCAGACTCCTCACCACACCGTCTTTGTATTTCTAGGATTTGAGGCCTTAGATTAATAAACAAGGGGACCAGCACCGGATCAAATTGATGGCCCGCTTCCTTTTGTAGAAGGTCCATCGCTTCATCAACACTCCAAGCCCGTTTATAAGGCCGCACCGAAGTGAGTGCATCAAAGACATCAGCAATCGCCACAATCCGGCCCTCGATGGGGATGTCTTTCCCTGCAACCTGATGAGGGTAACCCTTACCATCCCACCGTTCATGGTGGGACAAGGCGACCAGACGGGCTAAATCCAACAACGGGGATTGGTGATGACCAATGATATCCGAACCGATTTCCGGGTGCAGTTTCATGTGCTCAAACTCTTGTAAGTCAAGCTTACCGGGCTTGGTTAAAATTTGATCTGGAATCCCGATTTTCCCAATATCATGCATCGGTGCCGCCTGAAAAATCAAGTTTGCGTGATCTGAATCTAACCCCGCAGCTGACGCTAACATTTGGGCAAAATAACTCATCCGGACAACGTGCATCCCTGTTTCGTTGTCCTTAAATTCCGCAGCTCGGCCCAACCGGCGGATGATTTCCATTTGAGTTTCCCTGAGCTCTTGGTTCTTTGCCTGCAATTCCGCCGTACGTGTGCGCACCTTTTGCTCCAAGATTACATTTTGCTGGGCTATCTGTTCCGTCTTGTGCTTTAACTGCAAATGGGTGTCCACCCGAGCCCGGACCACAGGTGGGCTAATCGGCTTAGAAATATAGTCTACAGCCCCAACCTCAAAACCCCGAAGTTCGTCTTCTAGTTCCAGTTTGGCGGTGATGAAGATCACCGGGATCGAAGCGGTCTCCGGGTCTGATTTGAGCCGCTGGCACACCTCATAGCCGTCCATATCGGGCATCATGATATCCAGCAAGATCAAATCCGGTGGCTCCGCCTTGATGTCTTCTAAGGCTGATGTTCCATCTAAAGCGACCGCCACTTCAAAATCGTCCCCTAGGATCGACATGAGAATTTCGATGTTTGCTGGGGTATCATCCACAATAAATAGGTTTTGCTTCATCATCCTTTAATGGCTAGTAAGAGGGCTTCTGCTTTTTCTTGGGCGGGATTAAATCGAAAGGCTGTAGACAATTCCTCAATTCGGTCTAGTTCAAACTCGTGAGGGTGCTCGGTAAACGTAGACAACCGAGCCATCGCGGCTTGACAATCCTTTGGTTTACGTTTTGAAAACGCATTGATCAGGTCTTGTAAGTCTGCCAAAAAGTGTTCTTTAACATAAAGTCGCTGTTCTCCAGCAGAGACATCAAGGCCAAAATCGGCTTCCTGAATGGAATTACAGGCTCGATCCATCTCTGTTTGAAGAGCGGCCAGTTCACCACTCATATCTGCCTGTTCTGCGTGTATCGCCTTCTCTAAATCCCTCGCCACTTGGGCCACCCTTTCAGCCCCCAAATTCGCTGAATGTCCCTTGAGTTGGTGAATCAACTGTAACGCAGCCTCCCACTCACCCCTGACAACATGGCCCTGGAGATTGTCCAATGTCTCTTCATGTTCTGCAGGAAAACGTCGCAGCAAGGTCGAAAGTACTTTCCAGTTCCCACCAGTCCGCTGCAACGTCCGGCTCACATCAAATCCATCTAATTGTAAGGGAGCGTTACTACGCAGGGGAACCGGGGACTCGAGACCGATCAACCACCGTTCCAGCGCCTGAAAGAGCTGTTGGGGTTCAATGGGCTTGGACAGAAAATCATTCATCCCGGCCACAAACGCCGAATGCTTGTCTTCCTCCATGGCGCTTGCAGTCAAGGCAATGACAGGTATTTCTAACATCAGTTCTTCGCGGATTCGTTGGGTCGCCTGATACCCATCTAAAATAGGCATCTGAACATCCATCAACACTAAGTCAAAGGTATGTAACTTCAATGCTTCTATCGCCTCTAACCCGTTCTCGGCAGTTTGGACTTCAATTTGGCACATCATCAATAACTCAGTGGCGATTTGCCGGTTGGCTTCATTATCTTCAACCAGCAACACCCGATACCCTGCCAATCGCCCGGAGCCAGGTGTTGACGGCCCTTCTTCGTGCCTCATTTCCTCAGGGTGCAACAACTCCATAACCTTTTGAAACGATCCGCCGGGGCACAACGGTTTTTGAATCGATTGACAAGGTTCTAAGAAGGCGATTTCGGTGAGGATTTTTTCCCGGTTCAAATGATTGCCTAACACCAACACCGGTACCCCCGCCCACTCATCCGTCTTCTTCAAGGTAGATAATCGTTTATCGGAGTCAGCTAAAATCACCTCCCCATCCACGACCAGCAACGAGGGCACAGGACGAAGATATAGTTGTTCAAAGGTTGAAAAGCTATCGGCAGAAACCACCGTAAAACCCCAGTTTTTTAGGGTTCCTTCGAAAATTTCTCGACTGCGGCGGTTTGGTTCAATCAATCCCACCAACTGACCGGCAACTTTTTTCGGGAAGTCGAACATCGACTTCACATCAGGGGACTTGACGACTTCTAAGGTGAACCGGAAGCCGCTACCCTCCCCTGGAGTGCTCGTCGCTGAGATTTCACCTCCCATCAAATGCACAAGATTTGCGGCGATTGAAAGACCTAAACCGGTGCCTCCGAAACGTCTTGAGGTGGATGAATCTGCTTGAGTGAAGGCTTGAAACAATTTTTCGATCTTTTCTTCACTGATCCCGATCCCTGTATCTCGAACGGAGCAGTCTAACATCAAACGATCCGATCCTTCCGAGGAGTCAATTTGATCAAATCGAACCTCAATTTCCCCAGATTCGGTAAACTTAATGGCGTTGCTGACGAGATTTAAAAGAACTTGATTGAGTCGGCTGGGATCACCAATTAGATTGATTGGTATTTTTGGGTTCCAACTAAAAATCAACTCGAGTCTTTTTTCATGGGCTTTGATCGCCACCTGAGAAGACAATTTCTCAAGCACCTGATCCAGCCTAAACCCAATGTGTTCGATTTCTAACTTCCCTGCTTCAATTTTTGAGAAGTCTAAAATATCGTTTAATACCCGCAACAAGGACTGCCCTGCTTGATGTATTTTCATCAAATAATCCCGCTGGGTCGGGTCTTTTTCAGACTGTATCGCCAAATAGCTCATCCCAATCACGGCATTCATCGGGGTGCGAATTTCATGACTCATGTTGGCTAAGAAAAAGCTTTTCGCCCGGTTAGCCGCCTCTGCCGCCTCTTTTGCGGCCAGTTGAGCTTCTTCCACTTTTTTCCGCTCGGAAATATCACTAAACACCGCCACGATCCCTTCGACCTTCTCGTTTCGAATCAAAGGCACCGCCACCACCGACACGGGAAAAGGATCTCCTGATTTAGGAACAAACACTTCATCGGCGGACCGAAACACTTGTTTTTTCGCCACGCTATTTAAAATCGGCGAGTCCTCCTGGCTCCGCCTGCATCCTTTTGCGTCAAAGGGATGAACGGTTTCATGCATATTTAGGGAAGCCAATTCCTCAGCAGTCCAGCCAAGCTGACGCTGCCCTTCGGGGTTTAAAAAGACACAGACTCCGTCTTTATCAAGAACATATACCCCATCTCCCATGGAGTTCGTGATGCCTTCTACGAACAGGCGCTGATCTTGGATATCCCGCTCTAAGTCTTTTTGGGCGGTGATGTCGGTCCGAATCGAGATATATTGGAAAGGTAGACCCTTGTCGTTGACAAAGGGAACGATGGTCGAAGCAACCCAATAATAGCCCCCCTGTTTCTTTTTATTTTTTATCTGACCATTCCAAACTCTCCCCGAGGAGATGGTCTCCCACATTTCTTGAAAAAACTCATCGTCATGCTCCTCTGATCGAACGATCCGGTGATTCTGTCCTTCCAGCTCCTCAGTAGAAAACTCGCTGATTTCACAAAATTTATCGTTCACATATGTGATATTTCCCGCCTGGTCCGCTATACTCACAATAGCATGTTGATCCAGTGCATACTTCTGAAATTCAAGCTGATCAACCGCCACGGTCAGATCTTTAGAGGTCCGAGATAACCGAAATACAAACCAGCCAATCCCCAACAATAAGCCGATCGAGACCAAAGCTAAGAGAATTTGAAATTTTTTGGCTCGATTTTGAGTGGCCACAAAATACTGATCATACTCTTCAAAGAGCCGGTTCACCGGTTTGTGAAGGCTTAAGGACAACAGTTTATTTGTCAGCCCGGTCATTTCGCTATTAAGCAAATTGATCCGTTGGGCATGACGAATCACCGCCTTAATTTCAGGCCTCGGGTCCTTAGGTGCGGCCTTCTCTAGACGGCTCAATGCCTCCTGCCAGCTAAATCGTTGACCGGTCAGATTTAAGCTCGACACCAACGTCGCTTGGAGCAAATCGTCTAAATAAGGATCTAGTTTTGGTTGCCCTGAATTTGCCTGATGGTGGGCTCGTTGAACAGCAAGGGAAAAATGATTGAGAAAGTTCTTTAGCACCGCATTTTGAGACTTGAACCGTTCAATCAGTCGCCGCTTTTGCTTGAATATCGAAGAAAACTCTTCCCACTGCACAGTGAGTTGCCTTTGGTTCAAAAGCAACAGACCCTTTTCAAAATGACTAGCTGCCTGTTGCAACCCCTTAACCGCTTTCACCAAGGGATCGAAACTAGAGTTGAGACGGTAACGGGTCTGGACCAATTGTTGGTTGACCACTGCGCTTTGCTCTCTAATGTTCGCCAACCCTTTCAGTATATCGGTGTGGGATTGAGTGGGGACCCCTTGAGCCCCTTGATAAGCATAGGCGAGGAACCCTGCCACGACACAGCCGATAAACCAAATCGGCCAGGCCTGCATTTTGACGAATTGACTCACTGCGCCTCCAACATTTTGCCGGTTAAGGTCTTCAAAAAGGCGACAATTTGTATCACGTCCTTAGGGGGGATTTCTTGCCCTAATTGGTACACTCCCATCACCGCAACCATTTTTTCTAAAGTTTTGACGCTCCCATCGTGCAAATAAGGACCGGTTAAAGCAACGTTTCGTAAACTAGGAACTTTAAATTCATGTTTATTAAATTCGTCGCCAGTCACGTTAAACCGGCCCAAATCAGCTTTGGTCAACCGTTTTCGGTTCTCAAAAAATTCCTTGGCTATACCCATTTTTTGAAACATATTTCCCCCCACCGCAGCGCCTTGATGACAAGAAGAACACCCGTAAGCTTTAAATAAGTGATACCCTTGTTTTTCAGTTTGACTAATCGCTGCTTTCTCACCCTTTAAATATCGATCAAACCGCCCATCAACAGTCATCAGGCTGCGTTCAAAGGCGGCGATCGCGTCAACAACGTTTTCCTGGGTGACTTGGTCGGGGTAGAGTTCGGTGAAAGCGTCTTGGTAGTGGGTATTGTTTTTGAGTCGGCGCACCACCTTGGGCCAGCTTGCCCCCATTTCGATAGGATTCGATACAGGCCCCAGTGCCTGTTCTTCCAAACTCTCTGCCCGGCCATCCCAAAACTGAGCAAAGAACAATCCGCTGTTATAGACCGTGGGGGCATTGACCTGCCCTTTTTGCCCTTGGATTCCCACAGAAACCACCAAGCCATCGACCCCACCTCGGTTGAGGGGGTGACAGGTCGCACAGGATATTAGGCCATCCCCAGAAAGGATCGGGTCATGAAACAACTTTTTGCCCAGGGCGACTTTGCGGCCATCTTGAACCGGCGGCTCAGGGATAGGGCTGATGGGTTCCGCTGCTTCAGCACCTAGAAGGAACACTGAGCAAAAAACAAAAATTAGCAACAAAGATTTCATGATTGGCCTTTTGGAGGAAATTCTATTTTAAAGATAAAAAATCCAACGTGCTAGCGTCAATAGGGGGAATACCGGACTTGAGGCATGCCCTCCCCCTAGGTCTCATACTGAGCCCTGCACCTTAAAAACAAAAAGGAGAGTTCTCATCTTAGGTCATCGTTCAAAACCCCAAAGAACATAGGCCCAATATATTATTTTTATTGTTCTTTTTAAAATACGATTTTTATTCGGGTCCCAGAAATCTTCCCTAGTCCGGAGCATATCCTTCGCAAACTCGGGGCGACCCTCCCCCTGATTATGGTCAAGATTTCATTTTTCTATAGGGAAAAAAGTTCCAAAATCCAGTGGAAACGCAATAGCAGGGAAGATATAGGTAAATCCCGGTCCTCAGGAGAAGACCGGTGGCTCACTGAGAGCGCCTTAGGAAATCAGTTAGGGCTGAGAACTAGCCTAAGTTTCCATTGGGGAGCGTTACTGTTTGAAGGAGCTTTCCATCAACCACCAAGGGGACGTCCCCCAACTGGCACTGATGGTCTTTGGCCTTGACCGGCGCTTCAAAAAACTCATCAATCGTGATTTGCTCCGTTTTGAGTTGGGGATCCTCCCCTTGTAATGTCGCCAGAGCCCCTAAAGGGGCCTCAGGTAGAAACAACACCTCTAACTTCTTTCGTTTTTGTACCGCCAAAACCATACCCTCAGAGAGTACCCCACGCAGCGTCGCCGGTTTGAGATTGCTCGCCACGAGGACCTGTTTCCCTAAAAGCTCTTCTGGCTGATAATAAGACACCAAACCAGACACGATGGTGCGAATTTCACCGCCCCCAAGGTCGATTTTTTCAACATACAATCGCTCAGCGTCAGGGTGCAGGGAAATCTCGATAATTTTACCGACCTTCATTTCTACTTTTGCCCAAGCTTCCAAGGGATCGACCGGTTGTTCTTCATTCTCTAGGCCTCTCACTCCGCTAAACTGCTCACCAAGGGAGACGATTTCTTTGGGGTCTAGTTTTTTAAACAAAATTTCTGGCTCCCCTGGGGTCACTTCCGCTAAGCCCCCCCACTCACCGACCTGAGCAAAGTCGAAATCCGACTGACCAAACATCGCTAAGATACGCTCCGCTGTTTCAGGCATGAAGGGCAGTAGCAAGCGACCGACATCCACCAACAAACAAGAAAGGGTCACCAAGACTTCTTTGGCAGCTGACCGGTCTTCTTTGATCAACTTCCAAGGCGCTGCATCATGGAAATGTTTATTTCCTAACCGACCGATCGCTAGCACTTGGCGTAACCCTTCACGCAGGTGAACCGCCTCTAATTCCTCCAAAGCCTGTTTGCCCAAAGAGGCGATTTCCTTCAAAAACTCAGTCTGCTTCGGGTCCTGCACAAGCCCCAAAGGGCCGGTAAAGTTTTTGTGATAAAAGACCAACACCCGGTTGAGTAAATTGCCGATGTTATCAATAAAATTCGAGTTAACATCCTCAACAAACCCTTCCCAAGTGAAGTTCGCATCGCTTTTTTCAGGTCGGTTATAGAGCAGATAAAAACGCCATAAATCAATCGCGATCTTGTCTTTCAACTTCAGGACATCATTGCCAAAAATCCCAATATTTCTGGATTTTGAGAACTTGCCGCCTTCGTATTTCAAATACTCGGTGCTGCTGATGTGGTGCAGCAAGGTCCAGTTTTTCCCCGTACCAATCAACGAAGCAGGGAAGACTACCGTATGAAAGGGGATGTTATCCTTCGCCATGAACTGGTACAGTTCGGTGGACTCGGGGGCGAGCCACCAATCCTGCCAATCGTCGGGGAACCCGCGTTTTGTCGCTGAAATATACCCAATCGGAGCGTCGAACCAAACATAAAACACCTTGGATTCGAAGCCTTCTTTGGGGACCGGAACTCCCCACTGTAGATCACGGGTGATTGGCCGAGCCATCAAGCCACGGTCCAACCAGCCCTGGGTGGTGGAACTTGCGTTGGTCGACCAGTGCCCGACTTTCGAAGAAGTGTCGAGAAACTGGTTCAGCTTGTCGCCCAGCTTGGGGAGGTCAATGTATAAGTGGTTGGTTGTTTTTCTTACCGGTGTTTGGCCGCAAACTTTGCACTTGGGCTCGATCAGCTCGGTGGTTTGTAGAAGTTTACCGCATTGATCACACTGATCTCCCCGAGCTCCGTCATAGTTACAATGCGGGCAAACCCCTTCGACATACCGGTCTGCCAAAAACATCTTGTCATGTTCGCAGTAGGTCTGTTCGCTGACCTGCTCAATCACATTTCCCTGAGCCTCTAAGTCATTAAAGATCCCTTGGGTGACTTCGATATGCTCCGGGTGGCTCGTACGCCCAAAGAAATCAAAGGAAATATTAAAGGCCTGATAGACTTCTTTATGAATCTGATGGTACTTATCGCAGATTTCTTTAGGGCTCAGCCCTTCTTCTCTCGCTCGATTTTCTGTAGCCGTCCCGTACTCATCGGTGGCGCAGATATAGCGGGTGGGGTAACCCTGAGCCCGGCAATAGCGAGCGTAGACATCGGCGGACAAAACCGCGCCGATGATATTTCCAAGGTGAGGGACATTATTGACGTAAGGTAGCGCCGAGGTAATCAGACGTTTCATTCGGGACAAAGCTCGTAAGGCCCGCCCGAAGGCGGGTGGATGGTGCTAGACCGATGCGAGGTCCACCAATTCAGAGGGTTCAAGAATCAAGATAATATCCCCACTGCCTAAAATTGTCGAGCCGCTAATCCCCGGAATTTGAGTTAAGTACTGCTGCAAGGGTTTCACCACGATTTCCTGTTGATTATACAGGTCATCAACAACAATCCCCATCACTTTCGCACCGACTTGCACAAACACCACACTGACCACACGATCAGGATCTGGTTCTTTTTCTTCTAAATTCAGCAAACGGGCCAGCCGAGAGACCCCAATGATTTCGCCTCGAAGGTTGATCGCCTCCTTCTGCTTGAGTTGGTGCAGCTCAGACTCCCTGATCTCAATCGACTCTTTCACTGCCTCAAGAGGCACTGCGTACATTTGGCCGCCTTCAATGATCAACAGAGCGTCAATGATCGCCAAGGTCAGAGGTAACAAGAGACGGATTTGGGTCCCAGCACCTTGTTCAGAGTCGATATCGACGCTACCGTGCACCTTTTGAATGTTGGTCAGCACAACGTCCATCCCCACTCCACGGCCAGAGATATCGCTCACTTGGTCAGCGGTCGAAAATCCAGGGTGAAAAATAAAGGCGTTGATCGTTTTATTATCCAACGTTGGGATTTGCTCGGTTCGGACCAAGCCCCTTTCAATCGCTTTTTCCAGCACTTTTTCTGTGTTCACACCAGCACCGTCATCAATAATATCAATTGCGATGGAGCTGCCGAGGTGGCTGGCCTTCAGGATAATGTTCCCTTGTTCAGGCTTGCCGGCAGCCTTACGTTTTTCAGGAGTTTCGATCCCGTGGTCGCAAGAATTCCGGATGATATGAACCAGAGGATCACCGATCACCTCAATGATTGATTTATCAATTTGAGTGTTTTCCCCGATCATCTGCAATTGAATGTTTTTGCCTGTCTTGCGACTGATGTCACGTACGATCCGAGGAATCTTCTGGAACACAGTTTTCACAGGGATCAACCGCATTTCCATCAAGGTATTTTGCAGGTCTTCAGAAATCCGGTTAAACGCAGATTCAACACTTCGCAGGTCGGTTAACGCACTGGCAGGCAAATTCGCCCCGGCCACTTCACCTAAGGTGTGATTAAAGCTGTTTCGAGCGATGATCAATTCACCAATTAAGTTCATAAAAATATCCAACCGGCTCGAATCGACCCGCATGGTTTTAATCTCGTTGTCCACCGCAGCGGCGGGTTTGGCGGCCGCCTTTTTCGCTGGCGCCGCCGGTGCGGAGGCTTCAACCACTGCTGGAGGAGCCGCTTCGGTACTCTTCCCAGCTTCGTTGCCTGTCGCTGCGTAATCCGCCTCACTCACCCCAATGAAGTACTCTAGCTTTTCTTCAATCTTGTCTCGCAACGGAGCGGACTCAGGCGCCACCTGGTTAGCCTTTTTTTCCCCCGAAAGGACAAACAAGACCAACTCACCGAACTGGTCGACCATGGCTTTAAAGTCCATTGCGCCCATTTTTTCTGCAGCCCCAGAAAGGGTGCGGGTGGTGCGGTTTAAAACCATTAAGTTTTCGTCCCCGATCCGCCCAGAGGCTAGTTGTTTGCCTGCCACTTGAATCGCTACGATATGTTGGGAACACATGTTTTTAAAGGCATCCAAAGGGCTCACAGCGTCCCCTTGTAAACCGGCAGGTGCCGCAGGAGCTGGCGCTGCCGGGGCCGCTTCGGCCTCCGCAGCAGGTCCCGTCGCACCGATAAACTTATCTAATTGAACAATCAAGTCATCCACTTGTATCATCCCGATTTCCTCGCCCATTTTGAGCATAAAAATCAAGGTTCGCAACAAGTCCAACCCTTTGAGGGTTAAATCGGCCAACTCTGGAGAGTAGGTTGCGCTGCCTTTGCGCACCTTATCAAAAATCGTCTCAAGCTTATGAGAAAGCCGGCTAATTTTACCGACATTTACATAAGACGCCGTGCCCTTGATCGAATGAGTCGCTCGGAACACCTCGTTAATCGCCTCAGCGTCTTCTGGCTCTTTTTCCAGCTTCAGAAGGTTTTCTTCGATGGTTTGTAAATGCTCTTCTGCTTCTTGTACAAACTCACCGACTAATTCCATCACCATCGGACCGTCATCTTCGGGCGGTGCGGCCGCAGGGGCTTCCGCCGCCGCTGGCTCCGCTGCGGCGAAGGAATCTGCAACATTAATCACCGCTTTTTGAGCCACAGAGCCCACCACAGGTGCAGGGCCTTGTGCGGCAATCGACTCTAGCAGTTCCATGGTCGCAGGCAGCTCATAGTCAGACCGTTCTGCCTCAACAAGTTCAAAGACCATCAGCTTGAGCAAGTCAATCGCTGGCAAGAGGGTGTCCATCAACTCCGAGTTGATCGACATGGTCTCCTTGCGGATCATATCAAAAATCGTTTCTAGCTTATGGGCTAGTTGATTGATATCTTCAAGGCCCATGAACCCAGCGGTCCCTTTAATGGTATGTAGGACCCGGAAGATTCCATTGATAATCTCCCCATCGTCTGGGTGTTCTTCAATGGTTAGAAGATCGTTCTCAATCAACTCAAAGGCTTCATGAGATTCTTCTACAAACCCCTGAATTAGATCGTCTAAATCATCTGCCATCGGTGATCTCCAAGGTTAGCTGAGCAACATTTTTGCATTAACAATCAATTGTTCCGCCTTCACAGGCTTCACAAGGTACAGATTGGCTCCGGCTTGGAACCCCTGCATTTTATCTTCTGCCTCCGCCTCTGTGGAGACAATAATAATCGGCACATCTTTGTGCTTTTCAGAGACCCGTATTTCTCGACAAAGGGTGAACCCATCCATTCGAGGCATGTTGATATCCACAACCATCAGGTCAAATTGGCTTTGCATCGACTTTTCTAGCGCGTCATAGCCATTTTCCGCTTCTTCTACGGTGAACCCAGCAGATTTTAACATCACGCTGTGCAGGTTACGTACAATCGGTGAATCATCAACCACCAAAACTTTTTGGGACATTGTCTCTACTCCAGCTCGTATATCGCTTGTTCTAAGGCATCAAGGAACTCATCCTCTGCCCCACGTACTAATTCTTTTAATTCCGCGACCACCGAAGGGTCGCCGAGAGCTTTCAGTCCGTCCACTGCTTCCACTCTAACCCAGGTCGAGTCAGAATGCAAAAAGGGCCGGATCAGAGGGAGAGCAACCTCTCCACCAATTTTTACCAATTGTCCTATCAGTTCAACATTCAACCGTTCTTCGATCTGCAAACCTGCTTGAAGTTGAGTTTCAATGATACTCAAACAAGCCGCTGGATCGGATAATTGGGACAAACCGCGCGCTGCTTCCACCTGAACCAACACATCGCTGTCTGCCAATCCTCGTTTGATGAGATCACCGTTTAACCGGTCTAAATTGGCCAACACTTTAAAGGAAACTACACGGACGAGAGGTTCCTTGTCTTCTAAGGAAGCCACAATGTCATCCATTTGACCGTCCAAATCATCGATCCCATACCGGCTCAGCCCCAAAAATCGCTCTTCAGCAGAAAAGGACCGTAAATAGGCATGAATCCCTGAGGTGGTGCTTCTTGAACCGATTTGGACCAAAGCGGAGTCGATCGCCTCCAAGACGTTTTCATCCGTTTCAGCCAGCAGTTGGCTGACCAAAGGAACAATAAATTCGTCTCCCCCGATCCGACCTACAGCCTCAGCACAAACCTGGCGTAAATCACTAGAATCCGACCTGACCCAATCTGAGAACAAAGAGGAGAAGGTGCTGGCCAAGGAGGCCGGTACGCTCTGCAAGGCACCTGCAACCAGATCAGCGTCCTCAGAAGCTAGGGCCTCTTCAAATAAGTCTTTTGTTTTTTCTCCAAACACTGCCGAGGCCGCCTCTAGCATCGAAGCCTTACTAGCCACGGGACATTCGGGATTTTGCAAACACTCTTGGTAAGGGACTAAATCGGTTTGTTCGATCGCTGATAAGCTGTTGACCGCCTGAGCCCTCAGGTCTAAATCCTCGGTATCCAAGCATTTCAATAACCTTGGGATATTTTCAGTGAACCCGAAGAGTCCACTTAACTCGATGGCACACAGCATCGCCGGTTTCATCGACTCATCTAAGGCTGCGCCCAACTTCTCAGCCAAGCCATCTCGTGGCACTTCTGAGAGTTTTTCCGGCTCAAGGTGAGTCACCACCGAGTGTAACGCTGTGATCACCTCAGAGGCGAAAAAGCCCGGTTCTTCGCTATTTAACAGCTCCGCTAAGGCAACTGCAGACTCAAGTTCATGAATCTTCCCCGCACCTTGAATACAGGTGATTTTCACCACCATGCTGGGATCGTTTAGGTATGAGTGAGTTAACTTTAACGCCTTGGTTCCTCCGATGGTCGTCATGCCCCGTACGACCGCACAGCGCATCCATTCATCCTCAGTGCCGAGATAGGTTGCCAAAATTTCCAAATGGTCTTGGTTACCGATTTCGCCCAAACCGTCTGCAGCAGTCGCCGCCACGTTCACATCTGAATCATCCAGAGCGACAACTAAAGCCTTCATGCTCGCATCAGAACGGATGGTTAGCAAGGAATCTACCGCAAATTTCCGAACGTCTCGATCGAGAGACTCTAACTGGGATGCCAATGCAGGCACCGCATCATTACCAATTTTGCTCAAAACCTCACTGCTCAAATTTCGTAACCGAACATCTTCGCTGGCAAGATTTACGACTAAAGCGCGGGCGACAGGGTCCCCGCCGATAGTTCCTAAGGAAGCCGAACAAGCTTCGGCGACAGCGACGGACGAGTCCATTAATCCGTGAACCAGAGCGGGAACGGCCTCTACAAACCCTTCGTACCCCAAGTCTTCTGCGGCATAGCGCCTCAAAGGCTCATCCCCATTTTTCAAGTCTCCTAACAGGCGACTGAGTTCGTTTTGGCGTTCTGTATCTGTCATATCACCTCAAAAGGACTACTTCCGGTAGGAAAGAGATTTTTTGAATTTCACCAGTTTAAAGGCAGCACTTAACTTTCCAACCGATTCAGAGTGACCGAGAAAAATAAATCCACCAGGTTGAAGGGCGTCATAGATACTTGCGACCACACGTTTTTTTGCATTATCATCAAAATAAATCAAAACGTTACGACAGAACACACAATCAAACCCTTGCATTCTCCTCATCCCGGTCCGCTCCATCAGGTTTAATTGCTGAAACTTTACATGCCGTTTTACGTCGGCCTTAACCACATGCCGGTCCCCTTCTTTATCAAAGTATCGAGACAAAACGGCTGGAGGGACATCTTTGACCGAGCGTTTGTCATAAGAGCCGGCTTTCGCCTTGGCCAAAATCTTGGTGTCTAAGTCAGTGGCCACCACTTCAATTTGCCATTTATTAAAGTCAGGTAATTTTTCTTTGGCCAACATCACAAGCGTGTAAGGTTCTTCACCTGAGGAACAGGCAGCACTCCAAAAACGCAATTTAAAATCCCCTCGTTGACGTTTTTCTTCAACGATCAGCATCAAGGCTTCTTCGGCGAAAGATTCTAACTGAGGGAGGTTTCGGTAAAAGTAGGTTTCGTTGGTCGTCAACTCCTCGAGAAGTTGGCTCATTTCATCGCCTGCACCTAGCTTGAGGAGCCGGTAATATTCCTTTGCCGAACTTGAGTTCGTCGCTTGCATCCGCTTTTGGATACGCTTTTCGATGAAGTAAAACTTTTTCTCTTCAAACAACATCCCTGCTGTTTGAAGCACCAAATCCCGAATCGGGATCATGTCGGCGACCGGGATCGGCTGCATCGGTGTTAAAATACTCATAACAAATCTCCTGACAACTGGATAATCTTCTCGGAGATTTGGTTTTCATCTAAGATAAACTCTGCTCCCCCCATTTCAACCACACGGCCAGGCATACCAAAAACGACGCAACTCTCTTCGGACTCACAAATAGTGTGCCCTCCAATCTTGCGTAACGCCGTTAGCGCCTTCGCCCCGTCTGCCCCCATTCCTGTTAACATCACCCCAAGCCAGTTTTTACCTAGATTTAAATTCAGTGACTCAAACAAAATGTCGACTGACGGCTTATAAATTTTCCCTGGTTCTTCTTCACTTAACGTAACAACCAATAGTTTGCGGTTACGATGAACCAAGGTCAAGTGTTTCCCACCGGGTGCGATATAGATCGTCCCTGACTCAATGATGTCCCCTTCTTGGGCTTCCTTGACCGACATCGGGCATAACTTATCAAGCCGCTGTGCGAAACTGGACGTAAACTTCTCCGGCATATGCTGTGCGATCACAATCGAGCCTGGAAAGGTACCAGGGATTTGAGGCAAAATATTCATCAAGGTCTTTGGGCCGCCGGTCGAGACGCCAATACCAACGACTACACCCTGAGGGCCTCCGCCTCGAATCTGCCCCTGTGGGTCGACCTTAGGGTTAACAACTTCATTCGACCTTAGACCGGGTCTCGGGGCCGCCGGAGCGGCTGTCCGTGCAGCAGGCCGGGTCGTTGTTTTTATAGGGCTCGCTGCTCTATGTTGAAAGCGACGTTTGCTCCGTGCGGTGGCGGCAGTTCGGATCTTCTTGCGAATTTCATCGCCTTGGGTGTCTATATCTCTAGAAATCGAACCCGAAGGTTTGGCCAAGAAATCAACGGCTCCCAACTCCAGGGCTTCAATGGTTTCCTCTGCCCCTTCTTGAGTCAAGGAGCTGATCATCACCACAGGCCGTGGGAAATCCCGCATAATCGTCTTCAACGCCTCAAGTCCACTCACTTGAGGCATATTGACGTCCAAAGTCACCACATCCGGATCAAGGCTTTGGACTTTTTCAATCGCAAAATGACCATTGATCGCCGTGCCCACCACTTCCAGTTGAGGGTCTAGTTCAATGATCTTAGAAAGTTCAGAACGCATTAAGGCAGAGTCATCAACCACCAAAACCCGGTACGGTTTACCTGTTTGGATCATTCCTGCCCAATCATCAGTCGATCTTCTTCCTCAAGCTGCTCTAATTCCGCCTGAACGCCATCTAATGAACCATCGCCAACCGAGCTCTGCCCCTGGGCTTGCAGCAATGTGTTTGCGATATCCATTAGCACAACAATATCATCCGTCTTGTCGTCTTTGCTCATCCCACGGATATACACATTGCCCCGTTGTCTCAGCAATTCACTGGGCGGCTCAAAACTGGACAACAATGCCTTTCGAATCCCTGAAACTTGATCGACAATCAGTCCGGCCACTTCTGTCCCGGTGTCAACAATCAGAATTTTGCTTGTTTCTGCAAAGGTTTCTTGATCCTTGCCTACCAGTTTCGGGAGATCCACGACACTGATCACGTCCCCACGGAGGTTGATGACCCCTCGGATAAATTCAGGGGATTTTGGGATATTAACGATTTCGCCCACCGGGATAATCTCGTTCGCCGAGGCGACTTCGATGGCATATTTTTCTTCGTTGAGTATAAACTCTAAAATCGGGACCTCTTCTTCCTGCTCGCCGATTAAAGCATCCTGGTCGTCGGCGTTTTCTTCAAGCCCACGAAGGGCATCATGTTCTTCGAAACTGAAGAGTTCTTCAAGCTTCAGCAACATGACAATCTGGGTGCCTCCTTCTCGTTCGAGTTTAATCACCCCTCGGAGTTGATCAAGCTGCTTTTGGTTTAAAGTGATCGGTGGGTCAATCACCTCGTTTTCTTTGACAAGGTACACTTCGGTGATCATATCCACGATCAAACCGACCTTCACCCCTTCAATCAGAACAATGATCACCGGACAAGTTTCATCAATGTCCTTGCCGACCACTTCCATCCGTTGCCCAATCCGAATCACAGGGATCACCGATTCTCTCAGGTGAAAAATCCCCTCTACAAAGTTGTCCATTTCAGGGACTGGGGTGATCTCAGGCATTTGGATGATTTCTTCAACCTTCAAGGACTCAATGGCGAATCGTTCCCGACCAATCGCAAAGCCCACCAAAAACAGTTCGGGAATAACATCGACCTGTTCTTCAACCACAGATTGGACTAAGTCGCCGGTTCCTTGGATTTCTTGCTGAATATAGAAATCTTCTTCATCAATCAGCTTTTCTGGGTCCAGCAAAAGCAAAATATTTTCTTCGTCCAGCCGGTAAGACCCTTCGATATATTTTTGTTTTTCACGGGAAACAAATTTCGAAGCCGATTGAACCCCACTGGTTTCCAGGGTCACAATGGAGCTGATTTGATCGACCAACATCCCAAATTTATTCCCTTGGGAGTGGATCACAATAATCCGGGAGTTTTCGGTCGTTTCAGCGGAGTCCAAGTGGAAACGCTGGCGCATATCCAAAATAGAGATCACTTCCCCACGTAGGTTAATGATCCCGACAAAGTAGTCTGGGGTCCGAGGGATTGCGGTGCACTTGCGCGGAATGATGATTTCTTCCACACACATAATATCTACACCAAACAGCTCGGTTCCAACATGAAACGTGATATGTTGTACCGTTTGCTGAATCGCGGTTTCGATGGTCGCTGGTAAATTGCTCATAGCCCTTTCCTTGTACTAATTCCTTTTTCTCATGGAAGCATACCGAAAAACGATATTTTATTCAAATGTTTTAAGGCCTTTAGGTTCGGACCTTTACTTTTTCTCAACATTCCTCACATACTTTCAAAAAAACAGACCTCCAAACCACCTCAGCTTACTGATGAAACGGACCATTGACCCAATTTTAAAAGACTGCCTGCTCGTCACCTTGCCGATCAAAGACCACTTTAGAGAGATACACGGCAAAGAGCAATTTTTGGCAAGAAACTTTCGGTCACCGAAGCGAGTCTGTGAGTTTTCGTCCGGTCGCCTCGCTGCAAAGACCAGCCTGATTCAAGCAGGCTTCTTGCCCTTACCTATCGGAAAAGGAGAGCAAGGCGCCCCTTTGTGGCCTCCAGGAGCCATTGCGTCCTTGGCTCACGACAACGGACTCGCCGGGTGTTTAATTGCCCAAAGAGGCTCGCAGGTTCGTTCCCTTGGGCTAGACTTCGAACTGCGTAGCCGCTCCCTCGGGGCGAAGCTGTTTCCTTCGCTCTTTTCCACCCCAGAAGTCGATCTGGTCCAAGAAGATTTATCTTGGAAGCCATTGGCAGCGTTCTGCGCCAAAGAAGCGATTTATAAATGCCTCAATCCGCTCACCAAAGATTTTTTTGATTTTAAGGAGGTGCAGATCACATCACTTGAGCCCCAGAGTTTTACAGCGGAGTTTCAAGACATTCAAATCACTGGGTACAGGGAGCGGTTCGGAAAAATCGAAGGGGTGATTCGCCTCGCACAAGAGCGAGTCATAGTGGCAACGGGGATTAATCAGAGGGGGGAGTGGCTAGGAAAAGCCTAAAAAATCTGCGCCGAAGCACAGATTTCTTCAATCGACTTACTGCTCAGAAAGCCATTTAGCCAATTCTTTCCGGTCGCTAGAGCTTAAGCCCTTAACAGCTGGAACCATAGCGGCCAACATTGGGTTGTTCTTTCGCTTTTTTGAAGCAATATCATCCATTTGCTTTTTCAAATACTTGGCATGTTGACCAGCCAATTTTGGGTAAGCAGGGTTGGTTGATTTACCGTTTGCACCGTGGCAAGCAACACATTTTGAGTAGTTACCAGCGGCGTCAGCCATTACAACTGAAGCACTAGAGAAAATCAGGGCTGTGCCCAAAACGATTCCAAATACCTTTTTCATGACGTCCTTTTGTATTTTTGATGTTTTTTGTAGCTAAATGCTACTGTTCCAAAGCATCGCTTCGTTGTCCTTACGTAGGAACAAAACATAGCAATAGGGTTCAACTACTGCACCTGGACAAGTTTGTAAAGTTTTTGTTGTTTTTTTCTTTTAGCCTTCTTCACTTCTTTTCGACCTTTTCTTTAGGTTCAACCGGCCTATTTCAAGGCTTAAAGGGAACCAGAAAAGCTCACAACAAATCGACTCCCTTGGCCAGGAGTCGAGGTCACCTCTATTTTTCCTTGGTGAAGCTTGACTACATTTTTCACAATCGCCAACCCCAACCCGGTGCTGGAGTCTTTGCCACTTCGGGCTTTATCCACCCGGTAAAATCGCTCAAAAATCCGGCTTTGCACCTCGGTCGAAATGCCAATCCCCTGGTCGATCACCTCAATCACCGCTTGGTCTTCATCCCCGGACACCAAGACATCCACTTGTGAATCTTCGGGGCTGTATTTAATCGCATTGTCAATCAAGTTCAACAAAACCTGTTCCACCAAGGTCGGGTTGACCTCAGCCCAGACCGGACCCCCCAGTTGCACTTTAACCTCAATGTCCTTTGCGTCGGCCTTATGCTGGCAAGTTTCCAAAGCAGAGAGACATAAATCCCTCAGATCAGACCGTTCTCGGTTGAGTTGATGGCCAAACCCAGCTTGTTCGATCCGAGCAAGGCTCAGCAGGTCTTCCACAATCATCTCCAGTCGGTTCGCCTGCTTCAGCACAATCCCCAAGAACCGGTCATAGGCATCTGGGTCATCCTTCGCCCCATCGAGCAGGGTCTCGACAAAACCCTTGATACTGGTGATAGGGGTTTTCAGTTCATGAGAAACATTCGCAACAAACTCTTTGCGGATATTTTCCAGCCTCAACTGGTGAGTCATGTCGTAAAAAGTCAACAACACCCCAATCTTTTGACCTTGAAAATCCACCAAAGGGCCGGCGGTCGCCTGGATGATCTGCTCGGTTTGAAACAACTCAAACTGCTCTGAAACAATTTCCTCGCCCGACAAAGCCCGCCAAACAAAGGCCTCGAGGTCAGGGTGGCGAATCAGTTCAGTCAGTCGTTTTGACAAGACTTCAGGCAGCCCCAGAATCCGGATCGCCGCCGGGTTCAAGTTGGTCACCAGCCCGGTTTCGTCCAACACCATCAACCCTTCGCTGATGCCTTCAAAGATCGCTTCTTGCTCCGCCTTCTGCCGGGTAATCGTGTCAAACCGCTCGTTCAGCTGCCCGGCCATCCGGTTCAATGATTTGGCGATTTGGTCAAATTCCTCGATGGAGAACCCAGGCAACCGGCCGTTGAGGTCGCCACAAGAGAAGGACTCTGCCGCCATTTGGATTTCTCGTAAAGGTCCAAACTGGCGAATCACCGCCCACAGGCCAGCAAGGGCCGCTGCGAGGCTCAAAAAAAGCACCAAGGTCAGCAACGGCAGACTGGTCCATGAAAGGGTCTCACGGTAACCGTTCAAAGGAAGCCCCAACCGCACCACTCCAACAATTTTCGCTCCCTGGTGCACCGGCTGAGCGACATAAAACATTTCTTTTTGCGTGGTGTAGTCAAAGCGCTGCACCACCGCGGTTTCCCCTTTCAATGCAGCTAAGACTTCGGCGTCTTGCCCCAAGTCTTCAACGGTACTCAAATTCCCAAGGCTACCGGAAAGAAATTCCCCGGTTGTTGAAATCAAGGTGACTCGAACGTCGTTACCCAAGGCCAAGCGGTCCGCCATTGTATTGAGTCGCACCCATTGGCCTTTGGTGATCATTTGAGCCAAATCGGGCTCCAGAATCCGGGCTCGGTCAGACAGTTCTTGGACCGTATGATGGTCAAACAACCGCACATAGTGCCGGGAAATCAAGGCACTCAAGACCAGCATCGCGATGAAGGACACCAGCACGAAGGTCGGGAAAATCTGCCAACTCAGTTTTTTGGGATTCATTGAATTTTACTTATTTGGAAAAAGTGTTTTTTAGTTGGTCACCAAAAGGCGCCTTGATCAAACCTTGGTCCGTAATAAACCCGGTGATCAACCGGTGGTCGGTCACATCGAACGCCGGGTTTCGCACTTGAACACCGGGCGGTCCGGTCTGCACCCCTGCAAAACAGGAGACTTCCTGGTCTTCTCGTTCTTCAATTTCAATATCACTCCCCACCGCAGTGTTTAGATCGATGGTTGAAAAGGGTGCAGCAACATAAAACGGGATATTAAAGTGTTTAGCCAAGATCGCCACACCGAGGGTGCCTATCTTGTTTGCAGCGTCCCCGTTCGCAGCGATACGGTCCGCCCCAACAATCACCATCTGGATCAACCCCTGGGCCATCATCGATGCGGCCATGTTGTCGCAAATCAAGGTGACGTCTAACCCCGCTTTTTTCAGCTCCCAAGCGGTGAGCCGAGCCCCTTGTAAAAGCGGGCGAGTTTCGTCTGCGTAGACTTTAAACTGTTTTCCTTGGCTATGGGCTTGGTACATAGGGGCCAAGGCGGTCCCTAATTCGCTCACCGCCAAATGACCGGCGTTGCAATGGGTCAAGACTCCCATCCCCTCTTGAATCAAGGGTTCCCCGGTTTGGGCGATCTTGTGGGAGCAAGCGATGTCTTCTTGATGTATTCTCTGGGCCTCAGCTTCCAGCTCCGAAAGCATTTGCACAGCAGTCAGCCCCTCCAGTGTCCCTGCATGAGCAACCATCCGGCGCAGCGCCCAGCCCAGGTTCACCGCAGTCGGTCGGGAAGAATCCAAATAATTTGCCACCTCAGCGACCTTCTTCAAAAAATCCGCCGCCGCCAGTTCCACGTGAGGCTTCAACCCCACTAACAATCCATAAGCTCCCGCCACGCCGAGAGCCGGTGCACCTCGAACCTTCAGCATCTTGATCGACTGCCAAACCTGTTCCACCGTGTCTTGAGTTTCCAAGACCTCTTCTAAAGGCAAACGAGTTTGGTCCAAAAAGGTTAAGGTTCCATCCTCCCAGGAAACCGACAACGGAAGATTGAGGCTAAGCTTCATAACGATGAGTTGAATAAGTGATCAAGGACTGCGGTTAACCATCCGCTAGCATAAGCCGTTGTTTTCGCCAACCCACTTAGCCATTTGGTTCGCCTTGGAGATTGACAGCCTCAAACAAAGCTGGTAGATTTTAGCACTCAACTACCAAGAGTGCTAATCACCTATCTCAAGGCCATGCTGAACGACCGGAACCAACAGATTCTCAATACCATCATTGAGCACTATATACAGACCGCTGAACCGGTCGGGTCCCGGTCCCTCGCGAAGTTGGCCAAGGTGGGTTTATCTGCGGCGACTATCCGTAACGTCATGTCCGACTTAACTGAGGCAGGCTATTTATCCCAGCCCCACACCTCTGCCGGTCGCATTCCAACAGACTTGGCTTATCGATTTTACGTCGATCAGGTGCAGCAACATCATCGCCCTTCAAGCCCGTTACCTGAAGAAAATGACGACTTTGGCAGCAAACTAGGCAAACAATACCAAAGCCTCGAAGACGTGTTGCAATCGGTTGCCGACCAACTCACCGCGGACACCCATTGCACCGGAGTGCTCTTAGCGCCTCGCCCAACGCCTAGTGTCCTGAAAAAGGTAGAGTTAATCGGGATCAGCCAGACCCAAGTGCTGGTTGTGCTGGTCACCGAAGCGGGGATGGTGAGTCACCGGATCATTGCCTTTAGAGAATGCCCCGCCCAAGAGGGGCTCAACAAAATCGCTTCGACCTTGAGAAACCTGTTCCTTGGGAAAGTGATCGGAGACATCCATGACCGGCTGATCGAAACCCTAGCCGATGAGGCCCAGGAACTTTCAGCCCCAGCGATTCGCATTGGAAAACGGGCCTTTGCCGTCGACCGACTCGGCTCATTATACCTTTGTGGCAGCGCCAACCTCTGTGAGTACCCTGAGTTCCAGAACTCTGAGAATTTACGCAAAGTGTACCGCCAATTTGAAGACAAAGCCTCTTTGACCACTTTATTTGAGACTATGTCCCAAACCGAAGGACTCCATATCCAAATCGGAGCAGAAAACCACGGATATAACCTAGAGTCTTGCGCCGTTTTTGCAACCCCCTACGGGAGCAAAGGCAAACTCCTCGGTTGCATCGGGGTCGTGGCCCCTACCAGGATTGATTACCCCAAAGTGATGGACGCCATTTCCCAGTCCAGCCGCAAGCTTAGTTACGCAGTGAACCATTTTCTAACCCCTTCATAACCAACGAACGCCGTCATGAACGTAGAAGAAAACGAACAAAACGAGATGCCAGAGCCGGCCGAAGAGACCCCAGTAGAAGAAAACGAAGAGCAAGCTTCCGCTGAAGATTCAACCGAAGAAGCGGCTGATGCTTCTGAAGAAGAAGTTGAGGCCGAAGAAGTCGAACCGGCTGAACCAGATTACAAAGCGAAAGTAGCCGAAATGGCCGATAAGCTGATCAGGCAAGCTGCCGAGTTCGAAAACTACAAAAAGCGCAGCCAATCAGAAGTTCAAAGTCGACTCAAATACGCCAGCGTCGATTTGGTCAAAGACTTGCTTCCCGGTTTAGACAATTTAGAACGAGCCATCGACCACGCCACTTCAGGAGAGCACAACGTTGAAGCTCTCGATAGTTTTGTTGAAGGGGTGAATATGGCCAAAAAGCAATTTTATGACGGGCTCACAAAACACAACATCGAGCGGATTGATCCTTTAGGTGAAAAGTTTGACCCGAACCTTCACGAAGCGGTTGGGATGATCCCCTCCGAGGAATTTGAAAACGATCATGTCGCCCTGGTGATGCAAGCCGGGTACAAACAACACGACCGTGTCCTGCGCCCTGCGATGGTGCAAGTGGCCCGAAACTAAAACCAAACAAACCGACCAACCAACTAACTAACCACCCTTAGGAGAATAAATATGGGAAAGATCATCGGTATTGACTTAGGAACCACCAACTCTTGTGTTGCCATCATGGAAGGTGGCGACCCTAAAGTAATCACAAACTCGGAAGGGACCCGAACCACCCCTTCAGTGGTGGCTTTCACCGACACCTCAGATGAGCGATTGGTTGGCCAGGTAGCTCGTCGACAAGCAATCACCAACCCCGACCGAACCATCTCTGCGGCGAAACGTTTGATTGGTCGAATGTTTGATTCTGATTCTGTCCAACGGGACTTCAAAAATCTAAACTACACCGTCACCAAGAACAGTGGTGGTTTGGCTCAGGTCGAAGCGAACTCAAAAGCCTATTCTCCGGCGGAAATCAGTGCCTTTATTTTACAAAAAATGAAGCAAACTGCCGAAGACTATTTAGGTGAGCCTGTAACTGAAGCGGTCATCACCGTTCCTGCGTACTTTAACGATGCCCAGCGACAAGCGACCAAAGATGCCGGCAAAATTGCTGGTTTGGACGTGAAGCGGATCATCAACGAGCCAACCGCTGCCGCTTTGGCCTACGGGTTGGACAAAAAAGAAGAAGAGCTCATTGCTGTCTTTGACTTAGGTGGCGGTACCTTTGACGTGACCGTCTTAGAAATCGGTGACGGCGTCTTTGAGGTCAAGTCAACCAACGGTAACACCCACTTAGGTGGTGAAGACTTTGACCTTCGAATCATCGACTGGTTAGCTGATACCTTCAAGCAAGAGCAAGGCATTGACCTTCGTGGCGACAAAATGGCGTTACAACGACTCAAAGAAGCGGCTGAAAAGGCAAAGCACGAACTTTCTAGCTCCAACGAAACTGACATCAACCTGCCTTTTATCACCGCCGACCAAAGCGGACCCAAGCACTTGAACGTAAAACTGTCTCGTTCGAAGCTGGAAGCCCTGACCGACGATTTGATCCAAGGCTGTCTTGAGCCAATGAAAGCGGCATTGAAAGATGCTGGGGTTACTGTCAGCGAAATCGCTGAGGTGATCTTAGTTGGCGGGATGACCCGAATGCCTAAGGTTGTTGAAACCGTTGAGTCCTTCTTTGGCAAGGCCCCTCACCGGGGTGTAAACCCAGACGAAGTGGTTGCCATCGGTGCAGCGATTCAAGGCGGTGTCTTGGCTGGTGACGTCAAAGACGTGTTGCTTTTAGACGTGACTCCTCTTTCTCTAGGGATCGAGACTTTGGGTGGTGTAACCACCAAATTGATCGAGCGAAACACCACCATCCCCACCAAAAAGAGCCAAATCTTCTCAACCGCGACGGACTCACAGCCTGCTGTAAGCATTCACGTGGTCCAAGGGGAACGAGAGATGGCTGCAGACAACAAGACTTTAGGCCGCTTTGAACTTGTCGGGATTCCACCGGCTCCTCGAGGTGTCCCACAAATCGAAGTTGCCTTTGACATCGACGCGAACGGGATCGTTCACGTATCGGCCAAAGACCTCGGCACCGGTCAGGAACAAAAAATCCAGATCACCGCCTCTTCCGGCTTGTCGGACGAACAAATTGACGACATGGTTAAAGAAGCTGAGCAGTTTGCTGACGCAGACAAGCAGCGACGTGAGGCCATTGAAGCGAAAAACCAAGCAGACTCTTTGGTTTACCAATCGGAAAAAATCCTGGCTGACTCTGGTGACAAGCTAGAAGCGGGCGAGAAAGCAGCGATTGAAGAAGCCTTGGCTGAGTGCAAGACAGCCATCGAAGGGGACGACGCTGAGGTCATCACAGCAGCCACTGAGAAGCTGACCCAAGCGTTCCATAAAGCCTCTGAGACGCTGTACAAACAAGAAGCGGCAGCAGGCGCCGGTCAACCTCAAGAAGATCCAGCTGCAGGCGCAGGCGCAGCCGGAGCGGACGAAGAGCCCAAGGAAAAAGCTAAGAAAGACGATGATAACATCGTTGATGCTGACTTCGAAGAAATCAAAGAAGACTAACCTAAAACCCTTCCTGCCCCTTTCAAAGGGGCAGGACCAACCAGGCAAACCGCGTGTCAAAACGGGATTATTACGAAACCCTTGGGGTTTCCAAAACCGCTTCGAAAGAAGAACTCAAAAAGGCTTACCGTAAACTAGCTCAAAAGTGTCACCCCGATAAAAACCCGGGAGACGCCAAGGCGGAAGAACAGTTTAAGGAAGTCAGTGAGGCTTACGAAGTCCTCAGCGATGGGGACCGACGAGCCCAATACGACCGGTTTGGTCACTCAGGTGCCAACATGGGCGCCGGTGGTGGTGGCAATCCCTTTGAGGGGGCTGGCGGCTTCGGCGATATTTTTGGAGATGTTTTCTCAGACTTTTTTGGTGGTGGCGGAGGCGGAGGTTCTCGTCGCGGCGGGTCCACCCGTGGTGAGCGAGGTTCTGACCTGAGCTACAACATGGAGCTCAGCTTCGAGCAAGCTGCCTTTGGTTATTCCACCGAACTGGTGATCCCTCGACTAGAGGAATGTGGTCAGTGTGGTGGAAGCGGGGCAAAAACAAGCAAAGACGTCGAGGTTTGTTCAGTCTGTTCCGGGTCAGGAACTCAGCGCATCCAGCAGGGTTTCTTTTCTGTCGCAACTTCTTGTTCAAACTGCCGAGGAACTGGAAAAATCATTCGTACCCCTTGTGCTACTTGTCATGGCCGTGGCCGTGTCAATGCACGCAAGAAGCTCAAAGTTTCCATCCCACCAGGGGTAGATACAGGGGCTCGTGTCAAACTGACAGGGGAAGGCGAAGCCGGTGTCGGTGGTGGACCTCGAGGGGACTTGTACCTGATCATTCGGGTCGCTGAACATGCGATTTTCGAGCGAGACGGATACGACATTGCTTGCCACGTTCCGATCAGCATCACTCAAGCCGCTTTAGGTAGCGAGATTGAAGTGCCGACCTTGTCGGGTCGAGCGAAAGTTACCATCAAGCCAGGGACGCAAAATCAACAAGTCTTCCGGCTGAGGAACAAAGGAATCCAAAAGCTCCAACGACAAGACCGAGGGGACCTCTACGCCCACATCATTGTGGAAGTGCCGACCAACCTCAATAAAGAGCAGAAAAAGCTCCTCGAACAATTTGCATCAATCAGCGGCGAGAACACCACGCCAATGAAGCAAGGGTTCATGGATAAACTCAAAGACATTCTTTCGTAACTGGGCAAATTTGAAACCCTTCGAACGAATCTTTTGTGTGTTAAAACGGTCGGAACTGGAGTTTCATCAGTCCAACCATGAGCGGGCGAGCCGAATGAATCGGCTCAGCCCTTTCAAACAATCTGCGATCCACAAGAGCGCTGAGAACCAACGGGCCTTTATCGACTCGCTGGAGTCCTTGGCCGCTCAGCACAACCAACCGATCCAGTTTTTACGAGAAAGCCAAATCAACGAAATAGCGCCCACCGCTAAGGATTTGGTCCTTTCTGTCGGCGGCGATGGCACCTTTTTAAGCTGCGCCAAGCTGTTTGACCAAGCGACTTTGTTAGGCCTCAACTCTGACTATAAACCCAAAGCGGGTTTTGGTAGCTACGGAGCGCTGACTCAAATCAACCGCACTAACTTAGATGCCCATTTTGCTGATCTGGTCGAGGGCCGTTTCCGGGTTGAACAATGGAACCGGCTTCAGGCGGAAGTCAACGGTGAAAAACTGCCTAGTTTTGCGCTCAACGAAGTGTACTTTGGCCAGCCCCTCGCTTACCGAACCTGCGAACTTCACCTTTCCCAAAACGGGATGACCGAAGACTTCAATTGTTCTGGGGTTTTGGTCTGTACCGGCATGGGCAGCCACGCGTGGCATTATAACGCAGGCGGTAGCCCCTTTTCCAACGAACTGGAAGCCTTCGGGTTTCGAGTCTTGTTCCCAAACCTCAAACGACCGCTAAAATTTTCCAGCGGTATCGTCTCTTCTCGCCACGAGATTGTGATTGTCCCCGACCGGGACGGTTACGTTTTGAGCTTTGACAGCTCCCTCGATGTCGTCAAAACCAACCTCGGTGACGAAATTCGGATTTCTTTGGCTGAAAATAAGGCGCTGAACGTGATCGCCTTCGACCTGCCTTGATCCCCGAATTCAGGTTTTTTCCTTCGAAGCTTTGACCAAATCTTGCGGTTTCGATAGGCTGAGAAATTCAAAAAAACTTTTGATCACTCGCCAAAGGAATCGCTATGCAGGGTCCACTTAAAATTATCAGTGGCCGATCTCACCGTGGGTTCGCAGAGGAAATCTGCCAACTTATGTCTAAGGAAATCTCCGAGATTGAAGTCATCACCTTCTCTAATGAAAACATGTTGGTCCGGGTCTTAGACAACGTCCGGGAAGCTGATGTCTTTGTGATTCAAACCTCGACCCCGCCGGTCAGTGATCATATCTTAGAAACAGCCATCTTGCTCGATGCCCTGCGTCACAGCTCAGCGGCTCGTGTCACCGCGGTGATCCCTTACCTGCCTTATGTCCGTAGTGATAAAAAAGACCAGCCAAGGATTTCGATCACCGCCAAGCTGATGGCGAAAATGTTGCAAACTGCTGGCGCAGATCGTTTCCTCACCATGGAACTTCACAGCCCGCAGATCCAGGGATTTTTTGATGTACCTGTCGACCAATTGATGGCCACCGACGTGATTTGTGATCACTTGCTCCAAAAAAGAGATTTAGACAACTATGTGATCGTTGCCGCAGATGTCGGGGAAGCCAAGCACCTCGGCCGATTTGCGAACAAGCTGAACCTTCCTATGGCGATCATTGACAAACGCCGGCTAGGCAACAGTGATGACGTCGTCCCAACACACCTGATCGGCGACGTAAAGGGCAAGCATGCCTTGATCATTGACGACGAAGTCGCTTCGGGTGGCACCTTAGTCAAAGCGGCGGCCTTCTTAAAAGACCACGGTGTCCTTTCGACCACCGCAGCAATCATCCACCCGGTGCTTTGCGGCGATGCGATCGAAAAGATCAACAACAGCCAAATTGACGAACTGCTCGTCACCAACAGTATCCCGGTGGCAGATAAAGCAGCTTTGTGCCCGAAAATTAAGATTTTATCAGTCGCTCCGTTGTTTGCCCAGGCGATCAGCCGGATTCACAACGGCGATTCGATCAGCGTGCTCTTTTAAACCAAGAGCCCTACAAACAAAAAAAGCCGCAAACCTCCAAAAGAGATTTGCGGCTTTTTTTTGTGCAAACACCACCAGGACGCTGCAGGCGGTCCTGATGGATCTGGGGGCGTTAAATCAATTAACGCTTCATTTGAATCATGTCCGAAAGCACTTCGTCTGAAGTGGTCACCGTCTTTGCGTTTGCTTGGAAGGCACGTTGCCCTTCAATCATATTCACAAATTCATTGGACAATTCCACGTTTGATCGTTCCAAGGTTTTTGAGTTCACTGTACCTGAACCGTTTTTACCTGGATCGTTTTCAATCGCAGCGCCAGATTCGAAGGTCTCTTTGTAGAGGTTCTTACCTAACTGAGCTAACTTCTCTTTCGCTTTAAAGTCCGTTAACACCACTCGGCCTAGGGCCTTGGAGTTTCCAGAATCAAAGCTTCCTTCGATGGTTCCGTCTTGTTTGATGAAGATCGACTCAATCTTGCCTGATTTCATCCCGTCGGCGTTGGCAGTGATTAATTTATAATCATTGGCAAACTGAGTGATGCCTTCAACACCCGTTCGAGTATCGAGTGGGTCATCAGGGTTGCTCCCTTTACCAAAGGTGAGCCCGATCTTCTGAGCGGTTTCAAAGCCTTTGAAGGTAAAATCAATTTGTGCTGGTGTGCCATCAACCCGCTCGGCTCGCTGCATGGTCACCGGAGGAAGCGGTGTCCCTGGGGCCGCACCGGCCGGTAAAGGAGGCTGAACCATTTCGCCAGAAATGTCTTTGACTAATCGGCCGTCTTGAGCAAACTGCATGAACCCGCCACCGACAGACTTCATGGTTCCGGGGATGCCACCGGCTAAGTCTTCACCGGGCGCTAAAGCCATCCACTGCCACTGGTTTTTAAAACCAGTCCCAGGCACAGGCTGACCTGTTGCCGGGTCAATGTCGTCCGGTTTGTCCGCCAGTTTTCGAAACACCACGTTCACCGAATGTTCCTGGCCTTTTTCATCATAGACCGTCACTGAAGAGGAAAAATTGTACATCTCTGCGGTGACATTATCGTAGTCTATCGGCAACTGAGGCTCTTTGACATTCGAATCCAAATTCGCCACCAAGTTGATCCCGGTCCCGGCTTTCACACCGTTTCCCGTCGGGGTTGGTGGGTCGATTTGGTCCAAAATATTGATCTTTTTCATGGCGCCGACCGACGCCCCGGTGTCAGGGTTCACGTCTTTAACCTGTAAAAACTTCCCATCCTGGGTGGTCATGAAGCCATTTTTATCAAAGTCAAACTGGCCGGCTCGGGTGTATAGCGTCTGGCCGGTTTTGTCTTTGACAGTGAAAAACCCGTTCCCATCGATCGCCAGGTCAGTTTCGTTTTCCGAGCTTTCAAAAGAGCCTTGGGTCTGGATATTTTGGATATTGGCGATGTTGACCCCTTTACCCAGTTTATCTCCACCTGCGAGCGATGTGGCCACCAAATCTTCAAAGTTCACCCGGTTGAATTTGTATCCAACCGTGTTCACATTGGCGATATTAGAACCAGTCACCGTCATTTCGTTCGAGTGAGCCTTTACGCCACTCGCGCCTGTATATAACGATCCGATCATACTGATTTTCCTCCGTGATTCGCCCTTAAAAGGCGGTGTATTATGGCATCCTTGCCCAATTTATTTTTCTGCCTTGGTGATCGGCCCCAAAGGGTTTAAATCTTTTTGTATTGATAAAGGCTTGGCTTCACCAAAAGTTCGCTGGCTTGAATTATCCACTGAGCGAATCTTCGATAGAGGCAACTGGCGACCTTGAGCGCCAACATATGCCTCACCATTTTTGAACTCAACCTGATTGATCCGACCGCTGTTGTAAGCGCTCACTTCTTTCTTCGTGCCGTCAACAGCTTCGGAGAAGACCCGAATTTTATAAGACCCATCGGCCATCGTCGTGCCTTTGTCATCTAAACCATTCCAAACATACTGATGCTTTCCGGCCGCCGTGACACCCAAAGGTTCATTAAGAACCGGAGAGCCATCGGCCCCTTCAATGGAAATCCGGACATTCGAGGCCTCTTGGTCCAAGTTAAAGTACACCGGTTGACCACCACCTTGATACAACTGTAGTTGGCCAGCGTCCATCTGGACATCTTTCCCAATAAAGTTCAGCGCCTGGTAACTAGCCGCCGAAGCCTGGGTTTTATTCAAGGTCTCCATGCCTTTATTGAGGTTCTGTAACTGTTCCATCGAACCTAACTGGGCCATTTGAGCGGTCATACCAGCGCTGTCCATAGGGCTGGTTGGGTCCTGGTTGCTCATTTGAGTAAGAAAAAGATTCATAAAGTCGTCTTTTTCCAGTTTTCCATTCCCCTTGCCAGAATGCACCGCTTTGTCTCGCAGTACAGACGAGGAATTGGCTAAGGTGGACCGAGTTGCATCAAGAGTCACAATCGTCTCCGAGTGGGTTAAGCGTAAATGTTGAGATTATCGTTGGAAACTGTTTCTTGCCTCTGCGGGGCTGTGGGCTCCGTCATTAATCGAGGTTCTAAACTTGAGTCCCCTGGTTGAGAAAATGCATTTTGTGGGCCTTGTTGGTTCGACTGGCCACTGCCGGTTTGAGCGTCTGCAAAGGAGTTTTGCCCTTGGTCATTGACATCAATAGTGAACTGGTCCACCTGGATGCCTTGATTTAAGAGGTTTTCTCTCAATTCAGGCAAGGCCCGTTGCATCGCCTCTTTGGCTTCTACCGAATCCACCCGCATTTTTCCATTGAGCTGTTCTCCCGCTTTGCTCAGCTTGATTTCTACTTTACCCAAATGTTCGGGTTTCAGCTTCAAGGTCATTTCGGTTTTTTCGGCGTTATACATCATCTTGATGTTTTGGCTCAGCTCTTTGGTTTCCATCTTAGAGGTGTACTTTTGAGTCGGCACTTCCTTAGGACTGTTTTCCTTCAAAGCCAGCTTATTTACCGCCGCTTTGTTGTCCCCTAGGTTGAGGCTCGCCATATCAGTATTTCCGGTTTTAAACCCGGAAACAGGGGCTTTGCTCAACGTTGCATTCGCCTTCGTCAGCCCTTGGGCACCTTCGACTTTACTCGCTACCTTAGGCTCGGCTTTGGGGCCCGCCTCGGTCTTTACCGCTCGCATGGCGTCAAAAGCTTGTTGACCCGCTCGTTGCTGCTGGTCAGCAGTGGGTGCACTGGTGGGGTTTGATAAGCTCGGGTTATAGCTCGATGGGGTCTCCGCCCCTTGCTTCGGTTCCATCCCTTTGGGTTCAGTAAACTGAGCTTTGGGAGTGTTCTCACCAGCCGCCTTGGCCAAACCGGGATTAAACAAATGGCCCTTTTTTGCCATCAGTTTTTTATCCATAATTTCTTCAGCCGACCGTCCTTGAATCTCATCGATCCCTTTTCGTAGCCGCACTTCATTCGCCTGGTTGACCAATTTACGTCCTTGCAACCCTTCTTCCACATGTCGGTTTGACCAACTGGTTTGCATCTTCGCTTGTTGGGTTTTGTGATCAGCCACATAGGTAGCGATCATCGAGTCTTGAGACCGCTCTTGGTCCAACTGTTTTTTGGTTTTTTTGTCTTCAAACAGCTCTTTGGCCGTATCCACCTTAGCGGCTGGAGCGCTGGTCAGCCGAGAGAAATTTAAATCTCCTTCGGCTTCTACCATCTGGCCGGTAAATTTTGCCATTTCAACCGCTAGCGGCTGTTTTTGGGTTTCAGTTTGTACGTTTCCTTTGAGCTTAAGACTGCTTTGACCTACATTCATGAATACTCCCTACCTTGGGGATTTCAGCTCTCGTCCCTGAGAGCCCTGAGCAAAAACTTGGGTTAAACTTCCTACTTCAATTCCGACCGATTTTTCTTAAATCGGGTAACGTTCTCGGTGATTTCCACCGCGACCTTTGGTTCTAAGAGTTGCATCACTGCTGAAGCCTTTCGAGGATTCATCCGCATCAATAGGTGCATCGCTGTGACCCGGTCCATTTGATTAAAAAAGGACGCGGTACTGTCAGGGGTCATGGTCTCATAGTATTTAACCATCCGCGTCACGTCCTTTTCGTCCATCTGCTTACGTTGCTGCCTCATGTCTTCGATTTTCCCGGCTAAGCCTCGCATTTGATCTAACTTTTGCTCGATCTGCTGGGAAAGCAACTTCAATTCACCGGTTCGCTTGGCAAAGTCTTCTTCCTTTTTTTTCAGCGCCGCTTCTCGAGCTTGGAGCTGGATCAAAACTTTCACATCTGATTCAGAAAATTCTGTTTTTTCCCGGTTTCCCTCGGCATCTGAGGACGCATCCCCATTCGTGGAGAAGGTTCCCGGTCTCAGGTTGTTGACCCAGCTTTTTGCTTTATCCATCCCCAACGCAGGTTGGGCAGTGCAACAAAGGGCAAAAAGCAAAAAGAACACCCCAAGGTGGCTCGGTTGATTACGGTTCATCTGTGTTGTTGTACAAACTGGTTAGAAGCGACCTCATCGGCGAATTCCCGCTCAAATTTTACTTGTTTGGCCTGAAATCGGCTCAATTCTCGGTCTCGCAAGATTTCCAAGGTTTTTCTGTTTTTCGACGACTCCACCAAACTCAGTCGTTTGACCTCAGTCTCAGCCGCAGCCTCTTTGTGTTTGGCGACAACCTGCCCCCGCTCCAGCCGTTTTTTTTGTCGAAATTGATCCATAAACCGGAATTGATCAATTGAGAAACTTGACCCATGTTTTTGCTGATCGAGCTGATTACTGGAGTCATCCACGTCCTGATCAATCTGGCTCAGTTGGGCTTCCAGCGCTTGCTGGTCCGCCAAAGCTAAGGCCATTTCTTTCATTTTGACCTTCTCCTGCTTGCCTCGAACGTCCAAAGCGGTCTGCATAGAAAACTTAAACATAGGGTCCAATTCTTGAGATTACCTCAAAAGTAATACAAGGAATATGCCTACTCTGCGCTTTGGTGGATTCCTTACCAACTTCGTTGACTCACCCTTGCCCAAACAACCTGGACCTCGTAGGTTGGGCCAAACCCTGAGCGCAGAACTTTCATTTCGACGAGACCCTATGAACAGCCTATTCAAAATCACCTATCAATTCTCCCTGGCCCTATGGGTAGGCGGCATGGGCTGCTTTGCTTTTTTAGTGACCCCTCGAGTCTTTGGCCAACTGAGCCGAGACCAAGCGGCTCATATTGTGGGTTTTTTGTTCCCTATCTATTACCCGGTTTTGTTTACGGTGACTTTCATAGCCCTGCTGAGCTACTTGGCGCTCGAAGGCAAAGAGGCCTCCAAACTGCTGATCGCTATCTTAGGAATCGCTGTATTGATCAATGGCTATCAGTGGTTTGTATTACTGCCTCAAACCACCGATTTGATCACCCAAATTGGCTCCTTTGAAAACACCCCTAAAGACAACCCGCTGCGGATGACGTTCACCCGGCTGCATATTTTGGCCAATGTATTGGGCCTCATTGTGATGATCAAAGGGGCGTTCTTGATCGCTCACTCGGCACTTAAGAAGTAACATGCGCCTGTTTTCTGAGCTCCAAGAAGCCCGTTTCCTGAGGCGGCCTAACCGTTTTGTGGTCCACGCCGAGCTAGAGGGCAAAGAAATTGAGGTCTATCTCTCCAACCCTGGCCGACTCAGTGAGTTGCTCTTTGAAGGGGTGACTCTTTTCGTTCAGTCCACCGCCGAATCCAAGGGCCGGATGGACTGGCGGGCTGTCGGGATCCTCCAAGGGGACAGCGCCATCTGCCTGCACACCCATGCCGCCAATGATTTTGCAGAGTATTTGATCAACCAAGGGAAGGTCCCCGAACTCTGCGGATGGCGAGTCAAAAAACGGGAACATAAAGTCGGGCACAGCCGGTTTGATTTGCTCTTAGAAAAAGAGGGGGTCCAGCGGCTCGGTGAAGTGAAAAGCTGCACTTTGTTTTCCCGGACCACGGCGATGTTCCCGGACGCACCCAGCTCCCGAGCGGTCAAACACGTGAAGGAGCTTGCCGAACTTTCCCCGCAAGACGGCCCCAAGCCAGTGGTGATTTTTTTAGTTGGCAAACAAGGGCTAGAGCAGTTTGTCCCCGACTGGCACACCGACTTGGACTTTGCCCAGGCGATTTTGGAGCACAAAGACCAACTGGAAGTCTTGGCCTTGGCAGTTTCGACAGACAAGGAGTTGGTTCTTTCAGAGGAAACTCAGTCCCTCCCGGTTCGCTGGGACTTGCTCGAAAAGGAGGCACACAACCAGGGTTCTTACCTCTATCTCATGCACCTGGATCAACCCAAAGAAATCGAGATTGGCAAGCTAGGGGTCAAAACCTTTGCGCCCGGCTATTACCTGTATGTCGGCTCTGCTGCCCAAAACCTTGACCAGCGGCTCGCCCGCCATCAGCGACTCAAAAAAAAGCCCCACTGGCATATTGACCACCTCCGGGCCCAAGCAAAGCACCACGCTGCGCTACCGATCCGCACTCAAGAAGATTTGGAGTGTCTCTTAGCCCAGGATCTGGTGCCTCTATCAGACGAACAGATCATAGGCTTTGGCTGCTCCGACTGTAAATGCCCCAGCCATCTGTTTCGGTTTGATCAAGACCCTCTGGACCAACCGGCCTTTTTTGAATTCCTTTTTAAGTACCGAATCGAAAGGTATCCAGGAAAATAACCCCAAGGGTTGACCCCTTTTTTTAAACAGGGTACCTTAACATATATTTTAAATCTCTATCTATAAAAACAATGGCAACCCCAAGCGAAGTCCAGGCCAAGTTATTGGCCGGTATCCCAGGTAGCGAGGCCCAAGTCGAAGATTTGACGGGCCAGCAAAACCACTATTCAGTTCACGTGACCTCTAGTGCCTTTGCGGACAAAAGCTTAATTGAGCAGCACCAAATGATTTATGCAGCGCTTGGTGACGCCATGAAAGAAGAAATCCACGCACTCTCGATTCAAACCAGCCTTCCGTAAACGACCTCATGCAGCAATCAAACGAAATCAAACTCGCCAAACCAGCCACTCCGTTCAATGCCAAGGACCAGATCCAGACGATGATCAGCGAAAACAAGCTGGTTATCTTTATGAAAGGGAACGCCTTGTTGCCTCAGTGTGGTTTTTCGGCTCAAGTTGTTGAGATTTTCAAACGGCTCGGTGCAGATTTCAGCACCTTTGATATTTTATCAGACGAAATCATCCGCAGCGAAATCAAGACCTTCTCTAGCTGGCCGACCTTGCCACAAGTATACTTCAACGAAAAGTTTCTTGGTGGTTGTGACATCGTGACTGAGATGTACCAAAACGGCGAGCTAGACAAGCTGATCGCCGCTTAAAAAAGCCTGTTACGGATTGGCGGCGCTGTGAGTTCGCAGCGCCTGCGTAACCCGGTTTCGACCATCCATTTTGGACTGATATAATGCCTCATCAGCCAAAACAATCAACTTATCCCCACTGATATTTTCTCCTGCGTGCATCGTTGCGACTCCAGAACTGATGGTGACATAGGGGCCAACAGATGAGAATTCATGAGGGATTTCTGCGTCTAAGACCGCTTTCCTGAGCTGCTCTGCTAAAATGGTCGCCCCCTCGATCCCGGTCGACGGTAACACCACTGCAAATTCTTCACCGCCATACCGAGCGAGCAAATCGATCTCCCGCTTCACAGTTTTCGAGAACGCCGCCGATACCTTACGCAGGCAATCATCCCCTTTAAGGTGTCCATACCCGTCGTTATATTTTTTGAAGAAATCGATATCGATGATGACCAGGCTCAATTCCCACTTTTCCCGTAGCGCTCTCGCTCGCTCTTTGGAGAGAAACTCATCAAAGCTTCGGCGGTTCGAAAGCCCGGTCAACGCATCGGTTTTCGAGTATTCTAACAGCTTAGCGTTTAACCGCTGCAACTCAGATTCCCAAGCCTTTCGCTCTGTTAAATCCACCATCAACCCGATGGACTGGACGGCTTCGCCAGTTTCAGGGTGGAAGGTTGTCGGGATCGCTTCAAGCAAGATGGGGATATTATGCCCTGTTTGGTGCCTCATGCTGACTTCGTAACTACCTCGCTTACCTAAACGACGGGCAATCAGAGCGTCCAAGAAAACCTTTGCATTCGCCTCGTCCACAAACATCGGGTCCAAGATGGATTTCCCCACCATCTCCTGCTGTGAATAGCCTAACATCTGGCACAAGACTTCATTGGCTCGTCGGATCGAAATCGCAAACCCCAGTTCCTTGTGCAGCCTATTGCAGAGCGGGTTGGGATCTTCCTTGTCACAAGGTAGAAAGTCGATGATCCAAGCCCCAAGGGGCAGCCGTTCAATCAGGTTATCGACATACTCTAATTGATCTTGTAACTGCCTGAAATAGTTTTGTTTGTCTTCTTCTGCGAGCTTGCGCATGGTCACGTTATGCACACTCGCGACCTGCAACGCCCTGCCTTTTAAATTCAATTCCCCCAAGACCATATAGACATAGGTCACCAAGCCGTCTTGGTTTCGAACTCGGAATTCATATTCATCGTCGCCAATCCCGCCTTGGCCTCGCTTACTATAGGCTTCGCTGAAGGATTGGACATCATTGGGGTGAATCATATCAAAGAAATGACGCCCCAGCAGTTCCTCAGCGCTGAACCCAGAGAGTTCACAAAAGTATTCGTTCGTATATTGGATTTGGTCTTTTTCTAAGATCAAGACTCCGGACTGGACGGCGTTCAGCAGCCCCTTGTAGGTTTCTTCATCAAACTGCATGAATCGAGCATGCTCTTGCTCGTCGATGTCAGCTCGGACCATCAAGAAGGTTTGATCTTGCTGGCTGATATGGGAAAAATTAAAATCCATCAGCAGGTTGTCCCCGCTGAGCGCAGAGGTCACCTCGATTTGAACCGGTGCATGTTGCCCCTTGAGTGCCTGTTGCAAACTTGCTTCGAAAACCCTTGAATCGCCAGCCTCTAGAACATCCGACAAGTTGCGATGCAGCAAGGTCCCTTCCCTCCGGCCGACCACTCGGCAAAAAGGCTGGTTCACCCAAATCAATTCGCCCTCGTTGCTGAAGAGCAGCATCGGGTCGGTGATCGACGTCAAAAAGGCGATGAGTTGAGTTGGCAAAGCGTCTGCTGTTTGGTTCATTGTTTTCCCCCAAGAATTTTGAAGTATAAACGGCGACGTAACCTTTGCAAAGACCTGATATCCATAAACAGGCGATTTAGCTTTAGAGCGCCTAGCACAACCCTTGACGAACCCCCGCCAAACAACTATCCACGAAGGATGAAAAAAAATAAAAAAAATCCCTCTTCCAAGTGGTTTCAACAATTAGAATATTCTTCGGTTGGAATCGAGATCGGCCTCTCCGTAGGCTGTGGAGCAGCGATCGGCTACTTTTTAGACCTTTGGTTAGATACTGCCCCTTGGATGTTGTTTTTTTGGTTTTTCTGCGGCATCGCGGCAGGTTTCCGGGCGATGATAGTCACCTTAAATAAGCTTAAAAACGACCATAAAGGCACCCCCCCTGATGAATCTGAATGAAATAAACCCCGCCGAGGCGGCTCGACTCAAGAAAATCAACCTCTCCTTATTGGTTCTTTTTGCTATCGTAATCGGTAGCGGAGAACTCGCCTTTGGGCTTGACTTTGCGAAGGGGGCCTTAGTAGGATGCATTGTTGTGGCCTTCAACTTCTACATGTCTCAGTATTTGTTGGCCCGATTATTTGTACCCGGCCAGCCCCGGGGCCCCATTGTGACGTTTTACCTGCTCAAGTTTGGCTTATCAATGGCCTTCTTGATTGTGTCGTTGCTCTACTTTAAAGTAGACCTTTGGGGCGTGATGGCTGGCCTTTCAACCTTGTTTTTGATTATGCTTCTGACCAGTTTCTTTCGGGCTTCAACGGCCCCTGAGCAACCCACAGAAGAACAACAATAAACGACCTGATGTCAGCGAACGAATTTGCTTGGGGCTCTTTAGCCCAACCTGTCAATCACGCCCTCGAATCTGTTGGGGTTGACCCTCACCTTGGGGTGAACTTACTTTTCACCTCAGCCGTACTGATTGTCTTTGCCTTTGTTGGCGGAGCCAAACTGCGAGCGAGCACCGAGATCGTACCTTCGGGAAAGCTAGACTTTTCCTCGATCGTGGAACTGCTGATTGGCGGGCTATTCAACTTCACCAAAGCGTCCATCGGCGACCGAGCCAAAGGGCTCTTTTGGCTGACCGGCAGCTTAGCTATCTTCATCCTGACCAACAACTTGGTTGGCTTGATCCCCGGCTTTGTACCGCCTACTGAAGAATTTAACGTTACTATCGTATTGGGGCTGATCGTCTTCATCCTTACCCATGTCCTTGGCATCCAGACTCATGGGTTTTCGTATATTAAACATTTCATGGGGCCTGCCTGGTGGTTAGCTTGGCTAATGTTCCCTATTGAATTGATCAGCCACATGGTAAGGCCAGTTTCTCTGGCTTTGCGTTTGTTTGGAAACATCACCGGAGACCACATGGTTGGCGCTGTCTTTTTTGGCATCCTTCCTTTGCTCCTGCCTCTTCCCTTTTTAGGGCTTGGGCTGTTTGTTTCTTTTGTGCAGGCTTTTGTCTTTCTACTCTTGACACTAGTCTATTTTCAAATGGCGTTATCTCACGACCATTAAACTTACAGATACACGGACAACAAGATGTTCAAAAAAATCGCATTTGTGCTTTTAGCACTCGTCGCTCCTGCTGCGGCTTTCGCTGCTGAAGGTTCTGCTGACGCAAGCAGCTTCAAAGAATTAGGTTTGGCTTTAGGCGCCGGTTTGGCAATTGGTATCGCTGCTGCTGGCGGCGGTGTTGGCCAGGGCTTGGTTGGTGCTGCGGCTCTTGAAGGGATCGCTCGAAACCCAGGCGCTTCTGACAAGGTCTTTACCCCAATGATCATCGGTCTTGCTTTGATCGAGTCTTTGGTTATTTACGCTTTGTTGATTGCTTTCATGCTCTTCAACAAAATCGGTTAATTCCGGTTGGGGCCTTCGGGCCCCTGTCCCCCTCTGCAGACTCCCCCGCTTCAATTTTCCTGTTTATTCCTTTTTGTTCGCCCTTTTGATTCGCTCGACAAGCGCAGCTGCATCATCCCTGCAGATAAAATCAACAGCCCTCCTGCCATCTGAGCTCCACCTAACGACTCATCATAGACCCCATAACCTATGAAAGCGGCAACCCAGGGATCTAAATAAGATAAGGTCACATATTCAGCGGTTTTCAACCGACTGATCGCCACAACAACCAGGAGAATCGCCAAGAATCCGTGAAAAAAGCCGATCCCGGTCAACCACCCGAGATCCGTGCTATCCAAGCGAGCGAGTTCACCGACCTCCAAGGCAGGGGTCATTACAAAAGCCCCTACCAACAGTTGCACCAATGTTCGGTTATAAACCGACAACTGGCTTGGTAAGCGGCGGTTCAGCTGGATATACAAACCGTAGCTCAAGGCTGCGCCGAGGCCCCAAAGAATCCCCTGGGTTTCGGGCCCTGAGCCTGTTTTAAAATCAAAACCAACCAGCAAACCAAGGCCCCCAACAGACATCGCTAAAGCAGAGGAACTTCCCCAAGAGGGCGACTCCCCAGACCGCCAAGACAACAACAATGCGAACAAAGGGCCCAGGTACAACAAAAAGACAGCTTTCGACAGGGAGGTATGATTAATCGCATGGATATAACAAAGTATCACCAACGACAAACAGACCCCTGCCCCCACCAAACCAGCGAAGGAGCGGTCAAAAGAAACGGCCTGAAACTTCTGGCGAGCCCCCATGAAGGCCAACAAAAACACCAAGCCAACCGCCAGCCGGAAAAAGGTAATCCCCTCCCCGCTGAGATCAACCTGCCGGACAAAGAGCCCCGTAGACCCAGCGATCAAAGCTGAGCCAATCGCTGCTGCAAAGCCGGTGAGTTTATAGGCGTTCATCTCAACACAGGTAGGTTCGTAAATTTAAAGCTAAGCCACGGCGCCGCAACCTTTCCCTTACCATGGCACCCTTCGGTAGACAAAGACCTTGGGAAGACGTCCCTGCGACCTAAACGATGAGACCGGGAGCCTGTTGAACAGCCTGAATTAAAGGGGGCAAAACAGTCTCTTTTGTCTACCAGCAAGGTTCCAGCAGGTTGCATTTAGAAATACACCGGGTCGCAGCGGTTCAAAAATTTCTTCACGTCAAAGCCCGTTTCGTTGCTCAACACCACCGAGGCGATGCCCTCATCAGGGTATAGCCTCATTTCTCCATGAAATCCGGCTCCGCCTCCTTCCTTATAAAAGAAGGCCACCTGCTCAGCTTCAAATCGGACATGCCAGCCTAAGGTCATCGGCAAGGGGTTCCCCTGAGGGTCCTGCTGGACCTCGAATAACCACCCTTTGGCCCGAGGGCTCAGCAGTTTGGAGTCTGGCTGAAGCAGATCAGTTAAGACCACCCCTAGCCCCTGAGCCGACGTGATCACCCCGCCCATACCTTTGGAGTTCAGTTGATGAGGTTTCACCCAAAACCACCGTCCTTCATAGCCGCCGTAATAAGCTTTAGGCAGGATCAGCCCTTTGAGTAGGTTGATCCATGAATATTTGTACAGATACCCCTTGGCCATCTCGCCCTGATCAGGGAACTGGTACCCCAAGTCTTCGGTACCTAGACCCAACACAACCGTCACCTCTTGAGCCACCACTTGTTCAAAGGGGCGACCGGTGACGTCTTCGATCACAGCCTCGAGCAGCCAATAGGACAAATTGGAATAACTGTACTGGCTACCGGGCTCAAAGCCCAACCCTGTATGTTGTTCTAAAACCTCTCGCAGAGCCGTTCGGTGATCAAACCCTTGTTCCTCGGTAGGCAAATGGGTCCAGGAAAAAGGTAAGGGGTTGGGCAGCCCTGAGGTCTGGCTGATCAAGTGCCGCAGCTTCAAGGTTTCCGGGTACTCTAAGTCCGTTAAATAGCTCACCAAGGGCCGTTCCAAATCAAGAACCCCTCGGTCGGCTAACCGTAAGGCCACGATTGCCGTGATCACCTTCGACATCGAATAGGCCATTTGAGCGGTCGACTCAGTCATCGGTAACCGGCCCACGACATCCCGCAAGCCCACCGCCTGGGAACTGAGGACCCCTTGCGCACCCATCACCTGATACTGAAGACCCGGCCTGTTTTCATAGCGGCTGAGTACCTGTTTGACATCCATGGGGCTAGACAATGGGGTAGGGGAACAACCGCACAGCGGAAAGATCAATAACCAGAGAAACAAGTGACTTTTCACCGGGCCTCTTAGAGAGAGTGTGGCTTCAGGATAAAGCGGTTCTTCTCAAAAATCCACCCTTTGCCACTCGGGTTTTCCTCCAAGGGTTCAGGGGCCCAAAAAAAAATTAAAGATTTTTTCCTCTGCTCCGATAAGGAGGGGAGCGAAGACAAATTTGACCACAGAACAACGGCAACTTCATCCAAAAGAGAGACTATGGAAACCGATTTTCAACGAATCCAAGAAACCTTGGGCCAGATGATTCAGCTATCCATCATGACCGATCGAACCTATAAACTATCGGTCCGGGACTTAGGGACCTTCCATATCAATTGGACCGGAACCAAGGAAGATCACAGTTCGGATGTGCTGTGGGAATACCAAGCGGGCCGACCAACTCGCATCACCTTGTACACACAGACCGAAGCGATTCAAGAGTACTACCAAAACCTTGAGATTATCCCTCAAGGGGACATGGACATTGAGATGTCGCAAGCGGCACAAAAATTTGCTTAAAGGGAGTTGGCCTTGAAAAAAGCACCGCCAATACGGAAACAAAATAGCCCGCCGACCCAAAAGGAATTGGATCAAGCGATCAAAGACTTCCAAAAACGAGGGGGTCAAGTCCAACGGATTGAACCGCTGTGGATCGAAGACGCCCACTTCCCGGACCCACCGGCCAAGTAAGGCCGATGCTTTAAGGGGTTTGCTCCTTTAAAGGAGCAAACAACTCAAAAGGGCTCGGGGTTTTCGACAACATAAAGTTATACTCCCCTCCTTCTGCAGTGATCAAGCGCACCGCTCCGCCTGCGGGGCCGTATAGTTTTACTTGAATCAAGTTCTCAGCGACCTGCTTAGCGTCCACTTGCAAGTCCGGCTCAAAGGTCCAGGTGAGGCCTTGGGAGAGAGTCAACGACTCAGGGAGCTTGATAAAAAAGCTTTGTTCAATCGGCAATTGCAACCCGCTGACTAACCGGTAACCTCGCAGTCCTTCTAACGCTGCTGGATAACAAACCGGTGGCTTTTCAAACAACGTCGCACCCCCTGGGGAGCCGACCAAGACATGAAAGGCTCGACCTCCGCTCAACGAAAAATGTACCCTGGCACAATCGACCGCTGCGGCCCGAAATCCCAGGGTATTTTTGTCTTCATACTCCATTTGCAATTCCAGCCCTTCCACCTCCGAGGCTTCCATATCCCCAAAAAACGGATGCTCGGAGTTCGGAGGCAAATAGAGGCTGTACCCCTGTTCGGGGTCTAAGCGCACCCATTCGCCTTCTGCCTTGATCGAGACCAATTCCCCAGCACTTGACTTGACTTGAAAAGCCCAACGAACTTCGACAGGTCGACCACCGACTTTTCCTTTAAAGACCACATGGTAAGACTCACCCCAGTGAAGGCGCTCTGCCGGAAAAAAGGTAAAACTCCCGGGCCCCATCCGTTCGTTCGGGTCATTATCCGCCTCTAGAACGTCCAAAGCTTCCACCTTTTCACCGTTGGCACCAAACACTTCAAAGCTGATCAACCGAGGAGGCACCTTGAGCAAGGACATGTTGAAATCTAGCGAAATGGGGTAACCCGAGACTTCGTTGTCTGGCAGGGGGTCGGGCACTTCATCGTAAAAGACAGGGTCAACCGGCAGACTCGGGTGGGGCCAGGCAACCCAGCGGGGGTTCGTTTTTCGTTTCGCTAAGGATGCCAGTTGGAACTCCTCTTGACTGAGCGGGTCGACCGCCTCACACCCTTGGGGCAAGTCGGACTCAGGAAGAGGCAAACAAGCCTGGGCGGCTAAACTTGAGCTGAGCACATAGACATAACTAGCGAATTCTCCCTCCCCAAATTGGGCAAACCCCACTCGGTCTAACTCAGGCTTTAAAAAAATCGCCCGGTGATATATCGCCGACATCAGTTCGTCTAAGCTCACTTGAGCGTCCGGTTCGCCAATAGAAAAATTCTCGTAGACTAACGCTGTCGGCCAACCGGCGGCCACAGCCCGCCCTTGTGGGGTTTCGGCTACATAATTCGGGTACCCTTCGATTTGCAGGTGGTCCGGGGGGTTCCCTTGAGCAAGGTAAGTCGCCTGAGACAACGCCGCCTGAGTCAGCACCGGCGAAATCACCAAGGCCCCTAAGCCAACGGATTCACGGATTTGGTTGAGCTGATCTACCGGTGACACCGCCAAAGCGGCACTCACCGAGCTCAATAAAAACCCCAAAAAAACCAACAACCGAATCGATTTCACCCTTTCCCTGCAATAAACTGTTCGATAGTACGTGCCGAAGGTTTATCATGATCATGCAACCTTGCGAAACGTAAAAATTCCGGCCAGAGGGCCTCGACCTCGGCTTCCAATGCGTATTTAGACGCCACAAAGCCAAACAACTGCTTTAAATCTTCAAACTGAGGGCGCTCAAAAAACAGTTTCAATCCAAACCGATCGTCGAGCGCTCGGGCCTCATCTTCAGCCTGGGCGCTTTCGGGGCGGGTTGGGTCGATCAAAGGGGTGCTGACCAGATCTTTTTTGTTGGACGTCGCCAAAATCAACAAATTGTCTGGCATCTGCTCCAAAGAGCCTTCGAAAACGCTTTTAAGGGATTTGTATTCTAGGTTGCCCAACTCAAACCCAAAGTCATCTAAAAACAACACAAACCGCTCTTTCGCCCCACGGATGGATTCAAACAGCGCGGGCAGGGCTTGCAAGTCTCGCTGGTAGACCTCTACCAGCCGCAGCCCTTTGGACCCGAAGGCATTGATCAAGCCCAAGGCGGAGCTGGACTTCCCCATCCCCCGTGCGCCCCAAAGCAGGATATGGCTATAGGGTTCTTGGTTTAAAAAACGCTGAACCATCGTGCAGAGTTGTTTCACCGGCCGGTCGACCCCGTAGAGTTGCTCGAAAGAGCAAGTTTTTTCTAACCTGTCCCCTTGAAGAACCCAGTCTCCCGACTTGTCTGGGCGAAACAAAAAGGCCTCGTACCGACTGAACAGTCCACCCGAATTTTGAGCCCAAAAAGCGGTTAAAGCTTCTTGGTACGCCTTTGCCTGCTTTGCGTTGATCAGTCGTTGGTGAGTCTCTTCTCCAGGCCCACTAGCCAACCCAGGCTTGAAGAAATCGAGCGGTTCGAACCGAGGTCCTGAGCCCAATTCACAGAGGTTCAACAACCCTAGCCACAATTCGTGGGGGGTGGAGCCCATCATTTCAAGGCACAATTCCCAAAAAGGTGCCCCTTGTTCCGGGTTGATTTCTAAGGTCTGATAGCTACTCAGGTCCATCGCCCGATCACTCACCAGCCCTGCCCAAGCGCAATCCCCGTATACCGGAGGGCACGCCAAAGTGGCCTTACGAAGCCGAGCATACTGAGCAAAACAGCCTTGGGTCGCCCGTAAATCTTGGGTGATAAACCCTCGTTGATGGGCCAAGAGCCGGTCCATCCCTTGTTCGGTTTTGATCTTCCATTGTACGAACAGTTCTTGTTCGATAGACTCAATGAACGTAAGATACAAGGCAAGCGGGTCGTCGCCAGGAAGCAATCCGGCCAGACCCAGGTTCTGGGCTTGGTCTAGGATCCGACCAATCGGTTCAATGACGTCGTGATAGGCTTGCTCAATACTGGCGATATCCCAGGTTTTTTTATTCACTTTTGCTCACCAAGGAAGGCATGAAGTTTCATCAAAAGAGTCCAAAGGCTTCAATAAATTTAGTGGTCTTTTTAGACCCCAAAGGCCAACCGCTTGTCCCCGAAGGGTGGCCTGCTCACCTTGTACAACGTTGGACCGGTTTCTTGTCTCTCCAGGAAGTCAAGCTGGACACGCCGGGTATCCACCAAGTCTATGACCCCGAACTAGAGCGAGTCTACTTGGTCAGCACACCAAAAGACGCGGACCCCCGAAGCCTGGGCGGAAAATTAGGCAAACACCTCAAATCGGTGAGTTTTTCGACCTTGAATTTCCTGATCCCTGAGCCTTCGAGCCACCTTCTTTCTAAACAGTTTGAGCCGTTTCTGGAAGGCTTTTTCTTAGGCCGATACCAATACAAAGGGTTTAAGGTAGAAAAAAAACCTGCAACAACCTTAAAAGAAATCAATTTTCTGGCCGCTGCCAAACCGAAACTTGCCGGTATGGCCCAATCAGCATTCAACCGAGCCGAAGCAACCAACCTCGCCAGAGACTTAGGAAACCACCCAGGCAACCACTTCAAACCGACGGACTTTAAAGCGGCCTGTGAACAAGTGGCGACACAGCACGAGCTGATGTTTGAGGCTTTGGACGAAACGGCGATGGCCAAAGAGGGCATGGGCTGCTTGCTCGGTGTTTCCCGAGGATCAGAGGAACCGGCTTTTTTAAATATCCTTGAATACCATGTCAGTAAAGACGCCCCCACCTTAATGCTCGTTGGCAAAGGCTTAACCTTTGACGCCGGTGGAATTTCCTTGAAACCTGCTGGTGGAATGCACGAAATGAAACACGATATGTGTGGCGGAGCGGCGGTTTTAGGGGCAATGCAGATCATTGCCCAGGAAAAGCCCAAGGTTAATGTGGTTGCTCTGATCCCCAGCTCAGAGAACATGCCCGACGGCAAAGCGGTGAAACCAGGGGATGTCCTCACCGCTTTCAACGGAACCACCGTTGAGGTGCAAAACACCGACGCCGAGGGCCGATTGATCCTCGCCGACGCGATCAGCTACGGTGTGAAACGATTTGAACCGGTCGCTGTGGTCGACGTCGCCACCCTCACCGGCGCTTGTGTGGTCGCCTTGGGTCACTATAACAGCGGGTATCAGTGCAACCAGAACAAGTTAGCCAGCCAAATCGAAAAGGCAGCGACCCAAACCGGTGACCCGGTCTGGCGTATGCCCCATCATGAGGTCTATGAAAAAGACATTGAAGGGACCCTGTCGGACTTAAAAAATGTGGGAGCTCGTGAAGGCGGGATGATCACAGCCGGGCTGTTTTTACAGCACTTTGCCGGCAAGGTGCCTTGGGCTCATATCGATATCGCCGGGACGGCGTGGAGCGCTGAGCGAATCCCTTTTTACCCGGATAAAGGAGCGACTGGAACGGCCACCCGGCTACTCGCTGACTTGGCGGTGAACTGGAAATAATCCCCTGGGGAGTCATTCAGCAGCCCGCCCTTGAGGGTGCGGCTGCGCTGACAGGCGAATCAACACTAGAAACTCCTTGGTGTTGTGTGCCCCTCAGGGGCATGACAACGCCACAGTCCCCCTGGGCAACCAAGGATGAGCGTAACAAAAATGTACTGCTTCGCTCAGTAGCTACGCAACACCCCTTTAACCACCCCTTGAATACTCACTTCCCGTGGGTCGGCGTAAATCGGCTGCATCTCGAAATTCGCCGGTTGGAGCCGAATCCGGTTGCCTTCGTTAAAGAACCGCTTCAAAGTCGCTTCTTTGAAATTCAACATCGCAATCACCAATTCCCCGTTGTCCGCCGAATCCCGTTTTTCGACGATCACAAAGTCGCCGTCTAAAATCGCTTCTTCGACCATCGAGTTCCCCTGGACCTTGAGGATATAACTTTTATGGGGGTTGCGTACCATAAACTCCGGCAACGCCAAGGTTTCCCCTTCGGTGAAGTGTTCAATTGGCTGACCGGCGGCAACAGCCCCTAGGAGCGGCAGCTCAACCACCGAAGAATCCACCACCGATTCGGTACGAATCGAAGGCTCCGAGGCGGTTTGGTGGAGGATGCGAATCGACCTGGAAACGTTAGAGTCCAAGGAGATGTACCCTTTTTCCACCAAGTTTTTGAGGTGTTTATGGACCCCTCCGGCGCTGGCTAAATTGAAGTGGGAAGCAATATCCCTGACAGCCGGCGGGTACTGGTGTTCCTCAATGTATCGTTTGATATATTCAAAGATACCCAATTGTTTTTTTGTCAGCGACATGTGTACTCCCAGTGAGATGTTTTGTTCACTTTAGAACATATGTACGCCCAAGTCAAGGGGGCGAACAAATGCCCCCAATTGACGGAGCCTCTAGGCTTTGAGAAAGTCAGGCAACCTGAGGCGACATGAACATCAACTACCTTGCTTTTTTAGACCCCACCTCCGCCAAAGGCGGAGGGGAAATGATCTTAAGCCAACTCTTGCAGACAGCAGAGCGGCGGGGACACGACCTCAGGGTGTCCAGCGCTCTCCCCAAGCAGCACCGACTTCACCCCTCCCCAGACCTCACCCTGGTCGCCGACCTGTTCAACTGTCCAGAGAGCGCCCAAAAGCTGCCTCTGTCTTGGATCAAAGAGGCCACCTCTGGAGCGTATGTTCACCTCGACACCGCCTATGTGGACTGTTGCAACCTCGACTACCTGCCTTGTTCCGGCAAGTCTCAAGACCCTTGCCCTCACAAAGGGAAGTTTCATCTCAAGCGCAACCTTCGCTCCGGTGATTTTTCAGGCCAATGTTTCGCCCGATCTGAAGGAGTGCAGCAACTCTACAACCGGTCTCAACTGAATGTATTTTTGTCTCCGCTCCATCAACAAACCATCCAAGAGGTCGTTGGGTTTGACCCCTCCCACCCTAGTTTTATCTTGAGGCCGATGATCGACACCGAGACTTTCAAGGACCGCAACCTATCCAGAGACCTGCCCCAACTCTTCGCAGGGGTCTTTTGCGAAGCAAAAGGCGCAGAGACGCTCAAGCAGCAATACAGCGACCGAGACATCCACTTCATTGGTGGGGACACCCAGGGACGACCCAAGTTCGGCACCGACCACGGTCAGGTTGCCCCACAAGCAGTCGCCGACTGGATGAATCGGGCCCAAGAGTTTGTGTATCTACCCCGCTGGCCCGAGCCGCAGGGGCGTGTGGTCGTGGAAGCAGCACTTTGTGGGTGTCAATTAACCCTCAACCAGCAGGTCGGGGCCGCTAGCTTTGGGGTTGACCTCAGCGAGCCGAAACACTCCCAGGGAGCGGCCGAAGAATTCTGGGAACGGCTCGAGCAGCTCGAACATTCCAAGAAGTGATTAAAAAACGGGCGAGAAACTGGAAGGGCAAGCCTGTTTGAACTGATCTAAAAACAGCTTTTGTTTTTTCAACCTCAAAAAAGCTTTGTCTAGGTGTAGTTGAGCGCAAGCCTTCTTTTGCTCAGCTTTGCTAAAGTCCTGCCTGAGGTGTTCGAACACTTTGGCAGGGCCCGCAAACGCGGCGAGTGCTAGCAGTTGTTGGTACTTTGGATCAAAGTCTTTGGGGTTCAGCCAAGAAGCGAACCGGGCTTGCTGGTAAGCTTTCGAAGGCTGATTCGCAGCCAAAAGATCCTTGGCTCCTTGCAACCGGGCCTTGGCTTTGGCGAGGTTCGGGCGGCTACGCAACAAGGTCACGGTGACTTGGTTTTTCTTTTGTTTGACAATCAATCGCCCGCCAGCGGCCAAGGGTATTTGGGTGTGTTCTAGCTTCTTACCTGCGAGCAAATTCTTCCGGGGGACCGGCTCAAGCTTCAGTGATTCCTTGGTAAACCAATCGGATTTTTTGCCAAGACTCAGGAGATTGTCCCCTGAAAATTCCGCCATCTGAATCCGTTTCGGCTCTAAGGCAACCCACAATTTCAAGCTACCCTGGGGGGTAAACTGCAACTCGCTGCACCATCGTTTTTTGCACAAATTCGCCCCGATCACCGGGATGGGCGTTTCCTTAAACCCCTCAGTTTGCATCAACACCGGCTGCTGCCAACAGTGGTTTTTATCGCTGTCTTGCATCGCCGTTTGGGCTAATAAGGTCGGACTCGCTTGCACAAGCCGGCTCACCAGCTTGGCTTTTGGAACCCAATCGCTACTCCCCAAGGGGCCAATCTTTAAGACCTTTAAATAGGCCACTTGCTTGAAGTCGCTAGACACCTTCAGGTTCGCTCCACTAATCCAGGTGAACCGCTCCGGTTTGTTTTGGTAGATCAGGTATCGGTTGGGGGTGCATTCAAACCGTTTCGGGGCCTTGGGCTCCAAGGAGACCAGCAAAAACCCTTCTTGAAAGGATTGATACACCTTCAAGGTCGATTTTTTGGGGTTAAACCGTACGATATCGAGCCCCTGGGCCCCAAAGGCGGGGCTAACCAAAGACAAGGTGAGGCAAACCAGCATAAGCCGAAGATAGCTCATAGATCCTTAAGCGGAGAAAGTTTACCCTAACAGGCCGGTTATTGGTGGAATCGGTTCAATTCTTTGGCCATCAAGTCGTGGTTTAACCACAAGACCGGGCCATGAGGCGCATAGGCCTCGTTAAACATCAACCGACCGCTCGACTCCACCACCAATCCGCTGAGGTGGTCGGTGATCAAGTTTTTCTTGTCCTGGTTCATCGCCATGACCCGCTCAGAAGCGGTGAGCATCACCTCAACCATTTCAGGGTTGTTATGCAACGGCCAGTTCTCAAAATCTCGGTAAAAAGGGGCAATCTCTTCAGCCACATGATACTGGTCCACTTCGTCTAACAGTTGCTCTAAGGTATATTCGTCTTTGAGCAACCCAGCACAAACTTCAAATTGCTGGTCCGCCCAGGCGCCGCCCTTTTCTTTTTTCAACGCTCGCAGCAGCGTATACAAAGGCATTTCCACGCCGCTGAATAAATCAGAGGAATTAGTTCGGACCTCAGGGCAGTTATAAACCACCGCTTTGATCCCTTGATCAAAGGCCTTTTTTGCGTGGTCTTCCAATCGTTTTTTGGACCAGCCCGGTAGATAAGGGGAGTAACATTGCCAGCGGTACTCGCCGTCAATCAGGATTTCCGTGCCATGGTAACCATAAGCCGAGTAAGTACAAACTCCGCCCCAGCCTTCAACCATTTCCCTGATTTCGGCGGTGCCGTCGATCAGTTCTTTGAAGGTGTCGGCGGTGATCGCGTCGTAGTTTTTTGAAGCCAAGAGCCCCAACTCGGATTCCCAAAGTTCTTTCGAAGGAATCGCTCGATCTCCCTTGGCCTTGACCGCTCGGTTGAGCAACACCAAAAAGATTTTTGATTTTGGGATGCCGCCAGCCATGGTGTGGGCCAAAAACAAGTTCGCCCCTTGGGGGATTTTTGTTTTCAGTTGTTCGGCCATCGCTGCAACCGAACCCCGCAGCCGAGTGACACTGTTCGCTTGAGATTCAGCGATTTTGTCCCAATCCAGCTTCGTGTCTTTCCAGTCTGCCGGTTTGATCGTTGCAATCGCTTCGGAAGCGGTGCTGCCGTCGTTAGCAGGGTCCATATCAAAGCCTGCCCAGAGCGGCACATTGATAATTTCTCCGCCAAGATTTTCTTCAGCCTGTTTGAGTTCTTCTTCGTTCAAGGGCCGCAGACTGTTGTCTTTTTCCCGGCGTCCCACGGTGACGCCGATGATTGTCATCCCCGCTTTTTTTGCCTCGTCTACCAAACCGTTCGCATAGCCCCTGGGGAATAACTCGCCAAACAGCAGAAAAACGTCGCCCGCCTTGAAGGCATGGGTGTTGGATGAATCAGGTAAAGAAATTACGTTGCTCATGGGATTCTAGGCAATATAGTTGGAAAACTCGGATTGAAATCCGCTCCGATTTTTCGCCAAGGCTAACAAAATAAAGCTTTTCTAACAAGAGCCCCGTGAATGCAAACTCAAGCTTTTATGGGAAGGAAAGGAAAACCTGGAAGGTTCTCTGTAGAAAGCCCAGAGCCAGAGGGGTCGGGCGGCAAATTTCCAAGGGGAACAACTCCCCTGTAAAGCTCCCTAGGGGGGGAGAAAAAATCAATAGGGAGAGTAGCTGACCCGTTGCATCTGGCTAATTTCGGCGAGAAGCGAGATGTTTTGCTTCACCTTCAACAACGCACTGGCTTCGACACCTGAGTTTGTTGGTTGGTCGGTTTTTTCGTATTTAGAGGCCAACAGGTTGGCTTGTTGTAACTGAGATAAAAAAGGCATGGTTTCCTCCAAAAAAGAAAGGTTCTACTTTCTCTTCGGCAGGGGAGCGGAAAACTTAAACGCTCCCGGAAACAAAATAGAAAAAAATCACCCCAGCAACATGGCGTCGCCGTAGCTAAAAAACCGGTATTCACGGGTGATTGCTTCTTGGTAGGCCTTCTGCATCACGTCATAGCCCGCAAAAGCGGAAACCAACATCAACAAAGTTGATTTGGGTAAGTGAAAATTGGTGATCAACTGGTCAACCACTTGAAAGTCATAAGGCGGGCGAACGAACAGCTGGGTTTCTTGAAACCCCGGCACCACTTGGCCGTCTTCAACGGCCGATTCCAAGGTTCTCAGGCTGGTGGTCCCCAGCGCAACGACCTTGCGGCCCTGCTCTTTTGCCCGGTTAATCTGGTTCGCCGCCTCCTCGCTGACCCGGAAAGACTCCTGGTGCATCTGATGTTCGTCCAAATCGGTCACTCGGATCGGTTCAAAGGTGCCAAGCCCGACATTCAAGGTCACAAAAGCCAGTTCGATCCCTTTTCCAGTGAGTTGGCCCAGCAAACTCTCAGTCATGTGTAGCCCCGCTGTAGGGGCCGCCACAGCGCCGTAGTTTTTGGCAAACAACGTTTGGTAGGAGTTTTGATCCTGAGCAAAGGGCTGAGGCTCACCTTCTCTTGCCTTTAAGATATAGGGCGGCAGCGGCGGGTGAGCGTATTTTTCTAAATCTTCAAACAAGGTCTCAGGGTGGTGAAACTCAAGAACACTCTCCCCTTGGGGCAACCGACCGGCAAAGTCGGCTAGCAGGCTCTGCCCACTGAACTCCAAGGTTTCCCCGATTTTCAGCTTCGCCGCCTTCTTGACCTTCGCCGACCACCGACCGGGAGCCAGTTCCTTGAGCAATAAGGCCTCAATCGCCGCCCCAGATTTGCGCTGCCCCATCAACCGGGCAGGGATCACCTTGGCATCGTTTAAGACCAACAAACTATTGGGTTCTAGCAAGTCCACCAAGTCGGTGAACCGGTAGTCTACCAGCTCACCTGTCCCGGGCTCAACCCGCAACAACCGGCTCTGGTCCCTCGGTTCCGCCGGTTTCGTGGCGATTAGTTCGGGAGGTAAGGTGAAGTCAAAATCTTCAAGTTGATACTGGTTCACCTAAAATTCCTTGGCCCAACCTAAGTAGGTTTGTGGAGTCAAGGCTTTGAGCTCCTCTTTCACAGACTCCGGGATGTCTAACGAGTCAATCAGCCCCGCCAATTCCGCCGGACCGACAGACTTTCCTCGGGTGAGTTCTTTCAACTTTTCATAGGCCCCAGGGATTTTATAACGACGCATCACCGTTTGGAGTGGCTCACCAAGCAGCAACCAAGCATCAGCCAATTCCGCTTCTAAGACTTGCGGGTTGAGCTTGAGTTTCGAAAGCCCTTTGAGCAGCGATTGCAATGCCAAGAGCCCATACCCGAAACCAACGCCCATGTTCCGAAGGACAGTCGAGTCTGTTAAATCCCGTTGCCACCGGCTCACCGGGAGTTTCTGGGCCATGTGGTCCAACAAGGCGTTCGAAAGCCCCAGGTTGCCTTCGGCATTTTCGAAATCAATGGGGTTGATCTTATGAGGCATGGTCGAGCTGCCCACTTCACCGGCGACAGGAACCTGTAAAAAAGCTTCGTTGCTGATATAGCCCCAAAGGTCCCGAGAAAAATCAATCAAGATCACCTGCGCCCGGATGAAGCTGCCAAACAGCTCTGCCAGGTAGTCGTGAGGCTCAATTTGAGTGGTGTACCGGTTATACGTCAGCCCCAAACCGGTCACAAATTTGTCTGCAAAAGCCCGCCAATCTAACTCAGGGCAAGCAACTCGGTGGGCGTTAAAGTTGCCCACTGCGCCGTTGATTTTCCCTAAAAACTCTTGAGACTTGATCCCTTTGATTTGCCGAGACAGCCGAGCGAAGACATTATAAAATTCCTTGCCCATAGTGGTCGGGCTGGCCGGTTGGCCATGGGTTCGAGCCATCATCGGGGCATCACGATACTCATCAGCCCGGGCCTCAATCAAAGCGGTCAATTGTTCTAATACCGGTAGCAATTTTTCTTGCACCCCTTCTTTGACCATCAGGCCATAGGCTAAGTTATTGATGTCTTCCGAGGTGCAGGCAAAATGTACAAAAGGCTTTAAATCGGTCTGACCCAAGCTGTCTAGCTCTTCACCGATCAGGTATTCAATCGCCTTGACGTCATGGTTGGTGGTTCGCTCGATTTCTTTGACCCGCTCTGCCTTTTCTGGAGTTAGATCCTGATAAAGGCTACGCAAAGAAGTGATTAACCCTTGGTCCAACGGGGCTAAAGGGGCAAAGTTTGGCTCTAAACTGAGCGCAACCAGCCATTCGACTTCGACCTGTAACCGAAACCGAATCAATCCATATTCAGAAAAAGTCGCCCGCAAAGGAGCAACTTTAGATTCATACCGGCCATCAAGTGGCGAAAGAGCGGTCAAGGGTTCGAAAGTCATAGCAACAGAGTCAAGAGAAAATTTCAGTAAAGGCCCCATCTAACTGGGGATAAGAAAAAACAAAGCCGGCGTCGATCAACCGCTGGGGCACAATCCGCTGGCTGCAAAGTAACATCTGGGCCCGATCGCCCAGCAGGGTCTTCAACGCGAACTTCGGCGCTTTGAGCCAACTGGGTCGGTGCAAGGCGGCGCCTAAATCTTGCGCAAACTCGGTTGACCTTCGCTGCCCTGGGGCGACTAAATTAAAGGGCCCCTTGAGCGAAACATCCCGGCTCAACAACTCGAGGGCCTGGAGTTCATCTGCCAAGTGAATCCAAGGCATCCACTGGCTCCCTGAGCCAAACGGACCACCAACAAAGGCCAAAAAGGGCGGGAGAATCTTGTCCAAAGCGCCGCCGCCTGAGGCCAAGACCATCGACGTTCGAGCCAAGACGACACGTACTCCAAGGGCCTCCGCTTCCAAAGCCGCTTGTTCCCAGGAGTCACACAGTTCAGATAAATAACCGGTCCCCAACAAGCTGGTTTCGTTTAATTCCTCTTCACCACGGTCGCCAAAGTAACCGACCGCTGAACCTTGAACCAGCGCCTCGGGTTTTTCCTTGAGCCCGCTCATCCACGTCACAACATCCTTCGTTACGCCCACTCGGGACCGGTACAACGTCTCTTTACGCGCCGCGCTCCAAGCCTTGTCCATGATCGGAGCCCCCGCTAGATTAAACACTGTTTTGACCGGTTCGCTCACTTGGTCTAAGGAAGTCACCAAAGTGACAGGGTCCCCAAGCAACGTTTTGGCTTTTTCCAGGTCCCTGACCCAACAGATCACAGAGTGGTTACGGGATAATCGTTTCACTAGGGCTTGCCCAATGAATCCTGTGGCTCCAACCACTAAAATAGACGGCTTCATAAAACACCTCTTTTTACTCAAAGTGAAAGTTTGGCTTCGGTTTGTCAATCAATCCCTAGGCCCCCTCCCAATATAGTTTTAGGGAGCTTGCCCTATTTTAATTAGCCCTCCAATAGGCTAAGTCTATTGAGGATTTTGATTATTTCGATCCGTTACAACTCGGTGTGTAACTTTACCAAACGCAACAGGAGGAGTCATGAGCAACAACGTGACCAAAGCAGATTTAGTCGCCATCGCCGCAGAGCGATCAGGAACCACAAAAACCGCCGCAGAAGCGATCATCAACCAACTCTTTGGGACTGTAGAAGCCGCTTTGATGGACAAACGATCTGTCACCTTAGTGGGTTTTGGGACCTTCAGTGTAGGCATTCGCCAATCTCGACAAGGGCGCAACCCGCAAACCAAGCAATTGATCCAAATCCCTGAGTCCAAGGTCGCTCGGTTTAAAGCCGGGAAACTTCTCAAGGACGCCGTGAATCCATAAATCTGAATGGAAACCCCGGGATCGGTGTATCACCAACTGCTGAGTCATTACAGCACCCAAGGTTGGTGGCCTCTAGAGTACACCACCGAGGGACCGGCCTACTTCGACCACCGAGGCACGAGACCGAGCAACGCTGCGCAACAGTTCGAAATCGTGATTGGGGCGATCCTCACCCAAAATACAAGATGGTCCAATGTGCGTCTCGCTTTGGGCCAACTGGCCCAAAAAGGCCTGATGAACCCGGTTTCTATCGCAAAAACTCCAAAAGACACCCTAGCACAGACAATTCGTTCTGCGGGCTACAGCAACCAAAAAGCCCAATATTTACACAACATCTCGGCTTTTTTGGCTCAAGTCCCCTTTGAGAAGCTTTCAGCGATGGAGGGGGAAGAGGCCCGTGAGTTGTTGTTGGAGGTCAAAGGGATCGGACCCGAAACAGCCGATTGCATTTTGCTCTATGCCCTCAGGTTCCCCTTTTTTGTGATCGACGCCTACACCCGCCGGATATTCCAATCCCTCGGGCATCCAGATACCACCGCCTCCTACGACCGTTTTGCCCAGTCGATCACCGCCCAATTTCCAGCAGAGACTCAAACCTATCAGGAGTTCCATGCGCTGTTGGTCGCCCATGGAAAAACATTTTATTCGAAAAAACCCTATCCAACCCTTGATCCGGTCCTTCGCTCTAGGTAGGGTGAACCCAACGCACATTGGGAGTGATCATGAGTTTAAATATGGAGCGGTTCACCCGCCCCGGTGAAGAAGCCATTTACCTGGCCCACCAAATTGTTTCCGAAGGCAAGCAACAGAAAATGGAGGCGGAACACCTCACGTTGAGCTTGCTTCGATGCACCGAAGGCCTGATCACTCGCATTTGGCCTGTTTTAAAGGTCGATGTTTCGCTCCTTGAGGCGGAACTGCAACGCTATTTAAGCAAACTAGGCCCTTCCGAAAACACCGTCACCGATGTGTACCTTTCCTTTTCCTGCGAGCAGTGCATCCAAAAAGCGGAACACGAAGCGGACCGGATGCGTGACGAATTCATCGGGCCAGAGCATCTAATTTTAGGCATTCTCGCCAACACCGGCACCGAAGCCTCCACTATTTTACGAGCCCAGGGGATCGACCAAAAGGGTTTTATTAAAGCGATCGACGACCTGAGAGGAGACCAACGAATCACCTCCCGTGGAGAAACCGACGAATTGGAGTTTGTGACCCAATACTGCCAAGACTTTGTCACCCTAGCCAAAGAAAACAAATTTGACCCGGTGGTCGGCCGAGATGAAGAGGTCCGCCGGGTGATCCAGGTCTTGTCTCGACGCAGCAAAAATAACCCGGTTCTTATCGGCGAGCCCGGTGTGGGCAAAACGGCAATCATCGAAGGGTTAGCGCAACGAATCCACCAAGGGGACGTCCCCGAAAGCATGAAAGGGGCGAGCTTAATGAGTTTGGACTTGGCGGCAATGGTCGCAGGGGCCAAATACCGAGGGGAATTTGAAGACCGGTTAAAAAAGCTCCTCAAAGAGATCGAAACCGCTGGGCAACACATCATCTTATTCATCGACGAACTGCACACCTTGGTCGGCGCAGGAGCCTCTGAAGGCGCCTTGGACGCTAGCAACATGCTCAAACCGGCCCTGGCCAGGGGCGTGATCCGCTGTGTCGGCGCCACCACCATCACCGAATTTAAGCAATACATCGAAAAAGACCCCGCCTTAGGCCGGCGATTCCAGCAGGTGCTGGTCAAAGAACCGACCGTGGAGGCTTGTATCACCATCTTGCGAGGCCTCAAGGGCAAGTACGAAGTGCACCATGGCGTGCGCATCAAGGATTCGGCGATCATCGCTTCCGCCCGGCTCGCAGACCGCTACATCCCTGACCGGTTTTTGCCCGACAAGGCGATTGACCTGCTCGACGAAGCGGCGTCCAAAGTTCGGATCGAAATCGACTCGGTCCCGACAGTGATCGATCAGGCGGAACGCAAGGCTTTAGGCCTCGAAATCGAGCGGGCCGCCTTGGTCAAAGAAGAAGACGAGGATTCCAAGCAACGGGTCACCGAACTAGACCACGAAATCCACCGATACCGACTCCAAGCAGGCGAACTGCGCACCAAGTGGCAAGAGGAGCGACACGCTATCGGGAAAATTCGGGCCTTAAAAGCGGAACTCGAGCGGACCACCCAAGAAGAAGTGGAAGCCCAACGGTCCGGTAATTTGGAGCGAGCAGCGACCCTAAAATACGGGGTGATTGACGGGCTGCAACGGGAGTTGGACCAAGCCAACCAACTGCTCAGCAATTCAAAGGTCGGCCGGTTGCTCAAAGAAGAGATCGACGAAGAAGACATCGCACAAATCATCGCCAAATGGACCGGTATCCCCATCTCTCGGATGATGATGGACGAGCAAGTCAAGCTCTTACATTTAGAGCAAGTACTCGCCCAAAAAGTGATCGGCCAAGAACCGGCGATCCACGCCGTATCCAACGCTATCCGCCGGGCTCGAACCGGCATCCAAGACCCAGACCGCCCCTTGGGAAGTTTCATTTTTATGGGGCCCACTGGGGTCGGCAAAACAGAACTCGCCAAATGTTTGGCTGCCTTTTTGTTTGACGATCACCGGGCGATGATCCGGCTCGACATGAGCGAGTACATGGAAAAACATTCGGTCAGTCGGCTTGTCGGCGCCCCTCCGGGCTATACGGGCTTTGACGAAGGCGGTTTGTTGACCGAAGCGGTGCGCCGAAAACCCTACTCGGTGGTGTTGTTTGATGAAGTGGAAAAGGGACACCCTGAGGTGTTCAACGTGTTACTGCAAATCCTCGATGAAGGGACCTTGACCGACTCGAGGGGCATGCATGTGGACTTCAAAAACACCATCATCATCTTGACCACCAATTTGGGCAGTGAACAGGTCTTGCAAAATTATTTGGATGACAAACCGGTCAGCGCCCAGATGGCTCGGCGGATCTTACTCACCCAATTCCGCCCTGAGATGCTCAACCGGTTAGACGAAGTGATCGTCTTTGAGCCTTTAGCGATCGAAGAAGCAGAGCAGTTGGTGGAGCTGCAGGTCCAAAAGCTATCGGAGCGGCTGGAGAAAAACAGCAATATGATTTTGAAGGTACACCCCGATGCCTGCCGCCGGATGGCGGAAATGGGGTTTGACCGAGAGTTTGGCGCTCGGCCTTTGAAGCGGCTGATCCAGCGGGAGCTGGAAGATAAATTAGCCTACAAAATCCTCAACGGGACCATCACCCCAGGAGATCAGATCGAGGTCCGGTTTAACGGAGAACGACTGACCTTCCACCGGCTCCGGCCCTCGGGAGCGGCTCATTCCCCGAAAAATTCAACCGACTGAATCACCACCTCGGACACCCCTGTGGTGTCTCGGGTGTCAAACTCAAAACCAAAACCGATCACGTCGGGCATCTTCTTACCAAACCGAGCTTTGAAGTTGTGAGGCAACTCCAACTCGGTGGTCACCAATGTCCCTGGCTTTGACCCACAAGGCCGACAAATATAAGCCCCGCCTTTGGTGTAATACTTTCCTTTACGCCAAACTTTTGGGTCTTCCTTTTCCCCTAGAAAGACACCAATGAAATAGGGAATCTTTGGCAACAACCAGGCATCACTGTCTTGGAGCTGTTTCCCAAACGCAACGGCCATCATCACCGCCTCTCGTTTGACTCCTTTATCCCAGTTCGCCCCTTGAGGGTATTGGTTGACTCCCCAAACCACTTTGACATGAGTCGCTCCGGGGACATCTCGGCGCAGCGCCATCCCACCCAATTGGCCGGGCATGATCCCCATCAGCAGTTTTCCGTCTTGAATCCGCAACTCTTTCATTTTTCGAGCGTCTTCTTGCAACGCAAAATTCGACAGATTTAACCAACGTTTTGCATCCCCATCAGGGGCATTGGAAAAATCCACCTTAAACAAAGATTCAGCAAACAGTGAGCCCTGTAAGCTCAAAAAACATACGAAAACTAGGAAGCCTTTTACAATCATGTTGCGCCTGTCAGAGGGTTAGGTTGTCGCTCAATTTAGACCTATCCGTCCATTTGGGCAAGCTCGCTCTTTATCCTAGTATCAGCCTTTACCAAATTCACCGCTTTTCGCTTGTTTTGAATCAACTTCCTCCTTATGATAGGGGTAGAGTAAAACCGAAGGAAACTTATGATCATCCGAAAATCTTTTAAAGCCGAAGTCGCCCACCGGGTCGCCTATGCCTACACCACCCGTTGCCAGGGGGTGCATGGTCACAGCTATGTATTTGAAATCTTTTTAGAAGGTCAGACCCAAGACCAAGCTCAAATGCTGATGGACTTCAAAAAACTCAAAGATCGATTTAACAGCTTCATGGACGCCTTTGATCACAGTTTGCTGGTCTGGGACCAAGACCAACCTCTGGTTGACATGGCCCCTCAACTCAATGATCGGTACATGATCCTACCCTATAACCCTACCGCCGAGCAGATGTCGAGGCACATTTACCTCCAAGCCAAGGCTTTAAGCTTCCCGGTCCACAAGGTGATTGTCCATGAAACCAAGACTGGCTACGCAGAGTTCGCCGGAGACGACGACTTAAAAATCGACTTGTCAAAAGTCGTCTATTCCCCCCAAATTCTAGCGGAATCAAAAGACCTCAATGCTGGTTAGTGAAGTTTTTTATTCCTTGCAAGGCGAAGGCTGCCACCAAGGAAGGGCGGCGGCGTTTATCCGGTTTTTTGGCTGTGACCTAGACTGCGATTTTTGCGACGAACCGCTGCACCGCACCGAGCAACACAAAAAAACGATCAACGAACTGCTCACCACGATCAAAGAATGGCCCACCCGATATGTGATCCTCACCGGGGGTGAACCCAGTTTAGAGGACCGAAACGAGCTCATCTTGGAATTACAAGACCAAGGCTATGAAGTGGCGGTGGAGACAAATGGCTATGAGCCCGAGCACATCCGCTGCGCTGACTGGATCACCTACAGCCCCAAAGACTGGAATGCTGTCAATTTAGAGCCCTTTTTTGATGAAATTAAATTGATCTGCGACACCGATTCTGACCGCGACCAGATTCACCAGATCGCCAAAGGGACCCAAAAACCAGTGCTGGTACAGCCAAAATTCCTGATCGACCCGCTCCTTTCGCAAGCAAACGCCGCCTTTTGCCACCAATTGATTCTAGAGAGCCCCAGACTACGACTGAGTCTAGGGCTGCAGAGATTTTTACGGTTTAAGTAAGGGCCGGGCAGGACGCCGCAGCCGGCAAGTCAACGGACGAAGATCGGCCACAAAGCCAAGGCCCAAAGCAACCCATAAAAGAGCATCGCTAAAAGCACTAAAGCACTCCCGATATCTTTCGCTTCTTTGGCCAGCAGGTGATACCCTGGGCTCGCCAAGTCAACCAGTCGTTCCAGACCGGTATTCACCAGTTCCATAGTCAATAAAAACAGAGCACCAAAGGTCAACCAGAGGCTCCAAAATAGGGGCAAGGGTAGCCACCATGCCAAGAAGGTTGTCCCTGGAAGCAGGATGACTTCTTGGCGGAAAGCCGCTTCGCTCCGAAAGGCTGCCGCTAAGCCGGCAAGAGAATAAAAAAAAGCATTTACCAGCCGCTTGAAACCACCTGCTTTGGGGGGGATCTGTCCGGGTTCCATGTCTAATGGACCGTTGAGCCCACTTCTTTGCCGCTCAAAAAGTCAAGCAAATCGGTTTTGGACCCTATATTCACGACCCCGATCGGGAGGTTATTTTCCCGGCACAAGGCAATCGCCGCCGCATCCATGACCTTGAGGTCATGCTTCAGGGCATCGGAAAAGGTCAGTGAGGTATATTTCTTTGCGTCGCTATGTTTTTTCGGGTCTTTATCATACACCCCGTCAACCATCGTTCCTTTAACCACCCAATCCGCTTCGATTTCTAAGGCCCGCAACGCCGCCGCGGTGTCGGTTGAGAAGAACGGGTTTCCTGTGCCACCGCCGAAAATTAAAATATCCCCTGTGGATAGCGCTTGGGTCGCCCTTCGCTTGTCAAAGGGTTCCGCAACTGCCGGGATATTTAACCCGGTCATCACTCGAGCCGGTTGGCCATGTGAGATGAGGGTTTCTTTGAGCACCATGCTGTTCATCACCGTCGCCAGCATACCAATTTGGTCTGCCGCCACACGGTCCATAGGGATCGGGAGGCTTGCGGCTCCTCGAAAGAAATTCCCACCCCCTAACACGATCGCCAGCTCAAAACCCTTCGCCCGAATTTCTAAAAGCTGCAGGGCCAGCTGATCAAACAGTTGAAAGTCAAACCCTTGACCTTTGGGCCCACCGAGGTATTCCCCGCTGAGTTTTAATAAAATTCGTTTTGCATCTTGGGGCATGAACCGAAGGGGGAGAGGTCGAAACCATTAGGCAAAAAAAAGGGGATGATTAACATCCCCTCAGTATCACTAAAAGCTAGCTTTGTAAAATTTGGTAACCTTCAACGTTCCGCCAGCCTCTTTTGCTTGAGCCGCCAGCCAAGCTGAAACCGACTTGTCCGGTTCCCGCACGAAGCTTTGGTCTAACAAGCAAATTTCCTTCTTGAATTTCTGCAACCGGCCAACAACCATTTTTTCAATGATTTCTATCGGCTTGCCAGAGTCTTTGGCTTGGTCGATCAAGAAGGCTTTTTCTTTTTCAAGAACCTGTGGGTCCAAGTCGTCTGCACTGATCGCTTCAACTTGAGAAGCGGCAATGTGCATCGCCAAGCCACGAGCTGCTTCCAACGCTTTTTCAGCATTGGCGCCGTCGTTGCTCAACTCGACTAAAACGCCGATTTTACCTTTTCCATGGATATAGCCACCGATGACACCGCCGTTGGTTTCCCAAACTTGGCCTTCAGCAACAACCATGTTCTCGCCCATTTTTGCAATGGCGCCGACAAAGTCTTCTTTGCTGGCTGTTTCAAATTGGTCCATCCCAACTTCCATGGCTTTCGTGGCCATTGAGCCCACAAAATTTTGGAAGTCATCGTTGATCGCGACAAAGTCGGTCTCGCAAGCAACTTTCAGCATCGCTGCTTTGTTGCCTTCTTGTGCGATACAAATCGCTCCTTCTTTGGTGTCACGAGAAGACTTTTTGTCTGCACTCGCTTGTCCCTTTTTTCGAAGGATTTCCTTGGCTGCTTCCATATCGCCGTCGGTTTCCCCTAAGGCTTTCTTACAGTCCATCATGGCTGCGCTTGTGATCTCGCGCAGTTCCTTCACCATTGCAGCGGTAATCGTTGCCATCTGGTTTCTCTCGTCAAGTTGGTGTTCCAAGCAGCCTGATTGCCTCAGGCTGCTTGATATCAAATTCCCTTCGGTTTGTTTAGGAAGGTGTTTCGTCAGTCTTTGCTGGTGCAGCGGCAGGCTCAGCAGCCTCAGTCTTTACGATTTTTTCAACTGGAGCACTGGACTTAGAATCAAAAGCTCGTTTGCCTTCAATCGAAGCCGCAGCGATCACTGCAGCGTACAATTCAATAGCGTGCGCCGAGTCATCGTTACCAGGAATCACGAAGTCAACCCCTCGTGGATCACAGTTCGAATCAACGACAGCAATCACAGGGATACCCAACACTTGAGCTTCCTTCAGCGCGATAGATTCTCGTTGTAGATCGATGATAAAGATCGCAGATGGGTTTTTCCGTACATCCCGGATACCACCTAAAACAGCGTCCAACTTCTTTCGAGCCTTCTCGTGACGAACCGCTTCTTTCTTGATCACCCCTGGGTAATCTTCATTAGGGCCACGAATTTCTTCAATTCGTTTCAACTTTGCGATCGACTGCTTAACGGTCTGGAAGTTCGTCAACATCCCACCTAACCACCGAAGGTTAACGAAAGGGTTGTCACTAGCAGCCGCTTGTTCAGCGATGATCTCTCGAGCTTGGAATTTGGTCCCTACAAAAAGGACTTTTCCGCCATTAGAAGAGATATTGTAAACGTAGTCATAAACTTCTTTAAGGGCCTGCATGCTTTTACGCAGGTCCAGGATATAGATCCCGGCTTTTGAGCCATAGATATAATCCTTCATCTTAGGGTGCCAACGCTCGGTCTTGTGTCCGTAGTGTACCCCAGCCTCGAATAGGCTTTTCATGCTGATAACAGTCATGTTCCAGTCTCCTGAAGATTGTATCGAAATGATGTGATAAGAAAAAATGAAGCGTAAGCTCCAGAATCCCTAATCATAGGAAGGAAAATGCAAACTGACAAGGTGTTTTTCTAGTCTACTTCAAAGGCCCCTTTGTCGTCTTCAACCTGAGTGTCATTTTCTTGCATATCCTCACGAGCATTCTGGGGGATTTCAGCTTTGGACTTCGCTGCGGTATTGCGTTCTTCTAGCTCTGCCTGGGCATTCGGGTCCCCTTCGCTGGCCCATAAATTGAGTTGGTCTATGTCCGCTTCCTTGTAGGGGACCGGGTCAGTTTCCGGGCCTTTGGGGGGCTCTAAAATCAGTCGGGTTTGGTTAGACTCGGCGTTTAAATCAAAGGATTTGAACAGCCTCAGCTGCAGACCCTCATCTTCACAGGACTCCACACTTGGCGCTTCAACTTCCGCCCGATAGGGCTTTGAATCCACACAAAAAGGCTTATCCCCTTCATACTTGATGAATTGATCCTCGTTATAGGCAAAATAATAAAACTGTCCCCCCTTAATCGGGGCCGCGAAAGGCAAACACCGGCCACTTCGCACCATAAACCAGCCCTGGGCGACCCATTTTTGGTTTAGAAAGTAGCCATAGGAGACAAACACTTTTTCCTGGCCGTAACTTGAGCAGATCTGAAAATCCCGAGCTGAAACCAGGGGAACCACCGCCAAGAAGCTTAACAATAAAAACAATCCCTTCATCATCACCAAACCTACAGTTTACATTTGATCTATTCAGCCTATCAGCCCTAGGAGCAATGAATCAACCACCTTCCACCTGAAAGAGTTTTGTGATTTCACCTTCGTTGGATCGGGTGGTTACCAAGGGCGACATTGAGGTTGATCAAAAGATAGTCAATTGGCGGCGATCAGTTAGCCGAAAACCCTTCCCGATTTTCGGCTAAAAAAATTCAAATTGTTATCTTAAATGAGCACACTAAGGGCTCAGACGACCCCAAGGGTAAACAATTTTTTGCTAGGCACCAGCCTCTATTTTTGCTAGGGTCAACTCCGTAGTTCAGCCCCTTTATGTTCACAAAATTTGATTAACCCAACATGACACAGCGCCCGAATCCACGCAGCTCTAGGCTCTATCAATCGTTCCCCTGGTCGTCCGCAGGAATTTGGGGGATCATCTTGGTTGCAGCGGTCGCCATCGCTCAAGTGAACTATCTGGTCTTCCACAGCGCTGTCGAGATCTTTTCTGCGCTGATTTCATTATGCATCTTTATCATTGCTTGGAACGCTAGGAATATTTCAGGCAACCGATATTTGCTGTGGCTCGGCATCGCCTTCTTGTTTTCTGGTTCTTTCGACACCCTCCACGCCCTAGCTTATAAAAACATGGCCCCTCTCGGAGACTTTGGGGGCGCAAATCGGGCAGTGCAACTTTGGCTGGCAGCCCGGTTTATCGAGGCCTTTGGCTTCTTGACGGCCACGGTCATGATGAGGCGAGCGTTCCAACCGTTCATCGCCCTGGTTGGTTATGGCGCTGTGTCTCTATTCTTACTCGCCTCTATTTTTTCTTGGGACCTATTCCCAGTCGGTTTTATCCCCGGCCAAGGATTGACACCCTTTAAAATTGTCAGCGAATACCTGATCGCTCTGGCCTTCGGGTTCTCTGCCTTTTTCCTCTGGAAAAAACGGGATCACTTTGAACCGGTGGTCGTCTGGTTGTTGATTGGAACCCTAGGGCTGACCATTTTAAGCGAGCTTTCTTTTACTCTGTACAGCAACGTGTTCGGCAACGCGAACATTGCAGGGCACTGTTTTAAACTATTCGCTGTGTTCTGCTTATATAGGGCGGTGGTTAAAGAAGGGATTCAAAACCCTTATGGGCTGTTATTTCGCCAACTCACCCAAAGCAACCAACAGCTTGAAAAGCACCGAGATCAGCTCAAATCTCTGCTAGACCACCATGGCCGTGAGCTAGAGCTTTCCGACGAAGAACTCCAACGGAAGATCGAAGAAAAATCCTTAGCAGACAAAGCCCTCAACCAGCAGCGTTCCTTGTTAGAGCAAATCCTCAATGCGCTGCCGATCGCGGTCTATTTAAAGGACTACCAAGGCCGCTACCAGCTTTGTAATGAGGCGGTTCAAAACGTTTTAGGTCGATCAGCCAAAGAAATCCAAGGCCATCAAGACAACGACTTCCTCGACCCCGTTTCCGCCCAAAAGATCCAGGATTCCGAGGCTCTTTTGAGAGAAACCAAGGCACCTCAATTCCTTGAATTTGACCTCGAGGTGGACGGTGAGCACGTCACTCAGTGGCGAGGCAAACAATTCATCCAATTGCCTGATGAAGACCAACCGATGATGGTGGGCTTTGCGATAGACATCAGCGCCAGAAAAAAGGCAGAAGAACAGCTCCGGGCGGCCAAAGAAGTGGCGGAAGCGGCGAACTTAGCCAAAAGCAATTTTCTCGCCATGATGAGCCACGAGCTACGGACGCCACTGAACGGAATCTTGGGCCTCACCCAACTGCTGCTTGAAGAGGAGGAGGACCCCGAAAAACGAGAGCAACTCGGTATTATTTTAAGTTCAGGCAACGGGTTGATGCCGCTGCTCGCAGACATCCTTGATGTTCGGCGAATCGAAGAAGGCAGCCTGACCCTGCAACTCGCTCCACTGAGCCCTTTGCAGATCGTTCAAAACTTAGACCACCTGTTCACGGCCAGCGCAAAGGCCAAGGGGCTGAAATTTCGCTCAGATTTCCCAGAGTCATTGCCGAATCTCATCGGTGACAGTTCACGGATGAATCAGATCCTGTCCAACATACTGGCCAATGCAGTTAAGTTTACCACCGCTGGACAAATTGACTTCCGGGTTCAATCGACCCAGAACACAGCCGGTCGACTGAACCTTCGTTTTGAAGTCCAAGACACCGGAATCGGGATTGCTCCTGACAAGCAACGGATGATTTTCGAGCCCTTCACCCAAGTTGATTCAAGCTCCACGAGACCCTACGCAGGGGTCGGGATCGGGTTGTCCCTAGTGGCTGAACTGGTCAAACGACTCGAAGGCACCTGGGGGGTCGAATCTCAAGAAGGCCAAGGAAGCCTATTTTGGGTCGAACTTCCTTTTGTATTGTCCGACATCCCCGTCAAACAAGACCCCGACGTGCCCGGGCAATTGACCGCACCGAGCCAAGGCAACGAGAAGAAACACGTTTTGATCGTTGAGGATGACCAAGTCAACCAAATCGTTTTTGAAAAAATGATGTTGAAATGCGGGATGAAGGTTTCTTTGGCTAACAACGGCTCGGAGGCCATCGCAATGCACGGGCAAGAAAACTTCGACCTCATTTTAATGGACTGGTTGATGCCGGTTTTAGACGGCCTGTCGGCGACTCGTCAAATCCGGATCATGGAGCAAGAGCGCCAGAAAGTTGCTGTGCCGATCATTGCGGTGACCGCCAAGTTGATGGCTAATGACATTGAACACTGCCTCGCTGCCGGGGTAGACCACGTCCTGGCAAAACCCATCCAATTTGAGGCGCTGCAAACATTGGCCATGGAACTCACCGCTCGGAACTAAAAAAGCCTTTGGACACAATCGCTTTTTCTCGGTAGTTTACCAGGGGAAATCATCAGGAGAGATATGCGAACGATTTTGATATTATTGTTTATGCTGTTCAGCGCCCCGGTTCTTTTCGCTGCCCCTAAGGTCGCCACCTTGGTCTTACTCGAAAAGTCCGTTCAGGTGATCAGGGAAGGACGAATGATGCAAATTCGCTCACAAGAAACCGCTTTATATAACGATGACCAGATCGAAACAGGCCCGGATGGAAAAGCGAAAATCGCTTTTGAAAACGGTGACCTAGCTTATTTAGGGCCCAATTCTACCCTAGATATCCGCACGAAAGTCACCCCATCGGTGACAAAAATCACCTTAAAACTCAGCGGAAAACTGCGTGCGATGGTAAATCACCGAGTAGGCCGCAGTTTCCGGATTCGAACCGTCAATGCCGTGGTCGGCGTCAAGGGGACAGATTTTGTCACCGAATCGACAGGCAAGCAAACCCGCGTCGGCACCTTAAAAGGCCTAGTGTCTCTGGCCTCCAACAAGACGGGCGGAACCGTGGATGTCCCTGCAGGCAAGCAAGGATCGGTGAGTATTTCCGGGGAAATCATGCCCCTCACAGAAATCGCCGGCGACATCCTCGAAGGGGTGGAAATCGCGGGTAAACAGTTAAACCTTAATGAATCGGCTGGACAACGAATCCGGCCTTGACCTGTTTAAACTATGAAAAAAAACATCTTACTTTCGATTTTAGCGCTCAGCAGCTTTGCCACCCTCACCTTTGCCGCACCGCCTAGCAAGAGCATGGTCGGGCAAAAAGCGCCCTTTTTAAGCGGTCAAAAAGCCCAAGGCGCTGGGTTGATGAAATTGCGCTCCCTGCTGAAAGAGTTTGGGTTCAAGAAGGACGCCAACGGCAAGTTCATTGAGAAAGACGGGAAATATATCCCTGCCGTCTCTTCCAATGTTGTGGTGCTAAACTTTTTTTCAACCACCTGTGTTCCCTGTATGCGGGAAATCCCCACCTACAACCGGATTGCGCACAGCTTTAAAGATAAAGCAGTCAAGTTGATTTACGTGAATATTGACACTGAAGTGAGCGACCAAGAATTGGTTCGCTTTATTGCCAAGAAAAAAATCAAGCTACCGATGATGCTACCGAACCAGCGGGACGCGATCAAAAAGTATCAAGTCTATAGCTTGCCGAGAATTATTGTGATCGGCAAAGACGGGGTGATTGCCCATGAAGTGAAAGGGTTTCACGACGACCTCGAAGCCAACATGACCGAGTGGATTACCACTCTACTTGCCAGCTAACCTGCCTTCCTGAACTCTTGTGAACCCAAGAGTTCAGAGATTAAATTCCTGCCCTTTGTGTACAAACCCAAGCATCCCATCACTTACAGGGTCATAGCTCGGGTTTGGCTGATAGTGATAGGCCCAAATTTTCGCCCGCAAAGACTCGGGGAGCCGGAGAAGCTCAGTGTAGTGACAATGCACCCCGGAATGTCGCTCTGACGTTTCTGCGTCATGAAAAATCAGTTCCAGGTCTGCTGGAAGTTGTGACAAAATTTCCGGAATAAACACCGTATCGGTGGTGAAAAAAGCGCCTCCTTTTCCCCCTTCTTGGATCAGTAATCCATACGAAGGGATCTCTCCGACTGTGGTCACGACATGGGGGACTTTGATCATCGATAAGGTGATTCCTTCCCAGGTGAAAGGTCGCCCGACGTCCTGAGGAAGAACCTCAAAAAAATCGTTCAGTTGCCTTGGCGTGTCATCCACCACGGAAAGACCGCCTTTGAGACTGTCTTCCCACATCTGGCGAGCCAGTTCTGTTTCAACAAACATCACCGGTCGTTTCACCGCAGGGTTAAAAAACGTCGCATAAGCAAAGTACTCTAACCCGCCGATATGATCCGCATGTTGGTGCGAGATATAAACCCCATCCAACATGGCAGCATTCAAACCCGCATCAGCCAAAGCAAACCGGATATCCGTTCCACAGTCGATCAGCAATCGTTTCCCTGTCGCTGAGGTCAACACCAAATTAGACTGATAATAGGCTGAGGTTGTGAATGCCGAACCGACCCCTAAAAACTGTATTTTCATTCCTTCACCTTCGTTAAGGTCTTCTTATAAGGAAAAGTCAGCACTTTGACTAGGATTAACAGCGTACTGAGGTACTTTTCTAAGAGGGTATATCCCGGAAACCAATAGGATTTATGGGATCATATAAAACTTTGAGCTAAAAACTTCGAACAACCCCTGCCGAGGCTTCCCAAGACACCCCAAACACCCCAGGGCAAACCCCATTGGACCCTCAGCACAATCAATCGCCTCGTGGGGACAATACCCCTAGGTCCGCAGGACCAACCAGGGCAACCGCAGAAAAAGCGAAAAACACCTCACCCGATAAAAGAGGGTCTTAAGGGACCAAATTGGGGGCGACCCATTCCTTGTCCGTAACAATCTGTGACCAGGCAAGGTTGAAAAACTGAACCGGGGAATTCATCCCCAAAATCCCCTTGACCGACCCCTAGGTTTCATCCAGATTATTCGAGGTAAGCGGCCTTGCTGGCTGCCTCGTTAATCCCTCATCAAATGAACCATGAAGGTTTTGGTTGTCGGTGCAGGCGGGCGTGAACACGCTTTGGCCTATGCACTAAAAAAAAGCCCCCAACTCACCGAACTATACGCCACCCCAGGCAACGGCGGAATTGCCCAAATTGCAGAGTGCTGGGGTCTGACCGACTTTAACCAAATTGTTGACCGGGCCAAGAGCACCGGAGTTAGTTTGGTGTTCATTGGCCAAGAAGACTACCTTGTTGGCGGTCTCACCGAAAAGCTCGAAGAAGCCGGCATTCTAGTCGTTGGCCCGAGTATGTTAGCGGCGCGGCTTGAGGGGAGCAAGGCCTACTCTAAAGAGTTCATGGCCAGACACCAGATCCCAACGGCCGGATACAAGACCTGTACTGACCTACAAACGGCTGAGGATTTCCTCAAGACCCTCAGTGCGCCTTATGTGATCAAGGCCAGTGGGCTAGCAGCCGGTAAAGGCGTAGTGATTGCCCCTAACCTCAAGGAAGCGACTGAAGCGGTCCAAGAGATGTTTGGCGGTAAATTTGGTAAGGCAGGCGAAGAAGTGGTGATCGAAGAATTCATGGACGGGGAAGAGGCCAGTTTCTTTGTATTTTCTGACGGCACCGACTATGTCACGTTACCGACCTTACAAGACCACAAACGAATTTTCGAGCTAGACCAAGGCCCGAATACCGGCGGTATGGGCTGTTACGCTCCTGCCCCGATTGTGAACGCCCAAGTCGAAGCCCAGGTGATCAAAGAGGTGGTTGAACCGACCTTAAAAGGAATGCAAGCCGATGGGTGTCCTTATAAAGGCGTGCTTTACATCGGTTTAATGATCAAAGAAAACTACGCTAAAGTCGTTGAATATAACATTCGCTTTGGGGACCCTGAGTGCCAGCCCTTGATGATGTTGTTCGACGATGATTTGATCGAGCTAGGTACACGGATCGCCCAGGGAAACTTGGCCGGTTACCAGCCCAAGTGGAAAGACAGTTCCGCAGGTTGTGTGGTCTTGGCTTCTGCAGGATACCCGGCAGCCTACGAAAAAGGATTTGTTATCCAAGGGCTCGAAGAGGTTGAGGACTCCGAAGAGGTCTACGTTTTTCACGCAGGTTCCAAAGCCGACTCCGGGCGTTTTCAAACCAACGGCGGACGCGTTTTGGCGGTCACTGCCCTCGGCCCTGACCTCCCCAGCGCCTTAAAAAAAGCCTACAAAGAAGCCCAGAAAATCCATTGGCCAGGAATGCAAATGAGACGAGACATTGGCCTCAAAGGCCTCAAAGCAGACCGACCCTCAACAAAGAAAGTGGGGATCATTTTAGGTTCAGCTTCGGACATGAAAATTGCCGACAAAGCAACCAAGCTACTCACCGAATTCGATTTGGGCTTTGACCTCAAGGTCTCATCTGCCCACCGGACCCCCGAGCGAACCCGTCAGGTGCTAGAAACTTGGATTGACGAAGGCATCGAGGTGGTCATTGCGGTCGCCGGGATGGCCGCTGCGCTTCCTGGCGTGGTTGCCGCTGAAGTCGATATCCCTGTGATTGGGGTCCCGGTTTCCGGTGCGACCTTGGGCGGACAGGATGCCTTGTATTCTATCGTGCAGATGCCTCCGGGGATTCCAGTAGCCACCGTGGGCCTGGACCGTGGCGACAACGCCGCTGTTTTAGCGCTGCAAATTTTAGGGATCAAATACCCGGGTTTGCAAGCGACTCATGTTGAATACCGCATGGGCCTGGCCCAAAAAGTCATTGAGTCTAGCCCCGAATTTGAGTCATGAAACCCACAGCGGTCCTCATTTCTGGCAACGGCACCAACCTTGCGGCGTTGATACATTTCTGGCAGCAGGGAGACTGTAACTATGATCTCAAGCTCGTGATCAGCAACAACCCAGCGGTCAAAGGGCTCGACCGGGCGGCAGCAGCGGGTATCGAAACGTTAGTTTTAGACCACCGAAACTACCCAAGCCGAGAAGAATACGACCGAGCGATTGATCAAGCTTTAACAGCCAAGGGCATCCAATTGATTGCCTTGGCCGGTTTTTTGCGGTTGCTTTCTAGTGAATTTGTGCTTCGTTGGGCCGGTAAAATGATCAACATTCACCCTTCACTACTCCCTGCGTTTGCGGGGTTACATGCCCACAAAAAGGCGTTACAGTACGGAGTCAAGTACTCTGGTTGTACCGTGATTTTTGTCGATGAAGGGGTCGATTCAGGAGCGGTGATTGACCAAGCGGTGGTTCCTGTCTTTGAAGAGGACACCGAAGCCGACCTCGCCCGTCGAGTCTTACAAGAAGAACATCGGATTTTCCCTTTAGCCCTTGACGACCTTGCCTCAGGGCAAGTTCAACTCAAAGAAGGCAAAGTAGTCCGTCAGACAGCATCCAACACCGACAACCCTCGCCCACTATAGGGCCACAAACTTAGCGAGATGAAATAATGTCAAACATGATCGTGATTGGCTCCCAGTGGGGCGACGAAGGCAAAGGAAAATTAGTAGACTTGTTGGCAGAACATGTCAGCCTTGTCGTTCGCTTCCAAGGGGGAAACAACGCCGGGCACACCGTGATGTTTGAAGACAAAACCTTTGTGTTGCACCTGATCCCTTCAGGAATCCTCCAGCCAAAAGTGGCTTGTGTTCTCGGCAACGGGATGGTGATCAACCCTCAGGCGCTCTTAGAAGAGATCGACACCCTCAAGGGTCTTGGGGTGAGCGTCGAAGGCCGGTTGTTTGTCAGTGATTTGGCAAACCTGATCTTACCCTTTCACATGCTGATTGACCAAGCGAGAGAGCAACGAGCCGGTAAAAACAAGATTGGTACCACCAGCCGAGGCATTGGCCCCTCTTATGAAGACAAAGCCAGTCGAGAAGGCATCCGGTTTGTAGAAATTGCGGACACCCCAAAATTCAGAGACAAACTCACCCGACTGGTCCAAGACAAGAACAATTACCTCAAACATGTGTTGGAATTTGACGGTCCGCTCTTAGACCCCACCCAGGTGTTTGATGACCTGATGGAGCATATGAAGCGAATTGCGCCCTTCATCTGCGACACCGCACGGATGATCGACGAAGAAATCACCCGAGGCCACCACGTGCTCTTCGAGGGCGCCCAAGGCACGTTCCTAGACATCGACCACGGCACTCATCCTTTTGTGACCAGCAGCAACACCACCGCTGGAGGTGCATGTACCGGTTCAGGTGTTGCCCCCAACAAGATCGATCAAGTGGTCGGCGTGGTCAAAGCTTACACCACCCGGGTCGGTTCAGGCCCCTTCCCAACAGAGCTAGATGACGCCGACGGCCAGCAACTGTCCTCGGTGGGTCATGAGTTTGGTGCGACGACCGGTCGGGCCCGGCGTTGTGGATGGTTTGATGCTTGCTTGCTCAAAGAATCAGTGCGAGTCAACGGCATCACCGATTTAGGTTTAACCAAGTTGGATGTACTGGATGGGATGAAGTCTTTAAAAATCTGCACCCACTACCTTGACCCAAAAACCAACGAAAAGCTGGACTATTTCCCTCATCAGCTCGAAATTCAAGAACGGATGGTCCCTGTCTACGAAGAGCATGAAGGCTGGATGTGCGCCACCGTTGGGATCACAGACTATGCACTCCTCCCAAAATTCGCAAAAGCTTACATAGAAAGGATCGCCGAGCTGTTAGGGGCCAAAATATCTTTAGTTTCCACCGGCCCAAAACGAGAGGAAACCATCTTACTGAAATCCTTCTTCTAGGCTAGGAGCGGGTTTACAGGGAAAAAAGAGAGGAAAAAAGGTGAAATCTTGTTGCAATTGGCCTTGAATTTGATAACAATCTAATTGCAACCAATTAACTTTACCTTTTTTTTTAAAAAATCTCTCTTGATGGGGAACATATCTATGAGCGACAACATGACTAAAGCCGAATTGGTTGCAGAAGCTGCCGAATCGGCAGGTGCCACCAAAGCGGCGACTGAAAAAGTATTAAACGCCGTTTTAGAATCAATTGAAGGGGCACTGATTAAACAACAAAACGTAACGTTAGTCGGTTTCGGTACCTTCACTACAGCGAGCCGACAGTCTCGTGAAGGCCGTAACCCTAAGACCGGTGCGAAGATCAATATTCCTGAAGCGACCGTTGCGAAGTTCCGACCTGGGAAGAAACTACGAGATGCTGTAAACTCGTAACTTTTTCCTTAGCTACTTGAAAAGGGGGTGAGGCGATAGCCAAGCCCCTTTTTTTTTGCCCACATCACCACAACACAATCATGTACGAAATCGTTAAATCTCTTCATATCATCGTAGTCATCACTTGGTTCGCTGGGTTATTCTACTTACCTCGATTGTATGTCTACCATGCAATGACCGATGATACCTTGGGGTTAGAACGTTTTAAAGTGATGGAGCACAAACTCTTTCACTATATCATGACTCCGAGCATGATCTTAACCCTAGGTTCCGGTGCATGGCTCTGGCTAGGATTTGGTTTTACAGGCGGGTGGCTGCACGCCAAGCTGACCTTAGTGGTCCTCTTGGTGATCTACCATTTCATTTGCTACCGGTATTTGCTACAATTCGCCGAAGACAACAACCAGCACAGTCACAAGTTCTACCGGTTCTTCAACGAAGCACCGACGATTGTGTTGATCATCATCATTTTCTTGGTCGTCTTGAAGCCATTTTAGACCCCCAAAAAGCTCGGGAGACAAACGGGCCTCCTGGGATCTACAAAGAAATTTCGTTACGATGAGACCCAGGTTTGATTGAGGAAATCAGGGTCTTCGGCTCCAGGTTAAGGGAGCCTTCTAGGGTGCAGGTGCATCAAAGATGCGTACGTTTTTCTTCAAGACTTCGGCCTTAAAAGAATTCACAATCTCAGTCAAATCAAAGGCTACCAAATCGGCAACGGTGTGAAACTTCTTCGCTCCCTTGAATTTGTGAAACCGAATGTTGAGATAGTTGTTGATGCTGTGGCCCGGTTGTCGTCGCTGGTCGTTAAAGATGTCCTTCAGCCCAAACCGTAGCCATGTCCAAAAGTGGTTTTTGAACAGCAACATCACCAACAAGCGTTCCAACTCTGGTTCCGATTGGACCCGCTGCGAAAGGCTTTGAACCGCTTCTCGCTTTTGGGCTTCCGCTTCTTCGTAGGGCAGCAAAGCCGTTTCGTCTTTGATGCGCATCACCGCGGTTTCACGAATCACCTTACGGCAATAGCCTTGGAAGGCGTCGATCAGCACCTGAATCATCCGTTCAGGGGTTTTGTCATACTGCGCATAGGCTTTGGTGATCACATCTGGATTCAAAGGATCAATGAAGGTTTCTTTTCCCATCAGTTCCCTTAAAAGCAGCACCCGATCATCCACTTGCTCAGATTGTTCTTTTGCTTCAAGAGCCTGTTCGATTTTTTCGTCTACCGAGCCGGCATCTGTTGTTTTTTCTTCTTCCGCCATGTTTAATCTTTTGTCCGGTTTAGTGAGACGAAATCCCAGGTTTGTCCGTGTTATTCCACAGGTGAACTAAAAATTCACCTCAAGAGCAACCTCGATGGCTTAAGTGGGTGGATACAGAGCTAACGGTTTTGTGAACTCTAGTAACTCCATTCCCTCAACAGCAGTGAAAAACTCAACCCCAAGTTTTCGAACCTGGGGTTGGTGATGTAGAGGGTTGAAAATATTGTTTAATGTTCCAAAAGGCATCTGCGCTTCAATCAGCAGGTTCATTACACTAACATTCATTGGCCCAAGAAGAAACTGGTTTTCTTTGGTGAGCTTTCCCGTAGCTTCGACCATAGAAGCCAGCTTTTGGGCACTGTGATGGGTTTCAGAAAACTCAGGGTGGGCCGAGAACCAACGTTCAGCCTGGGCAATCAATTCGGGGATAGAGTTCAGCCCAATGGACTGGGTGTTTTTCACCACGCCCACAAGCTTCACCGCGGCCGGCAGTGCTTCCTTTGCAAACCGAAAGGTCCCACGGACATGTTCGCCTTCGGGATTTTCAAGCAAAAAGGGGGAGGCTAAGTCATCAGAGCCCGCGCCTACCGGTGGGACCAAGACACAAAAGCCACCGACACTCAAATCCCCTAAAGGATAGGCCTGTTCCTCCACGAGGAACTCGAGCTCAGACAGTCCATTACTGAGCAAATCAAAACGAAGTCTATTTTTCACAGCAGGGTGCGAAAACACAGCGTATTGAGGGTTGTTCATCAGACAAAGGGGGAACAGGTTGAGCCCTTTGAGTTCGAAACAAAGGGCTCAGAGCAAAGGCTAAGGAAGGCCGTCCATGTGGACTTTGACATGCCGCAAAATCGTCTGGGCCATCTGGTCAATGGAGCTTTTTTCGGTATTGAGGACCATGTGGTAATTGTCGATCGCCGCTGTATCACTGCCCAAAAACCGACTGATAAAGCGCTCTCGCTCAGCTTCTCGCTCCTTCATCATGCTCAAGACCTCTTCTCGACTCAATTTTCGGCGGCGCATCAAGGAGCCGATTCGGTATTCCCGCTCTCCTGACAAACGGAAATGGAAACATCGAGGCATCTCTTGGGTGACCACAGCAGCCCCACGGCCCACAAAAATAGCACGCCCTTCTTGAGCCGCAGAAATGATGGTCTTGACCATCAATTCATAAATATCGGCATCGGAGGTCCACTTGGGGACCAAGCTAGACATCAAAGAATCATAAAAGACACTTTTGCTGCCGAAGTTTTCCAAAACCCTTCGGCTGATTTGGGTTTCTTCCAAGATTTTATCGATCAAATTTCGATCAAAAATCGTCCAGCTTTGTCCTTCATCTTCTTTTTCCAAAGCTTCCTTCAACGCAACCGCCATAGGATAGGCCTCGCACCCAAATTGGCGGGAAAGGGTCAGTGAAAATCGGAATTTTGAATTGGTGTCTTGTTGTTGTTCCCGGTTCTGCTGGTCCAACCAGCCAGAAATGCTTTGGTCTATTGATGGAAGTTTATATTCATGCATCGAACTGCCTTTAGTTTAGCAACGAAAAAAATCAGTTGGGCCTATAGCCTCTCTTGACTTAACTTTACCGAATACAAACCCCTGGGGCAACTGTTAAGTTGTGTATCCTTCGGTTTATAGAAGTGGACAAACGTTTACTTTCCGGTTACTTTGGGGCCTATTAAATATTTCAAGCTATTTCTGACCGATAAATCTCGATTTCCTTGGAGGGATCATGCCCACAGCGATCACTAAAACAGCCTGTATTTTAGGAGTCGACGGGCACCTCGTGGAAGTCGAAGCTGATGTGTCCATCGGCCTCGGCAGCTTTAATATCGTCGGCCTCCCCGACTCCGGTATCCGAGAAAGCCGGGACCGAATCACGGCAAGCCTCAACAATGCTGCCGGAGGGTTCCCGATCCGCAAGGTGATTGTCAACCTCGCCCCGGCCGACCTCCCCAAGGCAGGCACCGGGTTCGACCTGCCGATCGCCTGTGCGATTTTAGAAGCCGCTAAAAAACTCCCCGATCGGGCCAGCGAAGGCTATTTATTGGTCGGCGAGCTCAGCCTCGATGGGCGGCTTCGTCCGGTCAGCGGGATAGTGGCCATTGCCCTAGCGGCTCGGGAGCGAGGGATCACCCAAATGATTGTTCCCCAAGAAAATGCACACTCCTCTCACCTCGTAGAGGGAATGGAGATTTTTCCAGCGGCCAGCCTCAGTGATGTCATGGGTCATTTAAACCAAAGCTGCTGTTTAGCTCCCTTTGTGCCTCCTGTTCTTGCTGAAACCGGAGACTCTCAGTACCCTGCGCTTGATTTTTCAGAAGTCAAAGGCCAAGAAACCGCCAAGCGTGTGATGGAGATTTGTGCGGCGGGAAAGCACAATGTCCTGTTTAATGGGCCTCCGGGCTCAGGGAAGTCGATGTTAGCCAAACGGTTACCCTCCATTCTGCCGGTCATGGAATTTGATGAGATGATTGAAGCGACCAAAATCCACGGAGTGGCCGGGACACTGAAACCGGGCGTTGACCGGCTCAAACAACGGCCCTTCCAAAGCCCGCATCACAGCGTTTCTAACGCCGGTTTGATTGGCGGCGGGAGCATCCCACGCCCTGGAGAAGTGAGCCTCGCCCACCATGGGGTGCTTTTTTTAGACGAATTGCCTGAATATCCTCGCAACGTCCTGGATATGCTCAGGCAGCCCCTCGAAGACCGACAAATCCAAATCTCTCGGGCCAAATCGAGCTTGCGATTCCCAACCGATTTTATCTTGGTCGCTGCGATGAACCCCTGCCCCTGCGGCTTCTTAGGAGACACCAAAAAACCTTGCCGCTGTTCTGCCACCCAAGTGGAAAAGTACCGCTCTCGTATTTCAGGCCCCTTGCTTGATCGGATCGACTTGCAGGTCGAAATGCCCGCTTTAAGCTACGACGAACTCAACTTTGCCGCTCCTGGGGAGCCCAGCTCGGTGATCCAAGGCAGGGTGGAACAAGCCAGAGCATGGCAGCACCAACGGTTCGAAGGTCGAGTGACCCGGTACAATGCAAATATGTCGCACCAAGAGGTCGAAAGCTTTTGCCCTTTAAACAAAGAAGGGCATCAACTCTTAAAAAGTGCGTTGGAAACGATGGGGCTCTCGAGCCGAGCCCATGACTCTATCCTCAAAGTGGCCCGAACGATCGCCGACCTGGGGGACTCTGAGCAAATTGAACTCTCCCACTTAGCCGAAGCGGTGAACTACCGGAGTTTAGAACGTGAGGTGTCCTACTGAGTGATTCTATCGATTGGTTCGGCAGAAACGGAGAGGGCAGGGCAAGGAAGACAAAGAGTTTCTGAGCACCAGCGGTGCTCAGAAACTCATCAAGATCAGGCTATTCTAACTGAAAATGACTGATTTGCTCATTGAGGTTGTCTGCTGTGCGACTCAACGACTCTGCGGTTTGATTGACCTCATTTGCCGTAGCGGCCAACTGGCTGATCGAACCGGCATTTGACTCAGCGGTCATCGCGATGTCTTCAACCGCTAAACTAGCCTCTTTGGTGCTGGCGTCCTGCTCCGAAATATCCCGGGCGTTCTGATCAATCCCCCCAGAAATCGTTTGCACCGCTGAAATGATTTGGTCCAATGCATCACTGGTCCGCAGGACAACTTCATTGCCTGCGTTGACATCCGTCCCACTCTGTTCAATCAGCTTTTTAATTTCATCGACGGCGTCAGTGCTTCGTTCCGCAAGCCCACGGACTTCCTCAGCAACGACCGCAAACCCTTTGCCAAACTCGCCAGCCTTCGCCGCTTCAATCGCCGCGTTTAAAGACAACAAATTTGTCTGGGAAGCAATTTCTTCGATCACTTTGGTGATCCCCACAATCTTATTAGAAGACTCGGTGATCGCACTCATCGAACTTCGAGCTTCGGTCACCGCCTTTGTCCCAGAAGCTGCCAGGGTGTTCGCGTCGTCTCCGGCTCGTTGGATTTCAATGATCTGCTCGTTGATTCGGTTGATCGCCTCGCTCATCAGCTGAAGATTCGAGCTTGTTTCCTGGGCTGCAGACGCCGATGACTCAGCATTGTCCCGGAGAGAATCGGCGGTCTTAGAAATTTCTACCGTTGAGGCCGAAAGTTCCGTCGACGCCGATGCCAAGGTTGTTGTTCCTTTGGCAAACTCCTGAATCACCGATCTGATCTCTAAGATAAAAGCGTTCGCAGCCGAGCCAATTTGCCCAATCTCGTCTGCAGATTCGACCGATTTATCAGCAAACAAATGCTTTGTTTGCTCAACTTTTTGGAGGTGATCTTTTAATCGTAAGATCCTTTTTCGTAAATTCCGACTGAAGATATAGCCAAGAACCACACTCAAAAAGATCGCTGCCAAGGCGACGATAAAGACATACAACTGGGAGGAGACCACTTCGCTGTCCATCTTCGACTGCTGATCTACTAGCCCGGCTTCTGTCAACTCCACCACCTTCGCTGCCGAAAGCATCAAGGCATTTTCTGAGTCTTTTTGCTCCTCGCTTTTTTCTACGTAGCCATCAAAGGCCTGTTTGTATTGTATCCCCGCTTGAATGATTTTTTCAACCGCTGCTTTACTTGCCTTTGAAGCTAACATTTTTTTGAGGGCACTGAGCTTCTTTTTCAGCTTCGCTGACTCAGCCTCGACCGCCTCGACGTGAACTTCATCGTAGGTCAACAAATACTCTTTAGAGTGAATTTGAAGCCCCTCAACCAAATACAAAGCGTCTTCGCCAGCAGTCACCTTCTGCACTCTGGACTTCAACGGGCCAATCCGGCCCCCTTTGAGCTCTTTCTTTAGTTCCTTTTTTTGGACCGACAAAAAGGCTTCAAGTCGTTTGATGAGTTGGTTAAACGCCAGGTTCATCTTGTCTTGGAGTTGGACCTGCTGGGCGGTGTCTGCGACATATTTTTGAAAAAAGGTCTCGTAAATCCCGATCGCACTCACCATCACCGACATTTGGTCATGATTCGCTTTATCAGTAAACAAAGCGTCTGTCGCTTTCGCTTGTTCTTTGAGCTGATGAAGTCGCTCGTCCAAGTCCTGAGAGTATTTATAATCTCGAGTCAAGGTAAACTGCATTTCCAAATGGCGGATCTCTAAGATATGCCGTGCCATCTGGTTAACCCCAGAAAGTTTGTCATTCCGCTCCGCAACCCCTCGCAATCCACTGTACCCAGAAAAGGCACAGAGCACGAGCAAGAAAGAAAGGATGCCGTAAGAAGACTGGAGCTTAGCTCCGATCGAAAATTTATCGAACATGAATCGTTTCGTGAAAAATTATATAAAAATCAGCGTTCAGACTGTAACCGAAACCCGGAAGTAGCCACAAAATTTTCCTCTTCGTGCTTTTCCCTTCCAACCCCACAAAACCCAAAAATACATACTTGTCTGAAAACAAAGACAAATCGATTTAACCAGGTGGGATGGACTACAAACTTATCGCCTTTTCTTGCTCCTTGGCAAGCCCAAGCTCAAGGCGGTTCTTCCCCTTAAATCAAGGTTGCTCTTTAACAAAGGGAAAAAACAGCCTAAAATAGAACCAAACACCCCTTTTGGAGACCCAATGAATGATCAACGACAGGCCTGGGAACGAAGCTACCAACAAAACAAATTTGACCAACTTGAATGGTTTCAATCGGACCCGGAAACCTCTTTAGCCCTGATAGGAACAGCCTCGGAGGCTCAGCCTATCATTGACATTGGGTCAGGAAGCTCTTTGCTGGTGGACCGGTTGGTCGCCTGCGGGTTTACTGACATCACCTTGCTAGACTTCAGCCCAACCGCCCTCGGCCAGGTCCATCAGCGGCTCAAAGAACACCAAAATAAAATCAAACTGATTGCCGCTGATATCCTCACCCAGCCACTCCCACCCAAATTTCGGTGCTGGCACGATCGAGGGCTACTCCCCTTATTAACCAACCCAGCAGACCGACAGCGCTATGTTGAACGTCTCAAAGGAGCTTTACTGCCCGGTGGCAGTGTCATTCTCGCAGGGTTTGCATCCAACACCTCAAGTTATGCCAACGGGTTGCCAACCCTGTCTCATGAAGTCGATGCCCTGAAAGAACTCCTGGGTCCCCAATTCGAGTTGCGCACAGAAGTGGAGCAGAATCACCTCACCCCAAGCGGCGCAGAACAACCCTATCTCTTCACCCAGTGGCGGCGGATTTCCCGGTAAGACCTTGCCCTTTTTGACTCCCCTGGGGATAATCACAACCTTGATCAAAATAAATTTATTTAAATAAATTTGAAATCCCCTCAACTTCCTTGCAGGAGCCCCCTTGGACCGGCAGAAACAGCAAGAGAACACCGAGCATGAATATCTTAAACAACAATTATATCAGTCCTACAAAGTAACATCAGAGTGGCTAAAATGGAGCGAAGAGAACGAAAAAGCTCTCCGCTGCTTACCTGGGTCCTCCCAGGAGCAATTGGCCTCTTTAACCTTAGAAGCGGCCCGGGCATCGCAGCACTACCAAGCTTACCTCAGATTTCTGTCCCCCAGCCGGCCCTCTGCCCCCCAGGTTATAAAGCTTCACCTGCTCTTTGCAGAGTTGGCTGAACACTTCCGGCCAAGGGCAAAAAAAAAGAACCTCACCTTCATCACCACGGCCAATGAGGCCCTTGAAGCCTTCGGTCAGTGGAGCGAACTTTGGTCTATATTATACCTCTGTTTTGATTTTCTTTTACAAACCGCCCCGTCAGGTTCGATTAAAATTTCTGGATCCTCGTCCCCAGGAAAAACGTTGATCACCCTGAAAAACTCTGGGTTTGGGTTAAACTCTCGGCAAGTGCAGCGGCTTCGCTCCCAAGACAACAGCCCGACACTACCTCCCAGTTTACTTTGGGTCGAGGTCACTCAGGTTCTCTGTGCGAAAATCGGCGCCCAATTTACAATCACCTCTGATTTTCATCAAGGTACCTGCCTGCGTCTCAGCCTCCCATCCAGCGACGCCGCCCCGCAGCCACAGGCTACCTTGCCCAAAGAGGCACCTCGATCAAGGCTCTCTATTCTCCTGATTGATCCTCACCGAGAACGTCTCAAAACACTTTGCGCCTGTTTATCTAAAGACTACTATGTAACCACGGCCCTTGGGGGGCCTGAAGGGTTTTCCCAGTGGGCTCAAGGTCACTATGAGGCTGTGGTGGCTCTCGTAGATATGCCCCAAATTGATGGGCCGATGGTCCTTGAGGGAATCCGTCAAACCCACTCCCGCTGGGAACTCCCAGTCATCTTGTTGTCCGAAAACCCAGAGTCTGACGATTCGCTCCGCCTGTTAGAACTGGGCGCCAATGTACTTCTGCCTCTGCCCATTAACCTCCATAACATTCAAACCCATTTACGAAATCTCACGCGGAGCCAGGCGGAATTTAAAGAACGTTTTGTTCCCAAACAGCCTGCCCGGACCTCGAAAACACCTTTCCCCTTAGCGGAGGGACAAAAACAATTCACCCGATTGATTTGCCCCAACCCGGAACCTATCTTGTTATTCGACCGCTTTGGAAAAATCGTTCAGTTCAGTGAAGCCTGGCCGCAACGGAATGGTAGTTTCTCCAAACAGGACCTAGGGGTCCCCATCTCAGGGTCCTTCCCCTGGGATTGGAGCTTCGTCCAGCAGGAAGCCCCAGATTCCCCCCAGGCCTTTGGCTTGCAGGTGTCGGTACAAGCCAAAGCAACCATCCAACGGTTTGAATTGTTGGTGTTACCCTTGGAAACCGGGGACGTCGCACTGAGACGACAAGCCGACCACCCTTTACCGGTCGTCCGAGTCGCTGAATTGTTATCTGTCGTGGTGTACCCCTTAGAGCCAGCCACTTGGCGTGATTACGCGAACTGGCCTTCGTTGAGCGAATTGGTCCCCCTAGGCAATTGGTTCACCACTTTAGAGAATTCAAAGACCAATTCCCCGCCGGGTCCCCATCCCAAAGCCCTCCAGTTCGCCGTGGTCGACTTGATGGTACATTGTGTTGATCTGTGGGAAGCAAACACAGGCCTCTCCCGACTTAAGCTCGCCGAACTTTCAGGGCTTTGGCGTGTTCACCAAGATAACCAGGGGGCCCAGCGTGCAAAAACCTTGACACGGTACTTGAGCCTCCAAAGAGTTCCAAAACGGCCTCGGATTGAGGCGGTTTTGGGGACAGCGAATTTTGTCATCAGCTACTTCAACACCCAACGGCTCGGTCCCTTGGGAACCTTAGAGGCAAAATTAGACCAACTCCAGGAATACCTGGCACCTTGATCCGCCAAGAAATGGGCGTTTAACGTACCATTTCACGAAAAAAGACGTTGATACAAACCCAAAAAGGGTAGATCACAATAAAAAAGGGAGTTTGTGAGAGAGAGGGTCTGACAGGGGGCTAAAGCCCCCCACCAGAATGGGTAAGGGCGCAACCAAAACCTTATCCCGGTTTTCAACAGGTCCAGTCCGACAGAGAAATCTGCACCTGATGAACCTACACCTTCTCAAATTAGGAAGGGGGCTGCAATTTTTTTTTAGGGCAAAATGGGGCATTATTGTTTATTCATTGTTTGAGCAAGTTACGCCGGAACAAACCCAAACCAACCCATTTTGACCACCCAAAAACCGCCTTCTCCCCCAGCCAAAAGGCACCGAGGGATGCGAACTTGTCCAAGCTGGGCTTGTCATGTATTTGTAGTGCAATGAATCCCATTCAAAAACACAGGTAACACAGTCATGTGGAAAATCGCTCAGCTGGCTCGTTTTTTTGCCCTCACGCTCACACTCTGCACTTGGGCCCTCTTCCCAGTGATAGGGCTAGAGCTCTACCCAGGCAAGCCAGTCCAGAACCTCTGGGAACAAGCCTCTTACCTAGCACTTGACGATTCTTCGGTTCCTTTAGACAAGGTCCGACTCACCCGGTTCACCCCCTTTGGCCAAGAAATCCCTAACTTTGGGTTCACCAATAAAACCTACTGGGTCCAGCTTGAGGTTTCCAACCAGGGCCAAGCGGCAGATCGCTGGACGTTGGAATACAGTTTCCCTTTAGTCGACGAGTTGACGTTTTTTATGGTGAAAAACGGGGAAATTTCGAAAGTTGTCTACACAGGAGACAGCCTGCCTTTTTATAGCCGACCCCTACCTTATCGAAATTTCCTGTTTCCCTTTGCTCTACAACCGGAAGAAACGGCACAACTTTACCTCAAAATTCGCTCACGTGACACCCTAGAAATCCCCCTCCATTTGTTGGGAGCTCAAGACCTATTTTCGGGTCGGCACGAATCGCAGCTTGGGCTGGGGATTTTCTTTGGGGTTGCCTTTGTAATGATCGCGTTTAACCTTTGCATCTTTTTGATCACCGGCGATCGAAACTACCTTTACTATGTCGCTTACGCCGCCAGCTTTACCTTTTTAATCAGTTCCCTGTTTGGCCTTTCCTACGAATACCTCTGGCCTGAGTGGCCGGTGTGGAATAAAAACAGCCGCCCGGCGTTTATCGGTTTGACCATTGTCTTTATAGGGCTGTTTATTAAGCGCCTCTTAGAGCCACACACAACCCAACCTCGGCTCAACAATACCTTGAGTCTCTTGATGGTCTTGGGGGGCATTAACGGGGTCTTGGCATTGTTTGGTTTTTTTTCCTTCAGTATCTTTTGCAGTATTTTGCTTTCGGTCTTCGCCGCAATTGTAACCTTCTTAATCGGTATCACCAGAACCCTAGATGGGTACCGGCCTGCCAGATTTTTCCTGTATGGTTGGAGTTTACTGCTGGTCAGCATCATTTTCTACTGTCTGAAAGCGGTCGGGCTGATCGAGCCCGGCTTTTGGGTGGACAACGGAATGTTGTTTGGCTCGGCCATTGAGGTCACCTTGCTTTCCATCGCCATGGCAGATCGATTAAAAATGTTGGCTGGGGAGCGGCTTGAAGCGCAGCTGAATTCCCAACAAATGCAAAAGAAGTTGATTATCCAGCTCAAAGACTCAGAACGGGTAAAAAACGAGTTTTTACACAATATGAGTCACGAACTCCGCACACCGTTGAACGGCCTCATCGGCATGGCAAATTTGCTCAAAGGCACTCCTTTATCTGAAGAGCAACAGGAACTGACGGGGGTGATCGACTCAAGCAGCCGCGCGTTACTCCGGATCATTGGCGACGTCTTGGAGCTGTCGAAGGTACAACAGGGCGTCATGCAACTTCGGGAGCATGAATTTGACTTGAAGCAGCTGCTTGAAGATCAAATCAGCTTGTTTGCCCCCACAGCGATAGAGAAAAAACTTCAAATCAACTTAAAAGCCGACGGCTTACCCCCGAGGCTCTACGGTGACAGCCATAAACTAGCACAGATCATTGATAACTTGCTGTCAAATGCAGTGAAATTCACACACCATGGGTCGATTGAGCTACAAGCCAAAGCCTTTGCTCGCAGTTCTTCAAGCTGGCTGGTGGAGATCACCGTACAAGACACCGGGCTGGGGATGGACGACCCCACCATGGAAAAACTGTTTCAGCCTTTTGTTCAAGGGGATTCGTCATCAACCAAGATTTTTTCTGGAGTGGGCCTCGGGCTGTCGGTGGTTAAGGAACTAACCAACCTGCTCGCAGGGCACCTCCAAATCAAAAGCACCCCCAACCAGGGGACTAAAGTGACACTAAGCCTGGAATTGAGCGCTCCGAAGGCAGCGCTACCCAAACCGACGAAACCAGACACACCAACCCCGTTCAACCTGTCGCCGGCCAAAATCATCTTAGCCGAATCCGACCAAATCAGCCGCTACACAATGGAACGCTGGATGAATAGTTTTGGGATGCAGGTGACAGGTTGCGCAACCCAAGAGGAATTGGACCTAGCGATCGAAGAGGAGAATGCGCACCTACTCCTAATCGAACAAGGCTGGGCTGGGGACATCAAGACCGGAGTGATTGACCAAATCAAGCAAAGCAAATACCTAGGGCCCATCGGGCTGATCACCACCTTATCTTCAACTTCCGGGACCGAACTACACTGCCCCCCTGAGTCGATCGACGGGGTGATCCAAAAGCCTATATCAAAAGCGGTCTTGCAGCAGACCCTCAACTATCTACTGAGCCTTAAAAAAGACTAATTTTTTACAAAACAAACAAATGAAGACTAAACACCGGCGCCGACCCTAGAAGTCAATCAAGCTTCCAGTTTTACAAACCCCTAGGGTTGTGAAAAAATCACGCCAAAAAACACGTCGCCCACAGGCGATCATTCTTTTTGAACAACTGAGCCTTTCAATGAACAAACTCACGGTAACCCCCTTGGCAATCCTGATGACCGGGTTCTTGCTACTGCCCGGCCTGTGCTTCGCCGCACCCAGCACTCTAGACACCGGTGCAACGGCATGGATTCTAACGTCCACCGCCCTGGTCCTCTTTATGACACTGCCGGGCTTAGCCCTATTTTACGGCGGATTGGTGGGCAGCAAGAACGTCTTGAGCGTGTTGATGCAATGTTTTGCTATCACGGCGGTCGTGAGTATTTTATGGATGGTCGGCTTATATAGTTTGGTCTTTAGCGGCGGAAACCTTTGGATTGGTGACTTATCCAAAGTATTTCTCTCTGGAGTTTCTCCCGACTCGATGGCTGGCCCTCTACCTGAGGGCGCCTTTATCATGTTCCAGATGACCTTTGCGATCATCACCCCCGCTCTAATCATCGGTGCCTTTGCCGAACGGGTGAAGTTCTCGGCTATGTTGGTCTTTAGTATTTTGTGGACCTGTATTGTCTACGCTCCGGTTGCCCATTGGGTATGGGGTGGCGGGTGGCTCCAGCAGATGGGCCTCCTTGACTACGCTGGCGGGACGGTGGTTCATGTCACCGCAGGGGTCGCCGCTTTGGTGAGTGCCTTGGTGATCGGGCGCCGCAAAGGGTTCCCCAAAACCATCACCCCGCCACACAACATGACCATGACGGTCACCGGTGCGGGGATGCTTTGGGTCGGGTGGTTTGGCTTTAACGGCGGCAGTGCACTGAACGCCGATGGAAACGCCTCGATGGCGATTTTAGCCACTCACCTATCCGCCGCCGCAGGGGCCATCGCTTGGATGGTCTTGGAGTGGAAACAGTTTGGTAAGCCCAGTGTCTTAGGGATCGTCACCGGGATGGTCGCCGGCCTAGGCACGATCACCCCAGCCTCAGGATTTGTCGGCCCAGGAGGGGCCTTAGTGATCGGCTTGGTCGCTGGGTTTGTTTGTTTTAATGCCACCCAGTGGATCAAATTAAAGCTAAAAATTGACGATTCCCTAGACGTTTTCCCGGTCCACGGCGTGGGCGGCATCATCGGAACCCTGATGGCCGGTATTTTTTCCGCAACGACCCTCGGCCCGTTCAGCGGCTGGGGTTTTGCTGAGGGCATCACCAGCATACCACAACAGTTTGGGGTCCAGGCGGTCGGCGTTTTGGCCACCGGTGCCTATACCGCAGTGTGTACTTGGGTGTTATTGAAGTTGGTTGGCGCTTGGTTAGGCCTGCGGGTCGACGAAGAGTCTGAGTCGGTCGGTTTGGACATCAGCGAGCATGAAGAAAAGGGATACAACCTCTAGGCGCCCTTGGTTAGTGTTTTCCCCAGGTTGCGGTCACGAGAGACCCTCAGCCTGAGGGTAACGATTTTCAAGGCTCTAGGGCTAACCAAGAGTCGCCCTAGAGGCCCGCAGCTCTTCCCCCTCATTTGCCCAGGAGAAGCGAAATATCCGCCAAGCCCCTCAGTTTCTTTATTATAAAAATTCACAAAATATCTTCTTGACAATATCCTCGTTCAATCTTATCTTCATAGGCTAATGGGCGCTTAGCTCAGTTGGTAGAGCAACGGCCTTACAAGCCGTGGGTCACAAGTTCGAGCCTTGTAGCGCCCACCATAATGCAGAATGGGTCCCAACACCCAACAGCCCGTGCGGGGTTGTAGTTAAGTTGGTTATAACGCCAGCCTGTCACGCTGGAGGCCGCGAGTTCGAGTCTCGTCAACCCCGCCATCCCCTCTTTGTTTTTGTGCTTCAGTCCTTACCCTGATCGATTTGTTGTTTAGCCGCCAGGACTGACGACCACGAAGTGCATACCTTTCGGACGCCAGTGCACCGCACTCGCTCCAAGCAGCCCGTGCGGGGTTGTAGTTAAGTTGGTTATAACGCCAGCCTGTCACGCTGGAGGCCGCGAGTTCGAGTCTCGTCAACCCCGCCATTTTGTTCAGACACTTAAGCTTTCGCCTGAGTTCTCCCAGGGATTTCTCCCCACCTTATTCCCCACTTTGAAAACGGTTTTAGAGTAGCCTAGACGGGATTGATTTGTCTTCTGGTTAGGACAAACCGAAATATCCCAAACTCTGATGTTCTACTTCCGAGACCGGAGACATCGTGTTCAAATTCAACCCTAAGTAAAACCCTAAATTTAACAAACAATAAAATACAAAAAAATTATAATAGACCTAACTTTTCGTACAACTTTTGAGTTAGGCGCTATTCCTGAATTTCGGTAATTTTACGCCCTCAGAGGACTGTCGATCAATCGACCGAACCAAGTTTAGAGCGGAGATATCCCCTATATCCGAGTGCAAGTTGGGTTTATGTATCTGGCCGCAATCATCGATTGGCACAGCCGTTCAATACTGATGTGGAAGCTTCCAGCTCAACGGGTACGGCGCTAGTCACAGATGTATTGAAAGAAGCGATAGAGCAACGCGGAAAACCAGAAATCTTCAATCCTGAACAGGGCTCCCCGTACACCAGTCAAGAACATACAGGGCTATTGAAATCCTTCAAAATTCAGATATCCATGAATGGAAAAGGTCGATCCATCGACAACATCGCTATTGAACGATTCTTCAGGGCTCTAAAATACGAAGAAGTCTACATTCATGACTATCGAAACATCAAAGACTTACGAATCGCTATAAACCGATTTCATTCAGCGCTGAAGTACAAAAAACCGATGGAAGTCTATCGAAAGGAAAGATTGAAAGCAGCTTAACGAAAATCGAACTGACGAGTATCGTTCAACCTAAAAGTTGTCTGGACGATTAGGCCACTTTACTTTGTGTAGCAACCTCGAAAAATCAGGTTGTAACAATAGGCCCTCTCGCAAATCTTGCTGCTCTATCAGCGGGGATACCTTTTAAGCAGGTGCCTCAATCGGCCATAATGTAGAGCTAAACGCCAAAAAAAGGCAAAGAAGCCCAAGGTGCAATGGCTTTAACAAAGGTGAACCGGCCATTATCTTTTTGATTTTTAGGTGGGATATCCGCTAAGACTTCCCTGAGAAGCCCCAATAAATGGGATTTCACCTCAGATCAAAGCCCATCACAAGGTCTTTAAAATACTCACCAAGAGGCAACCCACTTTCGTATAAATATATGAGGCGAACAGAGGCAAAACCAACAAGCCTGCAGAGCGGCTATAGGCATTGCCTCCGTAGGCTCTTTGTTTTCTAACGGGCACCGACAGCATCATAATATCAAAAGAAGTCTTTTATTTTTTTACCAATCTGCTATGATGTCCATTCTGAACAACTCTGGATTACAGAGTATTCCAAGGAAATGGGTCCGAAACGATGTGCGTGACAACCGTTCTGGCCGAGCAACCAGATTTTGAGACATGAAACAAACGAAAGTTTTAGTGGTTGATGATTTGGCGGCAAACCGGTTGGCGTTGTCTCGAATCTTGGATGAGTTAGACGTCCAAATCGTTGAGGCCGATTCCGGCCCAGCAGCACTCTCACATTTATTGAAAGACGAATTCGCACTTGTACTGTTAGATGTACAAATGCCCACTATGGACGGTTTTGAAACTGCCGAGTTAATCAGGGGCACCAAAAAAACAAAAAGTATCCCCATTATCTTCATCACCGCCAACAACAACCTGAGCTCTGAATTGATGCGAGCCTACCAGTTGGGAGCGGTAGACTTTTTGTTCAAGCCTTTGCACGCTCAGATTTTGCTGGCCAAGGTGACGGTCTTTTTGGATCTCCACCAACAGCGGCAAACCATTGAACACACAAACCGACAACTTGCCGCTGCCAATCGATCGAAGGATCAGTTTTTAAGTGTGATCAGCCACGAACTCCGAACTCCCTTAAACGGGGTCATCGGCATGAGCCAGTTGTTGAATTTCACCGATCTAGATGGCAACCAACAGGCTTACAATGACATCATCAAGCAATCAGGAGAAGCGCTCTTAGACCTGATCAACGATCTGCTAGAGATGCAAAAGTTTAGTGAAAATAAGCCGGTCGTTGACATCCGAGAGTTTGACCTCTGGCGGATTTTAGAAAGCCCACTGCAAAGTATCAGCCAACGGGCCACCGAAAAAGGACTGGACTTCGTTGTTCGGGTCGAACCTGAGGTGCCCACCTCAATCAAAGGAGACCCCGAAACGATCTGGAAAGTTTTGCGGATTTTAATCGACAACGCCCTGAAGTTCACCCACACCGGGGAGATCCGGCTCAACGTCAAACAGCTACCTGAAGACACCCACTTGAAGCTGCGGTTCGAAGTTGAAGACACAGGGATTGGAGTGCCTGCTGATAAACGAGAGGACGTTTTTGAACTGTTCACCCAAGGGGACGGCTCATCTACCCGTCGTTTTGGCGGGACGGGACTGGGGCTGACCATCGCACAGAATCTAGTCCAATTGCTTGGAGGCCGAATCGGGCTTGAGGAACTGGAGGGAAAGGCGACCTGCTTCTGGTTTGAAGTGCCTGTTGAAGAGACCGCAGAAGGATCAGGGTATACCTGCCCCTCGGAGGTTAAACCACAGTTGGCAGGCCACCGTTTTTTATTACTTGAAGACAACTCAACCCGGGCCCGGTGGAACATCGATCTTTTTGCCCGCTTGGGTCTCAAATTGGAACAGGTAGCCACCGAGGAAGAGGCTCTTCAGGTTTGCATGGAAAGCGCCCAGACCCAAAGGCCCATCCAGATGTTGTTGGCCAACTGTGATCGTCACTCAGGCCGATTGGCCAACCTAGTCACTTCATTAGAGACAATGCAAAGCCACCAGCCCCACCTGGTCATCCTGAACCGAACCTACCAATATGAAGAAGCGACGGACTACCAACAAACCGGCATCTTTGGTCGTTTACTGATCCCCTTGCAAATGAAGGCCCTGACCGCCTGCTTGAGCAACTCGGTGACCTCCTCACAGAACGCACCGGTTCCCCAAACCCAGGTAATGCACCCCAAAGACCAAGAACCCAAAATCACCCCTCGGATCTTGTACGTCGAAGATAACTACTTCAACCGCCTGACCATGACCATGTTAGTCAATAGCCTTGGGGTATATATCCAGACGGTCGACAACGGTGAAGAGGCGGTTCACCTTCTTTCAAACCAGCGGTTTGAGCTGGTTTTGATGGACTGTAAAATGCCGGTGATGGATGGCTACGAAGCGACCCGACAAATCAGGAATTTTAAAAACAAAGCCACAAAAGCCGATGTTCCGATCATCGCCGTGACCGCCACGGTTTTAGAAGGAGAGAAGGAACGCTGCTTTGCAGCAGGAATGAATGCATTTTTAACCAAACCGGTCCACAGCGGGTTGCTCTTCGACTTGATTGAAGAGTGCCTCAGTGTGAACAACCGAGTGCTGTTTAGCAAACCCCAAGGCCCGAGCGTGAGCCCCATCAGCTCCTAGATGTCAATCGTCAGGACTAACCAAGGCGCTTTTGACCAACAGGGAATACACAGTGTCCATACAAAGCAAAGGCTTGCCCACACAATGAGCGATGCCCATTTTTTTGGTCCGGTCGATCAAATTGAGATGGTGTTGGTTGGTCATCAAGATCAACGGAATTTGAGGTGCCCGGTTCCGAATTTCGGCCGTAACATCCAGACCGGATGCTCCGGGCAGGTTATAATCTAAAATAATCCAATCGAACTCATGATCCTGCCGAAGCAACTGCTCTAAACTCGCCCGGTCGCCGGCATGTTGTAACTGGATAGACCAACGATCAGCATTTTTTCGGAACCTTTCCACTAAATCAGGGTTTGCATCAGCGAGCAACAGCCGTCTGCCGCTCAGGGTGTGATACCCACCTGTTTTTATTTCAGGGTCAGTGCCAGTTTTCAGGGGGACTTCGATTTCAAATGTGCTCCCTTGCCCCAGGCGGCTTTTCACTGAAATGCTCCCACCCATCAAGGTGATCAACTTTTTACAAATCGCCAAGCCCAGCCCAACACCGCCATATTTTCGACTCAACGAACTGTCGACTTGGCAAAAGCTTTCAAAAATCTGTTCCTGCCGATCTTCAGACACCCCAACACCGGTATCAGTCACCGCAATATTCAAGAGAATCTCCGACTCACTGAATCGCTTACAAGTCGCTTTCAAGCAAACCGAACCGGTCTCGGTAAACTTAATCCCATTTCCCACTAAATTGGTGATCACCTGCCCTAAGTGGGTTGAGTCTCCTACCACCAAATCGGGCAAATCGGAGGCAATGATCGAGTCCAGTTTTAGACCTTTAGGCTGAGCTGGTAGAAAAAAAAGATGAATACTTTTTTGGATCAGGTCATACAGAGAAAATTGAGTGACATCTAATTTCATTTGCCCGGCCTCGATCTTCGAGAAGTCGAGAAGATCGGTCAGTAGAGTCATCAAATTAGTGCTGGTCTGTTGAATGATACGTAGATACTCTCGCTGGTCCGCGTCCAACTCTGAATACTCCAGCAGTTGAACCATCCCCATCAAACCACTCATCGGGGTGCGGATCTCATGGCTCATCATCCCGATAAATTCGGACTTAATCGCCAGCAACCTTTCGGCGTCTTCTTTCGCTTCGGTCAGTTGCCGCTCAATCTGCTTGCGGTGGGTCACGTCCAGCAAGGTGCCAATAATCTGCGTCACTTGACCGTCTTCAACCATCGCCTCGCCGGTCGCTTGTACCTCTAGCACCTGGCCATCAGCTCGCAGGATGCGGTGGTCTAAGTGGAAACAATCACCTGCTTGTTTGGTTTGGTTTACTGCCTCCAGGAACACCGCTTGATCCCCTTTGGGGACGAGGTCAACTAAGCTCTCAATCTGGCCTGCCGGAGCGGTTTCCCAGCCAAGAAGCAGTCGAAGTTCGTCCGACCAATGGACCCTACCCTGCTCCAGATCCCAGTTCCATGAGCCCATACTGACAATTCGCTGGGCATTGGACAGTTGGATATTACGGATACTCTTTTCCTTTTCCATTTGGCAACGGTATGACAACTCCCGCTCCAACGCCTGAGTTTGCAGGTACAACTGGGTGAATATCCTCACCTTTGCGATTAAAAAGGTCGGTTCGAAGGGCTTGGTCAGAAAATCTACCGCTCCAGATTCGTACCCTTTAAAGGCGTGCTCGTGGCTGTTGAAAACTGCCGAAACGAAAATGATCGGTAAATGTTGAAGTTTCTTTTTTCCCCGGATCAGCTTGGCTAGTTCATATCCGTTCATCCCCGGCATTTGGACGTCTAGAATAGCCATGGCAAACTCGTGCTCCAGGCAGGCCTTCAACGCATCAACCCCACTCAGCGCCTTGATCAACTCGATCGGCTCGCCTTCTAAGACCTCTTCCATGCTGTAGAGGTTCTCTGGTCGGTCGTCGACAACCAGAATTTTAACCTTGTTTGACAAACTCCACACCCCTATTAAATGCGTCGATAAATCTGGTTTTCCATATCAACCAGCTCAAATAACCCTTGGTTCTCCAGGGTGATCAAACTCTCTCGAGAGCCTAAACACAGGAATCCCTTGCGAGCCAAACTTTCATGAAATAACCTGAGGACCCGCTCTCGAAGTTTTGCATCAAAATAGATCATCACATTCCTGCATAAAATCAAATTCACCTCCGCAAAGCTGTGGTCAACAGCCAAATTATGGGTGGCGAACGTGATGTTTTGCCGAAGTTCACGTTTCAAGATGGCCGAATGACCGCGGGCAAAAAAAAATCGTTCAGGTCAACCTGGTCAGTGACACTAGCAAAGTTTTTTTGGTATTGGTCTACTTGCTTTCGACTGAAGATTCCCTTTTTGGCTTGGTTCAACTCAGTGGAGTTGATGTCAGTGCCATAGATCAAGGCTCGCCCTAATAGATTTTGCAATTTCAATAAGATCGCCACAGAGAACGGTTCGGCTCCATTGGCACAACCGGCGTGCCATACCTTAAAATGCGGGTAGCTGGCCAACCGTGGCAACACTAATTTGGCGAGGGCGTTATAAAAGGGGGGATCCCGAAACATCTCGGTCACCGGGACCGTGATGTGGTCTATAAACCGGTGGAATAGCTGGGCGTCGTTGATCAAGGGATCAACCAATTGACTGATCCGCTCCAACTGTTGTTGGTCGCAAAACAAAGAGACCCTCCGGGCGAGGGATTCTGCATTATAGCCTCCAAATTCGTAGCCATATCGCTTCGAGATAGCGGCGGCCAAGATTTCCAAATGCAAGAAATCGGTTGTGCTGTGTTTGGGCTCCATTAAACCTCCAGCCGAAGTTTGACTAACGACAACATCCGGTTGACGTCCACCGGCTTGGTCATATAGTCGGTCGCTCCAGCGGCGAGACACTCTTCTTTGTCTTCGGCCATTGCCTTCGCGGTGAGCGCCACAATGGGTAGCTTCTTGAGGCCCAATTGACCTCGGATTTTACCAATCGCCTCCAACCCATCCATATTGGGCATCATGATATCCATAAACACGAGATCGATGCTCAGGTCTTCTTCTAAAATCTCCAAAGCCTTAGCTCCATCGCCTGCCAAGACCACCTCTAACCCATGGTCTTCGAGGACTTGGCAAAGGGCGAAGAGGTTTCTCATGTCATCGTCCACCAAGAGCAGTTTTTTACCTGCTAACGGGACCATGTCAGCCGCAGCCATTGGTTTGGTCGCCTCGCTTGCCGGTAGAGGCAGGCGGTTAATGAACAGGTCAACTTCGTCCATCAATCGCTCCACCGAGTGGTCTGACTTGATCACAATCGCATCGGTAAACTGGTTCAACCGTTGTTGGTCTTCTTTGGTCAAGTCCCGTCCGGTATAGATCACTACCGGGAGCCCAGGGGAAACCTCTCCGAGTTTTTCTAAGACCTCCAAACCGTCCATGTCTTTTAAAGTCAAATCTAGGATCACACAGTCGAAACCCTGGTTTTCGGCTGCTTTGAGCGCGGTTTTCCCTTGGGCTACGGCCTTTACATGCCGGCCTGAGTCGGACAAAAGCTCGGCGAGAGTCTCGCGCAGCACCTTGTCATCTTCCACTAAAAGCACCCGAGCCACCTGGTCACCACGATGCCCTGAGATGTTCTCTAGCATCGCTTCTAATTGCCCTTTACTGACCGGCTTCGTCAAAAAATCTACCGCTCCTTTGGCGACGGGGTTCTCCTCAAGCTCGTAAGCAGAGATCACATGCACCGGGATATTCCGGGTATTTTCGTTTTCTCTCAATCTGCCCAACACCTCCAACCCATCCATGTCAGGCAGCTTGACGTCCAAGATGATTCCGGTCGGTTGAAGGCTATTGGCCAGCTCTAAGCCTTCCTTTCCGTTCCCAACAATTTGGCATGAAAAATCCATTTCTTCGCAGCGGTCGTCCAAGATTTGAGCAAAGTGTGGGTCATCTTCGATCACCAGAACCATAGGTTTTCGGCTTTTGGGCAACGAAGGGACCAAGGGAGCTGGAGTAGGTAAAACATAGGACTCAGTGGTCTGCTGGTCCCCGTGGCCGCCGGTCACCGGGGAGACCAAAGGCAAGACTAAGGTGAAGGTCGAGCCCACTCCAACCTTGCTTTCCAAAAAGATTTTCCCACCCATCAAATGAGCCAACTCTCTAGAGATCGATAGCCCCAAGCCGGTGCCATCATAGCGCCTGGAAAGCCCTCCATCGAGCTGCTTGAACGCCTCGAAGCTGGTTGACTGTTGCTCATCAGGGATTCCAATGCCTGAATCATTGACTCGCACGGCGATCCACTGGTTGGTACTCTCGCCCATAACCTCCAGTTCCTTCGAGGTCACTCCCGTAAAGGAAACCGTGACCCCTCCTTTATCGGTAAACTTGAAGGCATTTGAAAGCAGGTTTTTGATCACCTGAGTCAGCCTCAACCGGTCCACGTTAATCTCAGCGGGGCAGTCTGAATTGGCCTTCACTTCAAATTGTAACTCTTTTTCTGCCGCCACATGGGTAAAATCGGCCAACAGTTCTTCGGTGAATTCAGCGAGTGCAAAATCATCGGGTTTGAGGTCTAATTTCCCTGCCTCGATTTTTGACAGGTCCAGAATTTCGTTGATCAAGCTCAAGAGATAAAAGCCGCTGTTATATATCGTGCTGACCGACTGACGTTGTTTGTCGTTCAGGTTTTTGTGCTTCGGCGATTCAGCCAAGGTTTGGGAGAGTAACAAGATACTGTTGAGCGGGGTCCTGAGTTCATGGGACATATTGGCCATGAATTCAGATTTATACTTCGATGAAAGAGCTAATTCCGTGGTTTGGACTTCCAAGCGAGCACGGGCTTCTTCGATCACAACATTTTGCTTTTCGACCCCTTCTTTCTGTCGTTCCATGTCATGGGTTCGCTTGCTCAACTCCTTATTGGATATCTCCAACTCTTCTTGCTGACGCTGCATTTCTTCGGACTGCCTTTGGGTCTCGTCCAACAAGGCCGCCATTTGGGTTTGGGCCCGGGCAGCGTTGAGGCCAATAGCGACGGAATCAGCGGCACTCAAGAGCAACTCCATTGCCGTATCATTCATGATCTCAAAGGAGGCTAATTCGATGACTCCGGCGAGTTGCTCGTTGAATAACAGCGGAACCAACACCACATTGCGGGGCAAGGATTCGCCAGCTGCCGAACTGATTCTCATATAATCTTCAGGCACCTCGGTCACCGAAATCATCGTTTTCTCAAGTGCAGCTTGGCCGACCAGTCCTTCACCGATCTTAAAACGTTCGTTCAGCGCCTTGCGCTTACTGAAACCAAAACTGCCCATCAAAACCAGATGCTCGCCCTGCTCATCGAGCCCATAAAAGCCGCCCATTTGGGCCTTTAGGTATGTGGCCAAAAAGCTGATGCTCTTCTTGGCAAGCTTGGCCCCGTCGAATTCCCCCCTGATCTCGAGGGTCAAAAGGTTTTGGCCATTTTTGAGCCAGTCTTGAAGGGCGCTTGTCTCTTCATTGTGTTTCAGCGCCCCGGTCATTCGGCTCAAAGCCAGTCCGAGCCGGTCTTGATCAGACCGAGGGGTGATGGTGGTTGCGTAGTCTCCTTCAGAGATTTGGTCCGCCTGTTTGGCAATATCGCGCAAGGTTGCCACCATTCGGCTCAATGACTGACCCAGGATATCGACATCGGAAAACTGGGTCTGTTGATCCGGCAGGTTTCCTTGAACTACCTGCCCAATCAACTGTTCCTTTTCTTTCAGACTATCCAACATTAAACGAAGGCTACGCCCCAAATGATCCTGGTAGGAGGCCAAGGTAATTTCAGCGCTGAGGTCCCCTTTAGCCACTTGGGCCACCAACTCAGCTTTGACCCTGAGCCGCCGGACCAACTCAACCATCGCTTGGCCCATTTCATCTTGATCACTTAGCAACACGACTTCTTGCTCAATGTTCCCTTCCGCCAGTTTGCCTGCGACTTTCAGCTTTTGCCGGAGCCCACTGGCCAACTTGTCTAGATTGGCGGCTACAATCCCCACTTCATCAGTCTGAGTCAATCTCAGTTCGTCTGGAATCAATCCCCGACCAATCAACTGGGACTGATTTGCGATTTTGAGCAACCCATGATTGATCTTTCGAACCACCAGCAACGTCGCCGTAAAAGCCAAGCCGATAGAGAACGCGATCCCCAGCCCAATAATCCAGAGCACCTGTGCCCGATCGGCTTTAGCTGCATCATTTCTCAGCATCAGAAGTCGCTGTTCCACCTCTTTAAAATGGTCCAATTGCTCACGCATCTCGTCCATCAGGTTTTTACCCAACTTGGCCGAAACCATATTCCCGATCTGCCTCAAGGCCCCCTGGTGGTCTATGACCCGCCGACGCTCAGCAATCTCAGGCTCGCTAGCCTTTTTGATCCAGTGATGGACCAAGTCGGCCACATGCTCGACCCGGGCTTGGCCACTGTTGCCCAATTTTTTCTGTGTGTAGGAGGCCAAGGTGGTCAGCTTCGGACCTAAAGTGCGCTGACCGCTAAAATAGGTGTCCAAAAAATCTTCTTTGCCAGTGACTAAAAAACCTCTTTGACCGGATTCCATGTCTAAAACAGAATTAAGCACCTGAGCGGTCAACAAGCGTCCTCTGTCCAAGCCCTTACCTGTAAATGATTGATCGATCCGTTGCAGATCGCTCCTTATCTCGTCCATCATCGATTTGCCAATGGAGTTACCTAGCAATTGCTCTAAGGTCTTCCCCTCTTCCGCCCCTTGCGGCACCTTAGAACGGATGTCGATGATTTTGTCGACCACTTCACTAAGCCATTTTTCTTTTGCCTCACGTACCCGAGTGACCCGTTCAACCTGAGGTGGGTTGTCCACCACCAATCGTTCCAGATTAGCAAGGGTTTCGTCGATCTCAGCGCGGGCTTTTTGGTATGGGGCCAAGAACCCTCTATCCCCGGTCACGATAAACCCCCGTTCACCGGTTTCTAAATCCACCAGAAGCTTTTCGGCTTTCGACGCCTGGGTCAATACTTGGTAGGTGTGGTCTACCATCTTGTCTTCTTCAGCAACCTGGAAAAGAGCGCTCATCGAGAGCCAACCGATCCCTAAAAACAATGTAAGAGGCGCGGTGGTTCCGATCAATAATTGTTTCGCGATGGGCAGGTCAGTAAACTTCATCGGTCCGTTATATGGGGGTCACAAGGGAAAAGTGTAAATTTTTGATGACTGCTTGCAGTGTATCAATAAACAGATTAATAAGCAATTTTGTGCATTAAATTGCTCGGTTGAGCGAGCCAATCTGACAAATTTTGGGGTCGAGCCTCTGGTGTAAGAGTCGGCCAGAGGTTTGCTTAGGTGGCAACAGGCCCTGCCGTTCAATACTCGAAAGGTCAGGGTTTTGTGTCGGCCTTAATCAAGCAAATAGGGAAGAACAGCAGCCAAAAGTTGGGTAGTGTAAATTTAATTGTGTGAAATTGATCTGAGCTAGAAAAAAAGGTATTTCTCCCCTAAGGTTTGATTGCTACATCAACAAAAGAGGAGAAATACCCATGCAATTAGAACTGAGCGTACCGGA
>Ga0316202_10000068_pt1 | contig 178020 bp, 140 predicted proteins | sample 3monrhotite_MG_FD_204934 | JGI IMG/M metagenome (GOLD analysis project Ga0316202, IMG submission 204934) | Microbial mat bacterial communities from mineral coupon in-situ incubated in ocean water Damariscotta River, Maine, United States -... | ecosystem: Environmental > Aquatic > Marine >...
GCATTCTTCAATTAATTTTGCCCAAACCTGGGCCTTATTGCTGCTCATCACCTGACTCCTCGAATATTGAGTGCTCAGATTAGCAATGATGCGAAGAATTAAAAGATGGGGTTTAATTGGCGGTTACGATCTATTTACGAACTCTAGACAACACTCCTGATTTAGACCGAGTTTTCACACTAATCTGTCGCCTATCTCTTGGGTTGGCATTTTTTTCTTTGACACCCTGGTCTGTCCTGGGTTCTGAGCTCTTAGGTTCGGTCGGTATAATTCTATTTGGGCTGGCCGGTGTCGCGTCGGTCCTCACACTCAAAAATTCAAGAAGAGTCACAGGATATTACTTTGTTTCATGGCTTGTCATTTCTACGACTATCCTGTGGTTTTCGTTAAAGTTCTTTGGCGTGTTTCAACTCGGCCTCAACTCAGAAATCACCGTGTTGTTAGGTTGTGGCTTAGGGATCCTACTCTTTTCACTGGGACTGGCTGATCGGTATCACCACCTAAAACACCGTATCGAAGGGCTTCATCGATTACAGATTCAACAGATATCGGCCCATAGTCTCTCGTTGGAGTCTGCGCTCAACGAACGCACTAAAAGGCTCAAAGCAGAGCAACAGGACAAGGAAAAGTTTTTTTCAATCATCGCCCATGACCTGAGAGGGCCCATGGGAAGCCTAACGGTCAGCTTAGAATCGATGAACGACGGCGTCTTTGAGCCCGATCAATCAGGGATCGAAGTCTGCGCGGCTGCTTCACGTAAGGTGCTGGAAAAATTGGAAAGCCTTTTGACATGGTCACAAAGCCAACAGGGCCGCCTAACACCGGTCCCGACAACGTTAGAAGTGATCAGCCAGTTGCTCATTCCCTGCGCGGATATTCTAGAACCCTTAGCCTCCGCTAAAAATATCCGTTTAGTGGTCAGTAGCGACGATCCGGCCTGGATATTTGCGGACCCAAATATGATGGAGACTGTGCTACGGAACATCGTGAGCAACAGCATAAAATTTTCTGAGCCCGGCACTCAAATCGAGCTTTCAGTCAACCAGAAGGCTGACAATGTCCACATCTGCATCCAAGACCAAGGGGTGGGGTTTAACCAGGAACAATTCGACCAACTCTTTTGCCTAGAAGGGGTCTCTCTTTCCACGAAGGGCACCACTGCCGAGCCAGGGAGCGGCATGGGTTTACTTTTATGTAAAGAATTTGTGGAAAACAACAACGGTCAAATCAGTGTAGAAAGCGCTCTTGGCGTTGGAAGCAAGGTGAATCTCAAACTCCCCTACGCCGAAATCAGGCCAAAGGCGCCTGAAGGCTTACCATTACAAGGGGAAAATGTGCTGTTCCTGGGCATGCCCTCTCCGGCAGATCAACAAGCCCAAATTCTCTTAGACCAATTTGGAGCCCAAAGCCACTTTGCCGAAAATTTGGGTCAAGCTACACCATTGCTACAGCGCTCTGAGTATCGTATGATATTTTTTAATGGGGACTCAATTGAATCAATTCAAAGGGGATTAAAGGGGCATTTGCAGAACCATCAGAAGTACTACCCGTCGTTGATTCAGCTAACGACTCAGGCTCACCATGCTATACCTGCAACCCAAAAGACTGGGGCTTTCCTTGGTCAATTACCCTGTGATTTTTCTTGGCAACAATTGCAGTCGCTCCTAAAAGACTTACCCTGTAAAAGTACAAAAGCAGATAGCTCCTGAACAGAACTCTGCGATCTCGAAAAAATTCGGTTTTTTGGGTATACAAGGACCCTATCTAAGGAATCAACTGAGATATAGTGGAGAGATCCATTCCACCGTATTCGATTTTACAATTATTATAAACAGCACCTCCTTGGGGGTGGACAGAAAAGGGGATAATTCTATAGATTCTTGCAGGCTAAAAGCAACCATGAATATTTCACTCTGTTTCTGCCTTATCAGTGGAACCTCCAGGAGAACGAATGACTAAACAGACCTCGAAAATCATCTACACAAAGATTGATGAAGCCCCAGCACTTGCGACTTACTCGTTATTGCCCATTGTTCAGGCATTTACCAAGTCCGCAGGGCTAGAGTACGAGACCAAAGACATTTCTCTCGCTGCACGAGTGATTTCAAGCTTCCCTGAAGCCTTGAAACCAGAACAGCAAATTGAAGATTTCTTGGCTGAGCTAGGCAAAATGGTAAAAGAACCAACGTCTAACATCATCAAGCTTCCTAACATCAGTGCCTCTGTTCCTCAGCTTCAAGAAGCGATTAAGGAACTTCAGTCTCAAGGATATGCCCTTCCAGACTACCCAGAAGAGCCAAAAACTGACGACGAAAAAGCGTTACAAGCTCGTTACGCTAAGGTCTTAGGGAGTGCCGTAAACCCTGTACTTCGTGAAGGGAACTCAGATCGACGTGCGGCGGCTTCTGTCAAACGATTCGGACAGAAGAACCCTCACCGAGGGATGAAACCTTGGCCTGAAGTTTCCAAGTCCAGTGTCGCTCACATGACTGACGGTGACTTTTTCGGTAGCGAAAAATCGATCACATTAGACCAAGCGACCAACGTAAAGATCCAGTTTGTCGGCGCCGATGGGCAGACTTCTGTATTGAAGGAGAAATTATCTCTTTTAGCTGGCGAAGTCCTAGATTCTTCTGTCATGAACGTACGTAAACTTCGTGATTTCTTTGCGGCTCAGATTAAAGAAGCAAAAGAGAAGGATGTTCTGTTGTCGTTGCACTTAAAAGCAACCATGATGAAGGTTTCCGACCCGATCATGTTTGGCCATGCAGTTTCGGTCTACTACGCTGAAGCTTTGGAAAAGCATGCTGATGTCATCAAATCACTTGGGGTTAACCTAAATAACGGGTTGGCAGACCTATATATCCGAATCACCAGCCTACCAGAAGCTCAGCAAGCAGAAATCAAGGCGGATATCGAAGCGATTTATGCGAAGAGCGCCAAGCTCGCTATGGTTGACTCCAGCAAAGGAATCACTAACCTACACGTACCTAACAACGTTATTATCGACGCCTCGATGCCTAATGTGGTTCGTGACGGCGGGCAGATGTGGGGAGCTGATGATAAATTGCATGACACCATCGCCATGGTGCCAGATCGATGTTATGCGACTTTCTACCAGGTTTGCGTAGAAGACTGCCAAAAGAACGGTGCCTTCGATCCTTCGACCATGGGTAGCGTCTCTAACGTTGGTTTGATGGCCCAAAAGGCTGAGGAATACGGTTCTCATGACAAAACTTTCACTGCACAAGGAAACGGTAGTATTCAGGCTGTTGACGAGTCCGGTATGGTTCTTCTTGAGCAATCTGTAGAAACAGGCGACATCTTCCGAATGTGCCAGACCAAAGATGCTCCAATCAAGGACTGGGTGAAACTTGCGGTTAACCGAGCGAAGGCTTCTGGCTCACCAGCAATTTTCTGGTTAAGTGACACTCGGTCTCACGATATCGAGATCGCTAAGAAAGTGACACTTTACCTCAAAGACCACGACACCGCCGGGCTAAACATTCAAATCATGAAGCCAGATGACGCAATGCGTTTCTCTCTTGAGCGTGTTCGTAAAGGGGAAGACACCATTTCAGTGACCGGTAACGTTCTTCGAGATTACCTCACCGACCTGTTCCCAATCATTGAGCTTGGGACCAGCGCTCGAATGCTTTCTATCGTGCCCCTAATGGCCGGTGGTGGTTTGTTTGAAACCGGTGCAGGTGGCTCCGCTCCAAAGCACGTTGAACAGTTCGTCGATGAAGGCCACCTACGGTGGGATTCGTTGGGTGAATACTGCGCTTTAGTTGCGTCTCTAGAGTACCTTGCTCACAACACCAAAAACGACCGAGCTCAGGTGCTAGCCGAGACCTTGGATCAAGGAATTGAACAAATCTTGGAAAACCAAAAATCTCCTTCTCGTAAAGTGAAGGAACTGGATAACCGAGGTGGACACTTTTACTTGGCAATGTACTGGGCGCAGGCGATTGCAGCTCAATCGAAAGACGCCGAGTTGGCTTCTTTGATCGCTCCTGTAGCTGAGTCTTTGGCTTCTAACGAAGCAAAGATTATCGCAGAGCTTGCGGATGCTCAAGGCAGCCCGGTTGATATTGGTGGTTATTACCATCCAAGCGAAGCCTTATTAAAAAAGGCTATGCGACCTAGCACAACCCTCAATAGCATCATTGACGGAATCTAGGTTTTCTTTTTAATCACCGGGCCTAAGCGATTAGGCCCGGTGGTTTCCCCTCCAAGTTCGATTCCTCTCTAAGCCCCCCAAGCCAATCAGATCGTTTTTCTTCGAGTGAACACGGAGATGGCTTCCTTCGCCCTTGTGTCTAGGTTTCTCCCGCAGTTCCGCGCCAACCAACATAGTGCTTTACATTGCAAGCCTTCAAGTCATAGGTTTTATTCATATCAAACATGTATCGACCCCATCAGGTAACAGTCGTAACAAGTCCCCTAAAAGTAAAATGAACAGATCCATCCCGACCCGACAATTAAGAATGAAAGGTTCCAAATCTTTATTAAACCTGCTCTTGGCGCTCGGCCTTCTTTGTGCCGTCCACCCTCTACACGCCGCTGATCTCCTGCTGATCAATAACTATGATTCAATTCCAATTGGCAGTCGGTCCTCGCTCCAAGCCGGGGCGATGTTGGCTCGGGCAACCGAAGCAGAATCAACCTGGAACAATCCAGCGGGGTTAACAAAAATCAACCGCCCCTCATTGAGTGGAAGTGCAAGCTTATACAGCTATGAAAACCGGGTAATCAATGACGGGGCGGCAAATAACCAACTTGCCACGACCAGCAGCTTTCTAGGAGGTGGTTACAAAGTCGAAAATGATTCTAACTTAGCCTTTGGTTACTGCATTGCGATCCCAAGACATTCAAGCTCAACGTCTGTCGAAACAGGGCTAAATCAAAAGCAATGGCTAAATTGGGACTGGGACCAACAAGGTTCCGAACTCGTCGATGTCAGTTACGATCAACAAACCTCAGGTTCAACAGAAACCCTCAGTATAGGGGGTGCTATTGCCTACCGATTCAATTCTTTCATTCAAGCGGGTTTGGCGGTACGACAATACAATCAAAAAGATGTTTTGATCACCAACGGATATGCGATTTCCCAGGGAAGTTCTCAGTATACTAAAACAGCGACCTACACAGATATCATTTCCTTGTCGGATATTCGGGCAGAACTTGGCCTTCAGGGACAAATGGGGGATAACTTCGTTTGGGGATTGGTTTATAAGCCTGAGCTAAAAATGACGGGCCAAGGAAAACTGAATTTTTCAGAAAACTATGCCTACCGGATAAAGGAAAATAACAAACGATTTATGGTCAATGTGTTAAGCTGGGTTCCTCAGCCAGACATCGCTTCAAGCTATGTTTTACCAACTGAAACTCACCTAGGAGTCGGTTGGGTTACACCTGAATTTGAGTTTGAGCTGGACCTAAGAACCTTTGGACAAATATCTGCTTACCAATCCTACGCCTCATTTGACGTGAACAAATATGAATCCTATTCAGATGTGGGCTCAGTTTTAAACACTTACAAAGCGGCGGCAGGCTCAGCGAGCGCAGAAGCAGTCACAAACATTGCTCTGGGCGGGCAAGCCTCTTTGACCGAGGAAGCCGTCTTGATGTTGGGCTACGCAACGGATAATTCCCCAAAACTTAAAGGGACCAGCCGAATCGACCTGGAGCGGGTCTCTATGGGCATGCTATTAAAAGGGGAAAACCTAGAATCCTTGTACGGAATTTCTTATGTTTCAGGCATTTCGCCTTCGGACTCTCCGGCCAAGCTAAGCTATACCGCCATCAACGCGATTGTCGGAGCGAGTCTCTATTTTTGAACTTTCAGTGACGGGAAGATGTTCGGGGAAGCCGACAAACCTCGAGATTCAAAGGGGCACGGCAAGCTACCCCACAACTTGGTGTTCGCTCGACACCTTAGACCCAACTTTGAAGCTTTTCCAGACCTTCTTGAAGCTGAGTCTTTAAACCAGCACCTTCTGGGTAGGCGGAAAGAACAAAGTGTACTGTTCGGATCACATCCATATAACGTGGGTTTTTAGGCAAAGAGCTCAAACTACAGTATTTATCTAAGATTCTCGTCCTCAAACGTCCATCATCATTATAAACCCGCCAAATTCCACTTTCCTCTGCTAGATCAAACTTTGTTTTTTCACTTTCAGTTTGCCAGTAATCCAAAGACAGGCGCATCAAATTTACTAACGATTCACGGAATTCACCCGAATCAAGTGCAGGTTTTTGCTGATCTGGCTTCAGGCTAATCAACCAACTTCCGTTGGCAACCGGAGCCAGATTCGCCTCCCCCTCGATCCCGTTTAATTTTGCATATGCAATCGGGTTTTGACGTTTGGGGTTCTGGGCTGCTTTGATCACTGCCGCTGGGTTTTTAAAGAAACTATCAAGTTCAGGATTTTGTAATTTTGGGTATAAAGCTTTTGCTGCATGATTTAGCATCAGCACCTGAAAGTTCTCGTCGAGTAATATCAATGCTTCAGGACTCCGTTCGATCAGCCGTAAGACCGCTTCATGGGTTTCACTCAACTCCTTTTGGGTTTCCTCTAACATCCAAATCCGTTCATCCAAATTTGGACTTTCCTTGATTTTCAAGTGCAACTCTAACCGCGCTAACAGTTCCTGCCCCATAATCGGCTTGGTGATGTAGTCATTCGCCCCAGCCAAAAAGGCGTCCTCTAGCCCCCCTTGCTGATTACGAGCGGTCAGGATCAAGATCGGTAGCTCTTCCGCGCTAAATAACCGGCGGGCCTCTCGGCACACTTCATATCCATTGATGAAGGGCATCATTAGATCTAAAATCAGTAAATCAGGCTTTTCTTCTTCCAAGATTTCCAATCCTTCCATTCCGCCAGGAGCCACGATCACCTGATATCCTTGGCTAGAAAGCAAATCTTCGAGCAAAGCAATATTCCCCGGTTCATCATCAATCACTAAAATCGTGGTTTTCGATGAATCCCGTTTGGGGGTCGGCTCTAGATCCAAGGGAAGAACTTCAGTTAAAGGCTGACTCCGTTGAGCCTCTACCGAGGGAAGGCTGAAAGAAAAGGAAGTCCCTCTCCCCGGTTGACTCATCATCTCCAAACGTCCTCCTTGTAGCTCTATCAACTGCAAGGTAATCGAAAGGCCCAGGCCACTTCCCCCCATTTCATCGATCACTTCAGGATGCTCTCTAACGAAAGGTTCAAAAAGCCGACCCCATTGTTTGTTTGCGATCCCAATACCCGTATCTTTGACTTCAATACTCACAGATCCGGGCATTTCTTGTAACTTCAAGATCACCTCCCCTTCATGAGTAAATTTGACTGCATTGCCCAACAAGTTAAACAGTACTTGTTGCATGCGATTTTCGTCTGCTAAAATCCAGGGTAGATTTTTGTCACATTCGAAACGCAGATCCAGCTTTTTGGAATTCGTCAGGGGCTCAATCAGCCCAACAACCAGTTTTGAAAGAGAAACTAAGTCGACAGGCTTAATATCGAGGGACAGTTGATTGTTTTTTAATGATGAAAAATCTAGAATGTCATGAATCAAATGAGTGAGCCTTCGCCCCATGGAGAGCACCAAGGTCAGTTGATTTCTTTCCTTGGCGTTCAATCGCTCATTTGCACTGTTCAGGAGGCTCTCAGTTAACCCTAGCATCCCGAATAAGGGGGTGTTGAGCTCATGACTGGTATTAGCGAGGAACTCATCTTTCAGCTGATCTAACCGTGTCAATTCTTCGTTCTTTTCCGAAATCTTTTGACCATGTTCAATGGTTTTTTCGCTCAACTCTCTCAAATGCTGCTCACTGGCATCCCGAAGAATTTGCATCCTCAACATGACCGCTAAAAACAACAGTAAGGTTTCGATCAAGACACCAATCCGTAAACTTTGACCGTAAAACGTAAAATGCAGGTTAACCGCTAAATATTGGACGGCGACGGCAATCATCGTCGCTTCAATCACGATAAAAGCAGCTAAAAACAACCCTGACCCGCTGACTTGCTGTCGTAAACCACCCCAAGAAGCGAAGAAAATCGACGCAACGGTCGCTGCGCAAAGCACCGCAAGCATGTGAGTGCTCAATTCAAAATCACCGAGGACCGAAAAGATCAGATTCAGACCGATCAACACACCTAAAGACTGGAACAAACGGGAGCAAAAAACGCTAAACCGGCCCAGGTTTAGGAACCGGTAACTAAACAGTAACGTGGTAAACAAGGAGGCATGAAGCGCACTACTGAAGATGAGGTTATAAACTCCAGGCAAGTGTCCCGGAAGGAAATAAAACCTCAAGAAACCTTCCATGACGAGCAAGGTAAACCCTTGAACCAAAGCCATCAGACAGTAATCAAGAAAATTGATTTCCTTAAATAAAATATAGCCGATCAAACTCCCCAAAACGACAAAAAACAACACCCCATAAAAAAGTCCGTGAGATAGGTCTCTCAGGCTATTTTCATGTTCAACTTCACCAGGTTTGAGCAGTTTAAACTCAAAGGGCATCGAACTGTTATCTTCAATCTTCAAAAAATAGGAAACCTGTTCCATTGAATGCACCGGTATCTGAAACCGTGGGAAGCGTTTGATCTCTGGCCCTGAATATCGAGCAATCGGCGGAAAATTCTTAGTCGAGGCCTTTGACGGTTCATATTTATATAAGTCCAATTGACCAACAGAAGGGGCCGATATTTGAAGAACCGCTTCCTCGGAGAATTCGCCTATATTTTGAATTTCGATCAAAGCCCAGTGGGTCGAAGGCCCCAAGCCAAAGTGAAATTTTCGAGCCTCGGTGGGTCGAAACAAGCCAGCTTTTTCCTTATTAATCGCCGAGGCTACCGGCATTAACTGACTGATGTCTTTATAAAGAGAAAGCTTAAATAATACTTGGCCTTGGGCACTTCCATCCTCAGGTAAGAAGGCAAAAACCAGCAAAAAAAATGCCGCAACTCTCCAGGTCAGGGAGCGAAAACCTAAAAAGTTAACTGTGAAGGAGTTCAAGTATTTCGGCTATTTTAGAGTCTTTTTCTCTTGGTTAACTTGCTTAACCAAGAGAAACAAACAAATGATTTCTGCTATTGTATGCAAAATGAACCAATAGTACAAGTCCTCTAAGCCCCGACCCACTCATCGGTTAGAGCATTTATATATTTTTAACTTTTCGATATTTAATTTATTGATTAACCGAGATGTTTCTTCTCGTTTCTTGAAGCTTTAATCTTTGCGAGTGTGATTAAATTTGTTACACTATAGCTAGCTTACCTATCAAAATCATCGGCACAACTCAGGGAGGGATCAATGGAAATTGGTATTTTGCGTGAAGTGAAAATCGGAGAAAAGCGAGTTGCTTTGACACCCCAAGGCTGCATCCCCCTGCTCGACGCTGGCCATCAGTTATATATAGAAAAACAGGCCGGGGAGAGAGCTGGGTTCCCGGACGCCGAATACCAACAGCTTGGAGTAAACCTCTGTCAAACAGCCCAGGATGTATATGCCCGTTCCAAGTTGCTCGTAAAAGTCAAAGAGCCACAAGAACAAGAACTGCTGCGATTTCGCTCGGACCATCTGCTTTTTTGCTATTTGCACCTCGGTGGCAACCGTGAATTGTGCGAAAACTTAAAAAAAATCGGGCTCACTGCCTATGGATTTGAAACCATTTCCTTCAAGGGGGCGACACCTTGCTTGGCTCCGATGTCCGCTATTGCAGGTCGTGTAGCGGTACAGATTGGAACCCGATTGCTCCACAGCCAACTCGGCGGGAAGGGAGCCTTGCTCGGTGGCACCTCCACCGCTCCCGAGGGAAAGGTTATCGTTTTGGGAGCGGGGATTGCTGGGTTTGAAGCGGCTGCGCTCGCTCTCCATATGGGGGCTTTGGTCCAGTTGATTGATATCAACCCCCAGGCACTGGCTCGGGCCAAGGAAAAACTGCCGGGCATTCAAACTTTTTTGAGTCGGCCCGACCTGATCGAATCACTCATACCTAGTGCTGATCTCTTAGTGGGAGCGGTTTATCAAAGAGGAAAGCGAGCAACAAAAGTTGTGTCACTCAAACAAGTTGCCTTGATGAGCCCTGGCTCGGTAATCGTCGACATAGCCATCGATCAAGGAGGGTGCATCGAAGGCTCAAGGCCCTGCACTCACATGGAACCGGGCTATGTGGAAGGAGAGGTGATGTTTTCTGCGGTCACCAACTTGCCTGCAGCAGTCCCTCATTCTGCCTCGATCGCTCTGTCAAAGTCTATCGGGCCCTATCTTCTAGCCTTAGCTGAAGGCCAATTGAATCATCCCGGTCTTGAGTCTGGAAAAAACCTTGAAGGAGGCAAGCTCTTTATTGAGCTTTAAAGAACCAATACTTTATCGGAAAATTGGTGCATCATCGCATGCTGAAGTTGGCTTCCTCGTTTAAAACAGCGAGGCAGCTTTTCCATAGCAATTTTTCGGCGATTTGCACTGGTCTCACAGTATCCCATCGTGACGCCCTTGCCAGCCAAGGCTTCCAAGTCCGGGTCTTGCAGTAATTCGACCCCAGCATCACTAAAAAAGAATTTCACACTCCACCCTTTTGCCAAAGCCGCTTCGGAAAATCCTATCAAATGCTGTTTATATTTCTGGTCCACGACCAAGATTCCGAGTTTCATGGTTCCTTTATTTCCAACAAATGACGTGTTCAGCGGTTTCTATTTCGTCTAGTATGGCACTGTAATCTGGTGTCTCGCCAAACAGTGGCGCCTGAACTACAGAATGGCCAGACTCCGAGAACTGGCTCACCAAGGCTGAGAGACTGGAGTCGGCAGATTCTTCTTTACGTAAGATCACTGTTTTCATGGTAAAATCGGGAGAATTCGGTCAAAAGTGGTGAGCCGTTGGGAAAAATCCTGTGGGCTGAGTTTGACCCCCTCGGGGGCTTGGTCATGGTTTGAATAAACTGGAACATCAAATTCTTCGCAGATTTTCAGTTGGGCGACAGTCGCTTCATCATCTTGAAGCAGAGTCTCTGCCACAAACACTTCGGCCTCGTCGCCTAAGAGTAATAGCCCAGACGCCATTCGCAACGCTTCGGCTTGTCGTTCTCTGGTTACAATTGCAATTCGCTTACTCATACATCTCCCAAGTTACATATTCAAATGATTCTGCCTGAGCCACAAAACATTGACAACCCTTCTTGTTTACCTCTTTGCAGCGAATCAGGATTGACCAAAGAAGCCTCGACCGATAGCATGAAAAGCCTTACAGCTTACACACCCATGACCCATTTCAGGAACCCAGCGCCCTTACCCCAGAGTTTTTGATGAAATTTTGCTTTTGGATGGACCCCTACCAGTCCCTCAATCTGGAGACAGAAACGTCGCTTCTGATGATCAACTCGCTTCTCAGCCGAGGCCACCAGGTAGACTGGGTTCAAATTGAGGGGCTTGCCCTTCACCAAGACCGGCTGATGGGAGAGGTGAGACAAGTCAATTCGACGGCCCCCTTTGAACTTGAAGAGCCCCAATGGGCTCCCTTATCTCAGTATGATTGCCTCGTGATTCGCAAAGACCCGCCCTTTGACTTGAACTATTTTCACGCGACACTTCTACTCCAGCACCTCCCAGAATCTGTCGTCCAAGTAAACCCAGCTTCGATCCTTGCAGAATATAACGAAAAGTTGGTTGCGCTGAACTGGCCTGAATACACACCTGAAACCTGGACCGGGATGTCCCCAGAGGGGCTTTGGGAGTTTATCCAACTTCACCAACAGGTCGTTGTGAAACCCTTGGGGGAATGTTCTGGCCGGGGGATTGAGCTGTTAAATTACGACACCCCACAACTCTACGAGAGCCTACCGGAACTATTTCTAGGTGATCAAGGGGAACCGAGGTTTCTCACTGCCCAGCGGTTTTTGCCCGAAGTTGCGACCGGGGACAAGCGCATCTTCTTGGTCGCTGGCGAGCCCGTCGGCATGGTGAACCGGGTTCCAGCCAAGGGAAGTTTTCTAGGGAACATCCATCAAGGAGCGATCTGCCAGGCGACTGAGCTCACGGAGCAGGAATCAAAGATCGTCGCCGACCTGGGCCCAAAGCTCATGGCTAAAGGATTATTTTTGGTCGGCTTGGATATGATTGGAGGGATGGTCACCGAAATCAACCTGACCAGCCCCTCTGCTGTCCGGCAAATCAATGAAGTATTAGGCCGAAATATCATGGAAGAAATCGTCCCTAGGATGATTCAATACCTAGAGCAACAAAAACGACCCTAGTGGTCTAGCAAAGTTAAATGATGCAAGTAAAGAAAGTAGTGATTGTAGGAGGCGGCTTTGCCGGGTTAAATGTCGCAAAAGGACTTGTCAACCAACAGGGGGTCGAGGTCACCTTATTAGACAAACGTAACTATCACCTTTTCCAGCCGCTACTCTATCAAGTGGCGATGGCCGGGCTGAGCCCTGCGGAAATCGCCCAGCCGATTCGTGCCATTTTTTCTGACAGTCGGAATTTGCGAATCTTGCAAGAGGAAGTCATTGAAGTCAGTCGCTCCACTCAAGAGGTCATCACCGCAGAGCACCGATACCCCTACGACTACCTCATCCTCGGTTGCGGAGTACAACACAGCTATTTTGGCCATGAAGACTGGGAGGCCTTTGCGCCGGGGCTCAAAACCCTGGAACAGGCAACAGAAATCCGTAGCCGGGTCTTGAACGCTTTTGAGCAAGCAGAGCAGGAGAGAGACCAACAAAAACAAAAACAACACCTAACCTTTGTTGTCGTCGGGGCTGGCCCCACTGGAGTTGAATTAGCTGGGGCCATTGGTGAAATGAGCCGTTTTACTTTAGCTAAAGATTTTTGGCATATTGACCCTAGCCTTGCACGGGTGATCCTTATTGAAGCGGGACCTCGGATTCTGCCAAGTTTTGACGCAAAGCTTTCCCAACGTGTTACCCGAGACCTGGAGTCTTTCGGTGTGCAGGTTTGGTCCTCCAGTTTGGTGACCGATGTCGACGGCCAGGGTGTGACTGTCGGGGAAGAGAGATTGAAGTGTTCGACTGTACTCTGGGCTGCCGGTGTGCAAGCGACCACCCTCAATCAAGCTTTAGATGTGGAGCGAGACAAATTGGGCCGGGTGATGGTCCAACCAGACCTCAGTTTACCGGTTGACCCCAACATTTTTGTCATCGGCGACCAAGCAAATTTTTCCCACCAAGGGGGAATTCCGCTACCCGGTTTGGCCCCAGTAGCCATGCAAATGGGTCGAAAAGTCGCTCAAAATATCCTTGCAGAGCTCAAGGGAATCTCCCGAAGTGACTTTGTGTACAAAGATAAAGGCCAAATGGCGACCATTGGCCGGAGCCGGGCGGTCGTACAAATTGGCTCCCTGAAATTTGAAGGCTTTTTTGCTTGGGTCACCTGGTTGTTGATCCACATCTACTTTTTAGTGGGCTTTAAAAACCGATTGTTTGTGATCATGCAATGGGCCTGGGCATACCTATCGCTAGGACGACCTTCTCGCCTGATCATTGAAAAAACATGGCGTTTTTACGAGAAAGACAAACCGGAGGATAAGGAAAAGTAATTTTGCACTAGAGGGATTCGTAACTATCTGGTAATTTGATTGCATTGTAAGGTGCATCAGTAATTTTTTGGGGGCAATTTGCAATCTTTTTGCCTTGAAAAACGGCGAGATCAACCTGAAGCTACATTTTTTATATCCTATGACCATAGATATTTCCAAGCTCGATCAAACACAAATTGTTTGGTACGCGAAGCTCGTGGTGACTGCTGTCTTAGCAGATGATGAAATCGCCCCCTCTGAAGTTAAGTTTGTTAAAGACATCTTAAAATTCATTGATGACAAGGCTGCTCAGGCTAAATTAATTCAACTGCTTGAGCAAAAAAAAATGCCCCCCTTTCTGGAGCAACCTCCTGCTGGACTAGACAAGTTTCAGCTTGCTGAGGTTTTGACTCAACTCATCGAAATTTGTATTTCCGACCTTGAGTTAATCGTCAGAGAAGAAGAACTGTTAAAAAAAATCTCCGTCGTCTTCGACTTCCAGGAAATGTATACCCGAGAGTTGATCGCTTGGGGTAAAGACGGGTTGGAAACCAAAGGGTTCCAACAAAAGCTCATTTCCAAACGAATCAACGACGAATACTTTTTTGTCCCGCTCCAGAAACTAGACACCGAGCAAAAAAAATGGTATGTCGACGTCATCGTAGCTGCGTTGATTTCCGAAGGGGCCAAAGAAGAGCGTGAAGTCGCTTTACTGAAAAAGCTGTTCCATAGCAGCGATTCAAAAGAAGAGCAGCTGATGCTCCGCAATCATGTCATGATGAAGCACCGGCCCCCGCTAAAACGGCCGCCGAAGATGCACGAGCAGCTGTTAATGATGATCTTCATGGAAGTCATCCAAATTGCAACCACCAAAGGGGACTTAAGCTACCAAGGCGGACAGTTACTCAAAAATGTCGCCGATTTATCCCGAATGCCCACCAAAAGCTACACCGATCTTATGGACTGGTGCGGCCGTCTGGTCAGCTGGAAGCAAAAAGGGAAAAAGTTGATCGCCGGAGTCCGACTCAACACCTCTTTAGAAGATCAGGAAGCTCAGTCTAAAGGGCTCTTGGTTCGCCACCCCAAGGTCAATTCGATCCAGGTGCGTCAGGTCAAATGTTTTGTTTGTGGGCACACCGAAGCCTTTGATTTTTATCAAATTCGCCATTTAAGCCAACAACCGGCAGAAAATGTGTTCAAAGTCCCTGGATTTTTCCAAGCAAATGAAGGGTTTGATCAGTTTGATTTCAACAAAATTCGAGTTGCCGTTTGTCCCCACTGCTACTTTGCTTCGACAAGCAAAACACAATTTAGCGTTCCTGGAAAAGAGAAAACCCCTCCCGAATTGGCCAACCCAGAATTACGGCAACAATGGGTCGAGCAGAAAGACAAACGAGCCGACCGCTTTGGTGACCGGCTCCCGGAGCTAAAAGGAATCAATCGTTCCTTACCCACAGTAATCCAGGCCTATGAGTTAGCGGTCGATGCTGCATTGGCTATTGCCCATTCCACCGAAGCCGAAATATGGGAACTTCAAGTCATCAATCTACGGCTCATCCAAGCCGAATTGCTGATGAGTTCTGCTGATGTCGAGACAGCCCACCAACGGCTAAAGGACGCAATGTTGGTTGCCGAACGGCTTTTTGTGAAAAGTCGGGATAATTTAACAAGCTACCGGTGCGCTCGATTGCTGCTTGTCTGCGCTCTCTATTTTCAAGATGAAAGAAAGCAGGGCGTGTATTACGATTTTTTCATTCAGTTTAAATCTGACAAATATAGCTACTTATCTAACGAAGATAAGGCGATATTCAACCGATATGAAACTGAAACGAAGGGAATATGGGATCGACGTGAGCAATATGCTCAGCAAGAACTCAAGGGGTTTCATTTAAAAAAATTCAAAAAAAGCCCCGGGACAAAGCCAAAAGCTTAAAGCATCTCTCAAGGCCCTGTTCTGGGCCTGAGCCAACCCTCTGCCCCGTCTTCGCTTCATAAAAGCTCAGACAGGTTGAGGTGAACGCTAGGGCTACTCGTCTAATCGAAAGCCGATTTTCAATGTCACTTGAAAGGTGGCATCGTTGTCATGATGTTCATCAATATAGCCCCTGATTTCAGCAACTTCAAACCAGGACATATGCCTCACAGAACTTGAGGCTTTATCAATTCCATTTTTAATCGCCTCAGAGATCGACTCCGAACTCGTCCCAACGATTTCAATTTTTTTATAAGTGTGATCTGACATCTTTACTCCTTAAGTTAGATTCCTTGGTAGGATACCAATAAACCAATGTTTTTGACCAGCCCATCTGTTCAAATCCACTGAGCTACCGCGAACTAAGCTAGGCATGATCTTTGTATCGAAGGAGCCAATCATAAGGACAAAAACCATGGGCAGAAGCACAAAAATCTTATTAATTTTTTTAGGCTGTGTACAGCTCGGTGTTGCGGGCTGCGGACCTCCGATGAAACGAGGGTTAGTTTCTCAGGCAGGAGGAAATCGGCCCTACCAGGCCATGGACTTCCGTGGGTGGGACCTACGCCACACTTCTTTTGAAAAGGCTGACGTCCATGATGTGGACTTCCGGTTTGCTCAGTTACAAGGAACAAATTTCAGCCATGGAAATTTAAAAGACGCTGATCTGCGGGGCACAACGCTCAAAGGGGCAAACTTTACCAACACCAACGTCAATCAAGCCCGACTATACGAGGCTCGATTTGAAGGTGCAATTTTTGATCAGGTCAACTGGAATGGGTACAATTTCAAAGACGCTCGACTCGCTCAAACCAGCTTTCGTTCAGCCCAATTAAACCAAACAGATTTCACCGGTGCGGACCTCACGGAAGCAGACTTTTCGAACACCGACCTGAGATACACCCGCTTTAAATATACCCAATTCATCAAAGCCAAGTTTGCAGGGGCGAACCTGGCGGGTCTCGATTTACGAAACCGGGATTTCCGAGGTGCGGACTTCAGCGGTGCCAACCTGACCAACACAGATTTTTCCCAAGCGAACCTCGAAGGTGCGAAGCTGACTGGCGCTACTTTAGTCGGCACAAATTTCGAAAAGGCCAACCTTCTTGAGATCGACTTCAGCGGGGTCTACTTGGATCACATCAAGTTAAAGGGATCGAAACTAAAGGCCCCAAGGTTTTCAAGGGCCCAGATCAAAGGGGTTTCATTTGAAGGCTTGGATCTAAAAAACAGTGATTTTGAAGGCGCATGGCTACGTAATGTCGGCTTTAAAACCGTTGATTTAAGTAATTCAAACTTCAAATTCTCCAAGCTCGAAGACACGCTACTCTTAGAGTCAGACCTTAGTTCAGCAGATATTTCTCATGCAGATTTTTCCCAAGCTTTGCTCTATAAAACGAATTTTTCTGGGGTCCTATTTGATAAGACGCTCTTCCCCACCCTCTTCGAACCCAAAACCCAAACGACCTTCGTCCAAGCCCCGATGGGCTGTTATTTGATGGGGAACAATTTTTCTCCTCAAGTCGGTTTTGACGCCAGCCCCCATTCGGTTTGTGTGAACGATTTTTTTGTCGCAACAAAAGAGGTCACCCAGGCTCAATTTTCTATTTTACTAGGCTACAACCCCAGCTTTCATGGGAAACACAAGGGTCAGTTGCCGGTTGAAAATTTAAACTTCCACGAAGTGAACCGGTTTTTATCTAAGTTTCAACAAGTGACCGGTCTAACAGTCCGGCTTCCTGAAGAAGCTGAGTGGGAATATGTTTGCCGGGAATTGGGTGCCAAAGTCCGCTATGGAAACGGAAAGAACAAAGCGAATCCAATCGAAATTGCTTATAATGGACAAAAAAAATCTGCCCAAAACAAACATGCAGACTACCAAACCCAATTAGTCTGGCAAAGCCCCTTGGACGTCGGCTCTTTTAAGCCAAACAAGTTGGGACTTTTTGACTTGAGTGGAAATGTCTCTGAAATGGTTTCTGATCCTTGGAATTCTCAGGCATACCGCCAAAAAACAGGTTCTTCTTTGTCGGAGAGTCGCGGGGTAAGGGGGGGTAATTTTAGCTCTTCAGCCACCCATATAAACTGTGCAAAACGTAGTTTCATGACCGCCAATGAAATGGACCGCCATGTTGGCTTTCGTCTTGTGAAAGTGATCAACGAAAAAGAACTTTTAAACCAATCTAGATTTCAAATAAAGTAGCCCCATGTTCCTTAAATTCCTCGGCGTCTTCGGATTCTCGCTCTGCTGTTTGGCACAAACAGGCTCTGCCTGGGAGGTCACTAGCGGGGCTAAATCCACCCAAGAGTCCTATTGGCAACGCGACTCAATCGCCACAGGGAGGGAGCACACCGTTACCACCAAGGAATCTCTTCAATGGAATCACTTCCGCATGGGAGTTGGTCGCCAAGAGTGGTCGATCACAAAAGACAAGAAAACCACCGAACAATTCAACCAATCCAAAACCTTGTTAGCACGCCGCCAGGTTGAGCAATGGACACCAAAGTTCACTCTAAAAACGGAAAACGTCGAACTCACCTTAGGACGTCTGTTTGAACAAGTCACTCCACTTGAGGGAACCTACACCGGCACAACCGCTTCGAGCAAAGGGTATAACCAGGATTTTTTTGAACTTAAAGTAGAGAAAAACCGCGAGTTTTTCCAGATTTCAAGCGGTGTTGATGAAGATCAAGTGCTCGCCCCTTCGTCCCAACTGGAGCAGAATTATTACCAATGGCATAAATTTTCAGCAGGGTCTTATAATTTACAATTGCAAGGTTGGAATTTATGGGTCAAAAGACACCGGAAGGTCTTCCCAAAGGTGATCAATGCACAGATGAACTGGCTTAGTGGCTTTCAATATTACAACGAACAGCCTGCAAAACCAAACCCCGATGCTTACTGGAAATACTTACGGTTTTCTCTTGAAAACTTTATGGTTGGCAACACCAAAGGAGCGCAGTTACAACTTGAAAGCGCCTTCAGCATGATTGGGTTGAATGCCCAGCACTCCATAGCCTATCAACTGAGGGTTAGAGGCCTTAAAACCTCCTATGATGTAACTTCTTTTGACTCCCCTTACCGCCAGACAACCGCCGGAGCCGAAATTAGGAACCAGTTGGCTTATCTCGGAGAAGCCCAACTCTTTTCTAGCCCCTTGTTATTGCATTGGGGGTATAGTTATTCTGACACCCCGCTTGTCTCGGACTACCGAAAAGATACGGCGACACTCGGGGTTAAGTTTAATTACTAGCTCAAAAATCCCACTGTGATTTGTCTGTTGCATCACAGAGCGATTCAGATAGAGTGAGGTATAATTTGGCGTAACCAAGGAACAATATGAACACAATCACTGCCATTATGGGGAAAGATCACCAACAGTGTGATCAACTATTTGCCGCTAGTGAAGCGGCCTTAGATCAATCCGAAGACTTTGGACCGCTCAAAGACTTTATCCATCACATGAAACAGCACTTCAGCGCAGAAGAGGACGTTTTGTTCCCTGCCTTTGAAGAACTCACCGGGATGCGGGACCGTGGCCCCTCGGCGATGATGCGGCTTGAGCATGAGCAGATGCGAGGCCTCATGTCCGAAATGGAGTCCTGTACGGACGCTGAACAAGCATCGAACTTAGGTGAGACTTTAATGATTTTGATGCAACAGCATAATCTTAAAGAAGAGAACATGCTGTACCCGATGTTAGATCAACATTTTCAGCTTGATCAATTTAAAGAATCCTTAATTTCCTTGCTGGGGCCCTGGGATGCAGCAACGTAGGGTAGATTGTTCGTTGATGGAGCCGCCTCAACCGATGGAGGTCGTGCTGTCTGAGCTAGAGTCCTTATCCGACCAGGAACAACTACTGATGGTTCACCGACACCGTCCCGTAGGGTTATTGGCTCAGCTGACTGAAAGAGGCTTTACTTATCAATTTCAAGTAGAGCGTGAAGGGCATGTTGAACTTTTAATCTGGAAGAAACGATGTACAACGGATTAAGCCTTGATCAGGCCCCACCTCTGTCGGTCCCCTTTCGTTTTTTTTTTACTGCCCCCTTGTTTGCCCTCCTAGGCTCGCTGAGTTTAATGTTCCAAGGTCCGGAGCTAGCTAGCTCCGCAATGTCTGGTCTAGCGATCGGGTGGATTCACCTGTGGAGTTTAGGGTGGTTGACGATGATTATGTTTGGTGCCTTCTACCAGTTAATCCCAGTCATGATCGGTGGCCAGGTTCCCTGGGGCTGGGCCTCAAAATGGGTCCATGGCCTTTTAGTGTTTGGAGTTCTCTCCTTCTGGGCCTATTTCACCTGGCCCGAGTTACTCTCCGCCCTCTGGCCTTTAGCCAGCCTCGGACTTGCGATGCTTGTCTTCTTGAGCCAAACGTCCTTAGCTTTATATAGAGTAAGCCAGCAATCTCGCCCCACCCTAGAAGCCATGCGAATTGCGACAAGTAGCTTGGCGTTTGCTGCTTTACTGGGCTTATCACGTCTTATAGAATTTTTGGGAGGACCTGGCTTTGTTGGTGACATCCGAGTCGCCCATTTATCGGTTGCTTTAGTCGGCTGGGTCGCCATGTTGCTGATCGGGGTTAGTTACCATTTACTCCCCATGTTTTATGTCTGTCCTCCCTTTGATTCGGTCGATGCCTACCGAGTGATCCGGTTGATTTCCATTAGTTTAGTAGCTGTCACGGTAGGAAATTTATTTGAGCTTGGCCCAGGCTGGATTGGTGCTCTTTCCTCATTTGGACTCTTGGGAATTGGACTCTATTTGTACCGGTTCAAGGAATGTATTTCTGCGAGACGGAGGAAGAAAGTTGATCCCGCCTTGAGGCTGTTTATCGCAGGATTACTCTGGATGGCAACCGGAGTCGGAACCTGGGCGCTTAGTTTAAGTGGCGTGATCGATGGGACCGAGGTGTCTGTAATGGTCTGGCTGCTTGGTTTTGGGCTCAGTGTGACCCACAGCATGTCCTATAAGATTGTCCCATTTTTGATTTGGTTCCACCGATTTAGCCCCTATGTAGGAAAACAACCCACACCGACCTTAGCCGACATATTTCCAGTAAAAAGGCAGCAAATAGATTTTTGGCTTTTGCAAGTCGGTTTAGTTTTGCTCTTTGTGGGGTTTTTATTCCAGTCAGAGCTTAGCCTAAGAGTTTCTGGAGTGTTCCTTTTTGCAAACCATTTGTTGCTTTTGTCGAGCTACGTCAAAGCGGTCCAAACCAAACTCCAAGTTCCCGGTACTGTCTAGCCCCCTTAAGGGCTCACTGCCCCCGAACCAATAACAATACGAAAACCAATTTGGTCACTTGCGGTTTTCAAGGCTAGCCCCGCTCTGGAGTGGCTGCGGATATTGTGCCCCTTATCAAGCTGTGCTTGAGAATCTCCTAGATTATCGGCCCAACTGCCTCCACGGTATACCTTTGTGGTCCCAGTGGATGGCCCGGTCGGGTTGGTTAAAAGAGGGTTGGTGTAGCCATTTTCATCCATATAATCATAACACCATTCGGACAAGTTACCTGCCATATCTAACAACCCATAGGGCGAAGCCCCGGAGGCCATCGTGGTCACAGGGCTGGTTGCGACAAAACTGTCGGTCAAGGTCGTACTCGCCCCATTCACCCCGGTGTAAGTTCCACCAAAAGTCACATCTGCAAAATTTGCTTGCCCATCTGTAGGTAAACTGTTGCCAAAGGGATACAGCCGTCCGTCCGTTCCTCTGGCCGCATGTTCCCATTGGGCCTCAGTCGGAAGGTTACAACTCACCGAGCTTGCTTGACTCGAAAACCACTTGCAGAAGGCTTGGGTATCCGCCCAAGTCACACAAGCAACCGGGTGAGTGTCGTCTTGAGTATACCCGGTCGCTAGGTAATTAGCCGAAGCCAAGTTTGCCCAGGCTTTGGTTGTCGTATCGTAAACCGTGCAACCCAGACCGGATTCAGCTTCTGTAGTATAGGCTGCACCGGTAACAAAACTTTTAAATTGACCGACCGATATTAAAGTTTTCGAGATCCAATAGGTCTCCAATGCAATTTTGCGTTCCGGCTGTTCATTGGTAAGCCCAGTACTCAACCCTATGGTGAAACTGTCGGCGGTGGACTCAATAAAGGTGTAACCTTGCCCCCCGATCGTAACGGCCATTTCCCGAAACCCAAGGCTATTGGTCGTGACGGTACCCATTTGATCAATACTCGGAGGAGTGGTTGGAGTGTTAGGCACCCCGCTGGTGCCTAAACCGGTTGCAGCGGAGTCAGACGCTGGACTGGTGCTTTTTTTACAACCCGATAGAGGGCCGAAAAACAATAGCCCCCCAATCAGCAGGCCGAGGGAAGCAGGATAGAAATGTTTTAAGAGAGCAAACATTCAAACAATCGGTGAGGTCCAAACAAATCCAGCCCTAACGTCTGGATATCTTAGTTATTTATACCTCAACCTTACAAAAAGGGGCAAGGAAAAACCGAACCCGCCCCAATCCCTGGTTGACTTCGTGCGAGCCACAGGACCCCCGTTTTCGTGAAAGGTCACTCGGTTCAAAAGCCTGTTCACGAAAATTGAGGGTTCGGGGCCTTCTTACAGCTGAGCAATCAGGAATTGCGCCCAAAGTTCTATAAGCCGTGTCCATCGAGACGCCCAACCCATTGAGCCACAATCCCCTCTGCCATTTCACGTAAAACTAACGCCAACGGCCCTAGATTTTCCCAATCCCTTTCACGAAATATGAGAACCAGGAGAAAGCCAACCGCCCAGTTATTTAATAATCTGTTTCTCTCAACCGCCTCCTGACTTCGGCGCCGATTTTATTCACATTCGGCGCAAAGTTCATGGTGTAGTGGTTGCCCTTAACTTTTCTGATGTCGATTTCCCCTCCACTGAGGTTTGTCCAAGGCAATTCTGGATGGTCAGGGTACTCTGGTAATCGCTCAGTGTGCCGAAAATAAAGCAAACTTTTGTGACCTTGATAAGCCTTCGGTTCGTAAGAAAACATGGCCTTCATATGGGAGGCGACGACTTTTAAAAAAGGAACGCCAAAATCTGGAGGCAAGAGGTCGGCAATGTTTGCTTGCCGAGCTAACTCCGAGATATAGTCTACTTGTTCTTCTGGACTCATCTTAGCCAAGGCCTGTTCGTCAATCTTCAGGTATTCGCCTACGAGTTCTTTGATAATCATCACGTTGTCGTCAAATCGTATCGGCATCTGCCCTGGACCCGGTGTATCAATCAAAAACAACAATTCAACTTCACGCCCTTTTTCGATCAACTGTTGACTGACTTCAAAAGCGACCAACCCCCCAAAAGACGCTCCCCCCAGGACAACTGTTCCTTGAGGATAGAAATCAATCAGTTCGGCTGTAAATGCACGGGCCATTTCTTCGATCGAACCAAAGGGGGGTTCTTTTCCATCCAACCCTCTCGCTTGGAATCCCACCGTGTTCAACTCGCTTTCAACGGTTTGGGCAAAATCTTTGTAATAATAGACATAACCCCCTCCCGTCGGAAAAACAAACACTGGACGGTGAGAATTCGGTTTTGAGATGGGTACCAAAAACTGATATTCAACCGTCTTCTCGGCTTTTGGTTTCTTCTGCTGCCCTTCAATCGCTACAGCCAAATCTTTGACCGTTGGGCTTGCCATCAAAGCGGTTGTCGGTAGAGGGGGATCTATCAATCGGTTGATGTCGTTAATCAAGGTAATCGCCATCAAGCTGTCTCCTCCAAGACCGAAGAAATTATCCTCAAGTCCCACCGTTGTTCCGCCTAGACAAGCCTGAAACCGATCCTTCAGCATTTGAATCGTCCCTTGGTTGAGCAAATCGCCGGGCAGGTCATCAGCTAGAACTGTTCTCGGGGCCAGCTTTTGTGCAAACCGAATCGCTTCTTGTTGGTGTGCCTCGAGAGGTTGCTTTGTCACGATGACCTGAGAGGCACCTGAGCCCAGGACCTCATCTAGAACCCCAAAACCCTCTGCATTGGTCATCCCTCTTTGAAGCCGGAGTTCAAGTAATTCACTTTTCCCCTGAGTAACAGGTTGGACTGCCATCCCTGTTTCTCGCCAGGTATCCCAATTGATCGAAACCCAGTGGGTCGAATGATTCCCTTGCGCAAATTCGTCCAAAAATCGATTCGCAGCACAATAATCTAAGAGACCATAGCCTCCAATCAAACTTGAAATCGACGAAAAGGCGACCATCCAAGGGACGTCAAACTGTTGGCACCCCACATCTAAATTCAGGGTCCCGCGGACCTTAGGGGACAAAGTCTCTTGAATTTGGCCAAAAGATTTTTCCTTAACGGTTCCCCAGGGTGCGGTTCCCGCAAGGTGAAAGCCGCCCGAGATGGGGCCAAACTGAGACGTTCCTTGCTCGAAAGCCTGAATGACCTGGTCAACAGACTCCAAATCAACGGGTAGGCACAGTATTTGTTCCGGGTTTATATTTGACAGGCTAGTTTTCAATTTATCCTCAGACTGACCCAAACAAATGACCTTCGCTTGCAACGAGTCAACCAAATATTCAACCAAGGCAGACCCAATCCCACCACTCGCACCGGTTACTAGATACACACCTGATTTCAACAGTTTGAACCCAGAACCTTCCTGTTCACATGGCTCGGCCTTTTCCCGCATCCATTGGCCCTGTTCAAATCTCAGCTGGCGGTCTTTACTGGGTTGGTTGAGCTGAGTGGTCAGCTCGGTTGAGGACACTCCCAAGGCATACAGTGTTTGACAGGTAACCTGAGGAAATTCAAGGTTTAGTCCGTTCATAAAGCCCGTAATCAACGATTCGTCTACCTTTTCGGACTGGTCCAAACTCAAGGTGCTCGAAAGAATGACTTTTATGGTTAAGGGTTTTTGAAGCTGAGCCAAACTTCGAACCGAGTCTAAAAACAACTCAAGTCCAATTCCTTTAACCTCAAACACCACTTCAACCTCTGGATGATCCACTCCTAGCTGTTCCACCAGCTCCCATTGATCGGTCCATTCAATACCGACAGGAGAAAGAGCAACAACTTGATTAGACCTAGCAGCGATGATTTCTTGTTCAGCTGTTGTGAACCCAACTAGGAATCGTATCTCAGGCATTTTAGATTCTTCGTCCTTGACCGGTTCAAACCCCAAGGAGAACAAAGACAACTTTTCTAATGGGTCCACATCTGCCTTGGCCTTTACACGGCAAACTTTATAAGGTTTTTTTAAAAATGGGGCTGACTTGAGTGAAACTTTGGTCGCCCCATCGAACTGGTTGGCGATATTTAAATGACAACCAGATTGCCAATATTTTGACATTTGGCTGAGCAAATAGGCGTCTTCTTCCCCGGCTTTTGCGCTGGGCAGACTTTGCATCAGCAAGGTTTCTTGGGTAAAATGAGGATGCCCTTGCAGAAGTCCACTGAGCGTCGAGCCTGGTCCTGCCTCAATCACCGCCATATCGGACTCCTCTAGAAATGTAGATAGCCCTTGGTAAAACTCAACAGGCTGCCTGAGATGAGCCAGCCAATAGTCTACAGAGCACAATTGATCTGTGCTCGCCCAATCACCTGTAACATTTGAAATCAAGGGGATTGTCGGCGCTTTAAAGTCAATTGTTTTTAGGCATTCCCCATAGGGAACCGCCATCGGGTCCAACATTGCCGAATGGAATGCATGGCTCGTAAACAACCTTTTGAAAGGGATTTGTTGTTTTGTAGCCTCTAAACTCAAACGGTGGACCGCATCAGAAGGCCCGGAGACAACCACCGACTTGAGCCCATTGTGAGCGGCAAGCCCAATACCTGGAAAAGGAAGAATAAAAGCCCTGGCCTCAGTCAACCCAAGCCTCAAATGCATCATATCCCCTGGAGGGATTTCTTCGGTGAGACGGCCTCGATGGGTCGTCAAATAAAGCCCTTCTTCAAAGGTAAAGACCCCAGCCAAAGCTGCGGCGGCATATTCTCCAACACTATGGCCGCACAGAGCTTTCGGCTCGACTCCCATGTCCATCCAAAGTTGGGCCAATGAAAATTCCACTGAGTACACCGCTGGCTGGGTCAGCCAAGACTGTCCCAATAGTTTTGAAGCTTCAGCGCTACGAGAGCGATCAGGGTAAAGGTTATGAAAGAGATCATGCCCCGTTATATCGCCAAAAACCTCTCTCGCTTTGGTCATTTGTTGGTGAAACTTTGGCTGAGTGGAAAACAACTGTTTTCCCATATTGATATACTGTGTGCCTTGTCCTGGAAACAAAAAGCCCGTTTTTTGAGGCCCAGCTCCGTTGCTCCCTCCCCGCTGAGAACACAGGCTCAGCTGGTCTAACACCTCTGTTTTTGCTGAGGCAACAAAAGCATATCGACTCTTCCGGGCAGGCCGACCTTCTGCCAAACTATAAGACCAATTTCTTAAATTCGGTTCCTTTTCTTGTTTGATTTGAGTTTCTAACTGCAAAGCCAGTTGCTTTAAACCTTCCGAAGTTTTCGAAGACAACATAAACAAATTAGGGAGCCTATTCGGCAGGCTGGTTTTTCTGTTTTTGTATTCTTTGAGGATCAAATGTGCGTTTGTTCCTCCGATCCCAAAAGAGCTGACTCCGATACGACGAGGCCCAGACCCTCGTTCCCACTTTACGGAGTCTGTGATCACCTCAAAGGGCCATTGATCCAAATTTAATTCCGGATTCGGTTCGTTAAAATGTAGGCTCCCCACCAGGGATGACTTCCGGCACATCAAAGCCCCTTTAATCACACCAGCGACCCCTGCGGCGGCATCTAAATGACCAAAATTACTCTTTAAAGACCCTAATTTCAGCTTCGGCTGTTCACCACTGCGTTTACCATAGACCTGAGCCAATGCCGCGATCTCTATAGGGTCTCCTAATGGGGTAGCAGTTCCATGAGTTTCGATATAGTCAATCTGGTTGGGAGACAACCCGGCACGATCAAGACAGCTTTGCAGAACCGCCGCTTGCCCCGAAACCGAAGGGGCCGTAAATCCTATCTTATCGGCACCGTCATTATTAATAGCCGTGCTTTCAATAAGGCCATAGATATGATCCCCATCCTTTTCGGCCTCACGGAGAGTTTTTAAGACCACCATCCCCACTCCCTGGGAAGGGACCGTTCCATTGGCTTTCACGTCAAAGGTTCGGTTATGACCGTCTGGGGAAGCAATCGAACCTGGTTCATAGAAATATCCCGGCTGGTCTAAATCCACCAAGGAAACACCACCGGCCAAGGCGACCTCTGTTTCCCCATTTTGTAGGGCCTGACAGGCGGTATGAATTGCGACTAAAGAGGTAGAGCAACCGGACTGAACAACTACCGCCGGCCCAGTGAGTCCAAGTTTGTGAGACACACGATTACACAAAAAGTCTTTGTCGTTGTTAATCACTAACCGCATTTTTCCGACTTGCTCAACAAGCCCAGGGGTGGGGAGTAGGTGATCGGTCAAGTACCCTGAGTTTCCCGATCCCCCGTACACTCCAATCCGGCCTTGAAACCGTTCAGGGTCACAACCGGCGTCCTCTAGCGCTAAGACGGCAGACTCCAGAAACAACCTGTGTTGAGGGTCCAGCAATGCGGCTTCTGCAGGGCTGTATCCAAAATATTCTGGATCAAAATGCCAACGAGTCTCAAGCCAGCCTTTAGAGGGAACAAACGGAGGTTTTCCCCAGGTATCCTGATACCCTTCAAGGGCTTTTAGCTCATCTGGCTTAAACTGCTTGATCCCCTCAGCACCCTCTGCTAAGAAACTCCAGAATTGATCAATATTCTCAGCCTGGGCGAATTGGCAGGCCATCCCGATGATCGCAACGGGACCATCAATTCGTTGGACAGGATCAAAAGCCTTCCCAACCGGACCCTTTGGATTTTTCCCTTCAAAAAATCGGATCATCCCACCTAGTGTGGGGTGCTGAAATAAATCTGTAATTTGCAGCTGGGTCCCAAGGGTTTCTTCCAATTTCTGGTGTAGTGTCGCCAATCCTAAGGAGTCTCCACCGACTTCAAAAAAAGCGCTCTTTGTCGAAAACTCTCTATGGCCCAAGGTGTCTGTCCATAGCTGCACGACTTGCTGCGCAATCACTGAGTTTTGGTCCTGAACAAACTCCTTTTCGGGAATTTGCCTTGGCGGTGCCGGCAACTTATTGAGATCAAGTTTCCCATTCGGGGTTAACGGGAAACTCTCCAAAAAGACAATCGCAGCCGGAATCAGGTGAGCAGGTAAATGCTCCTTGAGCTGGTCTTGAACGGCATGAGGTTCCCCCTCCCCAACGACATAGCCCACCAAAACAGGGTGTTGGTGGTCTTTCACAACCGCGACTCTAGCCTGTTTAATACCAACTAATTGGCATAGAGCAGCTTCGATTTCACCGGGTTCAATTCGGTATCCTTTATACTTGATCTGCTGATCTAGACGACCTAGATAAAGCAATTGCCCTTCGTGGGTATATCTCACCAAGTCACCGGTGCGGTACAATCGACGAGTCCTGCCGTCGCCAACGTCAATGTTCACAAATTTTTCTTCAGTAAGCTCCTCTCGGTTTAAATACCCTCGGGCAAGACCCGGCCCGCCAACATACAGTTCTCCGGGGCTACCTGGGAGCACGAGGCGCTGAAATTTATCGAGCAGAAACCACGAAACATTGCCTAACGGAAACCCCAGGGGAACCGGGTCCATCCCGGGTTTCACCTCTCCTGTCGCCACAGCGATGGTTCCTTCCGTGGGGCCGTAAGCATTAAAAAAGTGGCGTCCTGCACCCCACTGTCCAACGAGGGTTGGAGAGCATGCCTCGCCTCCAGAGACGATAGCCCTCAAGTGAGGCAACTTCGCCTCCGGCAGCGTTGCCAGGGCGGTTGGGGTCAAGCACATCACACTCACTTGAGTCCGGTCTAAAAACCGAACCAACCCAGGACCTGGCAAAAGCTCCTCTTTGGGAGCCATCACCAAAGTGGCCCCACCACCCAAAGTCATCGCAATTTCTAAAATCGAAATATCGAAATTGAAGGAACCAAATTGAAGGCAACGATCGCTAGGCTTGATTTTATAGCATCGGACCAAATGTAAAATAAAGTTACTCAGCCCTCGGTGTTCGATCAAAACACCTTTAGGTTGACCGGTTGATCCGGAGGTATAGATAACATAAGAAAGGCTATCTAAGTTTCGTTGAGCTAGAGGTGCCAGCAAGTCGAGTGATTCAGCCTGTTGCTCAATCTGGTGTATTTCTATGACCCTAACATTTTTCAGGGTTGGCAACCGGTCGACAGCGTCTGCTAGAACCCGTGTCACCCCCCCATCGTCGAGCATAAACTGCAATCGATCGACAGGATAATTGGGGTCCAATGGCAAATATGCCGCCCCGGCTTTGTGAATCCCCAACAGACCAACAAGCATCTGGGAGTTAGGTGAACTGGCTAACCCAATCAATTCTTCCGGTTGACACCCCTGATCCAACAACCAGTGAGCCAGTCGGTTTGACCGCTCTTCTAACTCGGCATAGGTGAGACTTTCTTGTTCAGTATACAACGCCAAGGACTCAGGACGGCTGTATGACCACTGAGTGACCATACCGGCGAGGTCATAACTCCCAATGGGAGTTTGGTGGCGACAAGCCCACTGGTTCAGTAATTTGTCGGTCTGCTTTTCACTAAGTAAATTCAACTGACTCACCTCTAAGGAAGGGTCATCAGCAATCGAGGACAACAACACCAGCAGGCTGTCCATCCATTGTTTCATTTGTGGCTGAGTGAACAGCTGGGTGTCATATTCAAAGAACAGGGTGAGTACCCCTTGATTATTCGTCACACGCAACAAGAGTTCAAATTCTGTTACTTGCCGTTTATCTTCGAGCTGAAGCCACCAATCGCCCATGTCCCAATACTCAGGGCGCCCCGGTGATTGTTTCACCAAAGGATCCTTGTTTTTCAGGTACATATTGGGCTCTTCCCAGCCAAGCGCCGTTTGAAAAAAGGCAGGCCGGGTTCGGTCGGTCCCTTGGCCAAATTCACGGACCAGTAAAGGATAGGGGTAATCTTTATTCCTCAAAGCACTTCGTGCCTGAGACCGAAGCCCTGCTAACAACTCGGTAAACCGTTGATCCGGTCTTACAGAAGCTTCGTAGCCCAGGGTGTTGATAAAGTATCCCATGGTTCGGCCAAATCGAGCAGACTTCCTGGTCGAAACCGGTGCCCCAACCATAAAACAGTCTTGAGCACAGGTTTGAGACAAAAACACCTGGTAAGTCCCCATGAACAGGGTGAATAGCGAGGTTTTTTCTAGGGTCGCTAGTGCGTTTAACCGTTGTGCTAACTGTTCGGGGACTTTGGCTGTGACCAAGGACCGATGAAACTCTTTCACCAACGGTCTTGACTGCTCTAGCGGAAAGTTTAAGGGTTCTACATCCTTTAACTGTTCTCCCCAGTGACCCAATTGACGTTTTGCTTGTTTCCCTTGCAGCCATTCCACTTCCTCGGACACCTGCACCGAAAAATCTAACGTCGCCGGATCGGGTTCAAGTCCTTGATATATCCTTTTCAGCTCATCAATCACCACCACTTGACCGCAAAGGTCGACCCCTATATGGTGCCAAACCACGATCAAGTGTGTGATCACCCCTAATTCTTTGATGGCAAACCAGTTCCAAGAAAACTCTGTTTTCAGGTCGAACGGTCTGTTTAGTTGTCTTAAATAATAATCCTGTAATTCCTCATGAGTCCAAGAATCGGCGTCAACGACTTTTAGCGGGACTTTCCCATGCAAGTGGGTTTTCCCCACCAACTGGTTGTCTTCAAGCTGATAAGTTGTTCGCAACAGGGGATGATTGTCTGCAACCTTTTGAAGTGAGGCGATCAAAGAGTTTTCTTCAACAACGCCGTTCACCTTCCACAGATATCCAACATTATAGGCCGGACTGTTTGGGTAGGCCTGGCTAAAAAAATAAAGGGCTTTTTGCCCCTCAGATGCATTAAAAGAAGAAGACATGGCGTTGCGCGGCAGAGAGTGGACTGAAAGTGCATTGATCCCGCCAATCGCAGAATCAACATTTATTGCACTTTAGCAGTCAAAAAAGATGAAATTCAAGTTCTCTTTTTATGTCCAAAATGTTGCGAATTTTTTGCGTAAGTAAAAGAATACAATGGTGAAAATTAATAATTTAAGGAGTGTAAATTTGTGTTTCATTTGGGCGGTCTCAAAACAAATTAAAAAATTTAAGACGGGATTCTGTGAACTTGAGCGGGGAGAGGAAAAATCCATTGACAGCTTGACCCACAGTTATTACTATTTTTTCCATTAACAAGTATATTTTATAACCTCCATAGGGGAATGAAGATGAACGTAGATCAGCACTTAAAAGTAGCTCAATGGCATATTGAACAAGCTCGGATGCACTCTGCAGAAGACGGATACAAGTGTGGTTGCCCATTAAACGACCATGACGAAAAAGCGATCAAGGAAGTTGAAGAGCAGTTGTCTCAGTCTAAAGCTAGCTAAGACCCTGGCCGGGGTTTCAAACTCCGGCTACCCACCTCCCCCGCCAGACCTCGATACCATTGATTTCCGCCTAGACCTTTAGGCACAGGAACCAAAAGAACAACCTGAATTCCAAGACTCCACACCCCTTCGACTGACAAACAAAGGGCCGTAAGATGTGCTGACTTTAAAGGGACTCTTTGACGCTGTTTATCGGGTTTTTTCGACCCACAGAGAAGCCTTCTGGGGTTTCCCTTGACCTGTTGGGGACAGCAAACAATAGTCCAAGAAGGATACGAAGCTATGCCGTTGAATTGTATGACATAGCCTAATTGTAGGCTCATGATTAAGCAGCCTTCAGGGGGACAAAGAGGAGAGTGGTTTGTTGCCTCAAGTTGCCAGGCTACCGGCCCCGTTTACGGGAGCACTCACGGCGCAAACTAGCTTAGCTAGACTTCTAGTGAGGACTGGTGAGTAAATTTCTGCTGGATCATAAAAAAGAGAGGGATCAAAAACAAAGTGATCAAGGTCGCAAAAACGATCCCCACTCCTAGACTAATCGCCATAGGAACCAGAAATTTCGCTTGCCGTGAGGTTTCAAACAGCAAGGGGGCCAAACCAAAAAACGTTGTGACCGTCGTCATTAAAATCGGGCGAACCCGGCTTTGTGAGGCCTCGACGACAGCCTGAAACAAGTTGGTTTGTTTCAGTGGATGGCGGTTGATCGCGTCCAGAAGAATCAAGGAATCATTGACCACCACACCACTCAAGCCCACAACACCAAACATGCTTAAAAAGCTCAAGGGGTAGCCTAAAAGCAAGTGACCAACCGCCGCCCCGGCCATTCCAAAGGGGATAGCAGCCATGACGATCAACGGCTGGAAGTAACTTTTAAAAAACACTGCTAACAACGAATAAATGAAAAACTGAGCCCCCAAAAAACCGAACATAAGGCTACTCATTGATTTCGCCCGGTCTTTCCCTTTCCCCGTTTTTTGTATTTTCAACCCTGGGTACCGACTGAGTAGGTCAGGGATCCATGTTTCGGAAATTTCATCTGTAATTGAGTCTGGTGCCGTTACAGAATCGAGTATTTTTGCGGTCACCACCACAACTCGGTCTCGGTTTTCTCGACGAATCGACGTCGGCTCCACCGCAAAGCTTAATTTTGCGGCCTCACCCAAAGTGATTTGCCCCCCTTGGGAGTTTGGGATTCGCAAACTTTCAAGATTTTCCGGATTGTTACGTACGCTTTTTGGGTACCGAACATACACCTCCAAACTGTCTTTATCTTTTAGCAAATTCCCTACTTTTACCCCGTTAAAGGCGGCACGGAGGGAGTTTGCAAAACTTTGAGGAGAAATCCCCAAGTTGTTCGCTTCAGCGCGAAGGCTGAACCGAAGCTCCGGCTTTCCTTCTTTTTCTGAATCTGCAATATCACTCACTCCCGAGAAACCCCGCAAATAATCCTTTGTCTCCTGAATTGCTTTGCTAAGTATTTCGTTATCTGAGTGTGTCATCGCCATGGAGATATCGTCTCCAAAGTGCATCCCTCGACTTTTAAAGCTCATCGTTTTAACTTCAGGAATGACTCCAATGGAAGCCCGCCAAGTTCGCCCCAGCTCAAACACGCTGATATTACGGGTATCCCCATCTTTCAATCGAAATTTAACGATCGCTTGTGAGCTCCCGCCTCTCGATTGAGACTGAAATTCGATGTAGGTGTGTTCTAGACTCACCACCCCATTATCTGCTTTTGCATCTGCCTCAACGATCAGCGCCTCGCCCTTTTGGGCAATCTCATGTAACAAACCTTTAGCTTTGTCCCCTGGGTAGCCGGCAGGTAACTCGGCGGTGAATTGAACTTCATCCGATTCAATGGAAGGAAAAAACTGCATCGGCAGTACCCCGCTGACGACCAAGGCAATACTCAACATCAAAGAGACTAACGCCATGGATAAACTAGTCGGCTTATTTTTCAGAGTCCAACGTAGAGCCCTGGTATAGGGTCCCTTGGTGATCTGGCTCAACCATGCGTCACAACCTGTTCGTACCCGCTCTAACCAGATCAAAATCGGTGATTTTGCGGGCTTCACCTTCTTTGCTAAATGGGCTGGGAGGATATACAAAGCCTCTAACAAAGAAATCGCTAAAACAGAAATGATGATCACCGGGACCGCAAACATAAACCGACCCATCACTCCATCAATAAACATCAGCGGAGCGAAGGCTAAACAGGTGGTCGTCACCGCAAAAAAGACCGCAGGGCCCATTTCTCGGGCGCCGACAATCGCGGCATCTAAACGCCCCATACCCTCTTCAATTTTTTGAAACACATTTTCCCCAACCACGATCGCGTCATCAACGACAATGCCGAGAACCAAAATAAAGGCCATCATCGAAATCATATTGAGCGAGACCCCGCCAATCGGCATCAACAATAAAGACCCAGCGAAAGAAATCGGGATCCCAAGCATCACCCAGAAGGCCAAGTGAATTTCCAAAAACAAAGCTAAAATCACAAACACCAGCGCCAAACCCATCAGTCCATTTTTGAGCAACAGAGCAAACCGTTGGGAAAAGATTTCTGACCGATCTTCCCATAAAACCAATTTCAGCTCCTTCGGCAAATCGGACTGAGCTGAATCAAGATAGGTCTGCACTTGGGAAAACGCTTCTTTAGGGGAAAAGCCTTCCTTTTGGTACAAATTGAAAAAGACACTTCGTTTCCCATCGAGAAGCACAAAGTCTTCAGTCTCAATCGACCTTTCCTTGATGGTTGCTAATTCCCCCAAGGTTACCTTAGAACCAGATGCATCACTCCGGACAACAATATGCCCGAATTCCTCGGCGGTGGTCTTTTTCGAAAGGCTCCTCAACAACAGGGATCCCTCCATGGTCTGCAAGGTCCCGGCAGGGAGGTCAGAGCTCGATGCGCGGATGATCGCTGCGAGCTGGGTCAAGGTTAAGTTTTGCCGGTTTAAGACCTCGGGGAGCACTTCAATCGACATTTCCCGGGCGTATAAACCCGAAGAGGTAACCCTCGAAATGGCCGGAACCTTTGACAACTCCTCCATCACCCGTCGGCTGACATGATACAAGGCGGGGTCATCGACTTTTCCTGACAAAGCAAGTGAGAGGACTCGACGCTCGTGCACCCCTTTGCTTACGGTGGGAACCTCGATATCAGGAGGGAAATCCAAGATTCGGTTCACGGCATTGCGAGTTTCTTGTAACCGTTCGTCGAGGTCTTCCCCTTTTTGCAAGGTCAACGTCAGAAGCGCGATATTCTCTTTGGCTAAACAGAGCATTTCTTCGATGCCCATGAGGTTGTTAAGCGCCTCTTCAAGGGGCACACACAACGAATCAGAAACTTCGCTAGGCCCAGCCCCAGGGTAGACAACCTGAACTGTGATCAAGTCCAGGTCCACTGTAGGAAAGACCTCTTGTTCCAGATCGGTTGCTGACCAAAACCCGCCGAACACAATAATCAGAAGCAGGATGTTGGCCGCTACCGGGTTTTTTACCATCCATTCTATGATGTTCACAGCTGGCCCTCATGATTGTTCCTAGACTTGGGGCTGCCTTCGGAATAGACCTTTACCGACATGCCCGGGATCGCGGCCTCCAAAGGTGAAGTGATCACCAAGTCCCCGGGCTGGAGTCCATCTTGAATCAACGCAAAGTCTTTTTCTTTTCGCAAGACCTGGACTTCTCTGATTTCAAGCTGGTTTTGATCCTTTACAATCCAAAGGGTATTTTTTCCCCTGATCGCATGCAAAGGGACCACAAAAACGTGTTCTAATAAACGGCCCTCAATATCCACATTTAGCTGTAAGTTGAGAGGTAAAGAAAAGCCAAAATTAGACAACGGTTCATTCACCTCCACCATCACTTGCGCCATTCGGCCCAACGGGTCAATTTCTTGAAATTGGTGGGTGACCGCACCAAACCAGCGATGAATTTGGGGGCCAACCTTTTTTTCTAAAATCACACTTGATCCTTTGGTCCCCGATTCGGAGACATTTACCCAAGGTAAGTCCGACAGAGGTAAGCTGACCTTAAAGCGCACCGGACGATCGGCGAACAGTTGAGAGACAACCTGCCCCACCGACAATTGCTGTCCAACCGCCAATTTCGCTTGCCTCAAATAGCCACTGAAAGGGGCGTATACCACTGTTCGTTGATGGTTTAATTCGACTAACTGTAAATTTGCCTTTGCCGAAGCCAAGGCCGCCTGGGCATTCTTTATTTGAGGAGTATATTGGGCTAAAGGGCTCAATTTTCCAGGTAATTCCCCTGTCGGTTTCTGAGACTTCACAAAGCTACGATACCCGGCTAATGCAGCTTCTTTTTGGGCTTGCACGTTTTCGAGATCAAACTCTGCTTTCGCTAAACTGGCCTTCGATTGCTGGGTTTGCAGTAACGTATCAATCGGATCTAATGTAAAGAGTACCTGCCCTTTAGTGACAAAATTTCCGTCGATAAAGTTCTCAGCAATTGAGATCACCCTCCCTGAAACCTGGGGTGCAATGGCTAGTTCTTGAGAAGGGGTGCTGGTTGCGTAACTATGGACATGAATTTGATGATCTTGCTGTAACGCCGGGGTCACTCGCACGACCACTTCTTTACTCGTTGCCGCCTTGGTCCGCTTTGGTTTATTTTTGGACTTAATCAAGCCATAAGAAACAGCCAAACCAACGACCAGAATAAAGAAGGGGATCAGCCATCGACGTTTGTTTTTCATGGGTTTTCCTTGATTTTTTCTTGAACCGTTTGCTCAGAGGACTTTAAAAATTCTGTTTGCCAATTCCCACCCAATGAGGTGAAAAGATCAACCCGTGCTTCCGCCCAGGTACGTTTTTCGGCTAAAATGGATTTTTGATAATTATATGATTGCTGTTGGGCCGACAACACTTGGTCCCATGTGTTTAACCCTTGGAGATACCCTGACTTGGTCAGCTGGACTCGCTCCTTCGAAAGGCGGATTTGTTCTTTTAACACCTGCCACCTCAACCGGCTGTGGGTCGTCCGGCTCAATGCATTTTGGGCGTCTGAATAGGCTTGTAACAGGGTCTTTTTGTAGGTTGCTAAAAGCTCTTGTAAGATTTTTTCTTGCCGCTTCACCTCTGCTTTACGCCCCCCCATATCAAAGATGGGCAACGTCAGGTTCCCAACGAGGGTTGTAAACAAGTTCGCAGAATCGCTTAACCCACTCAATTGGTTTGCAGAAGTTCCCATTGAGGCGGAGAGAGACACCCGAGGAAATCTCGCTGCAACCGCCGCTGCGACCCGGTGATCCTGGCTTTTAAGGCTCAAAACTGCCTTAGCAACTTCAGGCCGTTTGGAGAGCCCACGACTGGAGACATGAGCGTTTATTTTCAGTAGGTCCGAAGGTTCAGGTAATCGGCCCTGACCGACAAAGTGTTCTGGAAATTCCCCGGTAATTTGTCGCAACCTATTGGCTCGTTGCTCCAATTGTGTTTCTAAGTTTAACGTCTGTAGCTTAGAAGCGAGTACCTGTTCTCTGGCCAAAAGCACGTTAACCGCCTGCCCTTGGCCACGCCGGTAAGACCCTTGAATCCACTCTTCATTAGCCTGATCCGCCTTGAGACTCTCTGCGGAAAGTTGCAATTGTTCATAAGATTCAAAGTATGCAAACCAAGCTTTCGCTAAATTACTGCTTGTGGTTGCCAAGCTAAATTTATAGTCTTCGACCGCTCCAAGAAGATCGTATTCTGCCGCCTTCAAATTATCACTATTCTCGCCAAATAGATCTATTTGATAGCTGCTTTCAAGGGCCAAATTAACCGATCCGCTACTCCCCTGGGGAGCTCCCTTTCCTCTCAAGGTTTCTGAACGGCTCGTCTTAAAGTTCAAATTTGGGAACAACGTCGACCACGATTGGTCTCGAATCGCTAGTTTTTGCTCGACTCTCGCTTTTGAAACCAAAACACTAGGGTTCGATTTTAGGGTTTTTTCCATCCATTGATCCAAACCTTTTTGTTCAAACTGGCGCCACCATTGCCCAGGGTCTTGATAAGATCCTTTCTTATTGGAAAAGTGGGTGGTTCGATTTGGGTCGGGCAGAACTTGGGGTACAGGAGTGCTCTGGTATGAGCTACAGCCAATCAACAGAAGACAATATCCACAGGCCCAGACAAGAGGCAGATTAAAGTTCAATGGAGCCAGTCTTTTTTTCAATGAAGGGTCGGTGGGCAGGTTAAAGTGAATCGAACATTCCTCAGCAACCACAAGGAAGGCTCGAGTCCTAAAGTTCTGGAACCTAAAATTATCAATCGAACGATTTTTATAGTCAATCACTAGTTTCACGATACCTTGGAGTCCTAGAAATCAAAAACCCTAGGCCATCGCCGGACTTGTCATTCATTTTTCAGGACTCAGAATCTCTCTCGGGATCGATATTAAACTTTTTTCATGCACACTCCAGCTAAATTTCCCTCTAATACCAGCAGCTTATATTCTAGACATTGGGCAATCTTCATAGTCATGATGCCTAGGGCTTAAGGTGAAATATTGGTATTCTCAGAAACCTAGTTAGATCTAATAATCTTCATGTTTTAAGGAAGGTCCTCATCACAAATTTATGAGGACAAAGTCCGTTTTTTTTGCCACAGTAACCGCAAAAAGCATTTGTTTTTTTTCGATTCAATTGAGGGTAGGTGGAAGCGAATTACTCTATCTTAGACAGACTGGAAACCGCAATGATGGTATTGGACTCCGAGTTGCGGGTACACTACTGGAATTCTTGGGCTGAGCAGTACACTCACGTTTCATTCGAACAGTGTTCCAACAAAACACTAGATGAACTGTTTCCGGATATTAAAGTCTCCAACCTCCAAAGAAAGATAAAAACCACTCTGACCTTGCAGGTGCCAAGCTTTGGGAACCCAGTGGGTGGCTTTTTACAAGTTCCGCTCCATCAACTCACCGCAACCAGCCAGGACTTCAGACAACAACATTTCACCATCACTCCCTTTGAACTGACCAAAGGTTGGGTCTTAATATCTTTAGAAGATCGAGCCAATTGCCCCGTTCAAACGAGCGTATCTGTTGATCCTACGGAAGCAAACACTCAAGCAAAAATTGACCAAATGACCGGTCTCCCAAATCGTATCCAAATGCTTGAGGATATGCAAAAATCGACACAGCCTTTACTAACCATCTTCTCCATTGACATGTTCAATGACCTCAACAAGTTCTATGGCTTTGAAATCAGCGAGTGGATGCTTAAAGAGGTTTCAGGCCGCCTAAAATCTTTTTTTGGTCAACAGGTTGTTGGGGTCTATAAACTGCCGTCATCCGAATACGCTGTGTTAGCCAATGAGTTTGGTACCCTTGAATCATGGGCATTAAAAGTCGAGGAATTTTTAGAATTCTCCTCGGGCAACAAGTTGGTCCACCGGGACCGAGATCAAAGCTTCCCTTTAACGTTCACCGCGGGGATCTCGTTTCAGAAAAAAGGTTTACTCCGCCACGCCGACCTTGCGTTGAAAGCCGCTTTCGACAGCCAAAAACCCTATCTAGTCTATGATGATTCCATGGACGACTTAGAACAATTTGAAGATAACATTCGCTGGGTAGGGGTCATCAAAGATGCGTTGTCCCAGGACAGAATCCAGCCCTATTTTCAGCCCATTGTTTCTAACGAGACCGGAGAAATCGAAAAATATGAAACTCTCGTTCGACTGATTGACTCCCAAGGGCGAGCGATCACCCCTTTTCATTTTTTGGAAATTGCCAAACATGCCCGGTTATACCCACAGATAACCCGACGGGTTTTTGCCAAGGCCTTTGAAACCTTTTTGGATTCCGATTATGAATTTTCACTCAATGTCTCTGTAGATGATCTCAGAGACAAAGAAACTTTAGCATTCATCCGGAACATTCTCACGGAAAACCCGAAACAAGCACGGCAAGTTGTTTTCGAACTTCTTGAATCAGAGGGAATCGAAAATTTTGATGAAGTCCTCAACTTCATTCAAATGGTCAAAAGCTTCGGCGGAAAAATCGCCATTGACGACTTTGGTACCGGCTATTCGAATTTTGACTATTTGGTCAAACTGAACATCGACATCTTAAAAATCGATGGTTCCCTGATCAAGCACATTGATGTCGATAAAAATAGCTTATTGGTGGTTGAGACTTTGGTCGAGTTTGCTAATAAATTTAACATGAAGACCGTTGCTGAATTTGTGGATTCAAACAATGTCCTCAATCAAGTGAAACGTTTAGGGATCACTTACAGTCAGGGATTTTTTCTCGCAGAACCTCAACCGGACATTCAATCAAACGGGCGCGAGGACGCACAATTTTCAAATTTAAGTCTCGATCAGTTAGAAGTTTTTCGTAAATTACTCACTACTTCCTGTGACCATGCCTCACGGCAGATTGAGCAAATCATTGAGTCAGAAACAAGTTTTGGAATCCCGGTGATTGATTTTTTAGAGGCTCATAAGCTGCCCGAAGTCCTCAAGCTGCGATTCCCTTCCGGTAAACACCTTGGGTTGGGGACTCAATCCTTTGTCGGTATGCTTGAGGGGGAAACCCTCGTTTTATTAGAGCCTGATTCGGTTCGCAACGTTGCCCACTTCATGGAAAACCCGCAATCAGCGACCAAAAACGAAGGGGCTCAACAAAGTACATTGTTGGAGTTGCTCAATATTCTTTCGACCGCCTACATCAAAGCCATCACCGAACGTTTGGGGCTCAATGCGAAGTTGCTGGCCCCCAAACTCATTGAAAGTGCGGCAACTCCACAAAACGGATTTGACCAAAAAGGTAAAGTTTTACTGATCGAGACTTCGGTACAATTTAAAAAAGACCAAGTCTATGGGACGCTGCTCCTCATTTCAAGAATGGATACGTCACTTCTTTCCACCTTAAACCAACATTTGGTCAAGGAAGGGTAAATGAACGCAACCGAAAGAAAAATTTTAGCGGCTTTAGTTCAGAGCTATGTTGGCCAAGCAAGCGCTTTATTTTCAGAATTCACCCTCGATTTCGTAAAATTGAATATGGTGAATATGAAAATTTTGAGCATTGCGGAGCTTCAAATGGTTCTTGACGAACGAACCAAGTTATCTTCTTCAAGGTTAACAGCTACCAGACAACCCTTTATAGGTTCTTTAGGTGGGGAGTCCACCTTGATGATCGATGAACAATCGGTTTGCAACCTCAGTCAATACCTTGATCATGACACTCCTCCCGAAACTCATGAACTAGATATTTTTGATACCCTATCTGAAGTCAACAACTTGATGGCCTCCGGTTGCATCCAATATATCACCCAAGAACTTGGTTTTAAAGTTGAATTTTTCCGGCCAGTCGTTGAATTCCTTTCCCATACGAGATTAGACTTAAACAGGAAGCATCTCTCTGAAAACAGCCGAGTTTTATTGATCAACACTGAGCTCGATTTTAAAGAAGATTTAATTTGGGGAACTTGGTACCTATGGATTGAATCTGCTTCCTACACCCGACTGCGCCGAGCAATCAGTCAATATGGGCTGGAGAATTAATGAGTGATCATAAGCTACAACCACAAACACAGGACGCTCCCCTTGACTTTGAAGCGTTAGTCCATACCCTAGAATCAGGAGTGATTCTTCTCGATGCTGAGCTAAAGGTTCTCTTTTGGAATGACTGGCTCGCCACCTACACCAAAGTGGCCTCAAGTGAAGCTGTAGGCCTACCTCTTGATCAATTGTTCCCCCAGGTGAATCGAGCGTCCTTACAAAGACGACTCAAGGCTGTTCTAGAACTTGACAGTCCCATGTTTTTTGACAACTTAGCGAACAACTCTTTCATCCCCATCCGTCTCCGACGAATGATCAGTCCCCTATATGAGACCATGCAGCAACGGGTCACCATGCTGCCCTATGACCCTAAAAAAAGACATGTTGCCATTGTCATCCATGACCAAACGACGGTCAAAGAAACCGAAGATCAGCTGCAAACAAAAATCACTGAAAGCCAACTGCAACACAATCGAAATCTAGATTTGATCGACGCTCAGGTATCGATGGTCACCTTCGATTTAAGAGGTTCAGTGCGTTTTTGTACCCACCGGCTTGCGAAACAGTTGAACATAACCAAAGAAGAATTATCCAGCCAAACACTCAAGGTGTTTTTTGAGCGATTTGCTCTAGACTGCCCGGACAGCCCGGAAGATATTTGGAACACCATCCGAAAAGGAAGGGATTGGCACGGTGAATTCTCGATTCCTGGTTGGACAAAACAGGCAGTTTGGTTAAAAGGTTCGATCAAAACAGACACTTCGGCCCAGGAAATCATTGCCTTGTTCGAAGACATCAGTGATCAAAAACTAATCCAATTGATCGCAACTCAAGACCCGCTCACCAAAATTTCTAACCGAAAAGCTTTCAGTGAGCGACTGAATCACGAACTTGGGGTCGCCGAGCGGTACGGGTCAAATTTCACACTTGGAATGATCGATTTAGACAAATTTAAGACCCTCAATGACCAACATGGGCATCAGTCGGGGGACATGGTCCTCATTGAAACCAGCCGGGTAATCAAGGAGTTAATTCGAGACAGCGATACCTTTGCTCGGTGGGCTGGTCAGGAATTCATTTTATTATTCCCTCAAATTGACCTCGTCTCCACCAAAATAACCTTAAATAAAGTTCGAGAGGCCTTGGCTTCACATCATTTCCCTGAAGTCGGGAATCTGACAGCTAGTTTTGGTGCGACCGCCTTCCGTAAAGGGGATAGTCACAACGATATCGTTGAGCGAGCTGAACAAGCCTTATATCGATCAAAACATGCCGGCCGTAATCGAGTGACAATTTTCTAACTTGGCCGGTCCACCCATGGTGATACCGGCCCCCCATAAAAAGGCGCACTTGACACAGTGTTGAAGTAACAACTATTTAAAAGGTTCCACTTACCTGTTATCCCAAGCTTCCTTCCCAATAAAAAATGATTCGTCGACTGGCTTTAGCTCTTTTTCTTTTTCTCTTAAGCGCCCCTGGATTTGCCTTAGAACTCAAGTTTACTGCGATCCCAGACCAAGACACCGCTCGTTTAGAGACCCGGTTTTCTAAGGTTGCCGACTATTTATCTAAACGCCTCCAAGTTCCGGTCAAGTACCTTCCGGTAAAATCTTATGCGGCGAGTGTGGTTGCTTTTAAAGAAAACCAAGTCCAGCTAGCCTGGTTCGGAGGGTTATCAGGGGTCCAAGCTCGTCTAGCCAGCCCTGGCTCTCAGGCAATTGCCCAAGGGAAGGAGGACCAACATTTTGTGACCTACATCATTGCAAACACCAGCACTGGGTTGAAGCCAACCGGCAAGTTCCCAAAGAACATCCAAGGGAAGCGTTTCACCTTCGGTTCGAAGGGGTCGACCTCAGGCCGACTGATGCCCGAATTTCACCTCAGAAAGGAATTCCACAAATCCCCACGACGAATCTTTAAAAAAGTGGGCTTTTCTGGAGATCATTCAAAGACCATCGCCTTGGTACAGTCGGGAGCTTACGACATCGGAGCTGTAAACTACCAAGTCTATGAGCAAGAACTCAAGTCAGGAAAAATTGACCCAAAAAACTTAGTCGTTTTGTGGAAGACCCCAGAGTACCCTGATTATAACTGGAGTGTTCGAGGCGACTTGGATAAGCAATTTGGCAAAGGATTTACCCACCGGGTACAAACCGCCCTGTTGCAAATGAACAGCCCTGATCTTTTAAAAAGTTTTCCACGATCTGGCTTCATTGAAGCGAACAACAAAATGTACCAACCGATCAAAGACACCGCCACCCAGATCGGTTTGTTGCGCAAGTGAACCCACCGCTCTTTCGGCTGGTCAACCAAAGCTTCAGCTACCCTGGCCAGCCGGTCCTTTCCGAGTTAAACCTCAGCATCCACCCTGGAGAAAAGGTCGCTATCATCGGCCCCAGCGGTTCGGGAAAAACCAGTCTGATTCGTTTGCTCTCACAACAAAGTACGGTTCCCTTTGCATTGGTCCCTCAACAATATGGTCTGGTTAAGCAGCTAAGCTTGCTTCACAATATCTACATGGGGCAACTCGACCAGCGTAGTACCTGGAAAAACCTTTCCACATTGATCTGGCCAAGCCGTAAAATCAAAGAACAAATTGAACAGTTGTTGAAGCCCCTGGGGCTTTCAGGGTTTGCATCAAAGCAGACAGGTAAGTTGTCAGGAGGACAACAGCAGCGTGTAGCGATTGGCCGAGCCTTGTATCGTTCGGCAAATCTGTTTCTTGCTGACGAGCCAGTTTCTGCAGTGGACTCAAGACAGGCCAGCGGTTTGATAGACTATATTTTTTCTCGACAAAACACCGTCGTTTTAGTCCTTCATTCGGTGGATCTAGCCTTAGAAAAGGCAGAGAGAATCATTGGGCTCAAATCTGGAAAACTCTTTTTTGACTTAAAACCCGAAGAAGTAAGCAAGTCCCATCTCGCTGAACTTTACCAACAATGATGCGACCGGGGCTGACCCTCTTGGGCTTTGGGTTTTTTGCCCTTTTCTTTGCTGACCTAGAGTTTACTACGCCGACAACTCTTAACGAATTAGCCGCGCTGTTAGAGGGCGCCCTTCACCCGGTCATCGAAACCAGTTCATCGCTCAATCAAGCGATACTCAACACCTTGAGTTTCGCCCTCATCGGGACTGCCTGGGGCGCCTTTACGGGAGGCATCCTGTCAATAGGCTACAATTGGCGGATCATGAAGATTTTTGTCTCCTGCCTGCGAAGCATTCATGAGCTCTTTTGGGCGTTCTTGTTACTCCCCATTTTTGGCCTCACCCCTCTTTGTGGAGTCTTGGCGATCGCCATTCCTTTTGCAGGGATTTTCGCTAAAGTCTACGCCGAAATGTTTGAGGAAGCTCAACAAGCCGCTCAGGTCGAACTTTCCAAAGAAACGACTCAAATCAGCCGGTTCTTGTATGTCTGGCTCCCCGAGCTTTGGCCAGAGATCAAACATTACACGAGCTACCGATTTGAATGCGCTCTACGGTCAAGTGCCGTTTTAGGCTTTATTGGACTACCGACATTGGGGTATCATTTAGAAACTTGGTTTCGAGAAGGAGACTATGGGCGAGCTTTCTTCTTGCTCTATCTTTTTTATCTGATCATCGCCAGCCTGAAGCTCTGGGCCCGTCCTAAGCTACTGCCTTGGGCGGTCTTTCTCGTGTGGTTTACCTTACCCTGGGACAGCCAATTTTCTTTTGATCGACTGCATACTTACTTCACCCAAGACCTCGTCCCCTGGCCATTACGGCAAGGTGAGGGTTGGAACGGGCTCTTTGGCTGGGTGAGTCATTTGGTCAGGGACCAAGCGGTCGAGGGAGTGTGGACAACCCTAATCATCAGCCAGTTGGCGCTCGCTATCACGGCGGTCATCGGACTCCTCGGCTACCCCTTGGTCAACCGTCAATTTGTCGGTCCCTGGACTAAAAAACTGAATCAACTCATATCTGTGGTATTACGGAGCACTCCAGAGTACCTTTTAGCCTACCTTTTCTTACTAGCCCTCGGCCCCTCCATGTTGCCCGCAGTGATTGCGTTAAGCTTGCACAACGGAGCGATCATGGCCCATTTGACGAGCCAGCGGTCCGTCCAATCCGTTGACTTCTGGAGTCAAAAGTCACTCAACCGGTACACCTACGAAAGCCTACCTCGAGTCTGGGGGCAGTTTTTGGCGTTTCTGGCCTACCGTTGGGAAGTGATTGTCCGTGAAACAGCGATTCTTGGGTTTTTAGGTATCTATACCTTAGGCTTTTATGTTGATTCAGCCTTTGTCTTCAACCGATATGATGAGGCGCTGTTCTTGATTGCTATTGCAGCTATTCTCAACCTGTCAGTCGACCAAATCGGGAGAAGATTACGCCGACAGCTACAGGGCCCCGCATAGCCATTTTAGTACAACAAAGTCCAGAAAACTAAAAGGTTGGCTCTCCCCAGGGATAGGAAATGAGAGACTGCACTGCGCTTCCTTCTTCACCACGAGCCACATCGATCCTCCAAACCATACCGGACCCGGTTACCACCCGAAAACCGGCCCCTGTAGAACTTCGAAACTCTTTTGATAAGTCCTTTTTATATTCAGCCACAGAGCCTCGCTCATAGAAAAATGCCAATTGGAGCCTGGTACGCACATCTTTGATCAGCCATAAGTTAAAGGGCGTATTTTCTTCGGTTAGATTCCACCGAAACTCAGTGCCATAAAAGAGCGTGTGAGCCGCCTTGAACCGGGCTAAGGGGAAGCCTCGCAAACGCCCTGGGCCACCCAGGCTAGAAGAGGTCCCTAAAGTATTGGCAGCAACCGTGTCGTCAAGAGTCTTGTCAATGGCACTTTGACATCCTACTGGGTCAGGAAGTACACTACAATCTGCTCCACCAAAAATCAATTGTTGCAGCACCGCCCGATCACTAATCCCCGGCTTGGTCACAACGGCATCCGAGCGATATTGATTAAACACCCAGGTACTCGAATTGCCAATGGGAATAAAGGCCGAGAGGTTCGTATCTAAGGTGTATTGCTCAGGCCCTACACCACTTTGATCTGCCCCAATCGTTTGGGCCTTAGTGTAACTCCCTCGAATCCCAATTCTAGGGTCTTGCCAATCATCGGTCCAGTCAATGATTCCGTTGGTTGTCCGGATTTGGCCTTGCACCTTTTTCGACTGGTCCGCATTGACCAGCAAGTTTCCCTCGCTGTCCTTAATTGCAGCAATACTCGCCGTACTACCTCCCATCACTACATTCAATTGATAACGTCGCTGATCGAACCGTAGATTCACTTGGGCAGCATTCATTCGCCCTTCGCCAGAGACCAACAGACTAAAATCTTTAGGGTCAGTGTCCAACCCACGGCCATTGTATGCAGTTGCTACCATTTGATGAATCGCACCACCTGCAAAATCGACAACTAAGGTGTCGGTGATCAAGTGATTATCAATCAACCCACCAAAGGTCACGTTAATGTCTCCTGTGGTCGCCGCAATCAAAGCGTCACTATGACTCCCTCCGATATTGTTATACAAGCCAGCTAAAATAAACCCAGACCCAATCCCTGGGATCGAATAGGTTGCCGGTAGAAAATACCAAGAGGTTTCTGTTGAGGATTGAGCTCCCCTTCGCTCAGGAAGCAAAGCGGACGCCTCATTAGAAAAAATCCCGCTCAATGAGACACAAAGCCCGATACAAAGTCCAACCAAAGCCCCAGCGCCTTTTGATCGAATAGGATCAACTTGAGAAATCATATCCATGTTAGCCATCTAGTTTTATTGAAATATGCTCAGAGATGAGTTCAACTCTAAATGTTTGGGTCAAAATCGTACAGCGAGTCGACTCTTTTCGAGGCACCAAAAAATAAAGACTTAACCTCCGGTGGATTCCCAGGCATAAGAGACCGGTCCCACCACTCCTTGTCTTTATCTATTTTTATCTAACCTGTTGAGAGGTGACTTGAAAAATATATCCGACTCCAAAAAAGAAACCGAATGGCCTACAAAACTTACCACCAAAAAGGTTCGCCGATGGGCAGCTCAAGGTGCCAGCCCCCGAGAAATCGCGGAAAATTGTTCGTTGACACTCAGTCAATTGAATCAGCTACTCGAGTCAAGTGACGAGCTGGCAGAGGCGCTATCCGCTGGGTTGGACCTTGCGGATGATCAAGTCGAATCCGCGTTGTTTCATCGTGCGGTTGGGTTCGAATACTATAGCCATGAGAAATTTGAAGAGGATTTGGCCCACCAAGGCAAAAATACCGGGGAGGTCAAAGTCAAGGAGGTCAAAAAAAAGATCAAAGTTTTAGGTGAGATTAGTGCACAAATTTTTTGGCTAAAAAACCGCCGCCCCGACCGTTGGAGAGACAAGCAAGAACTAAAGCATCAAGCCGAGGTTTCAGGTGGGATCGTCTTTTTACCTCAAGTTGCCGACGATATAGAGGACTGGTCTGCCTTAGTGATTGAACATGAACAACAAAAAATCAATGAACTTAGCGACAAAAAATGACCCCCTTTGGTCCCCTCAGCCGGGCTCCCAACAATTGTTCCTTGCCTGTCCAATCTTTGAGGCCCTCCTCGAGGGCCCCCGAGGGACCGGAAAAACTGATGTGTTACTTTTTGATTTTTTGAAGGATGTAAATCAGGGACTGGGAGCGAGTTGGAAAGGTGTTTTGTGGCGGGAAGAATCAACTCAACTTGCTGACATCATCGCCAGAAGCCACAAATATATCCCCAGTCTTTTCCCCAACGCCCGATTTATAGACAGCCCGAAGAGCAAATGGGTCTTTCCTGAAGGTGAAGAATTGTTATTTCGAGCGGTGAAATACCCGAAAGACTACTGGAAATTTCACGGCTGGGAAATCCCATGGCAAGGCTGGGAGGAGTTAACCAACTGGCGCGAACCCGACCTGTTTTTACAACTGATGTCCTGTTCCCGTAGCAGTAACCGTCATGTTACCCCCAGGATCAGAAAAACCTGTAATCCTTCGGGGCCCGGTCATGGTTGGGTTAAGGCCAGAGATATCGACATCGGCGGGCCCGGAACCATTGGGGTTGAGGAGGTGGCTGGGTATAAACGAGAGAGGGTCCGAATTCGGGCTCGACTTGAAGAGAACCAAGCGTTGTTGAAAGCTCAACCAAACTACCGGGCAATGCTCAACCCGAGAAACGAGGCCCACCGAAAGGCCTGGATATATGGCGATTGGGACCTTCCTTCCGGCGGTGCATTTGACCAATATTTTAACCTTGATCACCACCGAGTTCCTTGGTTCCAAGTCCCCGCCAATTGGCCGGTTCGCCGCTGTTTCGACTGGGGGAGCTCCGCCCCCTTTGGGGTCTTGTGGGTTGCCGAGTCCAATGGTGAGGAGGTCGTACTTCCTGGCGGAAGTCGCCGGCATTTCATTAAAGGCAGCCAAATTGTCATCGGTGAGTGGTATGGGTGGAATGGTAAACCGAACCAGGGATTGAGAATGTTGTCGTCTCAAATCGCTCAGGGCATTTTAGAACGTGAGCAAAAACTTGGTTACCGAGGCCTCATCCAGCCTGGGGCCGCTGATGCCGCGATTTTTGCCAACTTTGAAGCCCGCAGCATCGCACAAGAAATGGCTCTCACAGGGGTCCGGTTTGTTCCCTCCCTAAAGGGTCCAGGGAGCCGCCAAGCGGGATACCAAAAAATTTTACAACTTCTTCAAGGGAGTGCCCAGCATCCTCCTGAATCACCGGGACTCTATTTTTTTGAATCCTGTTTGCAGACTCTACGAACGCTTTCGAACCTCGCCTTTGACCCGATCAACCCTGACGACGTTGACACCCAAGGGGAGGACCATTTGTATGATGCTTTGAGATATCAAGTGATGTTGCCTCCCCAGGGAGCCGTATCCTTACAGCAAAGAAGGTTTTGACCGAAGCTCATAAAAAACCTAATATTTTCAACCCTATTTTAACGTTAACAAAGGTTCTTATGTCTATCCAAACAACTCACCCCTTATATACCCAGATTCAAGCAACTTGGAAACTCTGCAGAGACGCCGCTGCAGGGGAAACCCGAGTCAAAGAGAATGGAACCCTATACCTCCCAAAACCTGCAGGAATGAACGACGCTGAATACCAAGCCTACAAATTACGGTCTCGTTTTTTTGGCGGACCTTCGCGAACCATCGACGGAATGCTAGGGCAATTGTTCCGCAAACCTCCGATTCTCTCAGGGGCTCAGGTAACAACCGATCCACGCAAAGGGGAACGAGGAGAGGGATGTTTCGAAAGCATCACTCCAGAAGGCATGAGCCTCAAAGCCTTAGCCAGGTATACCGCCAAAGAGCTATTGACTACCGGTCGCTTTGGACTATTAGCCGATTTACCGGCTCCCACAGGTCCTGGAGCCCTTTCGTACCTCGCTCCCTATGAGGCAGAGTCAATTTTGTCTTGGGAATCACGGAGAATTCAAGGAAAACTAACGCTGGTTTCACTTGTGCTACAAGAACAGAATTGGTGCAAAGGGGCGGACACCAGCAAGCCCGATGAATTTTCCCTAGTGACGTACAGGCGGCATTTAGGTCTCAGCGAGCAACCAGATGGCTCCTTCGAATATTTCCAACAACGGTATACACAAGACCTCGAAAACCCAGAGCGCTGGAATTCAGAGCCTCCAATCTACCCAGAAGTCCGAGGCCAACGACTGGGCTATATTCCCTTTGTGCTGTTTGGAACCGACCGAGGTTATGCTCCTGGCAAACCGCCCATTTTGGAGGTTTGCCACGCTGCCATGTCATACTACCGTAGCAGCGCAGACTATGAAAATGCTTTATACTTTGCAGGAAACCCAACACCTATAGCAACCGGTGTGGATGTCAATCAAGCGGAACCGCTTCGGATGGGATCTTCTCAGTTTAATGCCTATGCAAGCCCAGAAACAAAGGTATTTCTCCTAGAGCTGAATGGAAAGTCTGTCACCGAGCTCAGAGAAAACCTTCATGATAAAAAGGCGGAAATCGCTCTGTTAGGGCTCAGAATGCTGGAAGCCCCAAAACTGACTTCAGAAAGTGCGGCGAACCAGGCGATGCGCCAAGAAGGTGAAAAATGCTATTTAGCAACTTTGGCTGATGAAATCGGTGAGGGGTTGAGCTTGGCGCTAGCCTACTGGTCCGAGCTTTCGGCCTTGAACTGGGCGCCTCAAATCGAGCTAAACCAAGATTACAGGCCAGGACAAATGCCGATCTCAGAAGCGGTGCAACTTGCCGGTCTTGTAGAATCGGGATACTTCCCACATTCCGCATATATTTCAACCCTTAAAAAGGGAGAGTTGCTCCCGGGGGACTACCCTGAGAACGAAGAAAAACCAATGCCAAAAGCACCTGAGACGCAAGGCCTACCGAACGGATGAAAACCTGGAGAGTTCGACTCCCCAGTAAGAGGAGAGTCAAGTACCCTTGACCGAACGATTCACCTGCAGGGAATTTATCGGCTTTCGACAAGAGATTTACAACATCTTTGCAATTCTTCGGCGGAATAGGGTTTGTGAATCAAACCTTCCACTAAAACCCCTTCTAACCGGCTCGGATCCACAGGTTCCGGGCCGACAACTAAAAAGATCGGGATATCGGGCTGTAAGGCCTGACCATTTCGAATTCGAGAAATCGCTAGGAAACCATCCATCACCGGCATCTCTGCGTCCATCAACACCAAATCGCAAGGATTTTGGAGTAACCAGTCCACCGCTTCTTGACCATTATCAACACAATGCACTTGATGGTTCATCTGCATCAAAGACTTGGCCCCGATCACCCGGTGCAGTCGATGATCATCTGCAAGTAGCACCCTCAACTTAGGTTCCGAAATCGAGCTTTTTAAAGGTTTAGGCAATGAGGATACCCCCTGAGAAACAGCCACAGGAATCCAGACTTTTACAACGCAGCCCTTACCTAGCTCGCTCTCTATAGTGATCTTCCCTTCTAAAGCTTCAATTAGCCTCTGAGACAAGGTCAAGCCAAGCCCTAGACCTTCAAAACGCCTGGAGGCTTTTTCATCCACCTGGACAAAGGGACCGAAGACCCGTTCAATATTCTTTTGCTCAATCCCAATCCCGGTATCTCGAATTTCGAAATATAGCTGCGTTGCCAGTTTAGGCCCTCGCTCTAAAGCGATTAAAAAATGCACTGACCCTTGTTCAGTGAACTTGATTGCATTTTCAATCAAGCCAGATAAGGCTTGGCAGATTCGCTTTGGGTCGCTTTGTAATTTGGTGTTGCCGTCTATCTGATTCTCGCATTCGAAACTCAACCCTTTGTCTATCGCAAGCCCCCGATAAAGAGGCAAAAACCGTTCAAATCGATCTGCGTTAAATTCAACCAACTTGAGGTCGAATTTTTGATATTCTGAATGTGCGAGGTCTAACAGCTGATTTAAGACGATCACCAACTGTTGGCAGGACTTTTCCGCCCCGTTGATCATTTGCTCCACGTCGCCGTCCACCTGAGTGCCGATCACTTGGAGAACCCCGAGAATCCCATTGAGCGGAGTCCGAATTTCATGACTCAAATGCGCGAGGAAGACAGACTTTCCATAGCCAGAAATTTGTGATTCTTCGTAGCTTTGCCGCAATTGGTTTTCAATTGTCTTGAGCCAGGTGATGTCATACAACATGATCAACAGAAACTCTTCCCCCTCTTCAGCATTTAACGACACATGAGATTCGACTTGAACAAACCGGTGACTCGAATCCTTGCATATTAAACGGATTTCTAAACGAGCTGATTCCCGGCGTTTTAGGCTCAAATCGGTGACCACAGATTGCAACAAAAAACGATCGTCTTGGTGGGTCAACTTGATCAACCGGTCTAATCCAAGATCGTCTCCTGGTTCATCGATCTCAAGCAACCCTTTAGCCCCCTGGCTCCAAAAGGTTTTTTTCGTCCATAAGTTCAGTTCAATAACACCCAAGTGTGCAGTCTTCTGAGCAAACCGCATCATCCGTTGGTATTGCTCTATATCCACAGCCCCAGAGGTTTTCGAGACGACCGACTCAACAGCTGCCTTTGGGTGTGAGAATTGCCGATCAACCGATTCAAGTTGTCTCAGCATCCCTTGGCAAATCCAGAGGGCTTCGTTTTGCTCGTCAAGTTTTGTGGGGGTGTTGCGAATGATCAAGGCAGAAGAACCTGCGGGAATGATCGTCGCCTGGTCTTTTGTTACGATTTCACCGCCAACCATGCAATGCCGCATGACAGCTTTGTCTGTGGAACTCGAGTACTCCCGGTCACTCAAGTAAAACTCTGATCCAAAACATAGCAGCAAACTGATCCGGATTTCCCCCGACGCAACGCTGAAGTCAGTTTCCGGCGGTGCGGAAGGAAAGGACATTCCTTTGAGGAACTTAAAAAACAGGTTCGTTAAGTCTTTACGGTTTTTACATTCCAGGCTTTGGACAAAAAACTGATTTAAACAACGGGAATTTTCTCCAGAAACATCTCCTTTGTTTAACGAGTTTGTCTGCGCGACCAATGATTGAACTTGATGATATCGACCGATACAAGTTTGAAGGATATTCAAGAGAATATCTCCATGAAAGGGCTTGGTGACATACTGATTGGCTCCGGCGCCAATCCCCCATGCCATGTCTCTTTCTTGCTCAAAGGCTGTCAGAAGGACGACCGGTAACAGGGCATATTTTTCTCGGGCTTTCATCCACCGAATAAGCCAAAGACCATCGTGCCCGGACATTTGCCAGTCTAGAATCAACCCATCCAGAGTTTCTGACTCCCGCTCTAACACCTCGATCGCCTCCTCAGCCGAAGACGCCTCTACGGTCGAATACCCCTTTTTATGTAAAACTTTTACAACCAAGTACCTCGCACTGGCTTGATCATCAACAACCAACACCCGGCATTTTGACCTCAACATTGACACCCCTCTGAGACAATAGAGCAACAAACGCTTACAGCATACATGACTCATCCAGGAAGCGGAAGTCAAGGTCTAGGGCGCTCTAGAAATACCCAGATAACGCAGAGTGCATATGCTTTCCCTCTCAATCAACCACCACTACAGCTTTCTATTAGGTTTCTTACTTTCTGGATCAACTCTGCCTTATTGATCGGTTTAGACAAAAAATCGTTCATCCCTGCAGATAAACAACGCTCTTGGTCTTCCTTAAAGGCGTTTGCGGTGAGGGCTAGAACAGGGACACTCGGATTTTTGACCTCTCCCTTACGGATCCTTCGTGTCGCTTCCATGCCGTCCATCTTGGGCATCCGCACATCCATTAACACCACCTGAGCATCAAAGGTTTGTAAGGCCTCAATGGCCTCAAAACCATTTTCAGCAATTTTGACATCGACTCCAAATTGTTCAAGAATCTTTCGTTCTAAGCGCTGATTGGCCCGATTATCTTCCACCAAGAGAATTTTCACCCCCTCCAAATTCAGCACGGAATCACCTAATTCCTCGGCCTTAAGAACAGAAGAGGGTTCTATGTTCGCTGCTTGTAAAGTGAAACAAAACTGCGCCCCTTTACCGGGTTCACTTTCAACCCAAATTTTTCCACCCATCAATTCGACGAGCTTTTTTGAGATGGCGAGCCCTAAACCTGTTCCTCCGTAGTTTTTCGCTGTATCCCCATGGGCTTGAGAAAAACTTTCAAAAATCAGGTCTTGTTTTTCCTGTTCCACCCCAATGCCTGTATCGGCGACACAGACTTGTAGAGTTACCGTAGAGTCATCCGCCGCCGAAAGGTTTTTCACACACAGCTCGACACCCCCTTGTTTTGTAAATTTTGCGGCGTTGCCGAGCAGGTTCAATAAGACCTGATGGAGCCGAAGACGGTCCCCATTGATCCATTGCGGCACCTGTTGATCAACGGTTGCGCTAACCGTTAATCCTTTGATTTTAAACCTTGACTCCATCAAGTCAATTAAAGTCGACAACTCGGCTCTAAAATCAAAGGATTCAATATGAAGACTGAGTTTACCAGCTTCAATTTTCGCAAAATCTAAGACATCGTTTATCAAGTTAAGCAAGATTTCTGACGAGCTGTAGGCAATCCCTAAAAATTCCGCTTGTTCTTCATCGAGATCAGTATCCTGGGTTAGACTGATCATCCCCATGATTGCATTCATCGGCGTACGAATTTCATGGCTCATGGTGGCCAGAAAACTTGTTTTCGCTTGATTAGCCGTCTCAGCCTGAAGCAACGCTTTTTTAAGCTCCCCGGTCCGCATATCGACCTGTTCTTGCAGAGACTCTCTGGCTTTGGTTAACTCTCCCTTGGCCCTTTCGAGTTGAGACACGTTCTCTCTTAAGCTCTGCTCGCGCTCAAAGAGTTTATGGTAGTGTTTAATCCGATTTAATAATAAATTTTCGTCCAAAGGTTTGGTGAGATAATCAACCGCTCTAACGGCATACCCCTGCTCAACAAACGATTGAGAAGTAAAGACCGCAGTAACAAAAATAATCGGAATGTCCCTCGTTCTCTCCGCCATTTTCAGGTGCCTAGCGACTTCAAAACCGTCCATTTCTGGCATCTGGATATCAAGCAGCACCAAATGGAATTCCTTTTCTAGAGCAAAAGCGAGCGCCTCCGCCCCCGATTGAGCCTGGGTCACCTCCAAGTACTTCAACGGACTCAGCAAGGAACTTAAGGTAAATAAATTGTTCGGATTGTCATCTACAATGAGGATCGAATAGTTCATGGAGCTTAAATTAATGGTTTTCTTCGCTTAAATGATAGACATGAGCCTGCCGATCGACAGGGTCAAAAAAATGGGGTTCGGTCTTGCCCAGCGCGCCTTCGTTAAGACCGGTAAGCAACATCCCGTCGGGATGCAATGAGGCTGCAAATAAATTCAATGCTTTAATTCTCAAATCTTTGCCAAAATAAATCAAAACATTGCGACATAAAATCAATTGAAATTCATTAAAAACCCCGTCCTGAGCTAAACTGTGCCGATCAAAGGTGACGTGATTTCTCAGTTTTTCTTTAATGTGCATCAGCCCGCCTTTGGGCTCAAAATAGTCCGCTAGAGCGCCGGTTAAGCCGCACTCCTGAAAATGTATTTCTGCTTCTTGCAACTCTTTAGGTGGATAGAGACCCGCCTCGGCGATATTCAATAAATAGGGGTTGATATCGGTTCCAAAAATATGAGTTCGATCTAGTAAATCCATTTGATCAAATAAAATGGCTAAACTATAAGCCTCCTCCCCAGATGCGCAGCCAGCGCACCAAACTTCAATGTTAGGGAAGCTGGAAAGAAAAGGCTTCAACTCTTCTGAGATATAACTCATTTGCTCTGGGTCTCGAAAGAAATGAGTTACTTTGATCGAAAATTCAAGAAAAAAACTCTCGAATCGAATCGGGTATTTTAAGACCTCTGCTTGCAGCTCGAAAAAATTTTTATAACCATGTTCGATTGTCAGGCGCTCCAAACGACGGTATATGGTTTGTTCTCGGTAGCCCAAAAAATCATATCCATAAATTGACTTAATTGCTTTCAAAAATAAATGCATCAGTTCCCGTTCAGGAACGACAACTTGTGGCGATAACACCGAAGCGAGGTAGCAAACCATCGCAGACACCGGCAGGACCAAATCGACTTGCCCGCTCGCCTTCGCACGAAGGAGTAGTTCTTTTGATTCACACTCCTTCACATCCTCAATGAGTACCTTTGCTCCGGCGTCACGAAGCCCAGATAACGCCTTCACTCCGTCTGCCCCTTCCCCGCAGAACAAAGCCGCAATGAGCCGGTCTTGATACTCCCGGCCCGCTGAGTCAAGAAGTGCCTCGATCGAAGGTCGAGCATAATTCAACTTGGCATCTTGGGTCAGGTAGATCATCTGGTTGGAAAGTCGCATATTCCTTCCTGGGGGAGCGACGTAAATGACCGAAGGCCGAATTTTTTCCAAATGCTGGGGCATATGGACTTCCCAGTCCGTTGCTGTCTGCAACAAGGAGTCGAGTAGATTCGTCTGATCCTCTCTCACATGTTGTAAAACAAACACCGAGGCATCTGAGCGAGGGAGGCCATGGACCACCTCTATCAGCTTATCGAGGCTTCCTGCAGAGCCCGCCAGTACGACCGCCTCCACCAAGGGTGTTGTTTGAATATATTGTTCTTCATCGACTTTAAAACAGGCCAACCCCATCCGACGAAATTGGTACCGTAAAAACTCATGAAAAACCCACAATTTCGGCAGGCGACGTTCTTTTGCAGCCTGTGCCAGTCGTTTCACCAACAAAGCAGGAACTGTCGGGGCATCATAAAAATAAAAATCAGCCTTTCCGCTGTCTGGTCTGTCTGCTTCCAAGATCAAACGATTGAACTCATCGGGTTCCCAGTCGGTCCCCATCACATCGACCCTCCGGCGTTGCCCGATTATTTCAGCAGTAACTTTCATTCTACTGACCCGACCATTTCAAAACGACTTGGATCAAATCGTCGTAGTCTACCGGTTTGGTCAAATATTCATTCGCCCCTAAGTCCATGCACTTTTGTTTGTCTTCTTCCATCGTTTTTGCCGTCAAAATAACAACAGGCAAGGTTCCAAATTTTGGATTTTCTCGTAGCGCTGACAGGGTTTCAAAACCGTTGAGCACCGGCATCATTAAATCGAGTAACACCATATCAACAGTTTCTCGATCTAAAAAATCGAGTCCTTTTTTTCCGTTTAAAGCGGTAAACACTTTGGCTCCTTCTTGCTCGAGGCTTGAAGTCATGACGAATAAGTTCCTTGCGTCGTCATCAACCACCAAGATCCGCCTGCCTTTGAGTTGTTCTTTAGGGATCTCTCGGTGGGTGACATCTTCACGCACCAACATTTCCTTATGTTTGGGCAACTCCCCCAAGAAACGCTTCACCTCTTTAAAAAGCCGCTCATCTGACTTCGAACTACTGATAATAATATGGGGAGTACACTGTTTCAACCCCTCCAATTCAGGCCCCTCGATTTCCTCTTCGCTTAAAATAATAATAGGAATTTCTGCATTTCGCTCCCTAAGACCTATCAGGAACTCCTTATCAAAGGAGCCTAAAAGATAAGGTAAGACCAAAAGATCAGGGCATAGTTCGCCAAATAACCGGTTGAATTCATCAATGCCTTGAGCGGTCAAAACCTCAGCCTGTATTCCCTCAAGAGGAAGCTCAAACATGCAAGGGTCGAGCATTCCACCTTCGGCAACCAGAATCCGCTTTTGTTTGCCAGTTTGACCGAGAATTTCTTCTAAGGCTTGGTTAATCGTCGCTTGAGATGCAGGTTTTTGTAGATAGCCTAGCGCACCTTTTTCGAGCAAAATTTCCTGCCCAGAAGTACCCGAAAGGACATATACCGGGATTTGACGTGTCGCAGGGTTAGTTTTGAGTTGTTTTAAAACATCCCCTCCACTCATGTCAGGCAACCCGAGATCAAGCAAAACCCCTTGGGGCTGGTATCGCTCGGCTAGTTCGAGTCCCTCCTTTCCAGTATACGCCAACAAAGTGTGGTATCCTGCCTTTTGGTTGCCTAATTGAATTAAATGAGAAAAGTTCTGGTCATCTTCGATCATTAAAACGACTGGTTTAGAACCATCGATCAAGTGCCGATCATCTGATATCGAGGCCTCAACTATCGAAGCAATGTTCGGTAAATTTGATTTCAAAGGCTCTACCCCCTCTTCTGAGGAGGGTTCACTTTGAATCTTCAACTCAGGAAGCAACACCGTAAAGGTGCTGCCTTTCCCAGCGATACTTTCAACTTCAATCGACCCGCCCATTAGATCGGTGAAACTCTGGGAGATCGATAACCCCAGTCCAGTGCCTCCGTATTGACGGGAGGTTGAACCGTCTGCCTGAGCAAAGGCATCGAAGATTAATTGCTGTTTTTCCTGTTCTATCCCCAGCCCTGTGTCTGACACACTTAAAACCAGCGGGCAGGGTTCACCAACTCTAAAAGAGATTTCAAAGGTAATTTCACCTTCAGTCGTAAACTTCAGACTGTTCGAAAGCAAATTCCGGATCACCTGAGAAAGCTTGTGCCGGTCTGAAATGATCATTGACTTCAGGTTATCTATAAACTTAATTTCCAGTCCCTTTTCTTCAGCCTGGTGTTCAAAATAAAACGCCAACTCGGAAATAAATTCTGCAGAATCAAAACGACTTAACTCCAGTTCAACTTTCCCAGACTCGACTTTTGCCAAATCCAAAATATCATTGATCAGCCGTTGTAACTCCATCCCTGCATTATAGATCACCTCACTACGCTGTGAATTTTCGACGTTAACTTCGCCCTCAGAGCTACGGCCGATCAACTTTGCCAACAAAATGATGGAATTAAGCGGAGTTCTCAATTCATGAGACATATTGGCCAAAAACTCAGATTTATACCGGCTCGCAGAGGACAAAGCTTCAGCCTGCTGTTTTAGATTGTCTTCCGAGGCCGTGAGTCGTTGATTCTGTTGACTCAATAATTCTGTTTGTTGGGTCAGCTGTTGTTGTTGCTCTTCCATCTGAGCGTTCGATTCTTGCAATGATTCAGCTTGCTGTTGCAATTGCTGCTGTTGTTCTTCCATCTGAGCATTCGATTTTTGCAACGACGCTGCTTGAGTGTGCAATAGTTCCTGCTGAGACTCTAAGGTCGCATTCGCCGCTTCACTCGTTTTAAGCAGGTGCGCAATCCGAGTCTTTTGTACCGACCCATAGGTTTCTGCACCCAGGATTTCAGTAGCCCTCGACAAGTATTCCTGTTGAATTTCCGTGAATAGGCTCAGACTAGAAACCTCAATCACCCCATATAATTGTCCTTCATACATCAGTGGCAAAGCGACCAAACAACGAGGCACTTGAGTCTGCCCTCCGGTTTGAACTACCTTCCCTTCATCAAAATCTTGAGTCAAAAAGACGGGTCGTTTGTCCGCAGCAACTTGTCCAACCGTCCCTTGGCCCAAGCTTAACTTCGTCGTTTTTAACTTCATATCACTCAGCATATAGCTGGCGATTAACGACAGTGGCTCCGGTTGGGATGAGTCAAATATATACAAAACACCCTGGGCGGCCTCAACTTGCCGGCACACCGCAGACAACCCCTGTTCACACAGAGCATCCATGTCAATGTCACCTTGCAAATTCCGATTGAGTTCACCGAGCCCTCTGTTGAGCCAAATTTGTTTTTCATCCCTTTGTTTACTGCTTCGAAGCGCAACAGCCATAGACGACAGAGCCATCCCGAGGATGTCTTTATTCGAGGAGGGCTCAATGGAAACACTATAATTCCCTGCGGCAATCAAATCGACCTGTGACGCCAGGGATTCGAGGTTTTTGATGGTGGACTGAGAGGAGTCTAAGATGACCTTAATTTCATCATTTCCAGCATAAGGGATCTGTTCATCGCTAAATTCCCCTTTCCCCAGTTTTTGTAATTGCTCCGAAACCAGCACTAAAGGGCCGATCTTTGTTTGGATCAAAAACCGGCTGGCAACAAAGACCCCGATCCCGATCAATAATAACAAAAGAAGGAAGAGTTGAAGAAACCGTTTCACCTCCGCCAGAGCATCCGTCTTGTTCGCCTCAAGAATCAACACCCAATAATCAGAAGGCTCCAAGGGGTTTGGATAAATTCGCTTAAAACCTCTCAGGACATCTTCCCCTTCGATGAATCCGGATTTCTCGGTCGTGACTTGTTTAAACAGCCCCGGAAAATCTTCTGCAAATCCCCCCTGATAGTTTAAACTCCCCCCCCATTCCTTATGGGTGTCAGGGTGGCGAAGATATTCCCCCGACTTTGAAATGAGATAATGGCGGATAGGACCCACTGAGCTTTCATGGACCCCTGGAACCAAAGAAAGAACTCTTTGACCAAAGACATTTCCTACGATCATCCCATATTGATGACCATTATTTGCGACCACCGGCCGAGACACCCGGATTACGGGGATCAGAGGCACCTCGATCTTTCCATGTTTTCGGCTCAACTCGATTTCAGAAATCGCTACGGAATTTCGTGGCAAATTCTTTGTTTGCACAAAGTAAGAGGCCTCCGACTTGTCTTGTAGGTTTTCCTCCGTCCCACTGTTCACCACGGTTCCCCCCCCTAACCGGTGCACCTTTATTTTTTCCAACCCTTGATTGTCAAGGAACCGAATCTGGTAATATTGAGAGTGGCTATCCATGAAGGACCGGTAAGAATCGGCGACAGCACTGGACCATCGCTGAGTTTGCCTGCTTGCCTTAAGGTCGCTCCAATACAAATAACGGTCTAGCGCATAAAAATCCCCAAAAAAAGCTAAGTCTTGGGGGAGTTGACTGAAGAAACCATCGACCTTATCAGAAATCTCACTCATTTTTAACTCTAAGACATGGTTCACTTGCACCAGCTTTGCATTTTTCAGCTCCTGATAGCTGAACACACCAATCACCCCTAAGGCACTCCCTAGGACTAACAAGAAAAAGAGTAAGACCTTCGCCCTCAGCCCAAGATTTGAGGTTCGATTTGGGAAAAAACTCATCGGTTCACCTCTTGAATCAAGGCAAGCTTTCGTATCACCCAAACCAACAATTGGTGTACTTCCGCAGGAGAATTTTCTGCATAGGAACCGACGATAGGGGTCGCTGTTTTGACGTTCAAATAGGCTTTTAGAGTCTGAAGATCTGCGAGACACAATTCCACGAGGTGATAGACATCCGTCGGACTCACCTTTTCCTTGAAGTTTTCTACACTAAAACTAGTGGGTTCAACATGAATGAGCCGCTGCAGGCGGCTGATTTCATTATGCAGTTTCAAGGCGACCACCAAATTTTCGGCGGGACTCACAACAGCTTTTTTGGCTGGTGGAAAACTCGGATCCGAAATTTGCAGACGGTCCAAAAGAACCGAGGTATCATCGAAAAGTCTTTTCACCTCACCAAAGACTTCGGTGGGCGTAACTTCTTGTTGGTTGAGTTGATCTAATAAAAGAGACACAAAATGCAACTGATTGTAGACGTCTATAGGCCGCTTTCCTGGAATCAAGGCCGGAGCTTTAACTTTTTTCCTTATCCCCAGCCGAGACTTAATGTTTGCCAGTCGGACCAAAATGAACTGTGTTTGCTCATAGACCAACAACGGTTCTAGCTCCAAAACAGGTTCCAGAGCCCCAGGCACCGAGACAGGCCAACGCTTGTTTTTACGGAACCTATTGAGTTGAGAAATGATGATATAACCTTTTTGCCACACATGCCTGGGCTTTAAATTCACCTTCACTTGCTGAAATTTCACGACTGGCCTTCGGCCTTCATGAGCCAAAATCAACCGAACTTCTTGCTCAATTTTTTTCACTTGGGCAAAGACATGAGACGGTGATTTTAAGGTTTTGGCGGAAAGAGAGGAGCTGAGAAAAAAACAAAAAAACAACAAGAAAAGAAGATTGCGCATAGTGTGTAGATCACCATCATTAGTTGTGAAAAGAACCTATAAATTTAACCATTTTATAAATATTCGTCTATGTGAATCAGGCTATTCTTACTGTCAAATATAGCAGGTAACGACGTAGACAGCCCAAATCAAGGTGGCCAGTCCAAACACTCAACAAGAAAGATTATCCGAGTAACATCCAAGGCTGCTAATAAAAGGAAAAAGCCTCATAACGAAATAAAATCAATCCACACAACAACCCAGCCCCCCCAGGTACTCAGTTTTAGGCACCCTCTTCCAGCAGACATTCCTCCTCGGCCAAACAAAATAATTAACCGCCAAAACTCCCCTGTGTATTGATAGTCCCAACAGAGCGGCTTTTCGCCTGTCTCCTCTGACCAGTGGTCAGAGGACAACCGCCTGAACAGGGCACTCAGCCAGAGGCTACTATGAAAGATCGCATCACCGATGAGGAATTCAACCAACTACCAGAGTGGGCTCAGGGGGCCTACAAGCAGGATGAATCCCAGGGGGATTATTCCTTTGGGTTTGTCCCCAAAGGACGGTTAGATGAGTTCCGAGCTAACAATACAGGGCTGCTAAAAGAGCAAGACCGGCTCAAAACTGAACTCAAAGCGTTTGAAGGACTAGACCCGGTTCAAGCCAAAGCAGCGTTGAACAACCAAGGCACTGAAAATCATAAGATGCTTGAAGGCCTAAAAAGCCAATACCAAGCGTTGGAGCAAAATTCACAACTGGAAAAAGACAAATTGATGGGCCAACTGAAGGAGTTAAAAGTCCGTCAGGCCCTAGTTTCTGCGCTCAACCAAGTCGGGGGCTACCAAGAAGGAGCCTTAGACTTATTGGTAGAGCAAGGAAGCAAGGTTTACCAGTTAGATGATCACGGTGCTGTACGGCCAGTTGGCGACAACGGCGAAACGATTTTTCAAGGGGCTGAACCTTTGGGCATGACCGATTGGGTCAAGCAAGTCCAAGAAACCCAGCCCTTTTTGTTTAAACAATCAACCGGTGGCGGAGCCCAAGGTAGTGGCACACAAACCAGCCCGGCGGGGAACTTAAACCCTAGCCAATTCGATGGCTCTGTCGTGCCAAAAGCCACCTTAGAAAAACTTGCTGCCGGTTCATAAATCAACCAACAACCCAAGGATAACTTTATGCCAAATAACCTCTCTGCCCTGATGGGCGTGATCTTAGCCCGAGGCTTGATGGTGCTTCGCAGCAAATGCGTGATGCCTCGGTTAGTCCTATCGGACTTCTCAACTGAAATGGCTCAAAAAGGTGACGCCATCAACTTCGCCTTGCCAGGAAGCCGTAGTGTTTATGATGTCACTCCAGGAGCGACCTCAGGGGCGGCGGAAGCGAGCAACGAACAAAAGGTTTCTTTGATGCTCAACCACTGGAAAGGGGCCAATTTTTCACTGAACGACAAAGAGGCTGGTGAAATCAATGCCAGCCAGAACTTTATCCCAAGGAGAGTCCAAGAAGCCTTTGAAGCCCTGGCAAAATACATCAATACCACCGTATTCGCCGAATACAAAGGTGTCTATGGTATCGCAGGGACTCCAGGAACCGCTCCTTTCGGTACCGATGCGTCGACCTTGCTTGAGGCCAACAAAGTCCTGGCCTATGCCAACGCACCGAGCGAAAACCGTCGCTGTGTCTTGGACCCGATCGCGGAAGCGAATGCCTTGGCGTTGCCTCAATTTTACAACGCCAATCAGGCGGCAAGCGATTCGGTCCCGGTTTCAGGGCAAATCGGTCACCGCTTAGGCTTTGATTTTTTCACCGACCCTCAGGTGCCCTTGCACTCGGCAGGCACGGCATCTGGTTTTGTAGTCGCCCAAGCAAATCACGCGATCGGTGACTCGCAAGTAACGGTGGGAACAGGTACCGGGACCTTTAATGTTGGTGACCTGTTCACGGTTGCAGGGGACGCACAAACCTACACGGTAACCGATCACACCGCTTCGACGGTGAGTTATAGCCCCGCAGCGAAAACAGCCTTTGCGAACACCTCAGCGGTCACCCCTAAGGGCGACCACCGAGTTAATCTGGCGTTTCACCGTGATGCGATTGCCATGGCGTTCCGGGCCCCCGGTCAAGCACTCAAACAGTTTTTGAGCGAACAAGGGACTCAAGGAGGCGAAGTCTTAGCCTCTTTAACCTTAGTTGATGAGATCACCGGCGTCCCTGTACGTTTGGAAATGATCCGTCAATACAAGCAAATCTTCTTCGAAGCTGACGTTCTGTTTGGCACCAAGGTCATTCGACCTGAACTTGCTTGCCGATTGGCAGGTTAACCTTTTTCTCGGGGGCTTCGGCCCCCGTTTCTAGGAGCAAAATGAATCCACTCAAAACGATGAAAATCAAAGATGACCAAATCCTTGAAGGCTACCGGATCATCAACCAAGAAGATTTTGATACAAAGACCCATCAGCCCTTTGAAGACCAACCCTCAACAACCCCAGAGAAAACTCTGGCTCAACTCAAAGAAGAAGCCCTGGCATCAGGGGTCAAAAACACATCAAAACTAAACAAAAGCCAACTCACCGAAGCGATCGACAACCAACCATCCTAACTCCATCCTGCAAGGGTCAAAAGATAACTTTAACCTTGCAGGAACACAAGCCAAGGCCCCTTTACTATGAGCCAAGAGATTGAACACCTGGCCAACCGTCTGAACCACCTAGACAACGACATTCGTGACGAACTCAGAGGGCTTAGGTCTGACTTTAAAGAATACTGGCAACAACATGAACAAAATAACCGTGAGGACATGGCATTGATCTTCAACCGACTCAATCAGCTTGAGGTCGACTACGCCTCCTTTAAGGGGAAAGCCTTGGTTTACCTTGGGGCCATCTCCACCTTTGTCACCCTTGCCGCTCAGTACCTTGCTGGCAAACTTGCCCCTTAACCTACACCACCGAGACCAAGATGACTCTGAAAGTAAATACAAACAGCTATCTCTCCTTATCCCAAGCAAACACTTGGTTTGCAGACCGACCAACCTTAAACAGCGGTTGGGCAGCCCTCACCCAAACCGCTCAAGAAGAAGCTCTGGTCCTGGCCACCGATCACTTAGAACAGCAATACAAAGGCCAATGGAAGGGAGCGATTGTTAGCCAAAAGCAACTTCTTGAATTCCCCAGGACAGGACTTTTCGACAGCGACGGTCGAGATTTGGGTTCAGTGCCTCCGGGTATGGTCGCCGCCATCTGCATTTTGGGCTACAAGGCAGTGGTAGATCAAGAAGACCTATGCCCGGACGTTGCACCGGGGGGACAGCCGCTCAGCGAATCGGTCGGCCCAATTTCCTCGTCCTACGCAAAAGGTGCCAGCCCTTTGAAACGATATGTCAAAATCGAAGGGTTGCTCGCTCCCCTCCTCCAAGGAGAAAAAAAGTCTAAAAAGGTCAAACGGGGATGAGTGCCTTAAAATCAGATCAATCAAAGGTCTATCAACGGGTAAAATGCCAGAAAGTCGCCCTACCTGGCTTTCTGAGAAGAGTTGAGTGGGGGGCGAAGGATTATACCACCGGAGAAATTGCCAGTCAGCACCAAGCCCTTGAAGTGGCGGTGATTGAGCAAAAAATCTCCGGGTCTGGGCCGCTCAAAGAGGTTCACTCAGGCCCACGCCGGTTTTTACTAGCCCTTTCCGGGCAGACCTTCGCGGCAGATAAAACTTGGCAGCTAGGGCAGAAGGCATCGATCCTGTTGCGCCCAAAGCGCACCGACCGGCTTTGGCTTGCAGGAGAAGCCAGAGAACTGTTGATCACCTCGGAGCCTACAATCGCTGATTCAGGCCTAGGGGTGTTATTCGAAGTGGTTGCCCAGTAATCTTTAACCTATTTCCAAGGCAGAAACTCGTGACTCCAGACCAAGTGATTCAAGCCATCGAAACCCAGTTGGCCGCCGAATTATCGGCGCTGCAACTTAACTACTTAACCGAAGAAGAGACGTTTTCAACCGATCTTCAAGGAGACAGTCTTTGGGTTCGCTCTAACATCGAGCTCGGAACTGTCGACGAAATCGAAGTGGGGCGGATCGGAGCTTCACTGAGGTCAGGGTCCTTGGTTTTAAAAATCTACGCCGAACCCATGAAACTGAGACAAGTTGCAAAGATCGCTGGTGACTGTGAAGCATTGCTTCGTCGGAAACCGATGGGCTCCATTGAGTTCGGGGAACCTGAAACCCGCAGTTTCCACACACCAAAACTCTCAAGAGCTTCGATGATGGTTCGTTGCCCTTTCTGGGTTTACCAATGAACAGAAAAAACCAAAAAAAAAATTAACCTCCAACCGGAGGTCATGTTTGTTTAGTTGAAACAACAGCACACAACCTGTGGCCGGCAATGGCTCTGGGTTCTTCACACCAAAAACATACAAGAGGTCACATGGTTGAAATCAACCCTAGAAAAATCAAGCTGTTCATCACGAAGGAGCCTAGCCGAGGCGCTTTAACGTTCCCTAACTCATCTCACTCCGTTTTATCGGCAGGATGGCCAGAGTTCGACCAAGCAATCCATTACTCAGAAAGCCCCGAAATCCGAGAGTCCGGCAACATCGCAGAGCGAACGAAAGACAAAAACTCTGCCGGTACGGCCAAGCTTGCTTTGTTGGTACGCCCTCAAGGCCTTTTAAACAACCAAGTCCAAGAGCCGATGGGCGGCGTATTGTTTGAAGCTCTCCAAGGGAAAAAATTGACCTTTTCCACGACCCTAGGAACCGGTGGCATCACAGCCTCGGCGACAACTCTTCCTTTTGGAGCCATCACAGGAGACCAACCTGCCCCTCGAGGTGTCTTGCTTTTAGACGACGGTGTGAACACAGAGTTGGTCTTATACCAAGCGCTCTCGCTGACAAAGGATGGCTCTGGCAATATCACGTCCGGTAGCTTCGATAACTGCACTCGGGGATATGGATCAACCACCGCCCAAAGTTTTTTAGCAGGCGATGCAGTCAGTCTAAGCAACCCCTGTTATGCCCAATCCTTCGGTCGACCCAGCCTGTCTGTTTGGTACGAGTTGGACGGGGTGATCTTTTTCTCCCGAGGCGTGAGTATCAGTAACCTCAGTTTGAACCTTTCAAACAAAGGTTACCCTCAATTTGACCTGACCGGTGGATTCATGGAACAAGGCCGTGCCGGTAAAGCAAGCCTGCTCTCTGCGGCCACCGCCTCGGTTACCCTCCAGCTCAAAGCAGGTGAAGCGAGTCACTATTCTGTGGGCGCTCGGGTCCAAAACATGAGCACCGGAGACACCAACGGTGGCCTTGGGTATGAAGTTATCGCCGTTGATTTGGGGCTAGACCAGTTGACTTTAAACACGGCGGTTACTTGGGGGATCAACGAGATGATCCAAGGTTATTTGCCTCAGTACACCGAATTAGGCTCTCCTCTGAAATCCCAAGACACCTACGCCGAATTAGACAACCTGCACACCATCCCCACCGGAGGTTCCTTTTCTGTCCTTGCGGACGTTAAATATCTTGAGGAGGAAATTTCCCCTGGTGCGCCTTCAGACTTTGCAGAGGACCAACGGGAAATCAAAGCCAGTTTGGATTCGGTCTTTGCTGCTTCGGACCTCAAGTTACTCACAGACACCGAGCAAGGAACAACCTTCCGGTATGCCCTTCGTCTCGGCGATGGAACCGCAGGTGCGTCCTGTTGGATTGATTTACCCCGTTGCCACGCCCAGGTACCGCCTACCAAAGTTGCCAATGCAGTGCTGAGCAAGACCTTAGACCTGGTCGCCTTAGACCCAGTCGGTGAGACCGAGCGTAGTGCTTTAATCAGCTTTATTTAACCCAAATCAGGATACAGATGAAACTTAACTTAAACCAACAACCCAACTTTACAGCCAAGGTTTCTGTCCCTGAGCTGGGCGACTTTGAAGTGGAGTTGTGCCCCTTAAAAAAGAGCGAAGAAATCAAGTTGGCAGAAAAGCACCGACAAGGCCGGGCTATGTTGCACGGGGTGAAAGGCACCATGCAAGAGGGCATGAATCTGTCGTTGCCACAAACTGACTCTTTTGCCTTAAACCTTGAGCGAGCGAAACGGACTTGGGTTAAGTGGAACTTGGAAGACCAGGAACTAAGCCACCAGAACCTGACCAATCTCTTTGAGCATTATTACGACCAACTGGCTCTGCCGATTCTTGAGCAATATGACGCTCAGGTTTCCGGCGAGGCTTCGAAACAAGCAACCGAAGCCTTGGAGCTAAAAAAAACTTCCGAGCCTACGCCGACTGGTACTTAGAAGCCTCCGGGGAAGGGGGTGCTGAATGTGGGACCTGTTTGAAGCTGTACGGCCTCAAGCAGTCAGCACCCCCTTGTCAAGGCTGGGAAGCGAACCAGCCTGCCCCATGTAGTGTACTCAAAGAGCCGCAGTTGACCGCCTACGAAACCGAGGTATTGCAGCTATGGCAACAATTACACCAACGGGGGAGGGCCTTCGGTCTATCAGTCAGCCCAATCTTGATTGAGCCGACGTTACACTGGTGCAAGGCCCTAGGTTTTGGAGTCGAGGAGGCTCAGTGGGTCTTCTTTTTAGACGAACTGATTTACCCCCATTTAATCGCTTCAAACGAGCAAGAAAAGGATGCTTAAATTCAATAAATGCTCAAAAACATACATTCACTCACCTAATAGAGACTGTCTTGAACAGAAAATTCTGGTTAACCCACTTCAATAGGCCGCAATCATGAACGGGATTAATTCCAATTCAGAACAAAGTTTGGAAATCCAGTCTGCTCAAAGTTTAGCGGAGGCTTTTTCATTGTTGGAAAGTCAGGTGCGCAAATTGGTGGGGAGGGAAACTAGCCAGAGTAACAAAGACGGAGGGCCTCTTGCCGATGCGGCAAAACAACTAGGGCTAACCACAATCCAGTTGACTGATACAATTACCAAGACCTTGGCGTCGGCTAAACTAGAATCAGGTTTGGACAACAGTATTTCAGATGCCGATGTGAAGTCTCTTTCCGCTCACCAAGGGAAAACCGAAGTCCCTGGAAAGACTTTAACCAACCCGACTCCCCCTGCCTCTGGAACTGATATTGGCCAGTGGGGGCAGAGCATCAGCAGTGCGTTGGGGAACTCAGGGCTCATGGAAGCTGGGCAAGGGATCATGTCTGCGGCCAGTTCGATGGCGTCCTTGGTCTTAAAGATTCCCCAGATGATCGAACAAATCATGGGAATGGTGACCCAGATCTTAGAGGCCTGGGGAACGATCGGTTCAAAAATAGGCAAATTCCTATCCGCCTTGCCTCAGGCGGTGATGGACGCCCTGATGGGCTTAACCGATATTTTTTACGTCTGGTTAGATAACTTCTCCCAAGGACAATTTTGGGACGCCCTGATTCAAGGGATCATTGGGGGAATTACCGGGGTTCTAGACACTTTATTTGGCGGCGGGGCAAGAGCCCAATCTAAAGAACAAACCCAAGCCTTGCAAGCCTTGGTCAATTCGATTAGCAGCTGGATCAAGGACCAAAACCGCAAAGATTGGGGCCTCAAAGACTGGACCCAGGAATACCACCGGTTAGAAACCAAAAAACAGGGGCTCAACAAAAAATCAGCCACTTATTGGGATCAGTATATCAAACTAGGCAAAGACCAATTTGAAGCCCTAAAAAAAATCCAGCAAACCGCCGAGCAGTCCGCGAACACCCTCAAGGGAGTCCTGGGGACCCTGCAAAGCACTCTGGACCAGATCAGTGGGAGCCAGTACAACCCCCAAGGGTCAGATATGGCCGCCCAGACCGCCCAGTTTTCGGTGTTACTCAAAGCCGCTCAGGCAACCGGGATCAGTGCGACCGAACGGAAAACCCGGGTCGGGGCCTTGACCCAGTTTTCGACAAAGTACCTTGATAATGCCAAGGCTCAGCTCCGCAGCTCCGGGGGGTACCAGAAGATCTACAATCAGGTGGTTGGCGGCCTCCAAGGAGTCCAGGGGTTGGTGCAATCCGACTTAGCGAGCGTCCAAGGCCAAACAGGCGGGGGTCAACTCATCAAGACGGCTCAGGCCCTTCAAAATGACACCCAGGCTCAAATAAAAACCGCCCCAGACGGTGAGGGACCTTTTGCCATGATGATTAAGTTGCTCCAGTTTATCTGGAAAACCATCACCAACGTCTCTGGCGGGATTCGGGCCCTTTCCAGTGTTTTGAATGGAATTTGGACGGTTTTAAACCAAATGATTCAAAACATCGTAAAATTCGGTCAAGGTCTTTGGAATGCCCTGTTGTCGTTACCTAAAGCGGTCTATGATATGCTGAAAACCCTGTGGGACAAACTCTGGGGGGCGGTTTCGGGAATAGGGACAGTATTTTTCAACAAAATCAAGGGGCTTCTGGACCCGATCTCCGGCTTTCTCAAGAAAATCAGAGACGGGATCGTCGGATTTCCCACCTCAATAAAGAATGCCGTGAAGGAAGCGGTCAAAAGTCTTCCCAACGCCATTAAAGACGCAATTAAGGGTATCTTAGGCGGAGCCGGTAAAGCAGGTGGTAGTATCATTAAGGCGGCAGGGAATTTGTTTTCTGATCAGCATCTAAAAACCCAAATCACCAAAGGAAAAGACATTTTACCCGGTGTCCCGGCAGCCCAATGGACCTGGAATGACCAAGCGAACAAATTAGGGCTCTTTGGACAGAGCTTTGGGGTGATTGCTCAAGACCTCGAGAAAGTAGTGCCCGGTTTGGTTCACCAGGCCGGTCGGTTCAAGCAGGTAGATTACTCAGGTTTGGCCGGGTTGGTCCCTTCCCTGGCTAATATGCTACCTGGCTACGCAAATGGCGGGATCAGCTACGGCCCCCAGCTCGCTTGGGTCTCTGAAGGGGCTCATGCTGCTGAAGCTCATGTGCCACTACCGAACGGGAAGTCGATCCCGGTTGAGCTCAATCAGCCAGTTCCCGCCCGTTCGGGGAACAGTGAGTTAGCTCGATTGCTAGGGGAAGTGAGCCGCAAGCTGGACCGACTCAAGGAGATCAGTCAACGAACCGGCACATTGGTGGATGTCACTCGATCAAAAAGCAACAGTTCCTCGGTGGTGGTTGAAGTTGGCGCCTTAGAGGCTAGCTTATCAAACCGAGCGGCTGAGCGAGGCCAACGGGGCAACCTTCAATTTTCTAGAGGATAACCATGCTCAACGGAATGATCTTAGGCCAACCGACCGGCCACGCTCTGTTGCAAGGCGATCCTTATGCCGGACAGCCCAACTATTCTGTGGGGGCTTCTGCGACACTTCAGGCCCAGGTTTCTCCGCTGGTTTCTGGAGTGTCGCAGGAGCATAACTACAACCTGAACACCGACCCCAGCACAGGGACGTTTTATCACGTTCCCAGTGCAAATCACACCCAGATCACTGAGGCGGTGTTTTTGGGGGAAGTGATCAAACAAGGCTTTTTGTTTGTCACCATCACCCATTCACAGGGCGTAGTTCAGCGGATGAGTAACGAGAGCTTAGACGGAGGCACCCACTACTGGGCCCAGTCGGTCAAACGACTGCCAAGCCTGTCCTATGAATCCAAGGCCAACGGCGGCTATATCACGGTCACCTGGGGGAAGCTGGCTTTCTTTGACGGGGTCTTTACAGATGCCAATGGAGTGAGCATAGCCAACCCTTCATTGATCCAAGTGAAACTTGAGTGGGGGTGGAGGGATGACCGGACCAAGCTGATCTTTGAGGGGCAAGGAGCGCTTCGACAAATCAGCGAGTCGGGGGCGGAATATGATCTTTTTGAACCGGAATTTAAAGCCTTGGCCTTAACTCAAGGGATTGGATTCAGCCGCTGTCTTTCTGTGACCCAACTCACTGCGGATGGAACAAGCCTCGTGGTGACCACCGGCACCGCTCATGGGTATAATTTGGGAGACTCGGTCCTGTTTCAACCGGTCAATGACCAAGCTGATCCCGCCTGGGCAGGTACTTACATCCTCACTGGAGTGAACAGTACGACCCAATTTGTTGTCAATTCGACCCTGACCGGAACCTATACCCCAGGCAGCCTGGAATGTAGCGATGAGATCGTTCCCTTACCTCTAGTGTTAGGAACTCCAAGTCACCCCAAGCTGGTACGAACCGGGACCCCAACTGAATATCGATTTTACCGGCCTGATTATACGGGAGTGTTGAGTGCTGGCCTGACTCTCTACGACGATGGGGTTGATATTTCGGCTACCGGGTGGGCAATGGACCAGGGAACAAATCAGTTTTTGGACCGCACCAACACCCAGGTTTTTGGTCAATTAACGGCTACAGGAACGGGTAATCTAACCAACTTACAGGAGCTGTTTGTTTGGGGGGCCGCTAAGCTCGGCGTGGGGTTCAATAGCCTTGATGTCGCCGCTGCGACAGCGGTCCCCCTGGATCATGTGGTCACCAGCCAAGGGGCTTTGATTGACTTACTGGACCAAGTGGCTGGATACAGCGGTTTTGCTTTTTATATTCAGTCTGGGGTGCTGACCCTCTATGACCGAAGCCAAACCCATGGAAATGCCGGGGTGATGAATGATCTGGATCTCAAAGAGGTCTCGTACAGCCTACCCCTACCGGCTAAATCTTGGGCCTCTCGGTGGAATTTGAGACAACCCGGGCAACAGCGAGCAAGCTTTACCACCTCTGGCGGGTTGCCAATCATCCAAGATCTGCCCAAGGAGGTGGTTCTCTTGGGCACCAATGTTTTAGGGGAAGAAAAGCATGTCAAACCTTGGGCGGAAACAGAAACGAGGGTTCGTCAACGATTACAGGTAATCAAGGGGTTTCAAGAATCCACCGAGGCCATGCTAACCGCCCCTTTGGAGCGATTTCCTAGTTTAGGAGAGTTGATCACCTACCCTGATCAATATCTCAGCCCGCCCGCAACCTTTACGGGCCGGGTGTGGTCTCTTGAGCTAAATTTTGATCAAGACTTACTCACCATCAAAGCCAAAGGAGGCTTGGTTTGAAAATCATCTATCCTGACAATGCGGGCCTGGTTGACGCTGGCCCAGCGGAAACTGTCCCTGAGTTTGGGGTCAGTCACCTCACCAGCGAACACCTGTCCCAGCCCTGGAAAGCAGCGGTTGGGGCGGCGACCAATATAACTATTAACCTTCGCTCCAATGGCCCGGCATCGGCAATTGCCGTCTTTGGGATGCAGTTAGACGGCCTCTTGATCGAAGTGTTTTCCGATGCTCTGCTCACCCAGCCGGTGGGTTCCAAAACCTTTGATGGAGTGGAACAGGAACTCTTTGGCCCTTCGATGATTGAGTCCTGTTGGTTCGATTTTGCGGTGCAAAATCAAGCTTGGTTTCGGCTCACCGTGAACACCACTGGCAACAAAAACCCGACAATTGGCCGGGTCAGTACAGGAGTCGCCGTGGCGCTCACCAACCCAAAATGGGGTTACAGCCAAGGCATCCAGGACTACTCGACAGTGAACCGAGCAAGAAACGGGGCGAAACTGGGTCGAGCGAAACTCACCGCTAGAAACCCCAAGCTGACCTTAGAAATCCCGATCCATCAACCAGGAGCCCGACAGCAATTTGATGGGTTGATTGAGTTGTACGGCCAGGTCAAATCGGTGACCCCCTTTGCCTGTTTGGCCGTTGAAGGTCGTAAAGACAGCTCTGGGGCCAGCCTGGATCACCGTTACGCCCTATGGGCCAGTTTTGCCCAAGGAAGCTTCAGCGCCTCCGAAGGCAGCTATTCCATTCACACCCTAGACTTCACCTTAGAGGAGCATTTATGAGCAAATGGGCGAGCAGCCAAATCGAAGATTTCGGACTCGATTACCTACGGCAAAACACCACCCGAATCGTCGCCTGTCAAGGCCAACCCATGAGCTACGCCGAGGCCACCACTGCGGTAGCCTCAGGAAAGTCACTGGGCAGTCTGGCGGGAATCAACGTCTCCAACTGGACCTTATCTAACGACCCCACCTCTGGCCGCCGGTTGACCTTGGCAACCCAAAGCATCCAGGTCGGATACGCCGGGACCTTGGACCACCTTGCGTTGGTCAACGACAACGGGACAGAGTTACTGTACACCTTCCCAGTTACAGTCACCCAGCCAGTGGTCGGGGGCAATACGGTGACCACCCCAGACCTTAATGTCACCATCCAAAACCCGATTTAGAGGAACAATGTTTCAATTTATCAATCAATGGAGTCAGGTACTCACCGCTGATGTTATAGCATCGGCCTTGGTGCTGCCGGTTAGTGATGCTTCGGCGTTAACCTTCGGTTCTGCGACTGACAAGTACCGGCTCACGTTACTTAAAAGCGGAACCAATCAATATGAAATTATTGAAGCGACCGGGAAAACCGGCAACAACCTGGATGTGATTCGGGCCCAAGAGTCGACGGCTGCATTGGATTTTTTAGCAGGAGACACCGTAGAAATTCGGGTCACTGCAGGGCAAGCCTCTGGCTGGGCACAACTTGAAGAAGCTCTTAGCCTCGACTCTAACTTTGACATCCAAACGGCCTTAGCGAAGGCCATTGTTTCGGTCGCGGCAGATATCAAAACCGCCAATGGGAACAAGCTGGCAAATGTGACAGCGATCAAAGATTACGTGGATCAGTCATCGCCAGTAGGGATGATCACCGCTTGGAATCCGGGATTTTACACGAACGGCGCCAATGGTGGCTTTACCCTCACTTTAGGAGGCTCAAACAGCATTGCAGCAGCGAATGCCTATCTGAACCCAAAAGGCTGGTATGTTTGCGACGGAGCTGCATTAAACCTATCTAATTCGCCTATTTTCAACGGGGCTGGCCGCCAACTACCCAACCTAACGGATGACCGTTTTCTAAACGGCTCAACCTACGCTGGAGGAGCCGCAGGTTCCAATACGATGCTGGATCACACCCACGGCTGTAGTACGGAATCACAAGCTCACAGTCACTACGTCAACTTTGGCACGGTCACAACAGGGACACAATCGTCTTATCACACCCATAATTATGACCGCTGGAACGCACTCGCTGGTCAAACCGCTGCCGGCGGGAATTACGGTGGGAACTGGGCTCAAACGGGGACTGACAATGGCACTCACTACCACTATCTAGGCCTTGGAGGGACACAATCAGGTTCCGAATCAGCAAATCACAACCATTCAATCGGCTCAGGGTATGCTGCGACTGCAACAGAAAACCGCCCCAGGTACTTGTCCACATTTTTTATCATCAAAGTCCTTTAGGAGAACAAAATGGCTTTAAAAAAGACTCGTGTAAATTCAACAAAATATGACTACTTGATTTTATCAAGCCTCACCTACACCAAAAACAGTCAAAATTGTTTAGGTAACGCCCACCTCTTACAATTTGAGCTACAAACTCGAGATACAGCAGACCCCTCCTTTATTGAGGTGCAGCAAGAGTTACGTTACAACGTCCCGATTCCCGATTCTTCGAATTCTGCAACCGATGACCCTTTAGATGTAACAAAGCAAAACCCCGCCCAGTCGAACATTGCGGCCTTGGCTTATAACTGGCTCAGGACGAATGTTAGCCTTTTTGCTGACTTTACCGATATTTAAGGAGGAAATATGTTCTACCAAGTTAAGTATAAACTCACTGGTCAAAGGTTCTGGCGCAAAATAAGGAGGGTCAAGGGTGACGGGTTTGAACAGGCTGCAGGAATTCGTTTTTTTATTACAGAAGACGAAACTCGAATCGAAATCCCAACCTCTGCAATCTTCATTCTAAACCGCCAAAGATTCCAGCTAATCAAAAGTCAATTGAACAAAGAGACAGGTAAAGTAGAACTGTAAGGTGTCCGGTTTACCATACCTCTTTTAGGTGCCCCAGTGGTTCACCTGAAAGAGGCACCAAAAAACCAACTTAATCTCCCTCCAACCCCCTCTAGATTGCTCAACCGCTTGACCAAATAATTCGTTCTCTGATCACATTCATATAAACCCAATGATCTGTTGAACCCAAGTGAGCGACGATGAAAAAACAGGATCTTTTAAACACTCTTTCTTTAGCCAAAGCCTTGGCGACCTACGATGGAGAGCTTCACCAAGCAGAGCAAGGCGTATTGGCTGACCTCATGATTGGGTTTGAGGTGAGTGAAGAAGAATTGGATGAATACCGCAAAGCAAATAGTTTACAAGAAGCCCTTGCGAGCTTCAAAGACGACAGCTCTCGTGAGTTTCTTGCCGATGTCTTGTGTGTGATCGCTTGTTCGGACGGTAAACTTGATGAAAAAGAAAAGAAATTTCTCACCCAAGTGTTCAACCGCATCGGTGTCACTGAAAAGATCACTCGCATCCTAGGGCCCGAAGGTGAAGCTGAGATCATCAAGATCTACAACCAAATCGATGAACTGGCCTACCAATTCCGCCAACATTCATCCGCCATTTTGTTTAACTCGGGTCAGGGCGGATCTAAGCTTGAGACAGAAAGCTGCCACGTAGCCTTCATGGACGAACAACACACAGAATTACTCAGCCGTTTTGGGGAATACATCGGTGCAGATACCCCCACACCAGCAAAAACGATGGAAATGTTAACTTTCCTAAAAAATTATATTGCAAACCACTTTGCACTCGAACAGCAACAAATGAAGAAATGGGACTACCCTCGGGCTGAAGTCCATATCAAGGAACACCAACGCTATATCGAAGCCTTTGAGGTTTTGCTCAACCAGTTTACCAGCCTCGAAGACAATGAAACCCTAAAAACCGGGATCATCGGGATGCGAGACTGGTTTATCAAACACATCAACCGGTTTGACCACCGAATGGGTTTTTATTATAAAACAGTGTACTTGAGCCAACGACAAGTCAAAAAAGTTCTAGTGAATGCCAGCTCAGAAGAGGAAGCGGTAGAAATCAAAGCCAGCCTCAATCAATTGGGGTTGAAGGAGGTAGACGTTGCTTTTAAAGAACGAGATATTTGGCAAAGTACGCAAAAGGTATCTTATAACCTAATCGTCATCCAACGAAGTGGTCCCGAGTTTACCGACCTCAACCTCGCCAAGAATATCCGCCAACAACTTCCTGGTGTGCCGATACTCTACGTCCCCACCCAGGACAATATCACCCACTTCAAAAAGGCCGCCTGGGAGCTTCGGATTTTAGGCCCTAAAGCCCATGTCGCTCGGTTCCCCTTTCGGCTCGGTGAGCTCGCAGGAAAGCTCCACGATGCGCTGTATTCTTCGATCCCAAAACCGGTTGAGCTATAAAGCTAAATTGCGTTAATGCGGGGTACGGATTAAGAAGTTGGGGATTAAAAGACGATTCACCCAGCGAGTATAGAACTGGTTTCCAGAAGACTGGAGCGGGAAACGAGATTCGAACTCGCGGCCTTCGGCTTGGGAAGCCTTTCGAACCAGTTTGTAATTAACTGAACTTATGAATCTTAATAGTGAACCGGGAAACACGTTCCCGATTCATTCCCGATTGGAGAGGGTAGCTAGAGCGTCGGCGATCTCTAAAGTGTCAGCGTTTATATACCTTCTGGTCGTCGTGATTTCCCGGTGACCGGCGATCTTTTGAATCTTCACGACGTCCACGCCAGCTCTCGATAATTCAGTCAACACAGTCCCTCTGAGCCCATGAAGAGGCTTCACTCCTTCGATGCCACATTCTGTAAGAGCCTTACTGATTCCCCGTGTGAGGCTGTCAACGCTTCGGTAAAAGGGGCCACCTTGCCCGTCACCAAGGTAATACCTTTCTTTGTTAGTTCGACTAGCTAAGTCCATCGCCAAAAACTCAGCAAGAGGTTCAACGATGGGCAAAGTGCGCTCAATGCGGCCTTTGATCTTATGCCCGGTCTCTTGATTGTCTCGGAGCAAAAGAAGATTGCGATCGAGCATGATATGCTCGACTCGAAGAGCCCGGACTTCTCCACCTCTCATGCCGGTCCAACGGATCAACACCCACGCTCTCAGCCTATTCATTCTTGAATATCGCTCTCTTTCGCATGTTGCGCCCTCGACGTTTGCCTCTAGGAATTATTGCACCCTCTGAGCCGCACCAGGGGGTAAAGTCCGATATTCCTTCTTGGTTAGCCTTGGCTTGGTGACTTCAAAATCTTCGTTTGTGTAGCCCGACTTCTTTGCCCAAATCAAGAACGTTTGGAGCTGGCGGCCATGCTTAAAAACGGTGTCGTCACTGAGCAGTTTCCCGGCCCGGTTGTCGGCTGGGTGAGCTTTCACTTTGCTCATAAACCGGGCCAACAGAGCCCTAGAAAGATCACCCATGCGGTGGTTCCCAATTAGTTGAACATAGAGGTTCGCCGTTTTTGCATAAGATAGAATCGTCTTCTTAGATCGTGCTGCACTCACATGATCAAGCCATTCTTGAAAGACTTCGTTGATTTTAGGTCCGGCCTCGTTCTTTTTGGGGGAAGCTTTACGATCCGCAAGAAGAGACTTCAACTTCTCAGCCCGGAGCTGGTCAATGAAGCGCTTTCTCTCTGATTCGGTTCTTCGCTTTTTGCCGGTTGATAGGGTTTTAAAGAGGTATTCTTCGGCGGTGTAGAGGTCTAATCGTGGGGTCCAGGTTTGACCTGGTTCACGTAGTTCATGGAACCAGCCAACCACAACGCCCCGCTTTTCGTTGATGCTCCAATTTGTTCTAGGTTTCGGCATGATTCAAAGTCCGACTGTAGGGGCAATCGTAAACGGCTATGGAGCCGTTGTAGGTGAAAACAACGCAGCCGGGGATATCAGAGCATTGTTTTTTGTTGCTCGATATTCGGCTGTGGCAACGTTATTACCGGTGACCAGGCCGGTGCAAGCGGCCTCAGTCGTTCGAATGCAGTTCTTTGTGTTGAGCGGAGCAAATGGGGTATAGAGGCAAACGCCTTGTCCATCCCATGACACGCCAGGAACATCGGTGGAGGCGTCAGATGAAGGGGCTTGGCTGTTATCTTTGCAGGATGCGGTTAAAGATAAGATCAGAAAAAAATGTAATCAGCAATCTAAATTTCATTTGCACCTCCTTATACCCCTATTTTGGGGTATAAGGGATGGATGATCTAGGATAATTTACAGGCCGATGCTTTCGATCCAAGCAACAGAGCAACTGTTGTTAAACACCCTTAGACCTTGTTTCGTTAGGGCGTAATACTAATCACTTGATTCACGCCGTTAGCGGCGTCAACATCGGAAAGATCGACTGTGTACGGCTTGGTTGGATCGAACTCTACAGCATCAGAAAATATCGTCCAAACGGTTTCAACTTTGTAAGTCGCACAAGTGTCAGAAGCGCCGGACTCAATGTATCCGTTGTAAATTGTGCTTGGCAGTCCGGTGATACTAGCAGTTACATTAAACGATTTTTGGCTTCCACTTTGGATAACCGAGTTAGACAAACTACAGATAAAGGCACCTGCGGCAACAGGTGTGAACTTTATTTTAAACCCTTTTGTGTAAGGGGTGACTGTAACGGTTGACTCTTGTGCGCCGAATAGACCGTACCCGATAACGGTGACTGCGGAACCTCCCGATAGAGCGCCGATAGTAGAAGCGGTTGGAGCAGTCTCTGAGACTTTTACCGAATGCCAGGCAGTCCCGGCATCCTCAGCGGTGACGGTATAAATTTTCCCAAGGGTTTCACTAGATGAAAAGTCATTGACGGTAACCCCGCTTTTTTGATCGACGCCCCCAGAGGTCACTGAAATTCCATCGTGCTCAAAGCTTGCGATTAATCCAGTTCGACTAGTTCCGTAAGGGACTGCGGCGGTGATTGTGGTTCCGCTGATTGTCCCCTTGATATCTGAGGAAAGAGCGGTGTTTTTTGCTGCAAGAAACGAAAAAGAAGAAAATTCATGGGTTTTCGTTGCGTCCACTAGCACGTTGACATAGTACAAAACAGAGGTATTGTCTTCCGCAGCGACATTATAGATATTTCCAAAAATGCTCGAAGACGAAAAATCGTTTGCAGTGACTCCACTCTGCTGGGGGATGCTCCCAGAAGTTACAGAAACTCCATTGTGGTCAAAAGTAGCGACTAAAGCGGTTTGGTCAGTACCGTAGGGGACCGTGAGAGTAATGGTTGTTCCGCTGATTGTCCCTTGAACATCAGCCGACAGAGCTGCATTCGTCGCTGCCAAAAAGGAAAATGACGAAATCTCGTGGGTTGTTTTCTTTGGCTCGGCTTTACAGCCGATCAAACCGACTAAAGCAAAAGCGATGAGGAAATATTTGGGGGAAATATGTCTAAATCTCATTTTGCACCTACAGATAGAGATTAAATTTTGGCCCTAAGACAGCCTTAGAATCTATAAAAGAATGGTTTAATAAATTATATTCGTACTTGAAAAATATCTACCTACCGCTAAATCAAAAAACGGAGAAAACCTACGTCGAGTTGTTCCTGCATTTAATATCGAGTTCCGGAAAAATCACATTTACTCCCAATCCTTGGTAATTGTATTGATCAGGTCATCAACAGAAATCGCTGCTTTCATTTTCACAAGAGTATAGCCTAACCAACCCAGAGAAACTACTACGCAAATCATATCGAACGCTTGCCACACATCGGCTGTTGTCCCTGCAAATGTCTTATAATCTGCCGTAACCACCGGAAAGCTCAAAGGCAAAGCCAAAGAGGCGATCCATGCTTGTCTGCTCCTAATAGCCGCTACATGCTTCATCAATAGGTTCTCTAGCCGGTCCTTGTTAATGGTGATGGTCCCTATTTGAACGGAAGCCTCGACTAAAACTGTATGGCCTAAACTACGAGAAGGTCTCAGTCTTGGATCGTAACGCAGAGTTTACGGACAGACGTTACGAAGACCTCAAATTTCAATGAACCGTGTAAACAGGGGATTGTTTACAGAATGTTTACAGATATGGCCATAAAGCAGCCTTGTTTACACTGTTCACAAACAAAATCTGGATTCCAGAACCAATCTAAGTGATTGAAGTTATGGAGCGGGAAACGAGATTCGAACTCGCGGCCTTCGGCTTGGGAAGCCGACGCTCTACCAGCTGAGCTATTCCCGCATACTGGAAGTTCTACAGAATATCTGATGAGGTATAGAAGTCAAGGAGTATTCGGTGCTTCAGCTTCACATTGAGTTCAAAAAGAAATGTGTCTTCAGGGACAAGCCTTTAGGCGGTCGACTAAAGTGAGTCAATCTTCCGAGCCCTCGTTCATCTAGGATCTATCTGAGGAAAGAGACTTCTCGAATCACGCCACGGGCCAGGCATCCCAGCGGATCGAAGGCTGCCCCAAAGCAGGGGAATTCGGCCTCGGGGCGTCGGGGCCGAACCAGAGGCTTGTCACCCCGGCGAGGTTGGCTGCTAAGACGTCGTCTTGGGTGTTACCGTAATAAATGGTCTCTTCCCCGGTGACTCCAAACACTTCCATGGCTTTTGTGAGCATGAAGGGGTGAGGTTTTTTGTGCAGCCGGTCAAAGTCACCGGAAATAAACCTCGAAGACTCATCAAAGAAACGGTCTAATCCTGTCGTTTTAATCTTTTTTTGTTGGGTGGATGTGGTTCCGTTGCTGACGAGACCCAAGGTTTTCCCTTGATCCTGTAGACCTTGCAGGTATTCTTGAGCCCCAGGGTAAAGTTTCATCGCCCCCCAGTAGGACTCTCGGTAGCATTGGATCAAAAAATTAAGATTCTCTAGAGAGAAAATCTGCCGATTTTTCAAAAAGGCCCCCATATAGGTCGGAGGGTCTATCGAGCCGATTTGTTTGGAAAACCATTGAATTTCTTGAACTGCTTGTTCGGTGAACGGCAAGGCTAGATGATCGCATAGCTCTTCGACCGCAGACCGTTGGGCGGCGTGATAGCAACTGCGAGTTTGCAGCAGCGTGTCATCCAAATCGAATAAATGGAGGGTATGGTGAAGAGGTTCCATCAACCAACGGTCACTGACTTGGCTAAATTCCTTGGCTTATCAATATTGAGCCCAAGGTGTAGCGCTGAGTAATAAGAAAACAATTGAGCTAAAATCATTTGCATCAAAGGGTATAATTCGGGGGCCAACTCAGGAATTTGAATACAGTGGTCTAACAGTTCGTTTGCCTGGGTGTCATCTGCTCCCGCAAAGCCAATCACGACGCCCCCTCTTGCTTTGACTTCTTCGACCGCAGAAAGGCTCGATTGATAAAGTTCTCCCTCAGTCTTTGCAGGCAAGAAAAAGAGGCTATAGACCGAAGGGTCAACCATAGCGAGGGTCCCGTGTTTCAGGAATCCCGCTGGTAGGCCTTCGGCATGCAGGTAGGTAACTTCCTTCATTTTTAACGCAGACTCTAGCGCCACAGGGTAATAAATATCTTTCCCCATAAACAGCCAATGGTCGATATGACTGGTTTTTTTGGCCAGATTCCGAATAAAACCTGATTCTTCGTTGATGGTGTCTTCTAAAGTGGTGCTGAGTTCTGTGATCAAACCAAGCAACCGCTGCTCTTCTGCTTCAGCCAAGTTGCCGTTGAGCACCCCTGTCTTCAGAGCAATCCGCAGAACGACAATGATTTGGGTTAAGGCTGCCTTGGTAGAAACCACACAAATTTCCGGCCCTGAACCCTGAAAAATACAGTGATCAACCATCTGGCTGATGGAGCTGCCCACGACATTGACCACAGCGCCGGTCGAGCCGCCAACTTCTTGGGTCTTTTTGACCGCCATTCGAGTGTCGTAGGTTTCCCCCGATTGACTAAAGAACAAGGTGTGTTGGTTCAACACATGAGGAATCATGTGGGGGTACTCGTCAGAACTCACCGCAGGGACGTACAAGTTTGCGTAATGTTTGAAGAGGTAGCTCCCAATCATGGCGACATAATAGGTCGTACCGACACCGCACAGAAACAAGCGGTCATGATCCAAAAAGCATTGGGCCGCTTTACTGATTTCCTGGTCTCCTATCGCCAAAGCGCTTTTGATACTCTGAGGCTGGTCGAAGATTTCCTTTAACATAAAATGAGAATAACCGCCCATTTGAGCCGTTTCCTTATCCCATTGCACTTGGATCACTTCTTTTTTGCGAACAGAGCTGTCCTCAATGGCCTTCACTTCAAAATTGCGATCTGTCAGAACCACATATTCCATGTCATCAAGCAACACAGTATCACGGGTTTCTCCGATATAAGCGTTAATATCAGAGGTCAAAAAGTACTCTCCGTCACCAACACCTAACACCAAAGGAGAATCCTTCTTCGCCCCGAGGATATGATCTGGCCAATGATCACTCATGACAGCGACAGCGTATGAGCCCTTCAGCGTCTTGATCGCCGCTGTAAAGGTTTCTTCCAAGTTATTGAATTGTGGGAAGAGGTCTTCTAAAAGGTTTGCCAACACCTCAGTGTCTGTTTCTGATTTAAAGATACACCCCTTCTTCATCAGATCGTTACGAACCTCATGGTGGTTCGAAAAAATACCATTGTGCACCACGACAAACTTGGAATTTTGGCTCAAATGGGGGTGGCTGTTTTCCTTTGTTACTCCACCGTGAGTTGCCCATCGAGTGTGGGCAATCCCAAAGTGCCCTTGGATCTCTACAAACCGCTCCTTTTGGTCCACCTCAGCAACATTGCCGGTATTTTTCCGCAGCTCAAACCCTTGGGCCTGCTGGATAGCCATACCGCAGGAATCATAGCCTCGGTATTCCAGGTTTTTCAAACATTGCAGCAGACCAGCCGCAACTGGCCGGTGACTTGCAATTGCACTGATTCCACACATCTATTGGTTTTTGTTTTGAAAAGTGAAGTGATCGGGGATAATGGCTCCCCCTTGAATCCAGCTACCTGGAGCCAGATTGTGTCCTGTGCCAATTTTGGCGTCATCCCCAATAAAGGCACCCAGCTTTTCCAAGCCCGTGTCAATCGCAGGTTCGTTCGCCGGATGAAACGAAACGTTTTCTCCGGTGATGTTGTGGTTAATGGTCATGGTTCCCGACCCAAGCGATACCTTCTGCCCCAGGACAGAGTCGCCTACAAACGACAGCCGACCGATTTTAGCGTCCCCAAAGAGCACTGAGTTTTTCACTTCAGTTCCATAGCCAATCGTACAACCGGCACCGATACTAGAGAAGTGCCGAATTAAGCAAGAGTTCCCGATGTAACAATTGTCTCCAATGTAGCAGGGACCAGTGATCGAGCTCCCCGCTGCGATATGTACATTCTCCCCGAAAACAACCGGACCTTGGATGTTAACGGAGCGGTCAATTTGAACTGAATTGGGGACAATACTGTGGGTGAGTTCTTTGAGAAGCATTTGGTTGGCCAGCAAAATATCCCAAGGGCGGGAAATATCCATCCAACTGTCTTCCCATAAACTGGCTTCAATCTGTTTTTCTTCAATCAAGCTCTGAAAAACCGACAACATATTTTGACCTGCTTTTTCTAATCGATCAAAAATCGATCCTTCCAAGATAAAGCTACCGCCAAAAATATAATTAGAATACCGCCCAACTTCTGGCTTTTCAATCAGCCGGCTGATCGTCATGTCTCCCGAAAGATACACGTTGCCATAGGCCCCTTCACTAGAAGGGTGGGACACGGTGGCGATGTTCGGAAGAGTCTGTTGTTTGCTACGTTCAACCAAAGATTTAAAGGGGTTCGCCGCCATCAAGGCATCAGCATAGACCAGTAAAAAACGCTCATCTTGGGCGAGAAAATCCTTGGCTAGATAGACTGCATTCCCGATCCCCAAATTTTCTTTTTGATGCAGATAGTCAATTTTCAACCCCAGGTCCCGGCCAAACCCAAAGGAATCTTCGATCATTTGAGATTGATGCCCCACAACAATACTCACCTCTGTGACTCCAGCCGCCTTGAGCGAGGACAACTGACGAGCTAAGATCGTCTGCCCAGCCATATTGATCATGGTTTTAGGCCGACTGTCAGAAAAGGGGGCTAGCTTGCGGCTTCTCGCCGCCGCCAGTACAAGTGCTTTCATAGGATCAGTTGTTTTGCCGGGTCAAAGAAAACTTGTTAAGTTTCGACGTATAGAGCTGATCTGCCGCGGCCTCAGGAACTTCAATTTGCTCCCCATTGAGGTAGATTTCCGCAGTTTTTCCGGTGGTCATGACCAGCTGATAAGCCTCTTTTCCAGGAAACTCATATTTTTCCCCAGATTCTAAGAGCATTTTCTTAGGCAGGTCGCTATCTACCTTAATTGAAACCCATTGGTTTGCTTTGCCCTTCAGCATTAAGGTCAGCGGGCTGATTTGGGTTGCTAATGCTTTTTTTTGTTCCTCAGCGCTTTTTGCGGTCTGGGCGGTTTCGGTCGCGACCGCTTGGATCGCTTCTGTGGTCTCTTGCGGAGCTACCTTAGACTGGCTAAACCAAAAGGCTCCTACAGCCACAACAACGAGAGCACCGGCCAGAATCCCCACAACCGGCGTTTGCCGTTTCGCGCCAAAGTTCCCAATCAACATGTCCTCTTCAGGCGCCTCATCCATCGCTTCGTATTCTTGATTAAGCGCGGTGATCATCCAATCGGCAGAGAGACCTAACAGGCTGGCATAGTTCCGAACAAAGCCGCGAACAAACACCAAGCTAGGTAAAGCCTCGATATCTGCGTTTTCCATCGCCCTGAGGTTACTCAAGGTTATCCGGGTGATCTCGGCGACATGTTCAACGGTATAAGAAAGTTCTTCTCGTCTCTGTTTTAATGCCCGCCCAACTGCGGCAAAATCTTCAACCGGTTCAGGGGGAGTCATCGGGAGGTCGGTTTCAGGTGTCGCTGGGTCGCTCATGTTCTTCTTTTTATGGTTAACGTGAATTCGGTTCGTTTACGGCACTAAAAAAGCGAGTAAATCTTATGGGTTACTCTAACTTGAAGGCCTCTCTTTCGTAAAGCAGTTTTCACTTGAGTGACAGGTTGAAATCACTATAAATCACACAATGATCAGAAGGCCGCTCTTGTTCTCTCAGGTGGTAGTCAATCCCAACGGCGGTCACCGTCTCCATTAAGGGTTCTGTCACCCAAATTTGATCAATCCGTAAACCCCGCTCAGGGTAGCCTCCGCTTCGGTAGTCAAACCAAGAATACATATCGCTCACCTCTGGGTTCTTTTCTCGAAAGCTATCAACCAAACCCCAGTCGGCCATCCGACCAATCCATTCCCGCTCTTCAGGCAAAAAGGAGCACTTTCCCGAGCTTAACCAACGCTTTGCATTTTTCGGGTCAATCCCAATGTCCAAATCGGTGGGAGCAATATTAAAATCCCCCATCACCAACAATCGGTCTTCTGGGGAATATTCGCCTAATAACGTCATCAAGTCAGCGTAGAATTTTTGTTTCGCAGGGAACTTTGTCGCATGAGACCGATTTTCACCTTGTGGAAAATACCCATTGATCACCACTAGATTTTTACCGTCATCGGTGGTGAACCGACCTAGAATCAACCGTTTTTGGTCTTCTTCGGTGTCGGTGACAAAACCTTTTTGGATAAAATCAGGCTCAGTCCTGGAAAGCATCGCCACCCCATGATACCCTTTTTGACCAAAGAAATTCACTTCATAACCCAAATCTGCCAAGGGCTCGATTGGGAAATCAGGGTCAATCACTTTCGTTTCTTGAAGCCCCAAAATATCGGGGCTTTCGGTACGCAAATACTCACAAACCAAATCCATGCGAGTACGGATGCTGTTGACATTAAAAGAGGCAATCTTCATCTTAATTCCATAGTAGTTTTTCTTAGATATGATAAGCAGACAGAAAGGATTGGTCAATGCAGAGACGAAAGCTTTGGGGTACAGACCTGAAAATCAAGGACACCCTGGACTCGACCAATCGGTTTTTGATGGAGTCCGATACGTTAGAGCCTGGCCAAGGGTTGGTTGCGCTCAAGCAAACTGAAGGTCGTGGCCGATTGGGCCGGCGATGGGAGGCGGGCCCCGAAGGCCAACTGTATGGTTCTTTTTGGGTGGCACCGGCACAATGGCCTTTTCACCCACCGGGCTTCACCCTCTTTTTGGGGTTAGCCCTGTACCAAGCGCTTCAAAAACTTGGTCTGACCGGGCATTCCTTAAAATGGCCGAATGACCTCCTTGTTGGTGACAAAAAACTCGCCGGAATCCTCTGCGAATCGAAACAAAAGGGGATTGTTGCAGGGATCGGAGTGAATCTAAAAGGCCAAGCAGACGATTTCCCCGACGCGGTCAAGCACCGAGCCACGAGCTTAGAGGCTCAGGGCCTCATCCCACCGGAACCAGCGGTTTTATTTGAGCTCATTTTAGACGAGGCCGAGTTACTGCTTTCCAACAGCCCCGACTTCGCTCACATCACCAATGCTTGGGTGACCCACTGTGGGTCCGTTGGGAAATGGGTGCTTTTTGAGCACCAAGGAACCCAAGCCAAGGGACAGATTTCCGGGCTGACCGATCAAGGGGGGTTGATCGTCCGATCAGAAGGCAAAGCCGTCCACGTCCACAGCGGTGAAATTTTATTCACTGAGCCTCTATCAACTTAATTTCCACCAAACAACCCTCCCTTGGGCCTTTCCCCTCGAAGGTGACCTGAGTCTAAAGCCTCTCAGAGCGGGACACTAAACGGACCAACTGGACCGACAACTGTTCAGGAGACTGTAAACAAGCAAAAAATTCTTGGTCCACCTGCTCTACTTTGACTATACTCTGTGTCAACACAGACCGACCTTCAGCGGTGGCGCTCACCAAAAAAGAACGGCGATCTTCAAGGCAACGATCCTTTTGCACCCATCCCTTTTTCAACAGTCGTTTTAAAGTATCAGACACCTGCATTTTATCCATCCCTGCTTTCTGGGCCAGATCGTTTTGGTTCGGCGGCCCATCAAACCGTTCAAGTTCAGCCACACAAGCCAAAACAGAGAATTCACCGTTACTTAGCCCAAGGGGCGATAAAACCTGTTGATGAGCTCGTTGCAGTTGATTGGACGTCTTCCATAGCAGAAAGCCCAAACTTTCTTCAGCTCGGTTAAACTGAGAGCCAAAGGATGTATTGTGAGAACTCATCTGACTAACCTTGGTTCGTTGATGCCATCAGGCAGAGATTTTGTACTGCTTTATTTAATCCGGTCTCTACCTCGGAACCCAGCAACCGATAAAACAACCAGGACAAAAGCCCTGTGAATTGGACTTGGTGCGTCACAAGGGTTGTACCCGATTCAGTGCCGACCTGATGGTCGAATTCCATGAGACACAAGGGTAACCTTGACTGGGTAACGAAGGACTGGTTTTCAACAACAGAAGTCAAAGTAAAACCGAGCCTCGGCCCCTTCATTGGCTTAATCCACCCCGTTTCACCGGTGGCAAAACAATGATTTAACCCCGAAGCGTTCACGTCAGCGTCCCACTGATGCCACTGGCCCACCTGGCTCCATAGAGAGTAAACCTGCTCTGGGCTCCCGTTGGTATTGGATGTTGCTGTAATTTTGTACATTTTTAACCCCTGTAATAGTAAGTATACTTACTATTACAGGGGTTCTCAACGATCTGTCAAGGAAAAGTAAGGATGTTGCCGAAAGCAGAGCGCAACTTCACAGGAAGAATATTCAACTCAATGATGGGGAAGGAAGATCCTCCCCTTCCCAAAAAAGCTTATCCTTTTAACGAGCTAGCACGAACCAACTGGACCCCTTGGGCTTTTAACTGAGGGAGGAGTTCCTTTAAAGCCTGTAGGGTTTCTGGCTTCGGTCGCCCAATCGCAACCGCTGATCCCTGAGATTTTGCCAATTCCACAGCTTTCAACAACGCAGCCCTTGCAGATTCTAACCCTGGGGTCGAGTCGATGTATAGAGACCGGCTATAAAAAGGAACGGAAAAGCGTTCCGCTTGATTCTGGGGAACTTCGGTCGAAGCGGTTCGGCTGTTTAAATAAAACAACCCCTGATCACTCAAGGTTTGCATCACCAAAGCCATGCCCTCTGGGTTTGCAGTGAACGATGAACCCATGTGATTGTTCATCCCGGTTGCGTAAGGAACCGAAGCGAACGCTTCTTTCAATTTGCTTGCAAGGACCTCAGGGTCATCACCGTCAAGCAAGGCTCCTTTACCAGGGTTTGTTGCAGGGTATGAAACCGGCTGCATGGGCATCTGGATCATCACTTCGATTCCACGCTGGTGGGCTTCTAAGGCGGTTCGTTGAGAGTGTCTCTTTTGTGGCAAAATACCTAAGGTGAGTTCGGGGCTCAAATCTGCAACTAAATTAAACAACTCAATATTTTGACCTAAATTATCAATGACCACAACCAACTTAGGTCCGTTCAGCAAGACAGTAGCCGACTGGTCGACGGTCGTTGCCTTGTTTGGTTGAATCTGTTTCGAGGTAACCGCAGGCACCGCCAAAGGCTGACCGGTGATCTGTGCGTCGATCTTTACCCACAAATCACCTTCTTTCAAAAAGCTCAATTCATAACTAGGGTTGGCCTTCGCTTCTTTAGATTTCTTAACTTTAAACTGAACCCCTTCTTGATTCGAAAATTGCTGGGCTAAGTCTAAAAACCGGGCTTCTCTGATTTGGTTGTACTTTTGGAGGTATTGTACATAGCCGTGCCCTTGTGTTCCCGAAACCATGGCCACACGGTCCGTTTGTTTAACAAGCAGCAATCCCCCATGACTGCGGCGCATCATCGAGGCAAATCGATTCGAAAAATCTGCCTGTGATTGCACATTTTCAGTCCGAATATCAAGGGTCTGTGCACTTGGCAGGTCATCAGGGAACTGGGGGCCACGAGCGTAGGCGACAGTGAACACAAAAAGAACCAACAAGCCAGCCCCGGTGGGAAACACCAACATTGGCTTCTTTGATAATTCTTTCAGCTTTTCCTTGTACCGATTCAAACCTTCCATCTCTACCCCTGTGATTGGTGATCATTCGGGTAGAAACAAAGCAAAGACCGTTCCTAGTTGTTTGCTTATTTTTGTGTAGGGAGATTCTTTGAAAAAAAATCTTCACCTCCCCCTGGTGAGGGGGCGTAGAATGACCGAATGGGCCTTAAAAGACGGGCATATGGTCAAAAAAGTGGGTGGTTTCGATATGACGAAAGGTTCTTGACTCCCCACGGGCGACAAAAGAGTGGGTTATGGCCCCGCTTTTGGTAAATTCTACCCCATCAAGAAACTGGCCTCGGGTAACCCCGGTGCCCACAAAGGAAACTTGGTTGTCTTTCACCAAATCATCGACTTTATAAAACTCATTTCCAGACAATCCATAGCTTTGGGACAGTTCGAGTTCTTTGTCGGTTTCTGCAACCAACTGCCCTTCAAGATACCCCCCAAGGCAGCGAATTGCCGCGGCAATCAACCCCATGTCTGGGGCCAGGCCGATGCCCATAAACAAGTCGCACTTTCCGGTCAAAACAGACATCGCCGCCGAGATTTCCCCTGCCTGAATCCGTTTGATCCTTGCTCCACATTGTTGAATTTCTCGAATCAGATTCGCATGTCGTGGAACATCTAAGACGCATACCGTTACGTTCTCCGTGTATTTGTGTAACGCCCGAGCGACTCTCCTGATGTTGGTGCTAGCGCTCTGGTCCAAGTCCACCATGCCATAGGCTTCTTGAGGAGCCACAATAAACCGAGCGGCCACTCGAGGTAAAAGCCGAATATTTCCTGGGGAGGCAACAGCGGCATAGCTCGCTGCATTGGTACGGCCATGGGCGGTTGCTTCGTGGCCCTCAACCGCCACTGCGCTGACCTGCATTTCGTCGGTTCCGCAACCAACCATGCCGGGCAGAGGGTCCACACCAGGCACATGAGCAAACCGGTCATTGATCATTTCCCCTTTGAGGGTGATTCGTTCTAACCCTCGAACCAACGCCGCACGGGTCGAATTAATCAATTCGATCGGCTCACCCTGCCCTTGGTGTAAACTGGCGTTTAACGCCGCCAATTCAGTCGCCCGAACAAGCTCCAAACCATAGTTCTGATCCATGAGTTCTAATCCCTTATATATTCATTGAGTTTCTTCACCAGTTCCTCACGCTCAACGTCTAAAGCCCGTGCTTTTGAGGTGTCTTTGATCCGCATGGGTCGATCAAACTCCGCAATCACCTCAACTCGAAGGGGGATCGTTTCACTGGTTAAACTCGCTTGTTCGATTTCTTCAGGGGTCGGTAGGATGATCCCGTATATCATGTGTGGAGTGTGCACCAGCGCATGGCCTCGGTTATAGTACGCAGCAGCAAACCCACCATCAACGTTGATCGCCACACCATCTTTAGATGCCATGGTCTTCCCTTGGGTCACATCCACCGGGGTGTGACCAAAGATCACACGCTCAGCTTGGAACTCTTCGAGTAACATCGATTTAAATTTATCTTGTTCCAAGTTTTGTTTCCAATAGAGACTCGGTTCTTTGTGGGTCCCTTTATCAACGAGGTAATATCGCTCAAAAGTTTTCATCGCCTCTTTCCCAAAAAAGGGAGATTTGGGGCCACACCAAAGGTAAAAGAACAGATCTTGTTCCTTTTGCCCAACCGGCTTATCTGCCAAATAGTCTTTACCGGCTCGTTTGATTGCCTGATCCACATGGTCTAACAACGCCCGCCCTTTAAACCCGAGACACTGTTCAAACTCCCCTTCATTCGTCGAGGGGACCAAAGCATGAATATTGAGAAGGTTGTTATGGATATAGTAAGTATGCCCATGTTCAAAGAAGAAGCCTAAGAGCCGCTTCAGTTTTTTATTTCCAGTAAACTGCTGGGTGAGGTCATCAACAATTTCTTGTTCCTCCCCTGTGAGTTGAGCCGGGTTGTTTCGGTCTAGAGTAGGGAAGAAGGTGTCGTTAAATTCGGCTTCTGCCCCTTGATTAAGCTTTTCTGCAATCACACGGATCGAACGCCGAGAGTCCATCGACCACGCCGGGTTCCTGGAAATCAATTGGTCTTCTAGTTTAAACTGGATGATCGACAGTGCCTTTTCCATCGACCGGCCCCGTGGGGTCTTTGCTTTGAATTTCGCCGTACATTGCTCGTCTGGATAAGTTCGTTCGGCAAACTGGGCTAGTTTTTCGGTATCAAACCCCAAGCGAGCCAACATCTCAAAGTGGTCATATCGGCAGGTTATCCGCAGCGCCTCAGCGACCAAACTTTGGTTCCCCGCAGCGGCGCCCATCCACAAAATATCATGGTTGCCGTAGAGCAACCGAACCATCGGAAGATAATCTTTTGACGACAAAATTCGAATGATTTTATCCGGTTGAGACCCTCGGTCCCAAATATCCCCCAACACAATGATCCGGTCTAAAATCACTTGTTTGATCACCTCAGCCAGGTGAGCGATAAAACGGTCTGAAATAGCGGGGATTTCAAAGATCGGGTCAGGGACCGCCCGCCCGCCAATCAGCCGGCGAACATACAGTCGGTATTCCTTCGGCAGGTGTTTATCGAGGTTTTGCTCAACGTTACTTAGTTTGTACCGGGCAATATCGACCAGACAAAGAAGGACATCTTGACGATCCATCTTGATCGATTTGTCTTCAATGAACTGCTGGTGTCGGATCACCCGTACCATATATTGAAGTTTTTCTTCGGGGAACGTCTTGGGCAATCCCTCTTTGCAGCTTTGGTACAGCAACCCAAACCGGCCTCTTAAAATCGATTTAAACCGGTCCCCTTCTCCGTGTAAATCGCTGATCCACAGGGTTGTGGGGATATCTGAAGAAAGCTTGGTGTCCAGCTCTAACAGTCGCTGGACTAGCTGATCATATTCATCAGCACGTTTAACAGAGGCGGCATGATTCATACTGTTTTGGGCAAAGGGAGGCATGAGTTGTGAGAAAGCAGAAAAAATCCAGGGTCCTTAATTTTCAACAATAAAAAACAGTTCTCGCCGGATTTCGTCGGTGTCTCCGAGGTTCAGTTCTACCAATCGTCGCAAGTGGGTCAAACTATCTAGACTCAGTTCATGGAACTGAATCCCGATTTGGTCATGTTTATTGTAACAAACCACCGCTTGGACATCGATCGAAATTTCTGAGCCACTTAGTTCCATGTGCAGGTCGCACTTTGACCCGACGGTTAGTCCTTGGGGGCGATCACAGTCGACCAAGGCCCCTTTCAGGCTGATGTCGAGAAGCTGGCACTCGTTCACTTCTGCCCCAGCCTTGATCAGTACATCTTGATCAAACTGAACTCGTTTAAAATGCCTTCGGTCATCATTCATCGGGCGTCCTCCGTGAGTGGCAATTAGGTTACCTGACCTCTTCAATAATGTCAGTTCTTCTGGTTTATCATAGGTTGATTGGCCCCCTTTCGTCCATCATAATCAAATGAGTTTTCATCCCCCCAATGGTTCAGCCACTGGGTTAGGAAATTGCGCTCAGCAACCAAAGAAAAATAGTTAAAGAAATCAGTTAAATGTTAAAGTGTGGGTTAAAATGGGTTATTTTTTCTTGAAAAAGGCTTCTATGCCCTCTACGCTAGCAATCGTGGGGGCAGGAATGAGTCAAAAGTTTTAAGAACTCAATCACATGGGAATCCTCACCAGATTCTCTTGTTTGACGAGCCCCTTAATAACAATCGCAACAGATTCGCCGGTGTCGCACAGCACCGGTGAATACTCCGGGCCCGCCTGCACGGGCCCGGGTTATTCCCCTTCAACACAACCGTCCTTTTTGGGGGTTCCACCCCGTTGTCTTGGAATACCCTTCTCTGAGCGTAACAATCTGCAAAAGACCGTTGCCGCTCCACCAAAAGTTCACTCACAAAGATTTCCCGAGACCGGCGCCGCTGCCAAATTCTACACCGACGAACAGAGGCTTCTCCATCTCACCATCAAGGCAAAGGTCTAAAGGGCGTGAAGGGTCTTCCGGCCATGGTATGGCAGAGCACCGGAACGAACATTCAGGAGGGGTTTAAGGTTTCAAACTCTTGGTGGGATACAGGAGTACCGCAGAAATCAACCTAGAGGCAAACGCTAGCGAGCAGGGTGTCGCACACTGAAGCCGTTCACCTGAGAAAATCCAGGACAAAACGCTACGGACAGACAGACTAGTCCCTGCCCTCTGGCCCTATGTAGACAAGGCTTGGCAGGAACCGGTTCGTAGCTCAGGCATCCGCAGGCCCTTACGAAAAAACGGTGAGTTTTTTCAACTCATAGAGTATGGGGAAGACTCTACTTACAAGCGATCGGTTGCTTATTTTTACCGATCAACTGGATCATGGTGATTCCACAGCCATTGGCGCCACAAAACGCAGCTGAGGCGACTTTATAACCGGAAACACAAAATAAACTGACATGGCCCGCAGGAACGGAGCCTTTTGATAATTCTTTGATCCGCTCAGCGCCAAAGACCGTCGAACTGGAGAGAACCAATAAAGACGCTAAAAACATGATAATTTTCATTTTTCCTCTCAATTGAAATCGTTACTAACCTTCACCAGATTCTCTTGAATAAAGCAAGCCCCCTTTCCAATCTGTTCAAAACCTTCTAGCATCAGGCTTTCAACTTCGGAAGCCTATGATCCTGCTGATCAACAACCATGATTCCTTCACGTTCAACCTCTTTCAAGCGATTGAGGAACTCGGGGAAACCTGTGTGGTGATTAGTCGAGATGATATACAGATCAATCTGTTAGAGGGTTTGCGACCTCAAGGGTTAATCATTTCGCCCGGACCTGGCAACCCTGATCAAGCCCCTTTAGTCACCCAAACCATCCAAGCTTTTGCAGATTCCACCCCGATTTTAGGGGTGTGCTTGGGCCATCAGATTTTGGGGACCTGTTTTGGGGCCCGTTGGGGTGCTGCTAAAGAACCAACCTATGGAAAAGCCACGTCCGTCCACCACCAAGGAAAACGACTGTTTCAGGGAATTTCACAGCCGATGATGGCCGCCAAATACCACTCTCTCGCTTTATCCACATTGCCCAAGGGGTTTGAAGCCTTGGCATGGTCAGATGCTGGCGAACTGATGGCGATCGGACACGGGAGCCTACCTGTCTTCGGGGTCCAATTTCACCCTGAATCGTTCATGACCCCAGAAGGACTCACTTTATTGAGTCATTTTTGTGAGCTTTGCCGTGGATAAGAACCCTTCTTTCAGGCAAGTGTTTGATTTACTGCAACAGGCCGAGGGGCCTTTGGTTGCCTTTTACTCCACAGGCGATGGGTTTAGCCCCCTGATCGGAGCCTTCCCCTTAGAAAGTCTGACCAGCCTTTCACCTCAAGAGATTTTGAGCTTTGAGGCAAGACATCAAGACCACCTGATCGCCAGCGCCTTTCCCTTTGAGTTTGGTGAAGCCCCCGCAATACTCCACGCTTTTGGGGCTTGGGTTCAGGTCTCGAGAACCGGCTACACCATCGATGGCCCTGACCCCAAGGCTAAAGCCAAACTGAAACAGGCCTTTGAGACCCATGCCACACCGTCTTCCTGCCCCCCGTTGGGATTAGACGAGAATCAAATTGATCCTCAGCAGCACCAAGAGGCAATCAAACAAATTTTCAAGTGGATTCGGGCCGGAGAAGTGTACCAGTTGAACTACACCACTCAACTGACGACCTCGACACGCGCAGACCCTCGGAGCTGTTTTCTCCCAGCGATCAGCCAATCCCCACCCCCTTTTTCTGGGTTCTTCGAGTCAGCAGGCCTGACCTTGCTGAGCCTTTCACCTGAGAGATTCATTCAAACCGAATCAGGACGAATCTACACCGACCCCATCAAGGGAACCGGGCCACGGGTCGAAGGTGACACTGGGGACAGAAAACAACGTGCTTGGTTGGAAAACAGCGCCAAGGAAGCGGCAGAACTAAACATGATCACCGACCTTCTTCGCAACGATCTCGGAAGAATCTGTCAGACCGGATCGGTTCAGGTAGAAACTCCCCGAACAGTCTCCACTCATTTAGAAGTGCTGCACACCCACACTCGTGTATCAGGGCTTCTGAAGGCCCCTTATCATGGCCTCAATTTGTTATTAAAGATGATACCCGGTGGGTCGATTTCAGGTTGTCCCAAAACTCGGGCGACCGAGTTGATCAAGGAAATCGAATCCCAACCTCGTGGTTTTTATACCGGCGCCTTAGGCTACCAGTTGCCCGGAGGCGATCTTTGTTTTAACTTGATGATTCGAACGTTAGTGTTTGAACAAGGTCAAGTTAGCTTGGGCGTCGGCGGTGGAATCACAATTGATTCGGACCCCGCTTCAGAACTCGCCGAGGCCAAACAAAAAGCCCGTTCTGTGTTAACCCGATTTACCGACCGATGATTATCAGCTACCAAGGCCGTATAGTGGCCCCTGACGAGGCCCATATCCCCATCACCTCGACGAGCCTGCAATTTGGCCAAGGGGTGTTTGAAAGCTTTCTGATAACCGAAGGCAAGGCCTTTCAGCTTCAAGAGCACCTGCAACGATTTATTGGCAGCTCGCTGGCGGTCAAACTCCCTTACACCTTCACCCCATCAGAATTGACTGGTTGGGTGGCTTCGGCCTTCCATGCTGCCCCTTCTCCTGTGAGCCGAGTGAAAGTTTTGGGGACATCCGAAGGGGTATGGGTTCTTTGCCAACCTATCGACCCGGTATCGAGTGCACCTTGGAAATTGCAGAGTTACCAAGGCCGACGCAGCCTCGCTGAAATCAAGTCTACCAGCTATCTTGAATGCCTTTTGGCTCATCAAAACGCTGTCGAAGCAGGGGCAGACGAAGCGCTTTTATGCAACCACCACGGCAAGATTTACGAAGGGAGTCGGTCAAATTTCTACTGGATTTCTCAGGGCCGGTTGCGCTCAAAGAACCGGGGGGTATTGCCCGGTATCACCCGAGAATTTATTGCTAAAAACCACCCTGGCGGAATCCATTGGGAAGGGTTAAATATAGATCAATTGGAACACATCCAGGGGGCCATGGTCAGCAATGCCGTCAGAGGATTGATCCCGGTCTGCCAAATTGACCAGCACCCGATACCGGTCTCAGATCAGGTCAACGAAGTTTGCTCTTGGTTTAACCAGGAGCGGGCCAAAAATATGATCACTTTATAAAATTCATTGGCATTTTTGCCCTCCATGGGCTTCCTTTTAACCGAAAACAGAGATGATCACCAAACGATTTGGAAGAACCGAACTGCAAATGCCCCTGTTGACTTGCGGTTGCATGAGGTTTCAATACAAATGGCAAGATGTAGCGCCCTCAGAAGTCCCTGCGGCGGTCCAAGCGAACTTGGAAGCGACATTACACAAGGCTGTCGAATCTGGAATCACGCACTTAGAAACCGCCCGAGGCTACGGATCATCTGAAATGCAGCTAGGATGGGCGTTAAAGCAACTACCTCGAGAAAAACTAATTTTACAAACCAAGGTTCCCCCCACCGAAGACCCTGCCGAGTTTTTACAAAAATTTGATCAGTCGATGGGATATTTACAAGTGGACTCTGTTGAACTGCTTGGGCTCCATGGACTCAACGACCAAATACAAATTGATCGAGCGTTGCAAAAAGGCGGGGCCCTGGATCAAGCCCTTAGGCTCAAAGAGCAAGGGGTGATAAAACATCTTGGTTTCACCACTCACGCCCCGCCAGAGCAGGTTTTACCTTTACTGGAACTCGGGGTTTTTGATTATGTTAATTTACATTGGTATTATATCTACCCTTGGAACCAAGTGCTGATTGAGAGGGCGCATCAGTTGGACATGGGAGTTTTAATCATCAGCCCCAATGACAAAGGCGGACGGCTGCAATTTCCAGCAAAAAAAATGGCCCAATTGACGGCTCCTTTGAGCCCCATGGAGTTTAATGATCTCTACACCTTGGCCCGGGACGAAGTGAACACCCTTTCGATTGGGGCGGCAAAACCCAGTGACTTTGACGAACACCTCCAAGCGGTCGAAAGGCTTCCAACGGCCCAACAATGGCTCGGTCCGATTGTCAAGAAACTGGAAACGGCTCAAGAGCAGGCCATGGGGCCCCAATGGAACGGCCCATGGTGGGAAGGGATCCAGCCATACTACGGCCAACCGGGGCAGGTCAGCGTCGCTGAAATTCTACGATTTTGGGTCTACCACCAAAGCCTTGGACTCGAAGAGTTTGCAAAGTCTCGATATAACATGCTCGGCAAAGCGGGCCATTGGTTCCCTGGAGCCAAAATCAGCGCCGAACAATTGGCCCCCATTGCGGAGCGTCTGGGAAACCACCCGCTCAAAGAGGAAATCATGGAAATTTTGCCCAAGGCCCATCTTGCTTTCGACGACCAAGCATTGAGCCAACAGGCAGGACCCCGTAACAGCAACGGATCAAAATGAAAGTTCTGATCACCTTTTTATTGCTGGGGTTTCCGTTAGTGGTTAGCGCACAAGAACTAGATGAGCAGGGAATGTTCAAAGAAAACTACCTCTTCCCGCTCTCCTACGAAAGCCAACACCCAAACGACCGCAGGGCTCAAGAAATCAAGTTCCGGTTTAGCTTATACCAGCGACTTTTTGAGACACAAGGACACCAAGCCTACTTCGCCTTCACCCAAACTAGCTGGTGGCAAGCCTACGACCAAGATCAATCTCGACCTTTTAGAGAAACCAATTATAACCCCGAAGTTTTCATACAGCTCCCTAAGTTTGACCTTTGGGGGCAACCTCAGCTACAACTGGGAGCAGAGCACGAATCCAACGGTGGAAGAGAGCCATACTCTCGAAGTTGGAACCGACTTTATGGTCGCTATCAGTTGCAAGCCTCTGGGGTACAGATGCAACATAAGTTTTTTTGGCGAGTCCCAGAGCAGCCAAAACAATACCCTTTAGACCCAACAGGAGACGAAAACCCCGATATTGTTGATTACTACGGGGCCAACGAAATCCAGTTACGCACAAAGTTCGGCCCTGCTGAGGTTTCTGGGCGGTTCCGTCGGAACCTTTCGAAGGGACGGGGATCAGTCGAACTGATGGGGGCTTACCCTTTTGGGTTTAACAGCGCTTCGGCGGTCTTTCAATACTTCCAAGGGTATGGAGAAAGTCTGGCTGATTATAATCGCTCTGTTTCAAAGGCCTCAATCGGCATATTATTAAACCATCTTTAAACCACAAGTTCGTTTTGACACAAAGAAGCCCAAAAGATCTGATTCACTGGAAGAATTGGAACCCTGAAGAAATCAAGGAAATTCTTAGCCTCGCTGAGCAGGTTCACGGAAATCCACTGGCATACGCTGAGTCGTTGAAAGCAAAAACCCTGGTGATGTTGTTCCAAAAAACCAGCACCCGGACAAGGGTCTCCTTTGAGGCCGGGATGACCGAGCTCGGAGGACACGCCATCTACCTCGACTGGCAGACCTCAAATATGGGGCTTACACGCACCGAATATGAGGCAGCTTACCTTTCAAGCAACGCCCATTTGATCATGGCCCGAGTCAAAGACCACCAAACCCTGCTGGACTTGCAAAAAGGTTCTCAGGTACCGGTGATCAACGGCTGTTGTGACAAATACCACCCTTGCCAAGGGATGGCCGACTTTATCACGTTAAAGCAAGATGCTGGCGAGCTCAAAGGGCTTCGGCTGACCTACCTAGGAGTGCTCAATAATGTAGTCAACAGCTTGGTTGTTTTGTGCCGAGTCTTTGGAGTAGAACTCACCTTAGCCTGCCCAATCCGCCCTGAAGAAGACGTTGATTTTGAATCCCTTGAAGCGCTACGCAACGCAGGGCTACTCAAAGAAACCTTAGACCCCAAAGAGGCGGTTAGACACGCCGACTATGTCTACACAGACACCTGGGTGAACATGGAACATTTCAACGACCCAAATGCCCAGCATTTAAAAGACGAACGGGTCAAGATCATGATTGATTATCAACTAAATCACGATTTACTTGCGCAGAGCAAAGCCAAGGTTATGCATGATATGCCGATACATCCGGGGTACGAAATCACCGATGAGTTGGTCAATGATGAACGTTCGATTATTTTCGCCCAAGCTAAAAACAGGCTGGTGGCACAAAAAGCAGTGATGCTTCGGCTATTACAACAAGCCTAAGTTCAAACAAAGGTAGGGTAAATGAAAAAAACGGTTTGGCTGGTTTTGGTCGGCTTGAGTTGGGCAACAGTCGGCTTCGGGCTCGATAGCTCTGAGATCAGAAACCCCGGTGATGGTGTCGCCTCGCACCAACTCCAAGACCCCAAAGAGGCGATCGCTAGGGTTCCCGCCTTTGTGACTGATACGCGAACCGATAAAATGATGTTTTACCCCTGCACCAATTGCCATGTGAAGGGAATGGTGGAGCCAAACCCCAAGGTACGGACCTTAGAGGAAATGCACTTTGAAGTGCAGCTCCAACATGGAGGCGGCCGCTTTTGGTGTTTGACTTGCCACAGCAAAGATGACCGGAACCATTTGGTGAGTTTAAAAAAACAACCGATCAGTTTTGACCAACCTCACTTGCTTTGCGGTCAATGTCACTTTGCCCGACAACGAGACTTTTTCCGCGGCGCCCATGGGAAGCGCAAAGGAAACTGGAAAGGGGAAAAACGGCTGACTAACTGCACCGAGTGCCACAACCCCCATGCCCCTTCTATACCGGCCCGCTTACCACGGGCTAAACCGGCGGACCGTATTGGACACACCATCGTGCCCTCCACCGAACATGGATTCGACGAACTTTGGGAAATTAAAGAAGACGAGCATCACTCTAAACCAAAACAGAAAGGGCACTAGTCATGAAATTCACCAACAACACAGTGGACCCGAAACGTCGGGCTGCCCTTAAAGTCCTCGGGCTCGGAGCAGCCGTTGGCGCTGGGGCTTTAGCAGCCAGTGCCAGCCCGCTACCCGAAATTAAAACTGGCGCAGTCACTTTAGAAGACGCCTGGGGCGAATTTTTCCAACAACAATACCAGAAACTCTCCCCTCAGGAAATTGAAGAGGTGATTGAGCGTTTAGAGCGAACCTATGAAGCCAAATATGACACCAAGGTCCAAGTTGGTAATGAGCCTCCTCTTGAAAACGTCGTGTTTGGTTACGCCCTAAATATCAGTAAATGCCAAGGCTACCGAGAGTGTGTCAAAGGTTGTACAGAAGAAAACAACCAATCGAAAGACCCGGATTTGGAGTATATTCGGGTGTTAGAGTTGGACAAGGGGACCATGAATTTGGAAACCGCCGACCCATATTACGCCGATGATGAGCCGGTGCCAAAGCCGGGGAAATTTTATTTGCCTGTCCAGTGTCACCACTGTGAAAACCCCCCTTGTGTAAAGTCCTGCCCAGTCAAGGCGACTTGGAAGGAGCCTGATGGGATTGTCGTGGTTGATTATAACTGGTGTATCGGCTGCCGGATGTGCGCGAACGCTTGTCCCTACTGGGCGCGAAAATTCAACTGGAACGAGCCCAAGTTACCTGCGGAAAAAATCAACCCAGACACCCACTACCTCGGCAACCGACCTAGATACCGTGGGGTCATGGAAAAGTGCACCTTTTGCATCCAACGGACCCGAAAAGGAGAGATGCCTGCTTGTCAGGAAGCCTGCCCAACGGGAGCTCGGGTGTTTGGAAACCTCTTGGACCCGAACTCAGAAATTCGGTATGTCTTGGAAAACAAAAATGTCTTTCGATTGAAAGAAGAACTCAACACCAATCCAAAATTTTGGTACTACAGCGACTAACCGGAGCTCAGCATGGATATTTTACATTTCATCATTGACTGTGGCAAAACGGTGGTCAACGGCAGTAAAGCCTACTGGGTTTGGATGATGACTTTGGTCTTTTTCATCTCGATGGGTTTTTTCACCTACCTCACCCAATTGAAAAATGGCCTGATCGTTACCGGGATGAGCGACCAGGTCTCTTGGGGGTTCTATGTCTCAAATTTCACATTCTTGGTCGGTGTTGCGGCAGCGGCGGTGATGCTGGTGATCCCCGCATACATCTTCCGCAACGAAGGCGCCAAACGTGTCGTTTTGCTGGGGGAAGGGCTGGCCGTTTCAGCGAGCTTGATGTGCATGCTGTTTGTTGCGGTTGACTTAGGACGCCCCGACCGAATTTGGCATTTAACCCCTTATCCTGGACTGTTCAACTGGCCTAGCTCCTTGCTCACTTGGGACGTCATCGTACTCAATGGCTACCTTGCCTTAAACGTCATGATCCCCAGTTATATCCTGTACCACCAGTACCAAGACAAGCCATACAACAAAAAATTGGTCTTTTCAGGGGCAGTGCTCTCGATGTTCTGGGCGATCTCGATCCACACGGTGACCGCCTTTTTATTTGCCTCAAACAGCGCTCGCCCCTTTTGGGCCAGTGCCCTGGTTGCTCCTCGGTTCTTGGCTACTGCTTTTTGCGCAGGGCCAGCGTTTATCATCATCACGTTCTTGATCATGAACAAAATCAGGGCCTACCAAATTGGTCACAAAGTGATTGATATGTTGGCGGTGATTGTCTCGATTTCCATGCAGATCAACTTAGTGATGTTGGGGGCTGAACTTTTTGTTGAGTTCTACGCCGAAGGGCAACACTCAGCCAGTGCTCACTACCTATTTTTAGGTTCCGGTGGTAAATATGGACTGGTTCCTTGGATATGGACCGCTCAAGCACTCAACATCGGCGCGGTGTTGATGTTGATGATCGAAAAAACCCGAAAGAACTACCGGGTGTTGTTCGTCGCTTGCGCCATGGCGGTTGTGGGCATCTGGATCGAAAAAGGAATGGGCTTTGTCGTCCCCGGATTCATCCCCACTCCCTTAGGTGAGATTTACGAGTATTTACCGACCTTGATTGAGGTCAAAGTCTCCTTAGGCGTGGTTGCGATCGGCGCACTTGTCTTCACCTTGATGGTCAAACCGCTGAGACAGATTCAAGTCGGCGCCTTAAGAAACCCAAAAATCGCACGGGCTGCTCAAAAGGAAGAGGCAAAAAAACGATTAGAAGAAGAACAGCAGAAAGTCTTAGAGCGAATCGAAAACTACGAATAAACTACACTCCGCCTTCCCCTGTGCCTCGGCCCAGGGATCAAGCCCTTCTATATTGATTTTATGAGGGCGGTATATTCTAGGATTTTTAAGATAATCGGCCTATTAGAGGTTGATCAGCCTCGTGAAGGTGGCCCCAGATCACACCGGTCCCCGGTAGGTAGGCGAGGGTCTTTTCGGCGGTCCAACTTGTTGGCGGAGGTTGCAAGTTCGTAATCCAGTCAGCCATAACATGAGTGATTTGCTTGGACCCCCTCAGGGTTGTCCCTTTCGGGCTCACAGTGGTCTACAGTAGATTTAAGGGAAAACTTAGGTCCTCACTTCCATTTGTAATTAATCAGGTATTGGTAGGATTTAAACCCGCCGGTCTCCCCTTGGATAAAGCCAACTCTGTCGGCAACACGAAGGTAAATCGGAGCGGTAGGGGGCTCTTGGAACCGGTACTGAACCGTGGTTTGTTTGATCCCTTCGAGGTTATACTGATTTAAATAGCCAAAACGTTGGTCATAAAGTTTGAGCTGAGGGCTCAAGCTGGTTTTCCCCACTCGGCCCCAAACAATACTCAATGTTTTTGAACCTTTTTTCGGCTTCAATTCAAAGATGTCAGCATCCGCTCGAGAGCTGACTCGGCCTGTCACTAAAATATTGGGCCCCAAAATATTAACCTTTTGAGCATTATCGTTCGGCTCAACTTCGATAAACAACGGCACCCATTCTTCGGGCGGCAGCGTTTCTGGATCTTGGCCCAGCAACGCAGCAATCTGGTTTAACATGTCCTCATCAGAGGAAAATTCTTTCAGCACACTCTGGCTTCGACTGAACTTCGAAGCAGCGCTCAATTGAATCTGACTTGCAGAACTGTCAGTGATTTCAAAATGAAAGTAGGGATTGGGTTTATTTAATTTATTGACCAGCGAATCAGCTCCCCGGCGAACCTGAACTTGATATACCGCCCCAGCTCGTGCTAAGCGGGCCAGCCCAAAGTGGCGTATTTCACTTTTATCCCTTAGTATATGGTCTTCAAATTGATTACGTAAAAAGGGACTATCTAAACCACTCACCTCCAAACGAACCATGGATTGTTCCCCTTCCGAGAAACTCGCTTGTTGGATCGATGTGAGTGAAAATAGCGCTAAGAACCCTGGTTGATTGTCTTCTAGAACTTCAGACCAACCGTCTTCAGCCACAGTTCCCACCGTTTTAGAGTAAACTCCTAATTGCCGATATCCCGATTTACGCAGCACCCGTAACCCGATACTATCCTCCCCGGTGTCTGTTGATTTTTGGGTTTCAATTAAAAAGATCAACCTCGCTTTAGGGTGCTGAGTAAACAACGACTCAATCTGTTGCGGGGTATCACGAGGCTCTGAGGAGTCGAGGTTGACCGACTTAACTGACTCCACTTTCAGGTGAAAAATCTTCAACCGAGCAATCAGTGCTTTTTCGGGGAGCACCAAAGGGGACTCGACCAGAAGGGTCACCTTTTGCCAAGAGTCATTTTTCAACACCAAGTTCATCCGGCGCAGAGACTCCGATAAATCACTCAAGGCCACCTGGCCATTGATCGACATGAAAAATTCCCGCCCTTCTTTGGCTTCTTTCAGCACCTTCACCGAATTTAAAAACCGAGAACTTCGCAGTTTTCCTTGAGTGAATTCAGCGGAGCGGTACATTTCGTACATTTCGGGGCCTAGCAAATCCAAAACGGCTTGATCAATCAAGGTCCGTCTCAGGTTTTGAAAGGCGACGTCACGAGCGTAGACAACGTCTTTATCAACAATCGGCTGGGTAGTTTCTGCTTGGTAGGTTTTTAGCTGTGCACTGTAGCCCAGAATGGGCAACAGCAAAAAAAACAACAACAGCCAGCTTCGCTGGGTCATTCGGCGAGCTCCTGAGCAACCAATAACTTCGCTTGGAACCCTGGTAAGTCCGGTTCAAAGCTCGAGGGGAAAAAGCGATCTAACCAGGCTTGAGGTTCTACCGGAGACATTTGAGATTCCGTCAAATTCGCCTTCGCCCAACGTTCACAAAGCCCAGAAAGTAAGAAAATCCGAACAATTTCGGGGTCTAAGTGGCCGTCCTTCACCATAAACCCAAGGATATCGAGGGCTTTAGAAAGAGGCATCGGCTTTTTATAAGGTCGATCCGAAGCGGTCAGCGCTTCAAAAATATCGACAACCGCAATGATCCGAGACTGGATCGGTAGTTGGTTCGCCGCCAGTTTATGAGGATAACCCTTTCCATTGAGTGTTTCGTGGTGAGCCGCTGCATATAAAGGCAGTTTTAACATTTTCCTCGGGAACGGTAGCTTAAACAACCACCTCCAACTTCGATCAGCATGGTCATTGATCACCTGCCGCTCTTCAAAGGACAAAGTGCCTTTTTGGATAGCCAATAAATCCCGTTCTTCTTTGTTGATCAAGGCTTCATCGACCGGGCTAGCCAAGAGCTCCACCGAACCCACGTATTCAGTGTTTACCCCTTGTTCGTATTCGGTTTTAAAGTGTTGTTTGATCGTTTCTGAGGCCGCCTGATCGATTTGAGCGATTTTCTCATCTGCCATAAACTCGCCACCGAAATTAAACTCTAAGAGCCGTTTTAACTCTTTTTCCAAGTCGATGACAGCCTGATTTTTTGCGGCTTCTAATTGAGAGATTTCTTCAGGGTTCGTTCCGGTTTCTAAGGCTTTGATTTTGGCATTTAAAAACTCAATCTCAACATCTTTGACTTTCGAATTATACCGTTGGACCAGCATCTCAAATCGATCATTTAAGACTTCTAACTTCAATTGCTTACTAACCACGTTTTCTGGGGTGGTTAGCTTCCCAATATCGTGCATCCAACCGGCTAAGCGGATCTCAGTCATTTGGTCTTCATCGAAGGACAAATTTTTGTAAAGCCCTTCGTCAAACTTGGTAACCTCAGCCGCGATATCTTCGGTCAGGCTAGCCACTCGGTTGATATGCCCGAAGTTATAAGGGCTCTTTTCCCCCAAGCCTTCAGCCAAGACCTGCACAAAAGCAGCAAACAGATTTTCTTGTTCCCCAACTAATTTTTCGGTGGTTAAGGAGACTGCCGCTTGGTAGGAAATCGCCTGCACAACCCCTTGATCAGCGGATGTGAACGCGATCACGTCGCCGTTTTCGTTTTTGCGGTTGATCAGCTGCAACACCCCAATGATTTCGTTTTCATGGTCCCGTAACGGTAGCACCAACATCGACTGTGAGCGATACCCAGTGGTCTCGTCGTACTTTTTTGTCCCAGAAAAATCGAAGCCTTTGGCGTTATACACGTCTGCAAAATTAATCACCTCGCCGGTGTTCGCACAATAGGCTGAGACGTTGTTGAGGTTGGGGACACCGTCTTCTTGCATCAAGACCGGAGGTAAGAAGAACTCTTCCTCGCTGTTACGTTGTAAGTAGACATCCATGGTGTCATTTTGCATGACCTCAAAATTTAAACGTGTCGCGTGAAGTTCTCCTGGATTCAGAGGTTCGTCGTAATACTCCTCTTCAATCATATAGAGGGTTCCGCCGTCCGCATTGGTCAGCTTTCTCGCCGACGAAAGGATGATTTCCATCCCCCCTCTTCGGTCTTTCATCGTGCCGTTTAAATCGGAACCCGCTAAAATCAAAATGTCGATCTGCCTCTCCAACTCCTTGATTTCACTATGAATTGAAGTAAACGCTTCAAAAATACGCTCCGGTATTCCGTCTGCACGTTTGAGCAAATGTTCAAATTGAATTAACCGAGTTGACAGACGCATAGTTCCCTAAGATTTCCGAATGTGTTCTTGTTGTTCTGCGATTTCCTTGCAATTAATGCAAAGAGTCGAGACTGGTCGTGCATCAAGTCGCTTCTTCCCAATGGGCTCTGAGCATTCATCACACTCGTTGTAGGTCCCTGCTTCCAACCGATCAATCGATTGCTGGACTTTTTTAGCCAACTTCCGCTCTCGATCACGAATCCTCAGGGTCGTGTTGCGCTCAAACTCGTAGTTTGCTCGGTCCGCTGGGTCCGGGAACTCGTGGTCGGCTCCCTGCATTTCGTGCAGCGTATCGTCTGACTCTACCAAAAGCTCTCCCAATTGTTCATTGAGCTTAGATAAAAAATATTGGTGCTCCTCGGGGGTCAAATCCCCAGATGTCTCGTCGAAGTCCATTGTTCCTCCATGGTTTTATCGTATCGTCACTCGGACTGGGTCTACGCCATTGCCAATCACCTGCAATAGATTAGCACGAACCCACTTCAATTTCAAAGTGGAACTGAGTGCCGTGTAGGCTTTTCTGTAATGGGTCACCTTACCTGTGTTAAGGTTCACCGAATGCAGCTTAAAAGAATATTGATAAGCGGTTTTACCTGCATCTGTCTTGATTTGCTCCCCCCCAGAGATATGAGTGAACGCGCCTAGCTTTGCGCCGTTAACAGCGACGTTAGCCGCTGTATTCGAGTAGGGTAGCAGGTCAGCCATTTCGCCCTTAGGCCCGACCCAGAACACTCGAGAAAGACCAGCTGGCAAGCTCACCACAAAGATATTGTCGCCAAAAGACTCAACCTCTCCGCCCCCTTCACTGAGCCAATGGCCCTGCCGTTTGCCTTCTTCATCATCACCCCAAACGAAAGTTCCTTGCTTCGCTTCTAAGGCACCCCGGACGATCAATCCAGGTTGAGAAAAAACACGTTTTTTTTGTTTGTACAGGCTGTTACTTACCTGTGCGACCGGAAAGACTTGAAACCCCCCTTCTAATGTTCCAATCACCGAGACCTCAGAGGGTTCTTCTGCTACCGGTGCTGTGGGTGTAGGTTTGTTTTCTGCAAAACTATTGGCAACTAAAAGTTGCGCTGCAACAAACAGTAGAAATAAATTCCTGTGCATCTGGGGGCCTGACCTTTAGGTGTCCTCTATCAAATAAGCGGTTTCTGGTTAAGACTAATGGGACACCCTGAGCTTGTCAATCACTTCCATTCCTTGAGGAATTTCAAAAACAAAGTCCGAAAGTACGGGAGGTTTATCAGCGTTCTGCTCCTTCAAGTCAAAACGTCTCCAGTTCCCTTGGTGATCAAAAATCAAAAACCCCTGAATCAGCCCTCCGCCCGGCTTTAAGTGCAATTCAGCTAGACCGGCGGTGAATTTCTTTGGCTTCAAGTAAATCCACCCTCCACCTTGCCCCTTCGCCTGATGGGCAGGCGACAGGAGAGCAGTGTATAATTCACTCAATTTTTTTGACCCAAACAAAAAGGCCAATTCGTCGATCCGCTGGACTTCTTCACGAGACTCGACGGTCACATTTTCTAACAGGGGATCAAAAATCCATACCGTTTTTTCCCCGAGAACCAGCAGCAAAGGGTCGGGGCTGGTATATTCGAACCTAGCCAATCCTGGACGCATCCATTTAACCTCACCCTGGAGCAGGGTGGTTGTTTTTTTAAATTTGTTATAATTCGTTTGAGTAAACCGAGCTGAAAAGCCTGTTTGCTTGGTGAATTTGGTTTCTAATTCCACAAACTTGCTTTGTCCTAGAGCAACGAAAGGACCAAAACACAGGGCAAACAAAACAACAACTTTAAACTTCATCAGCCTTTATCCTGCAATAAATATTAATCGAAATCCGACCCCACGAAGGAGTTTTTTGAGTTCCTGAACACGCCACTAATTTATACCGATTCCCAAACAGACCCATAGCCACGAGTATGTTGGTTAAAAAACTGCTTCTTTCACGCCAGCGTCGGGGTCGAGGACCAGCACGGGGTTTTCCTTGTATAAGGTCATCCCGAGTACAGCGCTCGAGTTGATATATCGCTGAGGTGCGGCAAACAAGGGTAAAGTTGCTTGAAACAGAATATCGTTCACCTTCATTGCCGCTTGGGTGCGCTTATTCGCTTTAAACACCATGTATTGTTGTGTATGGTTTTGCTCCACCTGCACTGAATCGCCAAGGATCTGACGAGGCTCCAGGACCTGAATCACATCACCTTTGTAGAGCAATCCTTTCCCTTCTTTACCGATCGTGAAATTTTCGTTTTCTCCCATCGGGACAAAGGAATCAATCTGATTTGAAGGCACCGCCAATTTAAACTCGCCGACCCTGAGGATCACAAAGTTTAGGGATACATTGGATTTAGGGAAACTAAAAGCCCATGTTGTTCCCTGACCGAGTTCACTGCTGATTTCGCATTTACCGCCAAACCCCTTCATCGCTTCTTGCACCGCGTTCAAGCCGACGCCACGTCCTGCGTTTTGGTCCACAGCCGTCGCCGTCGAGACCCCTTGCAAAAACAAAAGATCCAGGATTTCGCCTTGGGTTAGCTTTGCCAATTGCTCCGCTGTTGCCAAACCGTTTTCGATCACTTTTTCTTTTACTTTCTCGAGGTCAACCCCCCGACCGTCGTCTCTCACCTTCACTTCGATGAGTAACTCCTGCTCTTCCATGCTGACTTCCACAATCCCGGCTCGATCTTTCCCCACCTGTTCGCGTTCGACCGGCAATTCAAGCCCATGAATCACCGCATTTTTGATCAAGTGATTTAATATTTCATGGATAGAATTCCAAAATTCAGCCGTAGAGCGGACACCTTCGCCGGAATAAACCAAAGTTGCTTGTTTGTTATATTCTTTGGCGATACTGGGGATCAAACGTTCGTACCTTGAAATATTAAAGGGGACACGCTGGATTTGCTGGTGTCCTTCAACGATTTCATTGAACTGTTTGGCAGAGACCAACATCCGTTCTTCTGAGAGTTGGCCCACCACTGAGTAATACAGCTGCTGCATCTGCTCAATCAGCTTATTATAGCCGACCTTTTCAACGGACAAATACTCTTCTTTTTTTGCTTTTCTGATTTCGCCAGAGTCCTTCGCTCGGTAGCCTAAATGGGACTCCAAGTCATCTTCGTACCCGGCGATAAGCCGGGCTGCCCGGTCCGATACTTCAGCGATTTTTTCTGGCCACTCTCCAGCCCCGTAGGCCTCATCAGGAGCCTTTTGATATTCTTCAATTAAATCTTCGACCCCAAAGAAAAACTGCTTGATAAATTCTTGCACTTCGACGGTCAACACTAACCGCATGGCCGCTAGAGGCTTAACAATCTCTTCGAACAAATGGCACATCGTCTTGCCGGCTGGAATCAAAAACCCAAGGGTTCCTTTGAGGCTATGGACTTTATTTGCCAAAAAGCGAAGTTCTTCGGCTGCGGCGCCCCATTGCTTCCCATCCAAGAAATCTTCGTACTCCGAAAGAGAAAAAGCCCCGTCACAACGATAGGCAAACCGAGATAATTCCCTGGCCAACTCCAATAATTCAGCGAGCAAGTTATTGCAGTCTTTTAGAATACTTTTGCGGGTTGCATCGTCCACTAATACAGCCTTTTCCAAGCTTTTTGACTGTTCACTCGCGAGCTGAGACAACGCTGCTAATTGGCCATCCACATCCGCAGGGGTCAGTTGGCCATGCAGCGTAGATCGACCGGAGTCGAAGGAAAACTCCGCCTTGAACGGACGCTTCTTACCTGTATTTGAATCAAGAATTAACTCCACCGGAAAAGGTAGATCCTCTTGTTGCATAAAAGAGAACTCAAACATCGACTCTAGCGTCGGATCGGACAAGAATTCCTTGATTGACACCGGGGAATCGGAGGTGCCTGTCCCTTGAAAATACGTTTCAAGCCCTGAGGAATGGCTCACCACATTCAGTGAGGAATCGACCGTAATGTCCATGGTGTCTGCCACCATGGCCAATTGCTGTGACCCTGCGCCATAGTGACGGAGATCCCGTGCAATGCCGGTGAGGTGAAGGCTACCGGTGAGGCTCTTCGCTAGTTCCCCACTGAGTTGCAAGGGAATCGTCTGCCCCTCTTCCCCGACAAACCGGACTTCTACCTCTTTGAAGTCTTTCTTGAAAGGTACTGTTTCTCCCTCAGCCACCGGGCCAGAAGAGGACGTCGTTTTAATCCAAAGAGCCGATTGATCGTCCGGATGGACCAAACTCGAAAAGGGTCGTCCAATCAAATTTTCGGACGGTTCGCCGGTCACGGTTTCCCACCGAGTCCCCAAAAAACTAATTTTATATTCTTCATCACACTCCCACACCAACTCCGGCAGGTTGTGTAGCAAACTCGAAAATCGACGATTGAGTTGTCGCAATTGAGTATTGGCACGCAGCAGCTCGATGCTACGCCGAACCAGCCCCTTCAGCTCTGGCGCCGTCACTGGCTTATGCAAAAAAGATTGAACCCCAAGCGAAAAGCACTCCTCAACAGCGGCCTCGTCGACGTCGGACGTCAGTACGATAAAGGCATGTTGACCAATCACGTCACTGCCCAATTGGCGCAACATTTCGAGACCAGACACTCCTGGCATCGACAGGTCGGTGATGATCACATCCGGCAGGTTTTGTTCAAATAAGACTAGCCCTTCTGCGCCCTCTGAGGCCTGCAAGATCAAATATCCTTCGTCTTTCAAAATGTGCTTTAACAACACATGGACCGAGGATTCATCATCGACGATCAACACAGAAGGCTGTTTTAATTTTTGGTTAGACATAAGGTTATAGCCCCGAGAGGTCGAATATAGGGTTATTCATGGACAAGATTCTTCCAACACACTTTTAATTCTATGAAATTGAACGAAGTCTGATAACCTTTATTTTAAGAATCGTCTGAAAGTCTAAATTTTGCGTTTCTTTGCTTGCCTCTCACTGTTTTCCAAGGGACAATCGGATAATCAAAGAATGGAGAATTATGTTCATCATAAACGAAAATTTAGAAAAGGGCACCCAACGGGTAGGGAACCTCCCCTTAAGCCAAGTGCGAATTCTTCCCGATCCGGAATGCCCTTGGGTTGTGCTGATCCCAGAACGAGAAAGGATCACAGAGACCCATCAGTTAAGCGAAGGGGATCAACAACAGTTAATCCATGAAATCACCCTGATTTCTAGCCTCTTAGAGCGAGAATTTTCGGTTGATAAGATCAACCTCGGCGCCTTAGGTAATGTGGTCCCTCAATACCACGTTCATTTGATTGGACGGCTCACATCCGATCGAGCTTGGCCCGGCCCCATCTGGGGAGTGGACCCCGTTGACCCACCGGATGAAGCCTTAATGGAGCAACTTCGTCAGAACCTTAAAACACTGTGTATCGACACCAGCAAGACCACACCGGCCACAACGTAGGGAAGCCGCCTCTGGATGTTTCATTTTTCATGAAAAAGGGGTGAGCCTCCGATATTGCCAAAGACGGAACAAAGACGTAATAAACAGTCATTCTAACCCCCTACTCAGAGCCCCGAATGGCACACAATCTTTCTATTTTGGTTCCCTGCTACAACGAGGAAACCACCTTGGCTTCTTGTATCGAACAAGTTTTGAAGCTAGAAGACGAGCAACTTTTCTTAGAAATCTTAATCATTGATGATTGTTCTTCCGACAAAAGCGTCGAAGTTGCCACCGAACTGACCGCAAAGCATCCTCAAATCAGGCTCTTGCGACACGAAGTCAATCGAGGTAAAGGTGCGGCGCTGCACACCGGGATCAAAGAGGCGACCGGAGAGTTTTTAGCGATTCAAGACGCAGATTTAGAATACAACCCCTTAGAACTAAAGAAGCTTATCCAGCCTTTGATCGATGACACAGCGGATGTGGTTTTTGGTTCTCGGTACCTTAAAGGCAACGAGGGGCGGGTGCTTTATTTTTGGCACACCTTGATGAACAAAGGCTTAACCCTCTGTTCAAACATGTTCACCGACCTTGGCCTCACCGACATGGAGACCTGCTATAAAGTCTTCAAGACCCCGATGATCCAAAGTTTAGAGCTCGTTGAAGAACGGTTTGGCTTTGAGCCGGAGGTGGTCGCCAAGGTCTCTAGAGCAGGTTGGCGGGCCTACGAAATTGGGATCAGCTATCATGGTCGGACCTTCGAAGAAGGCAAGAAAATTGGTGCGAAAGACGGATTCCGAGCTCTATACTGCATCATGCACTATGGAGCCGCCACCGCACCCTTACCCATGCAGCTGTTGATCTACTTTTTTATTGGGGCGAGCTCAGCGTTATTTAATTTAGCTATTTTTGGCGTCTTAGATCATAACAGCCAGTTATCCATCCCCTTATCGGTGACTGTTGCCTACGTTGCAGCAGCGTTGATGAACTATTGGCTCTGCATATTAATCCTCTTCAGGCACAACGCCAAATACGGCTCAATGGTTGAGCTTTTGGTTTATGGTGTCGTTGTTCTGGTAGGGCTAGGGATTGATATTTTTGCGACTCAAGCACTGATTGGGGCGGAGACTCCGTCTCTTTTGGCCAAAGGAATCGCAAGTGTGGTCTTGTTTGTGGCGAACTTTTGGATGCGAAAAATGTTCGTTTTCCCTGAAAAGCCCATCACCACGCCGCCGTCCCAATAATAAAAAAGAGCCCCTAAAACAAATAGGGGCCTCCAACCTGCCTCAATTTTCACAAGAAGAAGGCCCTGTACCCTTTGGAGTTCAGGCCCCGTCTTCTGCCGGATGTCACAAGGGAAGCCAAGCCGGTATATGGCGTTTTAAACAACCTTGGATTAAGACAACCCACAGACACGAGCTACGTTTTGATCTCACTTGCAGGGACCGGTTTCCCGTAATAGTATCCCTGGGCCACATTACAATTCAACTTGGTTAAAATGTCCCGTTGCATCTCAGTTTCAACGCCTTCTGCGACCGTCGATATCCCTAGCCCTTCGGCCATATTCAAAATAGTTTTCACGATGACTTCAGCACTAGCGTCCGCGCCCAAAGCTCGAACAAAGCTAAGGTCGATTTTCAGGCTATCAAAAGGGAATTGTTGTAAGTAAGCGAGCGACGAATAACCGGTACCAAAATCATCCATAGAGATTTTAACACCAAGGGCCTTCAGCTGCTCAATGATTTTCACCGACTCTTCAGCGTCATCCATCATCGCTGTCTCAGTGATCTCCAACTCCAAATTACTGGGCCGTAAATTTCTTTCAGACAATGCAGCTTGGACCTTAGACAATAGGTCCGGGTCCTTAAACTGTTTCGCTGACAAGTTCACCGCAACATAGATGTCTTCTAGGCCTTGGTCGATCCACTCTTCCATTTGCCGACAAGCCTCATCTAGAACCCAATCCCCGATATCTAAAATCATCCCGTTTTCCTCAGCAAGTGGGATAAAACGATCAGGCATCACAAAACCCAACTCCTCATTGTTCCAACGAACCAAGGCCTCGTAGCCAGCCAATTGACCACTCGAAAAACAGACTTTCGGTTGATAATATAGCTGTAACTCATTGTTTGCGGCGGCATTGCGCAGCTGGTTTTCGATATTTAGCCGGCTTTGGTTGATTTCCTCCATATCCAAGGAGAAGAACTTAAAGTTCCCCCGGCCCGCTTCTTTGGCTCGGTACATCGCCATATCGGCCTTTTTGATGAGATCGACCGATTCAACACCATCTTCGGGGTAAAGGCTGATCCCAATACTTGCCCCGATAAAGGCCTCTTTGTCCCCGATCGTAACCGCCTGCTGCAAACTAGAGATGATTTCATTGGCAATAGAACCTATATGGGCTTGATCAGAAATATTCGCCAAGATCACCGTAAATTCATCGCCACCAAGACGAGCAACCGTATCCGAAGTCCTCACACAACGGCCCAATCGGTGGCCCACTTCAATCAACAATTGGTCCCCCGCTTCATGCCCCAAGGTGTCGTTTACATATTTAAATCGGTCCAAATCAATGAACATCAGGGCACTCCCCTTTTCATTACGATTCGCCGATTTCAACTCTTGTTCAAATCGATCCCTAAATAAGGCTCGGTTCGGTAGCTTCGTTAAAGGATCAAAGTAGGCAAGGTTCTCGAGTCGAGCTTCAAGCTCTTTTTGGGCGGTGACGTCTTTGAACGTTCCAACATAGTTCAAGATACGACCTGCGTCGTTCTTCACAGCGGTGATTGTGAGATGTTTTGGGTAGACGTCTCCGTCCTTCCTACGGTCCCAAACCTCACCGCTCCAAACCCCTTGTTCACGGACGTCCTCCCACATCTGATCGTAAAATTCTTTATCATGCCGTCCTGAGCTACTGATCGATGGATTCTGACCGATCACTTCTTCATAATCAAAACCGCTGATGGCGCAATAGGCGGGGTTCACATCAACAATCTTTGAGTTTTCATCGGTAATCACAATCGCCTCACCAGCGTTTCGAAAGACTTTTTCTGCCAACAGCAACGACTCTTCATGTTCTTTTTTAAGGCTGATGTCTTCTGCAACCCCAAGATAACCGACGACCTCTAAGTCCTTTCCGTAGATCGCGGTCACAATCAGCCGAACCGGGATCCGCCGACCGTCTTTCCTGATATAGGTCCACTCATGTTCATCGACATTGGCGCCGATTTGCAAACGATAAATAAAAACCTCGAAACCTGGCTGAATTTGCTCCTGAAACTCTTTAGAAAGAACCTCCGCATAGGCTTTCACCTCAACAGGGTCATGGAAAACCGCAGGGGTTTCTTTGTGTTCAAGTTCTTTTCGGCTGTAGCCCAATAGCCACTCCGCAGTTCGGTTGATGCTGGTGATCTGTCCGTGTTTATCTGTAGAAATGATCGAAAATCCGGTGTTGTCTAAAATAGCGGACTGCAACGCTTGTGAACGCTCAAGGTCCTTTTCCCCTTGAGCAATTTTCAAGAACATTTGGTGCAGCCCCTGAGCAAATACACTGATTTCGTCCTTGCCTCTATAGTCCCCATAAACCTGGCGTTCTCCCTCCGCAAACCGGTTCATCTTGGCTTGGAGGGAATCTAAGCGGTTGGTGATAAACTTTGCGCTAAACAGCCAAAACAACAGCCCACAAAACAGACCTCCGACCACCATCCCCCAAGATTGGTTGGTCAAAACTTCGGTTTTCTCGTCATAATGAACTCCAAGCTGCTTTTGGTAATAAAGAAAACCGCAGTTGGTTGGCCGTAAACTGTACCCAGGACCACTGGTACAGATCGAGGAGTACCCGACGATCGTATCGTCTTGCAAAAAGTCGGTTGCAATCCCCCGACTGACAGAGATTTCTTTAAGTCGGGCGGCAGAGACAGGGTACGTCGTATCTTGAAAACTTTCATCAACCATTGCATAGTCAGTCGACGCGAGGATTATGCCTTGTTCATCTGTAAGAAAAATAACTCCGTGATCCGGTTCAGAGGCCATCGCCGAAAAAATTTGTTCCACTCCGTCAATACGTTGGATCCCAAGGAGGAGTTCAACGGAGGCTTGGAGACCGTGCAATCGTTCTTGAACAATGATCGTTTGTTGCCGCCGGACGTCATCTTCAATAAACGAACGGTTGAGCTGAAGGGTCAACGTTGAGAAGAAAAAGATTAGCCCTGCAACTGAGAGCGGAATGATGAGCTTGAGTTTCAATGGTTCTTCCTTGTTACCGAACGATGAGGAACTGGTCAGTTAACAACTGATCCACCTTGATAGTCGCTGGAACTAATTGATGTTCAACTAAGGCTAGTTTTAGCTTCAAAAGCGTTTTTTCCAGCTGAGGTTTTTCGCCAGATAACAGTCTGAAATTTTCTGTTTTGCGGCCTAGCGTCAGACCCGAATAACTTGCCAGCACGTCCTCACTAGAAATCTTCAGTCGTTTTGCAATAATAGCCGAAGCTTTTTGGGGCTGTTGATCTAAGTACTCCACCGCTTTAAACCAACCGCTGACGAGCTTTTTAATTTGCGCTTCTTTCCCACGAATCGCGTCCTCATGGACAACCAGCACATCGACAATTTCGCCGGGGATTTCTCGGGAAGTAAACACCTCAACCGCTCCAAAATCCAGCAGTTTGGTTCGCACAGGTTCAAAGGTAACCACGGCGTCGATGGTTCCACGTTTAAAACTACGTTCGTGCACATTTACCGGCATGGGAACCGGTTGGATATCCTGTAGTTTCATTTGGTGTAGTTGCAACGCTCTGCTGATCACAAAGGCCCCGAGGGCACCGGCTTCAACACCGATCCGCTTTCCTTTGAGTTGCTTTATTGTTGGGTATTTGGAATTTGCTACAATGACGTCCCCGCCAAAGGAGGTGTCTAGAACCAAAATCACCTTCACTGGAAATTTCGCCTGACGTAACAGAAAAACTTCGTCCAAGGTCAGCCCAGCGACGTCCAAGGCTTTGTTTCGAAAAGCTCGAATCACTTCTCCCGCAGAAGGGTATTCGATGGTCCGAATCTCTTTCCCTTCATCCCAGTACTCTAATTGCTTAGCTAAATGAATCGGCTCGTACCCTGGCCATAGGTTTGTCCCGACCCTTAAGGGTTCAGCTGCAAAGAGGGAAATTTGCAGGGAGAGGGCTATAACCGCACATAATAGAAACGCTTTCATCGCTAGCCAAGGTTAAAGGTTCAGTTCGAAGCATATCGGTGCTTGCCCAAGGATTCAATGATAAACTTTACTAAGTTCGACGGCCCGCAACGCTGAACAACCAAAAGCAGGAATCATCCCACGATTTCGCCGTAGGCATGAAAGCTCTGACCCACAAGTCCATGGTTTTTGCCTTAGCGCTCTGTGTATGGCATTTTTTTTAAGTCGTATCCCCATGTCTGCAATTGAATCAGAATATCATCCAATTGAGTCTTCGCAAGAGAGGGGCGACGAGAGAGAATCCAAAGGTATTGCTTTGTCGGGTCCGACACACCCAATATTGGTACCCAGGGTCCAACCACCCAAGCGACACCTTCGGCCTCTTTCACTTCCCCTTCTTTGGGGTCCTATCATTTACAGCTGTTAAAAACCCTCAAGCCCCCATCATCTCGAAGGGAAGAATTAGCTTTTGTAGCGGCGCACCCCTTTTGAACCCACTGAGGGTACGAAGCGATTTCATACCAATCCCCAAGGTATCTTTGAAGGTTGACCGACGTCACAACGTCGGGCGGTTCGGCGAACGCTGGGGCAGAAATACAGCATACTCCTCTGAATATTATGATTAAAGCGTACCTGAGCGATTGTAGAAAATTTCTCATTTTGGTCCTATAGTCTGGATACCAATGCAGAATTCACATATTCAGGACCTTCAAACAAGCGGGCCTCTAAAACCGGTAATGCACTCCAAAACTTGACATGGTGAACGCAGCAACCAAGTCTTTTTCAACAGTGTAGGTATTGCTGTTCGTAAAGTTGGTCCCCTCAGACACCACCTCACAACTATGGGTCCCTTCGATTGTTGAGGCCATGTTCCCAACGGTTTGCCGGAAGCTCTGCCAAAAAAAACCAAATTGATTCACAGTGATCCCTAAACCAAACAACAACGGATAGGAATAGGTCGACGCAGTGGTCCCCGAGCTACTTCCCTGGCAAAAGGCGATTCCCCCGCCAGTCGTCTGTTTGTTGAGAGCGATCTTGTGGGAATCGATAGTCATCAAATTATTCATGTAGCCGGTACCAAACCAAGTTTGCAAACCCAGAAAACTCTGGGTCGCCCAGGACCACCCGAATAAAGTGCCATAGGCAACATGCTGAACATTTTCAACAAACACAGCATCTTCCACTCCTCCCTCATTCAAAGCGATTTTTCTTTGGCTGCTGGTGGTCATGGAGCTATTAAACACCGTCGCCCCCAAAACAAAATTGCTACCTGAAAAGGGGCGGACCAAAAAATAGGAATGAGTCGCGTCTTGCGGAAAGACGTTTTGATATTCTGCTTCTCCTTTGGACAACGCAATAAACCCCTTTTCAGGCCCAATATTCAACACAGACCCTAGGCTTTGAGCGAATCCAAAAACCGGAAAACTCAATATAGAGGCACAAAAGAAAAGATTCAAAATTCCAAGTCTCATGAACACAGCCCTGTCTAGTTTAAATTACGCTGGTGAACGTTTTGCAACAAAACCTATTCCCACTCCACTATGTTTCATAGTGCAGTGGTCCGCGATCTCCGAGAAGTGTCAGATTTCCAATCTGTTTTGACGGAAAACACCAGTGGTGCCCAGCTGACTAGGTTGTCACAGTTTGCACGAAAAAACGTCCTTCTGCATTCCCAAAAAGAGATAGTCCGAAGAAATTCGATGGGCGGCTGATGCGGTGAGTCAAGAAAGACTTTGCGCTGGGTTCCCAGAAAAACCCATGGGAGGCTCTTTGTGCAGCGTGGGCTGCAGTCGTTCAATATTTTTGAATCAGGGAGTAATCAGGAAGGTATTGGTGCGAGCGGAGAGAGTCGAACTCTCACGGACTTGCGTCCACAGCCCCCTCAAGGCTGCGTGTCTACCAATTTCACCACGCTCGCAATTATGCAGGGTATTTCTCTATCTACAGGTTGCTCCCCAATTGATCAAGTTCAAAACAACAAGATTCTCAATTCGTTGAGCAATAAACACAACCCCATCTTTTTATCACCTTCATTCATCATATAATTCATACAAATAGAATGAAAAAGAAAAAACACCTGATTGAATCAATCAAGAATACTTGACAATAGACACCTCGTTTCGGTACTTTTGAAAGCTGTTATGGAGTGCGGGAATAGCTCAGCTGGTAGAGCACGACCTTGCCAAGGTCGGGGTCGCGAGTTCGAATCTCGTTTCTCGCTCCAAAACGGCGTGATAGCCAAGCGGTTAGGCAGAGGTCTGCAAAACCTTTTAGATCGGTTCGACTCCGATTCACGCCTCCATACACCTCCCTACTTATTTCCCTCAAATACAAATAGACAAGCAGTTCGGTGCGTCTACAAAAAAATTTTAGATCGCTTCGAGGACCATTCACGCCTCCATACACCTCCCTACCTATTTCCCTCAAATACAAATAGACAAGCAGTTCGGTACGTCTACAAAAAATTTTTAGATCGCTTCGAGGACCATTCACGCCTCCATACACCTCCCTACTTATTTCCCTCAAATACAAATAGACAAGCAGTTCGGTGCGTCTACAAAAAATTTTAGATCGGTTCGAGGACCATTCACGCCTCCATACACCTCCCTACTTCTGATTTCTTTAGATCGCCTATCCATCACCTTTTACAGACGCCACTAAGTTTTAAATGTAGGACAGTTAAAGAGGCCACTTTATGGTGCGCCATAGGCTGTGCGTTCGATGTTCAAAGGGATCAGGACCAATCACCTCGGCCCACTTCTTCACCAACTATAATGGACCCAAAAATTCTGTCTGAATTTTTGGGTCCATTTTATTTTTATTAAAAAACTCACTAATTTATATACAAATAACTTTTAATGTCAGGCAAGAAGCACAGGAAGCAAGAGCCTCTGCCGAGACCTAAGGTTCAAGTTGCCTTGGCAAACAATTGTTGAACCAAGGGCACTAAACTCTCGCGGTACAATGGCTTGGGCAGATACCCATCAAAAGCGGAGGTGCCATACTTTTGTACCACCTCCTCCTCACTATAGCCGGTGACCGCGATGATCTTACTAGAGAAACTGATTTTTCGGATCAACATCGTTGCTTCAACACCGTTGACCTTGGGCAGGTCGATGTCCATCAAGATCAGTTCATAAACATTGGCTCCCGCCCGGGCGATGGCTTCCTCTCCGTCGACAGCGGTGTCGTACTGCACTTGAAGAGATTGTAGGGCCGATTCGGCAGCGGCAAGGTGAAGCGGTGTATCCTCCACAACCAGCACCCGCTCGATTTGCTCCGGCAACCGTTGATTGGAAACTTCTGTTTTTTGGGGCGCAACGAGAGGCAGAGAGAACCAAAAGGTACTTCCTTTTCCTACATCGCTGCTCAACCCAATCGACCCGCCGTTTGACTCAATGAAATCTTTGAACAGCAATAAGCCCAGCCCATTCCCGACTTCACCCTGAGTCCCATTGCTGCTCGTGCCGCCCTGTTTGATCGTGAAGAGGTCTTGCTGCCGCTCTTGTTTAATTCCGATTCCGGAGTCGACGACCTCAAGGGTACATTTCCCATCTTCCGCCTTGCTACGAACCACTACTTCACCGCCAGGGTGGCTGAATTTAATCGCATTATTCACCAAATTTCGGACCACCGTAGATATCATTGTCGGGTCCGCCTCAACCCACAGGTCCGAGGCAACTTGGTTGGTTAACTTGATTTGTTTGTTCGACGCCGAGCCGGTCAGCAGGTTAATGGCCTCGTCGACCGGTTGGGACAACGCAAGGAACTTTGGGGTAACTTTGAGCCGCCCTTGTTGCCGCTGTGCCCAGGAAAGCAGGTCCTCGAGCAGGTATTTTATATTTCCAGTGGAATTGGTGATATGCTCTAGCAACCTCGAATCCAGTTTCATTTCCCCAGACTTGATCAGCTGAAAAACCACCAACATCGAGCCAATCGGCCCCCTCAGCTCATGGGCAATGATAGAATAGAACTTGTTCTTGGTCTGATTTGCCAATTGCAGGCTGTCGGTTCGCTTTTGGACTTCTCCTTCGAGCAGTTCGGCCCGTTTTGAAACCTCCTCCATGAACCTCGCCTGCGCTTGGTCCTTGCTCTCACGGAGTCGGCGTACGGTGCTGGCCATGTAAACAGACAAGACAAAAATTTCAGCTAGCAGGCTCAAGGACAAGGCAAACCGGTAGTTGCTTGGAAGCTTCCCGTTAACATACATGATATGAAGAAACCCACCGACCACCGTCAGTCCAAACGAGGCAAGTAGCCACCGAGCACGAGACCGAGTTGGGGAACGTTTCAAGGAATGAAACGCCATGAGACCAAGCAAAATAACGTTGATCAACAGTTGGCAGGTGTTCATAAACTCTTTGTATTGCCAAGAGTACATGACCAAAAAAATGGGTCCCGCTCCCAGGAGACAGAGCAAAAGGAAAAATCCCCATTGGACCCACTGGCCCCGCTTGACCTGTAAAAAGGAGTAAAAATACGCAAAACTAAAGAGGAACATCCCAGCAATCAACAGCAGGTAAGCCCGGCTCCCATGAAACAAGGACAGGGCGGTGAGCCCAGACCACACAGCGAAGTAGTTGTCTAACAAAGGGAAAAAGATGGCCATACAAAAGATATAGGCCGAAAAATACAAATAGGTCCGCTCCCTCATCGAGACGTATAAGGCCAAATTGTATAACGCCATGACCAACAACACGCCCAACACAAAGGCAGTGAACCCATGATCCATCAGGACACGGTACTGAAACTCGGAGTCTTCCCACAACTTGAACTGTGGAAGAGCGCCAGTCCCCACCATGCGCAACTTAACCAACAGTTGGTTGGACCCAGGGTTTAAGGTCGGAGACAGTTGCAAAATATGGCTTTGCCCCTGCGGATATGCGGACCCCCGAAAATCATGGGTTTCTCTGTGTTCCCACCTCTGACCAGAAACCTGCCAGAGCTCAACCACCCGGTAGGTCGGTAAATTTTGGATACTCAGACGCAGCTGTTTGGATTGGCTCAGCGGGCTGTCGACCTTCAGCAGAAACCAATAGTCCGCTAGCTGATCTCGATCTGCTGCCTTGATTTGTTCAAAAGGTTTAAAGACCCAAGTTCCCGGAGCAGGCGGGCTGTCTGCCAGTGCTACCTGAGCAAAACCTTGGGTCCTGTCGATCGTAAACACATCGAGACTCGGCTCATGAGCAAAAACCCACAGGGATTGAAAACAAACAAACAACCCAACACAAACCCTACACCAGTACTTCATCTTCGCTGATCCTTAATCTAGAATATATGGCCGGTCCTCTACCGGACTCTGACATTTTCAACCGGGGCTCCAAGGTTGTTCCTTGGGAGCAATCGCACCTTTTCCTGAGCTACATTTGGTACAAAGCCCGACCCCAGGGAACGTCCCAAGGCCCAGCCACCCCTTCTTTTAAACACATATTCCCCAATAGAGGAATCAAAAAACTGGGCGGCACCGCCCACCAGATCAAGGGACCCAAAAAATCCACTTTCAGATCAGAGCTGACCGGTAGGGGAGAAAAGTCACCGAAGAACACCTACCTTCCACCCACCATGTCAACTTTATACCACCCCCCTGCTAAGCCATTTTTCCTTGCCTGCCCAAGCAAATAAGGGCTCAGCTAACCTGAAACATGAGAGTTAAGAAACATATTAAAATCAGGCCACCGTCATGTAGCAATGCTTCGTCCCAAAGGACCAAAACATACCGCCCCCTCAAGCGCAAACCTTCAAGATACAACGCCTCAGTTTGGTGGCCATGACGCCCACCAGATTATAGGCCAACTCAGCGGCGAGTTTTTTGTTTGCTGTGGTGAGTTTGTGAAACGCCGATGTGCTCAGGTACATCACCTCTGAGTCTTCGACGGCGACCGCTCCGTAAGGGCGAAGGGGCTGGTTTTGTAAGAACCCCTGTTCGGCGAAGACATCACCGGCGCTGTAGCTGTTGAGTCGAGTTGTTTCTGTTCCCTCCACCAAAAGGGTTTCGATTCGCCCGGTTAGCAGCAGGACCATCGCCTCACCGGCTTCCCCTTGGTGGAACAATTCGGTCCCTGCGGGAATGTTAATGAACTCATGGTGGTCCCTTAGCCACAGCCACTGGGCGGCGCTCAACCGGTGAAACACGTTAGAAAAAGCGGGTCTCGCTTCACAAATACAATCCTCTTTGATCCCCGTCAGCAACCGCTCGACCAGGGCGGCATCTAAGTCGCTCAAGGGTTCGGCGAAAGGGAGGTATTCGTTGATTAAGACCACTTGATAATAGGTGATTTCTCCGGTTTCTAAGATCCGTTCGACCAAGGCCATCAATCGGCGTCGGTGTTGCTCTTGGGTGCGCTCAATCGAAGGGTTTCTTTTTTCGTTGATCCAACCTTTAACTTTCTGCCAGGAAGGCCGCTGACGGACGGACTGCCGTTTTTCGGTTGGGTTACACGCCTTCCCTAGCGTGACGGTGAACTTTTGTAATTCTGTGGCCATCGTCCGACTGTAGGCTCCGACCTGTCCTTTGGTTTGCTCAAGGTAGCAAACCTGTAAACTATGAGACAAATTCTTGGCGAGGTTGATATAGAGCTTAATCGCCAAGAGCGGGTATCGGTCCTTCAAATCGGTGATTTTTTTGACGTCCAGCGCTAGCAATTTGCAGGGCTCAACCGCCCGAGCCGAATCCATCCGTTTTGCCTGTGGGAACAAAATCTGCTCCCCGAACACCGCGCCGCTCTGCATAAAGGCGATATGTTTCTCAGCGCTATGCATTCGGGCATCTAAGAAGACTTCGACCTGCCCTTCAAGCAGCACATAAAACACATCTCCCGATTGGTTTTCAGAAAACAATAACTCCCCTTGAGGAAGATCCAACCGTTCTGCCATCAAGGTTAATAACTTAAATTCATGGGGGGTCATCTCCCGAAAAATGCTGATTGAAGCAATAAACTCCTGCTCATACCGCACCGCCAGGTAGTCCCATAAGGTGACGAACCGAGTTCGGGCGAGCAGAGAGGGCAAGAGCAACAGGGAACTCATCAAGGCGGTGCTTAACGTGAAGGCGGTCATCGCCCCAAAGGTGACTTGTCCTTCCAGGTCCGAAGCGGTCAAAGCACCAAACCCAGTAACCAAAGCAATGGTGGTAAAGACCATCGGCTTACCGACGCTACGTAACGTTTTTTGCATCGCTAGTTTTTCGCTTTTGAGCTCCTCAACATTTCGGTCAAAATGCAGGATGAAATGAATGGAGTCATCCAAGCCGATGCCCAAGGAAATCGCCGCAACCAAGCTCAAGGTCACGCCAATCGGAATCGAAAGCATCCCCAAAACACCAAAAAAAATCAGCACACTGGCTAAATTGGGGAGTAAGATCAAAAATCCGACCTTGAGAGAAAAAAACATCAAGGACAACAACCCGGCAATCACCAAAATGGCGGTTCCCAAGCTGAGTAACTGACTTTCAGATATCTTTGCCGCAGACTGGGCCACTAAGATGGGCACTCCGGTGAACCGGACCTCAAGGCCCGGAAACTCAGAAGACAACACTTCGGCAAGGTCATCTCGAAAATCTAAGAACGCTTCTGTTGAGTCCTGTTTAAGCCGCAGCGTCAGCGCCAGTTGCTTTTGGTCCTCACTGAGATACCGAATGCCATGTTGCTCACTCAGTTGTTTGAGGTAAAAGGCAACCTCTGCATTTTGCAAACCCGAGAGGCCTTGACGTTGAGCGCTGATATACTCCACCGGGCTATAAAGCCGCTCAATATGCACTGCCTCTTGGGGGTGCTTCTGGTTCCAATCTTCGAGCCATGTTTTCAGCCTCACCATCCCTTGAATATGCTCGGCGGTTTCCAGCGGTTGCTCTGGCGACATGCCGACAAACACCATCCTCAGGTAGCTGGTCCCGCCAAACCGGGATTCGATAAAGGCTTTATCAACCATGACGCCAGATTTGGGGGCCAGCCCACTGGTCTTTGCGTCCACAGTCACTTGACTCGCCCAACCGAGGGCAAAGACTGCGAGAACACCCCAACAGATCATAATCATTTTGGAGTGAGTCACGATCCACTCGGCAAGCCGAGAAAAGAATATATCCCAAAACCGAGGGTTTTGGCTCAAAACCGCAGGCCGAGGGAACAGGAGAAGTAGGCTGGGCAAAGCAAAGAGGGTGAGCACCCCCTGAATCACCGTGCCCAAGGCTGCATGCAAGCCCATGTCTCGAACCGCTGGAATCGGGGAGGTCATCAAGGCTAAAAACCCGATCGCCGTGGTCCCCACCGCCAAGCTCAAAGGCGCCACCACCCGAATAAACGCCCGGTCCATCAAGGCGAGACGATCTAACTCAGGGTGCCGGGCAGAGTGAAAATATTGGCCGAAAAAATGAATCACGTAGCTTGTACCAATGGTGATCACTAAGGGAGGCAACACCAAGGTCACCACATTGGGCCGTGTCCCAAAAAAAGCCAAGGCCCCGGCGACCAACGAAAAACCGCTGAGAACCACAACCAAAAAGCCCAATACAGCGGCCCAACTCCGATAGAGTAAGAAGATCACGACTAACAACAGCGCCATTGAGATGGGAGCCAGTCTTTGGAGGTTCCCTAAAATCGTACGGGAAGATTCGTATTCCTCTCGAGACTGCCCCCCGAGGTAAAGCTTGAGTTTCTCCGACTGCCACCCTTGCTGTAACGAATCCAGGGCCTGGAGGCTTGCAGCTCGTTTAGCCGGGTCCAGGCTGTTCAGCTTAATTAAAACTGCGGTGGTCTGACCTTCTCTACCCAACAGTTCGCCTTGGAGCATCTCGTCTCTCGCCAAGCTGTCCAAACTCGCTTGGATTTGGATTTCGGTTTGTAGGATCAAGTGTTCGGCGCTCAACTGAGAAATCTCCGCCGGGCACCCGGTCCGTTCATCCAAAATTTCCGACTCCCCAGGCGCTTGTTCGAGCGAATCCAACAACCCTTCATCGGTACCCACCGCTTCGATGTTCACATCTGGGGCAACCTGTAAACAAGCGAGCCGTCGCTGGTACGCCGACAAAGCGGACTCGCAGGTTCCCCCAACAGAAGCCCGGTGAAAGTGGGACTTTCCCGCACAAGACCCGGTTCGTTGAGGGAGGTTCAAGATGCTGATCGACTCGTCAAAATTTGGAACTTTTTCCGCCAATTGAGCTTGAATTTCTTCGAGGAACAAAAAAAACTCAAGGTCGAACCGAGCGGGTTCCAAAACCAAAAACAAGAGATTTTCGTTACCAAATTCGGCCTCGACCGCTTTAAAATAATCATAGGCCCCGTCACCATCGGAAAAAAAAGCCTCTAAGGAGGTGTCCAGTTTCAGGTTCCCCTGGGGGTCTGTCATTTTTATATAACCGTAGCTCAACGAAGCTAAGCTGATCAGAAAAACAATGAACAGGTTCAGTTTTGGCATCCGGTAAAGGGTCTGAGTCACTGCCATGAAGCCTCCTACATCTTGGTGGTCCAACTGACGGTTATACGCTGCAACTGAGTCGCTCGTTTTGTGCTCAAGTCGACCTCTGTGTTCACTTGGCTGGCACGGATTTTCCAGCCGCTGGCACGAGCACCCTGGCTTTGCAGGCTGAGCAGTGTCCCGCTACGCCGGTAGGGCGCTGAACCGAACCCAAGCGCTGTGACCTCCCAGCGACCCGCAATTTGGTAGCCCAAAACCAGGGCCACTTGAGCTCGGCTTAGGTTGTGGGTAGAGTCCAGCGGGGTCTCCCGGTTTTCAAACCCATAAATCAAACTCCCCGCAGGCGCTTGGTTTATTTGGGTATAGTAAACGCTAGGCATCCAAAAAAAATCGCCTCTACGTTGTTCGTAGGAGAGAGCCACCGCCGCCGTAGGGAGGTGTAAGCTGTCCAATTCACTTTGAGGCAATAGGTCGCTCCCATCATCGACCAACCGGATATGGTAATAGGTTTTATCTTTAAAGAGCCCCATATCTCCTTTGATTAACCCCCCAACCGAAGGAACATCAAAAGAGAAAAAGCCAAAATGCAGCGGGGAGTCTGTGGCAACCACAGACGGCTTCACTTGATCCGGGTCCTCCAGGGTCGGTTGAAATTTCAACGTTAGCTCCCCATCGGGGTCCAGCCATTTAAACACCCCGGCGTCCCATTGAAAATCCCCTCCTTTGGAGCTAGCCACCAAACCCAAGTTGGCTCGGACACTGCTAGCTTCCTCACTGAGGCGCTGAAAGGGCCCCCAGTAAAATTGCCATGTGGTTTCGGGCCGAACCAGCTTTAATTTGACCGCCGCCATGATCAACCGCTGGTCTTCTGGCTCCAAATGCAAACTCCGGTCAGGGTCTTTGAGGTTGAGCACATCCAAAGGGTTTTCAAAGTCAACCCGCCCCAAGGGCATCAACAATCCCCCCACTTGCCCAGACCAACCAGAACTCTGGTACTCCATATAGGCTTCGTGCAAGACCACATGGGGCGCATCGCTGTAGGTTTTTGAGCCTCTCTGGTAGCTTTGCTGGAAGAAGTAATCAAACCGCAAATAGGAACTGAGCTGGTCATTGACGTATATTTTTGAATCGGCGGTGTATTGGTTGATCAGATCGTTGCGGTCCTCCGACAAGACCAATTCACCGGCCAAGGGAACAGACCAGCGGTCCTGGCTGGTCACCGCTTTGAGCCGGTAGGATTGCCGGTAACTCGCTTTGAGGTAAAAGACCTCCCAGTCCTCTGTTTGTGGGGTAGGCGAGGACTCAAGGTCCAAATCGCTGAGCGGTCCCGCCTCAAGCATCGGGTCGTCTGAAGGGCGGTCCAATTCAAGGGCAAACAGACCCCCGCTCAAACAAAGCAGCGCACCTAGAAGCAACCCATATTTATGGAGCCAAAAATAGTTCATCCCCGCCTCCGATCATCGGGTCTTGGTTTAGATCAGAAAACAATTGCCATTGTTGATCGCTCCCCTTGATGAGTTTAAAGGTGGTTTCGAAGTGGAACCGATTTTCGTGTCCCGTGACACTGCGAACCTGGAACCAGGCAGAGACCCAACCTTGTTTGGTTTGGATGTAATACTGAGGGAAAAACCGGTAGACTTTACTCAACCCTTCTAAGGTGAAGTACCGAATGAGAATCGGTACATCCCGTTTGGCCTCAATAAAGGATTCAACCTTAATGTAATTTTTCAGTCCCGCTTTGAGTTGGCTGGTGAGCTTGAGGTACTTCCCCTGTTTGACCTCCTCACACTTGTGGCTGAACTGACCGGACTCCATAAAATCAAAGTCTTTCTCGTCGATGTTCGTCCCTTGGAGCCGGGTGGGGGAAGTATCGGACTGATAGACCCGGCAGAGTTGGTTGGTTTGTTCGTCGCACCGCAAACACTTCAGGTCTCGTTCACCGAGCCGTAGAATACACTGAGGTGCATTGGTCCCTTTGATGAATCGAATCCGCTTTTTTTCCTCTTGCCGAACAAGATGAATCACTTCTCGCTTTTCTAACCGCTGGTGCCGACCGGCAACCCCACACTCATCCTTTTCGCAAGGACTCATTTCGAATAACAGACTCAACCGAGGCCGCATCAACGGGTTTGTTTGTTTCAGTTTCTCAAAATAGGTGACAAAGTCCTTGTCATTGGCCAGTTCACGGCAAGACTTTGCCTCCGCCAGGGGGACTAGGCACAAAATTAATATGAACAACATCAGTAGCTTCATCCGGCCTCCAGAATCCTGGCCAATTATACCACTGTTTTGTACAAAGGGGAAAGTAAAGCGCCCTACCAACCAGTCCACCTCAAAACCACAGTTTTCCTACAATCCCAATGCAGCACAAAGGGTTTTTTGTCCTTCCACAATCAACTGATCCACCGGGTATCTCATTTTTCCTTGGGATTTTTCCACATGAAGGTAGGTCCCACAGATCCCTTGAGCGAGGCAGTCCATCACGTTGATCAGGGCTCGTAGCTCTAATCTAGGATTGATTAACCCAGCGTTTTGGTCTTCGGCTAACCGAGCTTCTAACAGATCGTTAAACCCCTGGACCGGGCTGTAGATATTCGACTTTAGAAACTCTGGGCTCAGTGGCTTGGGGGAGGAATGGTGCCAAATGAACTCAAAATCCTTGGGGTGTTGGAAATTGTGGTGAATACGGCAAGAAAAGACATCTACCAGCCCCTGTTTTCCTGAAGAGGCCGCTTCCAGGGCCCGGTAGGACACCGCGAGATTTTCTTGGATCAACTGACTCAAAACCGCTTCAAAAATCGAGTGAAGGTCGTCGAAGTAGTAGTACAGACCTGGAGTTTTCCAACCCAGGTGTTTTGCAAGATTCGCTGCGGTCACTTCCCTGGGGCCCTTAGCAGCCAGAAGCTCCCTGGCGGCCTCCAAAATTTGGGTTTGTTTCTCTCGCTGTTTGGGTGTCTTATCCATTAAACAACCACCCTAGCGATTGTTCAAGAGTCTGCTGGGCGTCCTTTGTGATCGGTTGTCCATGATTTGGGTACACCCTATCGAAGTCCAGTTTCAGAATTTCGATCACGCTCTTTTGTAGCGCCTTTTTATCCACCACGCTGGACCGAAAAATCTTGCTCGTCCCCACCCGATTATAGACACCCACCATTTGGAGCATCAATCGAGTAAACCAAGGCTGGGGCGGATTCACGTTGAAGATGAAGTCAGTGAAAATCAAGCTTTTGGATTGGGGGATAAAGATCGCAACCTCACTCACCGAGGGCGCCCCCTCTAATAAGCACAACTCCACCGAATCCCCAAAGGGTGTGCGCTCTCCGTGATAGAGATGGGAAAACTGCAAGGTTTTTGCACGTTTTTGAGTCGCCTTTAAGCCCCAATGTTCGGCCTCGGGGTAAGCCCGCTGCCATTGGTGATAAAATACATGATGAAAGGCATTGGGGGTGAACAACCAACCCACTTCTCCGAGCTCAGACAACTCCGAACTCAGTTGTTCGTCCCACCGACCAGGGCTCACCACCAACAACTTCTGTCCAATTTTAATGATATACGTCGAGCTAGGAAACTTGATCCCCAGCATCGGGCATGTGTACTTGTATCGCCACAGCCCTTCATTTTCTTTCACTAGCAACATCGCAGCTCCTTTTTTAATGACATTAAAATTTTAACACCATTAAAAAAATAAAGTCAAGAATCACTTTTTGAAGCCTTTGGGTCCCTCAATGATCGGCTAGGTGTTTTGTGAGAGCCATTTGGAGGCAGGCGAGGGCGATCGTTCAGCCGTTCAATCACAGGATCGACTCCCCTTCGAGTGGGCCGCAACAACACAGGAAAAAGCTAAGGTTTCTTCTGGATATATTCTCGCCACCACCGGCTCGAACCCCCAACATGCCCAGGGTTGATCCGCTCACCGACTTGGGGGGTTAGGAAGGCAATCTCTGCTTGATCAGCGGCAGCGACAAACCGTTCAATCGGTTCATACCAGACAAACATCGCCAGATCAAAGGTCCCCCAGTGACTGGGGATCATCACTTTCCCCTGAAGCGCTTGGTGGGCTTTCACTGCGTCCTCAGGTGTGAAGTGAATTTCCTTCCAACCAGGGTATTTCCCATAGGCACCCATTTCAATGAAGGTGACGTCAAAGGGTCCTAACCGTTCCCCGATTTCAAACAGTCCTTTGTGCCAGCCCGAGTCTCCACTCAAATACAGGTTGGTCGTTGCACCCCGAATTCCATAGGAGGCCCAAAGGGTTTTGTTGCGGTCAAACAGCCCTCGGCCTGAGAAGTGTTGTGCCGGGGCGCAGGTGATTTCCAAGCCGCCAACCTGCACTTGATCCCACCACTCGACCTCGGTGATTTTTTCGGTTGGCACCCCCCAGTCTTCCATGAGGGCGCCTACACCCAAGGGAACAATAAATTGTTTTGTTTTTGGGATCAGTGCTTTGATCGAAGATTCGTCTAGATGGTCATAATGGTTGTGAGTGATCAGTACCAAGTCAACATTTGGCAACTCCTCAATTGAGACAGCCAGGTCGGAGTATCGTTTCGGACTCAGGGGCCCGAAGGAGCCAGCCTTTTGGGAGAACATCGGATCGGTCAAGATACGTTGCCCCTCAATCTCATAGTAATAGGTCGTATGCCCCAACCATGCAAATTGAAAATCAAGGTCCTGAGGCCAGGAAGCCAACTCTAAAGCCCGGGCCGGCAAGGGAGGGTCGGTGGTACCACCGGTGGGTTTTTCAAACAAAAAGTCCCAGGCCATCGACCCGATCTCGCCCAAACTAGGGTCTGGAGTCGGGTCGATATTTTGAAATTTGCTGCCATCCCATAAGGGGTTTGCTGTGATCCGTCGTTCTCGCTCTAACTCACTGGGGGTGGTGGAGGCGCAGCCAAAGATTAATCCGCTCAACACAAGACCTAAGAAAATTGAAGGTTTCATCATAACTCTTCGTAGAGGCATCTAAGGTTTACCCCCAGAAACCGGTGATTGATATTCTTTACCTAGCCAGAAAACAGCTCACCCCACAATTTCCAAGCCTAAGTTCTTCGTCCTTGTAGGAGAATACTGACAGAAAGTGAAGAAAAGGTCTGACAGTCAAGACCTCTTCACCCTGTTACACTAAGGGCAGAAAAACAAGTTAGGAATCACTCATTCCTAGCTTGAACACTCTTTAGAACTTGCCCTTGCCCAGGTTATTGGTTGCATCGGGTTCCTGAAACAGGGCAAGTTTTAAAGCAGAACGAAGCACACCTGAAGGATCGGAATTTAAACCAAGCCATTCGTTAGCGAAGACTTAAAACTCGCACTCTTTGATCCGCAACTTATCATAATAAGACAAATGCTTGGTTTTTGGGACAACCCCACAGCGACCGGTCGAATTGGGAGAGGCGTCCCCAAAGCGCATATTCACAAAGCCCGTGAAAAAAGGCAGCTTGTGCATCAGCTTGCCATTTTTGTCCTTCATGCTCAGCTCTTGGGAACTTAGCGCAAAAGAAAACCTTTTTGAAATCGGAAAATTGAAGGAAGAATACTTCCTGGCAAATTCATAGCCCCCAATTTTTTGGATCTGTTGCCCCGTTTCCACATCGATCAACGGTCCGAGCTTTAACTTTAGTTTTTTGCCGTCGAGGCTTCCTGGAAGCACCGGTTTTCCTAGGGCGTCCTGCGGAACCCCGGTGTATCTCCCTGTTTCGCTGGCTAACTGAAACCCAAAGTTTTCAACCCCAAAAGCAAAGGCGACTCCTTTACTGGTGAACGCCGCTTTTTCAAAGGCAAAGCCCAACAAGGTTTCCTCTGATTGAACTGCCGTCGATGCAGGCTGAGGGACCCCGTCTGTTACCGTGTTTTGCCCGGAATCGGAAAATTTCATCCGGCCTTTGATCTTTGGCCGGTGGACATATGAAAGGTCTAACCCCGGAATCAACCCCGGGACAATCATTCCGTAGTCCACAATAGTATACTTCGCGGTATCCAGTTGGCTGGTCGTGGTGACCACCGAATGACTGGCCCATGTCCCTGCGACCGTATCCGTGAGGGCCAATTGATCATTAAACTCATATCGATCTTCAATCTGCCGGACCTTCACACCCAACAAAGCATAGGCCAAAGGCAATCCGAGGTACGCTTGAGTTTCAATATAGGTGTGTTTTTGTTTGCCAACCGTTTGTTTCCCAGTGGTGGTGTAAGTTTCACCCATGAAGTCAGACGATGCATTAATATCAAAACTTCCGCTCTGATTTACTTCTTGCTTGATTTGTTGCCCCAAGCCAATAGAAAGCCAGGAAAAGCCTTTTACATAGGCAACATCCGCAAAGGTGGTGGTCCCTGATGCCCAGGTGATGTCCGGTTCAGGACCAACCGATGCGGGAGTCGGGGACAAAACAAAAGACTTGCTGGGGTAATAGGGCGCCGTGAAGTCATGAGCCTTCCCTCGGTAGGCTCGGTAACTGAAACTATGGCGGTCAATCTTCGCTATGGAAGCCGGGTTCGGCCCAATGCGGCCATCACCGTTGTCCGTCGTAAACCCCTGAGGTATTTGGGCAAACACAGTGGACTGAAACAATATCACGAAAACAAAGGCCCCGGACACAAATGCCAGGCGCCTCGAGGGTTGCTTGGCACTCAAAAAACCCTGATTGAAAAATTTTTCAATCACCGGTATCACCCTCGTTATATATTTAAATAGTCTCGACATAACAATCACATCTATATTTTCAGCCTGTAGCTGAATTTTTAGCCCTATTCACGGCTCTACCCTTTGCTATCGGCCTATTGTTACAAAAACTTTAACGATAAAACAGGCGGAGTTCTGCTTGGCCATCCCCGACCTTTTAGCACTAAGGAAAAATCGTCAGGCCAAGAGCCACGTTTTTTCCTCTCGAAGATAAGAATAACTATTTTAATTTCATCAAGATTAAACTACTATGATTGTAACGTGATCGATTAAAAATAATACCTGATTCAATCCTCAAACGATGCCCCTCAATGCGCAATAGTTTCATCAAAAAGCTAAAATACATCGTCATTATCCTCACCTGCTTGGTGATGGCGAGTTTGGGCCTCTTTGGTGTTAAGCTCTACCAAAAAATCTTTGATTTAGGGGGGACCTGGAGAATTGAAGACCAGCATCATCTATCGATTTCTGCAGATCTGGACCAAGTCATTCAAGGCTTGGGCTACGCAGGGATGATTCACCACTTCAAAAACTATATTCTTCGGCAAGATGAGACCATTTTACCTCTAGCCAAAGAACGAATTGAGTCTTTGCGCTCCATTATCAAGCACTACAGAACCGCACAGCTCACCGCTAAAGAATTATCCGCCATACAGGTGCTTGAACTCATGGTTAATGAGTATGGGGCTAAGCTCGAATTGGCGCAAAAACTTTTTGCTCAAGGATTTGCTCCGATTGAGGTCGACCGACAAGTCAAAGTCGAAGATGGCCCGTCGGTTTTGGCCTTAAAAGTCTTAATTGAAGAGAACCGGCAACGCAACGACCGGCAACACTTGATCACGGAACTACAACTGAACGATATTTTTCGTTTTTTGTTATTGGCCTCTCCCCTCATTCCCTTCGCATTTTTGAGCGGTATACTAGGGTTGTTTTTGTTGATTAAGCTAGAACGGTTTAACCAAACCGTTGAAGAAAGCCACGAAAACCTGAGCAACCTCATTAAGGTGATCCCCAGTGCGGTCGTCATTTTTACCGAGCAAGGAAAAATTCTTCGGTCAAACGAAAATGCAGATGAAATGTTTGGCTACTCCCAAGAGGACTTCGGTAAACTCAATTCCCACCAACTTTTATCGAAAGACCCTAAGATCAGACTGGGAGACACTGCCCTGGAAATGACCTATAACATCAACGAGTGGGTGATTGGAAAAGTGTTAAGCATGCTGTGTCAGAGGTCAAATGGAGACATCTTTCCTGCTGAAGTCAAAATGACGATCTTAGATAAGGCGAAAAATCATATTGTCGCCAGTATTAGTGATGTCAGCGAACACAAACAGGTCGAATCTTTACTTTTATTGGCCAAACAAAAAGCGGACAGCGCCAACCGTGCGAAGAGCGCGTTTTTGGCGAACATGAGCCACGAAATTCGGACCCCGATGAACGCTATCATCGGGCTAACCCACCTGAGTTTGCAATACACTAAGGACTCAAGACAACTCGACTACCTGCAAAAGGTTAATCAAGCAGCCAACCAGCTTTTGCGAATCATCAACGATATCCTTGATTTCAGCAAAATTGAAGCGGGCAAGTTAGAAATGGAGGATCGGGTTTTCAGCATCATCGAGGTTTTGGAAAACCTGAACAATTTGGTGGCCCAGAAGGCCCAAGAGAAAAATTTGTCTCTGCTGATTTTCGTAGAGCCCGACGTCCCAGACCGCTTGATAGGGGACTCATTGAGACTCGGGCAAGTCCTCCTAAATCTCTGTAATAATGCCATTAAATTCACAGAATCCGGAAGTATCGAGTTACATATACAACTGGAGAACACTTCCAACAATTTGGTGCAGTTACATTTCGAGATTAAAGACAGCGGTATCGGGATGAGCGCCGAACAGCTCTCAAAACTCTTCACTCCCTTCACCCAGGCCGACGGCTCAATCACCCGAAATTACGGTGGTACGGGGCTTGGTTTGGTGATCAGCCAACGATTAGTTGGTATGATGAAAGGCGAAATTTGGGCGAAAAGCGACCTCGGGGAAGGGACAAGTTTCGAATTCACCGCCCAATTTGAGTTCATAGAAGGGAACCCGAGAAAAAAACCCCAATGGGAGAATTTAAAGACCCTCCTGATCGAACCTGACCCTAAACAACGACAGGTTTTTCTCAGTCTTTTACATTCCTTTGGTCTCCAAGCGGACGGGGCCGAGTCAGGAGAACAAGGAATTCGGATGTTAGAAGAAGCGTCACCTGTAGCGCCCTACTGGCTCCTTCTCACAGAAACCCAACTACCTGATATGGATGGATTGACCTTAGTTCAATGGATTCAAGAGCACCTTTGGCCCGAGCCTCGTATCATTCTTCAATCGGAAGATTCTTTAACATCCCTCCAGGCCGCAGCGGCCGAAATGAAGCTGTATTGTTACCTATCCAAGCCGATTGGGCCCTCATCCATGCTCAATATGATCTACCGATCCCTCAGTTGTGGCGAGTCATCCGCCTCTTTGGACCTGAAGGCTACGGAAGCTAAAGATTCCCAATTATCAGGTCAACTTCTGTTGGTCGAAGATAACGAGATCAACCAACAAGTGGCCACTGAAATGATCGAATCCAGGGGTATCGAAGTCACGATCGCTAGCAACGGTGTTGAGGCGATCAAACTCTTAGGTTCCCAGAAATTCGGGCTGGTTTTAATGGACATTGAAATGCCCCTGTTAGACGGCTACCAAACCACCCGACAAATCCGCAACACACCAAACTGGTCGCAACTCCCGATTGTCGCCATGACCGCCCATGCAATGGTTGGAGTCAAAGAAAAATGCGCCGCAGCCGGGATGAACGGCTATCTAACCAAACCGGTCAACCCGAAGCAACTGTTCGGTTGTCTCTCGCAGTGGTTTTCCACTTCCGACGGTGACGCTTCCCTCTCTCTCCCTTCGCCCCAAGAAGCCGGACCCTTCCCGGAGGCCCCAGGGTTTGATTTTCAAAGTAGCCTTGAACGGATGAACGGCAACGCTCCCAAACTACTCCGTCTACTCAACAAATTTACAGACCGATATTCAACCTCGGTCAGAGAGCTCGGAGATTTGCTAAATGATTCCCAGTACGACGAGGCGAAACGACTTTGCCACAGCCTCAAAGGGGTCTGTGCGAGTTTGGGAGCGGTCGAGCTTTCCCATCTCTTTGAAGACTGTGAAACCTTCATTAAAGAACAAGCAACTCTAGAAAAGATCCCTCTGCAAGCCACCCAAGCCGGGCTAGAAAATTTTATTTCGCTCATTGCAAACATCACCTTGCCTGCACCAACTTCAGACCCATTTTCAACCAAAGATCGGATTCAGTTGGCTGAACTGGCGCGTTTGCTCACCCTGAAGGATTTCCAAGCGACTCACCTAGCGAAACAAATTGCTCAATCCCTACGAGGCACTGATGGAGAACACCTTTTTTCCCCCTGCGTTAAATTCGTCCACGAACTACACTTTGAGCGTGCCCTACACTGGTGCCATTCTCAAGGGATTGCTCCAACAGACGATGCGCCTGCTCGGGACCCGAGGCAATCCTCGATTTTGATTCTAGATATCCCCCAAAACATTGAGGTTTTGGCAACAATGCTCACACCGTCTTACCAAGTACGGTTTGCCAGCAAAACGCGTGAAGCTCTAGAATTAGCTAGCACCCTACCGGCACCAGATCTGCTGATAATCGATATAGGCTTTCTAGGTTTCAAAGGAAGTACCTTTTTCAACGAGATCAAATCCAACCCCAACAGCGCACAAATGCCGATTATTTTGATGTCCGAAGATGCTGAAGCCCCTGCGACCGATCAATTTCTTGAGCTTGGGGTCTCAAGCGTTTTGAGTCGACCGATCAACCCCAGCCGACTACGTAGCAAGGTCAAAGGTCTTTTGGCTCAATCGGAGTATGCTAAAACCCTGGTCCAAGAGCTGGGACAAAAAAACGCCGAACTCAGCCAATTCCAAAACGTGTTTGTTGATATTTTAAGTCGGGTTCAGGGGATGAAAGACCCAAATTCGGTCAAGCATCTAAACCGTATCAAACTCTATACCAGCGTCATTGCCCGAGAGATGGGCCTCACGGAGCCCCAGGCAAACCTTCTTCGTATGGCGGTTCAACTTCGAGACATCGGCAATGCAGGGATTCCCGAAGAATTACTCCACAAAGCCTCGCCCCTAGTGACCAAAGATTGGGATTGGATCAAACGGCATGTAGAGTTCGGAGCCGAAATCATCGGGGAAAACTCAGCCGATTTGTTTGATCTGATCCGGCAAGTCGCATTAACTCACCACGAGAAATTCGATGGTACCGGCTACCCCCACGGCCTTGTCGGCGATCAGATCCCCATCGCGGGACAAATCACCTCGTTAGTTGACGTCTTTGACGCCCTGACCAGCGACAGGGAGTACCGCCCTGCCTTTTTGTTTTATGACGCCGTCGAAGAAATCCGCAAACTCTCGGGAACATCCTTTTCTGCTCAGCTTGTGGAGTCCTTCAATCATGTATTACCACAGTTAGAACAAATTTACCGAGATTCAAACGAATGTTAACAAATGAGGCACAGTGATAAACCAACCTGACCCAATGAAATCTCCAATAATTTTGGTCGTTGACGACAGTCTGCAAATCAGAAGGCTGCTAGAAAAGTCATTGGCCACCAAGGGCTACATCGTCGTTAGTTTTTCTGATGGAGAACAGTTGCTCGCCTATGATCAGCTTAAAAATGCAGACCTGATTTTATTAGACCAAGTCATGCCAGTCATCAGCGGAATGGACACCTACAAACGGCTGGCAAAGCTCCCCGACACGCCGCCTTGTATCATGCTCACCGGAGACGAAAGCCAGGCCCTGGCGGTCGAGTTCATGAGGCTCGGAGGGGCTGATTTCCTGCAAAAACCCTTTGATATGGCGGTTTTGGATTTGAGTGCCCGGCGAGCCATCGAGGAAAATCGCCTACGGGACCGACTGACCTACGAAGAACAAGCCCGCCAAGCGGCAGAGGAGTCCAACCGACTCAAAGATGAATTCCTAGCCAATATTTCTCATGAGCTTCGGACGCCCTTGCATGGTATCATCGGGTTCACGGACAAAGCCTTAAACCGGTTTGGAGATCAAATCCCGGAGAAACTGCATCGATACTTGGTGGTGATTCAGCAAAGCGGGGAACGGCTTCGGGCCTTGATGGACAATATGCTTGAATTGGTTAAATTGGACTCAAAAGACGACAACTTTCGGCCAAAAAAAGTTCGTCTTGATCAATTGGTTCAAATGGAAGTAGGGGCCAAGGGCCCAGAACTCAGCAACAAATCGCAGACGATCGAGGTCTCGTTCCCCTCTGTTGTTCCGCTCGCCTATGGCGACACCACCATGATCGTCCAACTACTAGACCAAATCCTTTCAAATGCGGTAAAATTCTCTCCTGAGAACAGCGTGATCACCTTGAAAGTTGAGTCTGCCGGCCTGAAGCGAGGAGGAAAGACTGTCCAAGCCGTCACGGTTCAGTGTTTGGATCAAGGTCCGGGGGTTCCCGAGCGAGAACTGGAATCGATCTTTGAAAAATTTACCCAAAGCAGCCTCACCAATACCGGTTCTGGGGGCACCGGCTTAGGGCTTGCCATCGCAAAAGCGATTGTCGAAAAGCACAGCGGAGTCATCAACATCTCGAACCGACCAACAGGAGGCTGTTGTGCCTCTTTCACATTGCCCAGCGCTGCTGAGTGACCTATACAAGACTTTTTTTTAGTGATCTAAGAATTGAACACCTCAAAGCAATAAACCTTAGGGATATCTCATGAACCAAATCAAACAAACCGGTGTTATCCTCGTGGCAGAAGACGAGCCGATCAACCAAGAATCTCTCATTGATTTTCTCGAGTCTGAGGGTTGGGATTACATCATGGCAGATAACGGTCAACAAGCCTTAGATGCTCTGGCAAGCACCGACAAAGAAGTGAAAGTGATTCTTTTGGATTGGATGATGCCTGTACTCGACGGGCAAGGGGTCTTGAGGCAGCTCAAAGGAAACGAGAAATATAAAGATATCCCGGTGATCATGCAAACCGCCAAATCCCAGGAAGTCGATAAAGTCGAAGGCCTCGACTCAGGGGCCTTCCAATACATCACCAAACCCTATTCCGAACTGCTGCTCGGCTCTTTGATTCGTAAAGCTTTTGAGGTCTATGACCAAGACAAAGCCAAATCAGAAGAAGCGGACAGTAATGTGGAAGGGGTTCGGGACTACGCCTTTGGACTGATCGAACGAGAAAAGCAGAAACAAAACCTGGACATGGTTACCCTAGAGGCGATCAACGGCTTTTTTAGTGCCAGCTTACAAGCAGAGTCCTATGAGGCGTTAACCCAGCTAATGATAGACTCAATTCACTCTTTCGAGTTCGAGTCTGCCAAAACCCCTGATGAACCCGATGAATACAAAAAGCTACGGTGCAGCACTCGACTCGCCAGTGGTGAGGAAGTCAACCTTTCAGATCGCGGGATTTCCAGTAAACTAGACACCATGATTTTGGAGAAAGCCCTGCAGACCGGCGAGATTCTCCGCAAAGGGAATTACACGGCGATCCCCTCCAACTCCGCCCAAGTCGCCATTTTGGTCAGAAACACTCCCCAAGCGGCTCATGAAGAAAAGCTTGCGATTCATATTGTGTCTAGCCTCTTAGAGCAATTTGAAGAACGATTGATTTCCTTTAAAGCCCAAGAGGAGCTTCATCACAAACAAAAACAAATTGGGGTTGTGGTTGCTTCTTGCACCACCGAGCTCAACCACGTTAAAGACACCTACCAAAATATAAAAGAAAAACAAATGGACTTGCTCGAATCGATCGAAGGTACATTGATCGAAAATTTACCGAACCTGGCTGAGGCTGACCAAGAAAAAATGAAATCAACCTTGGCCGCTATCGTGAACCAGTCTTTTGATCTTTTTGGGACAGAGCAGATCACCGATCAGAAATTTCTTCTTTCGATCAACAGCTTGAACGAGTTGTTTTCGGAAGAGCATGCTGAAGATCCACTCAAGCCCGGACAACTTGGGGGAGCAAATCAAACCGATGTCGATGATCTCTTAGCTTCCTTAGGGATGTAGGGGACCGGCTTGTCCCCGCTGAAGTTGAGGATTAAACGAATGATATAAACCGTTTTTTGGCCCCGCCCAATGGAACGAACACTCAAGTTTCCCACGAGACTTGATCCCCTTGGGCGTTCCACAGGTTAGGGGATATTCTTAAGCGAATCCGCTGCACCTGTCCCCCCTCTTTCCTCCCAAGTTTCCAGGGACAAAGCAAATTTAACCGACTTAAACGATAGGTTCTCACAGGGCCTACAACGCCCAAAGTTTCGGTAGTGGACCGGAGGAAAAAGATTAAAAACTACCGTATAAACCGACTCACAAAGGACATACAGAGCAACGAGGAAAGATTGCCATTTCGGTACTAAATATGGGAGAATGAGCCGTTCAAATGGCCAGCCAACCTTGATTTATGCTGACAAAATTTATTTAAGAGAAGATGAAGACACACCAACAACACTCTCCAGCCAAACCTGCTGACCTGCTCCAGGAAGTCATCCTCTGGGTTTTCATCATTGCCGGAGGGTTTTATATTGCTCAGGTCAACTATTTAGTTTTCCATACCTCTGCTGAGTTATTTTCGATCTTAGTCAGCGGGAGTATCTTCACTCTCAGTTGGAATTCGAGACGTTTTTTTTCTGGCGGGTATTTCGTCTTGATTGGGGTGGCTTATCTGTTCATCAGCCTCATCGACCTTGCTCACACCATGTCCTACAAGGGGATGCCCTTGTTCCACGATGGGGACAATGTCGACTGGTCTATTCAACTCTGGATTGCAAGCCGGTATATAGAAAGTCTCAGCTTGTTGATGGCGCCTCTATTGATCAAAAAGACCCTATCGGCCCCAAAAATTTTTTGGGGCTACCTCGTTGTGACCATGGCCGTCTTCCTGAGCATTTTCACCTTTGACCTATTCCCTCATAGCTTTATTGAAGGCCAAGGACTCACCCCTTTCAAACGGGTCAGTGAGTATATTATTTGCCTGATTTTAGCAGGTTCCATTCTCTTATTGCACCGCACCAAAGACTCATTTGACCCCAGGGTCCTGGCTCTGATGTACATTTCTACAGGGCTGACGATTTGCTCTGAGCTCTCGTTTACCTTGTACTCAAATCCCTATGGTCTCGCCAATTGGTTTGGTCATATTTTTAAGATTTTGTCTTTCTATTTGATTTACAAAGCGATCATTAAAACGGGACTTCAAGAGCCCTTTTCTGTTCTTTTTCGTGACATCCAGGCCAAAGAAGAACAACTGGCTCTCGCCAACAGTGAACTGGAAAAAAGAGTGCAGGAACGCACAGCTGAACTCGCCCAAAGTGAAGCCCAATTCAGGACCTTGGCCGACCTTTCCCCTGTTGGGATTTTCCGTACAACCCCACTAGGACAGCTCACGTTTGTCAACCAGCGATGGTCTGATATTGCAGGGATTGAAGCAGAGCAGGCTCTTTCAACCGACTGGCTCCAAGCCCTCCACCCTGAAGATCAGGCAAAGGTCACGAGCCTTTGGGAGCAGTCAATTTCCCAGGAACAAGCTTTTTTAGCAGAATTTCGATTTCTAACTCCATCGGGGGAAACAACCTGGGTTTTAGGTCAATCAAAAACCATCGTTCAGCAAAACCTGCTGCAGGGCTATGTTGGCGCTCTCACGAACATCACCCATTCTAAACAACGAGAATCTGAGCTAGCGGCAGCAAAGTCTGAAGCGGAGGCGGCCAACCAAGCAAAAACAGCCTTTTTGAGTATGATGAGCCACGAACTGCGCACCCCAATGAACGGGATTTTAGGGATGGCCCAAATCCTCTTGCTTTCAGACTTGACCCCAGATCAACGAACAGAATGCGAAATTATCATCAAATCTGGAGAAAACCTTACCAGTATTCTTAACGATATTTTGGACCTTTCAAAGGTCGAAGCTGGTCGACAGGTCGTCACCTACCGGCCCTTCAATGTGGAACAAGTTGTTGTCGATATCGCAGAGCTTTTCGCAGGGGCTGCGCTAATGAAAAACCTCAGGTTAACCTACGATATCGACTCAAACATCGAAATGTCTTTAATCGGCGACCCTGACCTTTTGAGGCGGGCTTTACTCAACTTAGTCGGCAACGCAATCAAGTTCACAGAAAAAGGGGAAATCTCGATTAACCTAGAGGCGGTTCAATCCACTGATGAGTCCCAATCGATTCGGTTCAAAGTCCTTGATACCGGGATCGGGATCGCTAAAGATAAACAAGGAAATATCTTTGACCCCTTCCAGCAGGTGGACGGGTCCTACCAACGGCAATTTGGAGGAACCGGACTTGGGCTCGCCATTGTCAAGCAATTGATCGAGTTGATGGGGGGCCAAATCACTATCGACAGCGCCCCAGAACGGGGAAGTTGCTTCACCATCGACCTTGAATTTTCGCGGCCGGTACACACCTCATCGAACGGGTTCGTCACTCACGATGACTCCCAGGGGCATACGCCGCTGGACCCTGCTAAAGTGCTTGTGTTATTAGTCGAAGATGACGAGGTGAACCAGACCGTTATCAAAAAAATGTTGGCTAACCTCAATATCCAGTGCGATATCGCTAAAGACGGTAGTGAAGCACTGATCTTAAGTTATCAAAAGGAATATTCCATGCTTTTTATGGACCTCTTGATGCCCAAAGTCGATGGGTTTGAAGCCACTTCGGCGATTCGAAGCACCCCTGCCAACCCCAACCATGCGAAACCTATCATCGCCTTGACCGCCTTGACCGGGGACAAAGGGAAGCAACGATGTTTTGAGGTTGGGATGAACGAGTTTTTAACAAAACCGGTTGACTTTGAATTGCTCAAAGCGGTCATCGATAAATACAAAAAATCGACTTAGGCCAACCAAGGGGAAAGCATTTTCTGAATCTCCGGTTTTTCCTTGTCCGTCGTGGGACCAACAAAGGTGAAACAGGCACTTTTTGAGCCCAATATCTCTGTGGTTTGCTGGTTGATTTGCTCCAAGGTACATTCTTCAATCAACCGTCCTAATTGCTCTAGCCCTAAATAACAGGGTGCTAGTTGAGGAGCAACCGCTTCATGGAGTCTCCCTTCAGCGGTGTCGGTAAAACAGTCTAACTCCGACTGGAGCCTCAACTTTGCAAGGTGCAATTCTTCGGGACCAAAGCCCTCTTGAACGGCTTGGTCGATGAGTTTCACGAGGACGTCGATTAACTGGGTCAATCGCTCTTTCCCAACAGTGACGCTGATCATCAGGGTTGCGCCAGAGTCAAAGAAACTTGGAGATGCCGCAATGTCATACACCAGACCGTGCTCCTCTCGTACCCACCGTTGTAAACGGCTTGAGGAACCATCATCAAGCATCCGTGCTATCAATTGGATGATCAATCGTTTGACTGGGGTCAGCTGGTCCACCACAAAGGTCCATGCAAATTGAACCTGGTTATCTGGCTCCAAAACCCATTCGATCTGCGCTGTACTCGCTAAATTTGCAACCGGAGGAGTATAGGACCAACGTTTTCCTTCAGGGAGGTCCCCTAAAGACGCCTCTAACAGCTGTCTAAGCTGTTCAGGGTCAAAGTCCCCAGAAATCCCAAACATCATGTTTTTGGGGTGGTAATAGGTTTGGTACCACTGAACCAACTGGTCTTTGGTGATCTTCCCAACCGTCTCGGCGGTGCCTGAAATACTAAGGCCCATAGGCTGTGCGGGCCATATGGCCTGGGACGCAAGTTGATCAAGATCAATCAACTGGTCTTGATCATTATAATCGCTCTTGATTTCCTCTAAAATAATCGCCCGTTCTGTTTCGATTTGTTCGAAGCTAGGGTACCTCAAAAAATCTGCAAACTGAGAAACTGCAGATTCGAAATAGTCTTTATGACATTCCAGCCAGTACTCCGTCCCATCGAAACTGGTGGCGGCATTTAACTGCCCGCCGAGACGCTCGAAACCCAAACTCATCTCGACAGAAGAACCCAATTTTTGATTCCCCCGAAACAGCATATGTTCAAGAAAATGACTGATCCCGTTATTTTGCTGGTTTTCATATATGGATCCAGCAAAAATCCAGCAGTGAAGGGTCAAGGTTTTGATGGGCCGGTGGACTAGCGTATAGACCTTCAGCCCATTGGACAAAACAAATTGCTGTGGTTGGTTCGATGTATTCAAGGGATCTCTATAACTCAAATCCGTCCAGCCCCGCTTGGAACCTGGCCGCATTGATCACATTATACATCAACATCCCGATAGTCATCGGGCCGACACCACCTGGAACCGGAGTCGTCGCGCTCGCTTTACTGGAAACATCTTGGTAATCAACGTCTCCAACAACCCGAGAACCTTTCGGATGATTCGCATCTTCGATCCGGTTCACCCCAACATCGATCACAACCGCACCGGGCTTCACATGGGCTGCTTTGATGAACTCAGGAGAGCCAATCGCCGCAATCAAGATATCCGCCGCAGCGCATTCTTCTTCTAGGTTTTTTGTTCCAGAATGACACAGTGTCACTGTTGCGTCCCAGCCTTTGAGGGAAAGCAAAATCGAAAGCGGACGGCCCACAATATTAGAGCGACCGACGACGACAACCTTTTTCCCTTTGGTCTCAATCTGGCTTCTCCGAAGGATTTGCAGCACACCATAGGGAGTACAAGGCATAAATCGTGGGATACCAGCGGCTAAGAGCCCTAGGTTGAAGGGATGAAAACAATCCACGTCTTTGTCAGGGTGAATCGCCTCAATCACTTCTTGCTCGTTACACTGTTTAGGTAAAGGCACTTGGCACAAAATCCCGTTGATTTTTGGGTCCTTGTTAAACTGATCAACCAAAGCCATCAAATCCGCCTGGCTTGTATCAGCAGGCATCCGTTGCACCACCGACTTGATCCCCAGTCGTTCGCAAGATTTTGCTTTCCCGTTCACATAAATTTGGCTCGCCGGGTCATCCCCAACCAAAATCACCGCCAAGCAGACCTCAACTCCTTGGGAGTTGAGCGAGCTGACTTCCTTTTGAAGATCTACTTCAATTGATTCTCGAATCTCTTTTGACGCCAGTCGTTCCATCAGCCCTTCCAATTTTGAAGATAGGTTTCTAAAGTGCGAGTGTCTGCTGCGAATTTGCGAATGCCTTCGCTTAATTTTTCAGTAGCCATCGGATTTTCGTTCAATTCCCACCGGAAGATTTTTTCATCAATTTCCCGTTTGGGCATGTCTGGCCCGGTCATCGTTGGGCTCAGTTTCTGGGGAAGTGGGTTTGAATCGGCTTCTAAGCCCTCTAACAAACCCGGCCCGATCGTTAGTCGGTCACAGCCCGCTAGTTGTCTGATTTCCTCGAGGCTTCTAAAACTAGCGCCCATCACCACTGTAGAAAAGTCGTTTTGTTTGTAATACTGGTATATCTGGGTCACTGACTTCACCCCCGGGTCATTAGCACCTTCAAAATCTTCATTCGGTTGGTTCGCTTTGTACCAGTCTAAAATCCGGCCCACAAAAGGAGACACCAAATACGCCCCCGCCTGGGCAGCCGCTTGAGCCTGAACTAAGCTAAACAATAAAGTCACGTTGGTGTTGACCCCTTCTTTTTCAAGGGCTTCCGCCGCTTTGATCCCTTCATAGGTCGCTGCAATTTTAATCAGCACTCGCTCCTTGGAGATCCCTGCTTGCTGGTACAGCTTAATCAGGTGACGAGCCCGTTCCAAGGTCTTGGAGGTATCAAAGGACAACCGGGCATCCACCTCGGTGGAAATGCGACCCGGGACCACTTTCAAGATTTCTTTACCAATGCCAACCGCCAGGAAGTCGACCGTAGCCCCCCACCGATTCGCCTCAGAAGACCGTTCACCATAGACAAACGCATCCTTGATTAGGTGATCATATAACGTGGACTCGACCGCTTTTAGGATCAACGTGGGGTTGGTGGTAGCGTCTTCAGGTGTGAAGCGTTTGATCGACTCCAGTTCCCCGGTATCGGCGACAACCACTGTCATTTTGCGTAATGTACTCAATTGATCAGACATTCCGGTTCCTCAAGGCTTGCGATCTTATCGAAGGTATGGCAGAAACAATGAGATTAAGGTTTCACTTTTTCTTTGGCAAGCTTTCGATGGGATATTTCCTCACAACCCTACCTTTACAGCTCAATCAGGACTTCTGGCTCGAAGGCGAAGAGGCGAACCACCTTTTGAGTTCCCGGAGAATTCGGCTCGGTGAGCACATCGAGCTACAAGACCCCCAGCTCAACCGATTTGTCTGTGAAGTCTTAGAGGTACAGCGACACAAGCTGCAACTGACCCCTCAGAGCCAATCCTTGGTCCCAGAAGAACCATCGCTGAAACTTTGGTTGTACCAAGCGATGATCAAAGAAAAACCTTTGGACTGGGTCTTACAAAAATCAGTCGAATTGGGTGCAGCCAGGGTGGTTTTGTTTCAATCAGAACATGCGCAACCCCTCCCTAAAGCTCGGGAACAAGACAAAAAGCTGAGCCGTTGGCAGAAAATCTTAAATGAAGCGGCCAAGCAATCAGGACGGGCAATCATTCCAGAATTAATCATACAGGACCAAAATGTCTTGGCGCACCCCTTTGACGGACCGGCTTTTGTCTTTGACCCCTACAAACCGGCGACCGCTCTAAAATCCATCGAACGACCTCTGACGAAAGCCCATCTGATTTTGGGGCCTGAAGGGGGCTTTTCTCGGGAGGAATTAGAATCATTTCAAGGAACCTACCTGAGCCTTGGACCCCGGATTTTAAGGGCGGAAACTGCGGCTCTCACGGCACTTGCACTCTTCGGCGGGTTCTTTGGGGACTTAGACTGTTAAGGGTTCGCTCGGCTAAGTTCGATCCTATTTTCTAGGTCTTTAAACTTCGCTTTACCTGTAAGTGAACTTCCCGGTTGTACCTGCAAGGGAACTGTATTAGAGTAAGCTACCAATTAACTAAACTTCCAATTGATCTGTTTGTGAATCAACGTTTTTGTATTTTAGGTCTTGGCCCAGAAATCCAGACAACTGGGGGGCTCATTGAGCAACTGCTCGACACAGCACCGCTGAGCCCGGAAGTGGTTTTTCTTTCCGAGGCCTTGCCTGCGGACTATGTTGAAGCGGTGATCTCTCATCGCCCACAAATCCTATTGCTCAGCGCCAGCGCCTTGTCCCCGGATCTGGGCGGGCTCCCAGAGTATTTCGGCGGTATCAATCCAAAATTTCGGCCCCAAATTTTCCTGCTCTTAGACCAGCTTGAACCTTTTTTTGAAGCTCAAGTTCAAGAACAAATCCCCTTTGTGTTCAAAAATATCGGGCCTGTGCCGATCGTCAGCGCCAACCAACTTGCCTTGGAAGAAGAGCAAGAGGAAGACTACCTTGCCGTCACCCCGGCGCCGGATTTTAAGCTGTCGCCCGCAGGCAAACTGCGCCCGATTGGCAACATACCGCTTTCTGGATTTGAGGAATTTGAGTGGAAAGGTCGATTATTTGGCCCTAGTGAGTTTTTCGAGTTGGTTTCATACCTGTTGGAATCAGACCAAGAGGTCCCTCATTCCCAGTCTTTTTATCTCTTTGAGCACCAACTCTACTTGAGAACTCGATTTCATCTCAAAGAAATTGAAAGCTTCCAGCTTCAAGGGCTACCGATCTGTCACCTGAGACGTTTGGCTCCCACAGGGGGGGACAATGATCATGTTTTCCAGCTCAAGCTCAACGACGCCTTGATGGAACATGCGGTCTTTTTTCATTGTAAAGAATTACTTAACTCATCGGCCTGGCTTAAGTCTCAATACGGCGTCCAACTCGAAACGGACCACCTTGTCCTACAAGAATACGCTCGATTCCATTTGGCTGAGCAAAACTTCGAATTCGGTCCTCACCCCAATGAATTGTTGGTGGACCTGACCAAACGATCGAACCAATTGACCTGGCCCTCAGCGCTCTGGGCGGTCCCTTTCTTTGAGGGACTCAAAGACCAAGCGGTCGAGTTTGACTTGCCCCCTGAAGTGGCCTTAGAAAACGCTCAAATCTTGTCCCTACGAGAGCGCTTATTCCGACGCAAAGAACACCTAACCGAAAGGCAGAAAGCCTATGAGGGAGCCAAATTGATGGCCGCCCAGGAAGAAGACATTAAGGTGATGGCGACCAGAAAATTAGAACTGCTCGGCCAGTTGATCCAACGAGCAGAGCTCTTTGACGTCGAATCAGAAGAAATGATCCTCACCCTCGGCAAGGACTGTTTAGTCTTTTACGAAGACGAGATGATAGCTCGGAAAATCACCCGACACCTGCAAGGCAGCGGTAAAAGCCTGTTTTTTGATATCGGTGGATTCACCAACTTAAAAGGGTTGTTAACCTATAAAACAGACCATCTGGTCCCCTTCTTAACTCAAGGCCACATCCTAGTGACCGAAACGACCCAGCGGTTCCTGCGCAAAAAGTTAGAAAAAATCGCTCATGAATCAGACCACCACGAGCCCGCTCCTCCAGACCTCACAGCCCAGGAACTGGCTCAAGAAAAAGTCGAGCTTCAATCGGGCTTTGAAAACCTAGCTTGTTTAGAAGCTTGGAACCTTGGGGAACCTGTTTTTTCTGAGCTTTGCCAAACTTTAGAGTCCGAGCTTGAAGATCGGGGGGCTCAACAAATCAAAAATGTCTACGCAGGAGCCCAGCATGAAGCGGTGTTACTCTCTTCCAACAGCCACCTCACAGGCGTTTTAGAGGCACGATTGCCTGAAACAAACATTCATCCTTTGATCGGATCCCCTCGGCTTAAAAAGGGCCAGGAAACGGACGACGGAAATCTACGTCTTCAGCTCGCCCAAGAAAACGGAGAGCGGATCGAGGGGTTTATCACCCAGACTCTTGAACGGTTGGCCCACGTTGAAGCCGACTTGATTTTTATTGATCAAGAACCCCGGCTCGCTCAATTGATGGTGGAGCGATTCATCACCGTCCCTGGGTTCGAAACCAAAGGCTACGTCATCCTCCTCCATCAGTCTCTCCCGAGCGAGGCTCTGGCTCGACTCACCCGATTAAATTGCCTACCTCTATACCTAGGCCGCCATCTCAGCCAGCTGGGCCAAAGCTGGCGCCTTCATCTAGGCTAAAAAACTTCTCAAGTTTTTTTTCAAAACAGCCGACAAGTACACTAGACCAAGTGAACCCTCATAATCCGGGGGTTAACGACGGTTTTGTCGAGTTGTCGGGAACCTTCCCACCAAAGTTGTCTACAAAAAAGTGTACATATCTTCTCTTTATTGCTAAAAAGAGAACAGATGTTGCATTTATTATAGGGATTCTTGAGTGGTGCGGTTAATGCAGCTTAAGGAGTTAAACCTGCTGGACGCCGATGTTTGCTGACAGCACGAATGGAGGTCATCATGGCACACGCAAAACAAAGTCATTTAGTACTGATCGGGATCCGGCGCAAAGGCCAAAAAGGGTTCACCATCAAAAAAGAGTCTGACCGCCCACAACGCTAGGCAGCGTTTGATTGGCGAATCCAGCGTTTCTCAGCCGGGGCCCAGCCTTGGACCCGACGAAACCCCATTTTGTCAGTTATTCAACTTTCTTAAGTTCTTTCAAGGAAGTTTGGGCCCAGTGGATGATTTTTTTTTCATCCCCATCGCTCAACCGAGAATCCCAATGAAATAGGGAGTACCAAATCGGTGGCATACTCCCATAATGAATGGTCTCGATGAGGGACTCCATATCTTCGAGTTTATCTCCGTGCCCTTTAAAGGGGTAATCATCGCTCATATCCAAGTGTTCCTTGGCTTCCGCAATGTCCCATTCGATCAATTGCTTAATAATCGGAACTGAGGCGTACCAGGGGAGTTTATGCCCCGAACCATGGCAATCATAGCATTTTTTATCTACAATGGGCTTCACGTCGTGCAAAAAGGCCTGGTTGATTTGAGCGTATGTCTCCATTTGAGGAGAAGTCAGGCTCTTGGACTCAGTGTGATTTGACTCCCGGTGTTTTTCTCCATGGCCCGAGGCTGAACCAACCATGGTGAGTAACAACAACGCAAGCCAAGCAATGCTTCGATTCATCCTTTCCTCTCAACGAAACGGTAAAACAGATAATGGTTTACAAATGATTTCCCTTCAGTCTCCTCTGGCAGAACTCATTTGTCCATCATGAAAAGAGCGTCAAAAAACAGGTTTTCAAATCAGAAACCTACCATATAAATCCATTAATTTAATAGATATCAATCAGTTAAATATATAGTACATTCTTTCGGCCAATTGGGTTAGTCTGCATAAAACAACGACCTCAACCAGGAGAAACAGTGGCCTTGAAAGCAAGCATCTTTAAAGTCAATCTCTCAGTGGCCAACATCAACGATAACCACTACCAGGACTACCGGCTCACCGTCGCCAAACACCCTTCGGAAACTGACACCCGACTCGTCACCCGTCTTGCGGTCTATGCGCTGTTTTCCCACCAGGACCCCGAATTCACCAAAGGCTTGAGCGTTGATGATGAGCCAGACCTATGGGCTGTTGATGCAACCGGAGCCATCCAACACTGGATCGAATTAGGCCAGCCCTCTGACAAACGAATTCGTCAGGCTTGCTCAAAAGCTGAACATGTAACGATTGTAGGCTACAACGAAACCAAGTTTAAAGCATGGTTCAAGGCTCTAGACAAACGCACCTTGGGGCTTGAGAAACTTACCATCCTCCAGTTTAACAACATTGGGGAAACCTCGGCAGAAGACTTGGCAACAAAAAACATGGACCTCTCAGCGACGTTGCAAGAAGAGCAAATTCTTCTCAGCACCGCTGAGGCCCAACTCACCTTCTCAGTCGTGAACCTACGGGACTGAGAAGATCAGGTTCCTGGTTCTCGCCCCTAGGTCTCTCTCAAGAACCTTGAGTCAACTGACCGTTGTTTAAGTACATCCGGGTTTGGGCCAGAAACTCTGCTTCCGATTCGTCGTGCGTCACGTATAGCGTCGGGATTTGGAACCGGTTCACCACGTCCTTGAGATAAGGCAACAACTCCGCTTTTCTGGCTGAGTCCAAAGACGAAAAGGGCTCGTCCATGAGCAGCAGCTGAGGCTCTTTCAGCAGGGCCCGACCAATCGCCACCCGCTGGCGTTCGCCTCCTGAAAGTTGAGAGGGGTTACGTTTTAACAGCGGTCCCAGCCCCAGTAATTCAACCAATTGGTACATTTTTTCTAACCGATGGGTCCCCTTGGGGGCCCCAAACAATAGGTTGGATTGGACATTTAAATGAGGAAACAGCCTGTCTTCTTGAAAAACAAACCCGATTCCTCGTTGGTGTGATGCAATATTCACTTTCCTTTGGGTATCCAACAACAGGTTACCTTTCACTTGAATTCGGCCCTCATCAGGCTGTATCAATCCCGCAATCATCTTGAGAATCGTGGTTTTCCCCGAACCGGATACACCGGTGATAACACTCACCTCAGTTCCAAGTTCACAGTGAATATCTAGGCACAAACCGGACAGTTGTTTTTGGAGTTGTAGTTTAATCATGAACACCCTGCCCGAAACTCAGTTTTTTTGAGAGTATTTTTGATGCCGCTAACGCCGTCATCGCCAATAAAATTGACAAAAGACACAGCCGGCCGGCCACCCATTCCCCACCAGGAACCTGGGTCTGTGTGAACAGGGCTAAAGGCAGCGTTTGTGTCACACCAGGAATGTTACTTGCGAAGGTTATCGTCGCCCCAAATTCGCCGAGAGAGCGGGCAAAAGCTAACAACCCCCCGGTTACAACCCCAGGCAGAGACAAAGGCAGAGTCACATAAGCAAAAGTAGTCCACGGTGATTTCCCCAAGGTTGCCGACGCTTCCAAAAGTCTCGGGTCAACACTTTGAAAGCCCAAACGTATCGCCGAGACCATCAACGGCAGCCCGATCAAGGCACTAGCGAGCACCGCACCTTTCCAATCAAAAACCAAAGTAATCCCAAAGGTTTCAAATAGAAAGCGACCGATCATTCCCTGACGACCACAGAGAACCAACAAGGTGTACCCGATCACGACCGGGGGCAAGACCAAGGGCAACTGCAAGAGCCCTTCGAGGATCGATTTCCCCCAAAATCGGTGGAATGCAAGCAGCCAGCCGAGAAAAACCCCAAAGGGCAAACTCAACCCGACGGCCCAAAAGGAAACCTGCAAGCTCAAAGCTAACGCCTCTTGTTCAAACAGGCTCAGAGAGAATAACTCAATCATAAAGGCTCAAATCCATGGATTTCAAAAGATTTCCTCCCTTGGTTACTGACTAAATACTGATAGAATCTTTTGGCCGCATGTCCACTACCTTTAAGTAAAACTAAGGTATACTGGATCGGGATGGGGCTACTCAAGGGGCCTAGAATCTTCACTTTTTTGGAGGCCAAAGCGTCTGAGCGATAAACGACCCCTAACGAACATTCTCCTCGTTCCACCCAGGCCAAGGCGGCTCGCACGTTCGCCGCCGGTGCAACCCTCCCTTTGACCTTTTGCCAAAGACCCAATTTTCGTAAAGCGTCCCGCCCGTATTGTCCTGCAGGTACATGGGCCGGGTCACCCATCGCCACTCGGCCTTTGAGATCGCTCAAAAATTCTACAACTGGATGATTGGCCTTCAGAGGAGAGCCTATGGGGGCGACAAACACAAGAGAATTACCCATGTAGTCCAAACGACTCATTGGAACAATCAATCCCTTTTCTTGAAGGTAGTCTACCCAAAAAGGATTTGCCGACAAAAAAATCCCAGCTGGAGCGCCTAATGCGATCTGCCGGGCTAAAGTGGAGCTCGCTGCTAAGGAAAGGGAAATTTTGGGGTGGGGTGCTGAGGAACGTTGAACAAAGGAGGCAACCGCGCCCTGCATCGCTTCACGAGTAGAGGCAGCGGCTAAGACCAAGGTTTGCCCCCAAAGGGGCTCACCCCCAAAAAACACTCCCAGACAGAGCCAATAAACAACAAACTTCAATTTTTCTAAGGGAAAGGATGTCACAAACTCCCAGATTCCTTTGGGTTGTCGGGCAACCCTTCGCTGTACCTGAAGGGACACCACCAGCTACGTTCAGTAGGTTTGTTGTAATTCACCTAAGGGAACAACCGATGAGAACCGTCACACAAGGCGGAGGTCTTCGTCTTCCCACACCCGCAAATCTGTACGACCTCATCGTTTTCAAACACCATCACCGTCGGTTCAAGACCTCCAGGGTGGTTTGAATGATCGCAGATCGGTTGGACTTTCGATACCCCACAGGTACAAAATTCGTATTTAACGCCCGCTTTAACTTTAAACTCGTAAGGGGCTCTTCGGTAACTCACAACAGATACCTGCGACTCGTTTGGCAAAAATCGATCATTGTTTGACCAATTCCAACTTGATCGAGAGTTCGACATCGTCGCCAACTAAGGGACCGGCTTCTGCCAACTTATTCCATTTAAGCCCAAAGTCTTGGCGCACCAAATGCCCACTCGCCTTAAACCCATATCGCATATTCCCCCAAGGGTCCTTCCCTTCGCCCAGGTATTTCGCCTTGAGCACAAGAGGCCGGGTGATCCCATGAAGGGTGAGTTTTCCGTGGATTTTAAAGTTTCCATGGGTATTGCCGGTGATTTTTGAGCTTTTAAAGATCATGTCAGGGTACTTTGCAGCATTGAAAAAATCCGGGCTGCGAAGATGTTTATCCCGCTTTGGCTCCTCGGTATTAATCGAAGCCACCTCAACCGTGACGTTAACTACTTTTTTCTTAGAGTTCACCTGAAGGTCGCCGGAGAAACTTTTAAACCGGCCTTCGACACTACTAAACACCATGTGGGCGATTTCAAAGCCTACCTTGGAATGGGATTGATCAATTTTGTAGGTCCCTGACCCCAATTCAGCATAGGCAGGCAAGGCGCCAACGAGCCCAAAAGCGAAGGTCAAACATAAAATAAGATATCGATTCATCACAACTCTCCGAAGATTTTTTTTGTTTTTAGCATAACAATATTTCGCTTTTTTCAAAAGTAAAAAGCTTGCTAAATCGCTCTGAGTAGAGATAAACCCCACCAAAATCCGAGTGGTTCCACCATTTCACCTAGGGAGATACCCTAATTTCAGACCCTCATCGGGCAATACGCAAGGTCAGGCTCAATATTTCGATGGAAAGACTCGAAAGATCACCTACATTCAATCTAAAGAAAAAAGAACTATAAAAACAATAAGATGGATTAAGCCATCAACAAAATCCGCCAAGAATCATGAAAGGGTTCTTGAAAATACTTCCCTCTGCTGACCCCTAGGTGACGGTAGCCCTCGAAAAAGCCTCAACATTCAATTTAAGCTACTGGAATAGCAGCACTTGTTTAAACTAAGCAATTACCCTAGGGGAAAGACTCTACAATCCCCGCCAAATTGACATTCACAGCGGTTTAACCGATATTCTTAGTTGGGCGCGCTTTGTAATCTGAATTTGGGAATATATTATTATGCCAGTGCTGAACGAACTCAGTTACGATCACAAGCGTTGGTTTGCTCAAGTTGCCATGCAACTTATTTGGGCCGACGGAGATTTGGCGATCAGCGAATACGAAAATTTTCAAACGGTTATTCAGCTATTTGAAGACAACGAGACTCAAAAAGAGCTGATCAACCAACTAGAGGGCGGCCAAATTGAAGAGAGACCAATCCCGACCGACCTCCCCAAGGATATCCTTGCTGAGGTCTATCTCGAGTTGCTTAGTTTTGCGATCAGCGACTGGTCTGTTGGAGCCGAAGAAAAAGACTTTTTAGAAAAACTGGCAGTCAAATTAAACTTCACAAAAAATTACCGAGCGAAGTTATTTCGATGGGCGAACCTTGGGATGAACTGGCAGCGTCAACAACGAGACATGCTGCCTTCGGGTGTCTCCGCTGAATCCTCAGCCATCGTCGTCGGTCCTTTAAGTGACGTGCAACGATACTGGTACGCCGAGGTGTTGATTGGCGCGATCGTTCTCGACGGAATCGTAGACCAAAACCAATTTGAACCCCTAAAAGCTGCTTTATCGTTTATCACCAACCAAAAGCAAAAGATTGCCCTGCTTGGCACGATCAAAAACAGCTACATGGCCAAGCTAAATCCCCCGCCACCTATGGAGGCCGGGGATCTCTACTTGATCTTTTTTGAAATCCTCAAAATTTTTGCTGCAGACGACTCGTTGAGTTTTAAGGAAACTGATTTTTTAAACCGCTACATCGGACTGTGCTCTATGCCCAAAGAGCTTGCTCAACAGGGGATTGAGTGGTGCCGTCGAGGAATTGCTTGGAAACAGGACCGAGCCTTACTCGCTAAAAAGACCGAGTTTAACCCTGAGGAAAGTTCCAGCCTCCAAGTGAGCCGAGACCGATGGGTGCCTCACGATGAAAACACCTCGCTACAATACCGCAAGCAAAGTTGTTTTGTTTGTGGGCCTTCAAGTCCGGTGCTCGTCCGGCAACTCAAACCAAAAACCCAAAAGCCGATCAGTAATATTTTTGGGGTCACCGTCTACGGCGTTCCCCTGAATTCGAGCTTTCAAGGGATGGATTTTAACCTAATCAAAATCCTAGTCTGCCCATCCTGCGGCTTCGCAAGCACCGAGCGATCTGACTTTCAAACCAATGAAGGGGGCAAGCGGCCCGACTATTTTGGGGACACGGACTTCCGTAGTTCTTGGAGAAAAGGGGTGAGTGATCGGGAAAAAAGCCTTAAAATCATCAAAAGCGAAGCCGAATCCCTGACACCCTCACTGACCTATGTGCAAACCAGTTTTGCCCTGGCTGTCGAGTCCCTTCAAGCGATTCAAGCTTTCCACTACGAGCCTTTAAATCAGTGGCGAGAGGTGATGCTCAACCTCACCTTGGCAGAAGTGTTGAAATCCGGTGGCAAGAGCGCTGAGGCGCTAAATATCATCAAGGAAGTGTCCTTGAAAGCTAAGAAGATGATGGACAATAGCCGAGAGGACCTCCTCGTGATTTTGGCGGCAAAAACTCTGTTCATGATCGCACTCTACTTCGACAAGCCCAGTGCTGCGATGGGATATTACAATTTTTTCAATACATTAAAAGCCGAACAGGTCCCTAAGATGGAGCCTGGGATGCAAAAGCGATTCAAGGGCGTTTACTCAAGTGTTTTAAAAGCCTTTGGAGACCGGCAGGAATATAGCCATAAAAAGCTAAAGTCATACACACTCGATCGTTAACTGAACAACCTATGTAAACAAGATCATGATTCGTCCTGAACAAGCCATTCGATCAAGTTTGAAACTAAAACCAGTTTTGGCTTACTGCCTACTTCTTTTGGGCCTGTTTGCCGGCTCTCCAGCCCAGGCACAGACCCCTGAAGTGCTTCATTTGGCTGTTGTGGGCCCCATGAAGGACACCAGCAGTGCAGGCAATAGCTTTGTTCAGGCCGCTAAACTTTTTACCGAAACGTTCAACAAAGAACATGAAAACGGGGAATTCATCATCGAACTCACCGGTTTTGACGATGAGAATGACCCGGTGAAGGCCAAAGAAATTGCCTCTACAATTGCCCAGGACCCTAAGTTTCTGGGCGTTATCGGTCACAACTTCAGCTCCGCCTCCCAGGCCGCTGGTTTGGTGTACAAAAAAGAAGGCATCGTTTCGCTGAGCCCAACCTCGACGAACAACGAAGTCACCAAAGACAACCCCTGGTTCTTCCGGGACATCTTCAGTGATGCCTACCAGGGCAAGTTTTTAGCGGAATATGCCAAAACGATGTTGGCGAAAGACCGAGTTGCGATTCTCTACGAAACAGCAGCTTATGGCAGCTTTTTAGCCAACCAATTTCAAGATGAAGCCAAACGGATCGGTTCTGAGGTCGCCCTGTTCGAAGAGTACCCGCGAGATGAGGCCCTTTTACCCACCAAACTTGCACAAATCAAAGAGGCTTTAGAAGCGACAGAAAACATTGGCCTGTTGGTCATTCTAGGACACAACAAAGAGTTGATCCCCATTGTTCGCTACCTCAGGGACAACCACTTCTATGGGGACATCCTGCTCCCGGACACCGCCGCCCAAGCCGAGTTTGTGGACGGGTTCAAGGGGCTGCCTAAAGAATTGCAAAACCCTGGGTTTTACTCGGACGGGATTTATGTTGCTGCCCCTTTACTCTATGACTCAGCGTCCCAAGCGGCCCAACAGTTTGCCGATCAGTTCAACAAAGCCTATGGCCGAACCCCAGACTGGCGAGCAGCCTATGCCTATGATGCCGCCTTGTTGTTCGCTCAAGCGGTCCGGTTAGGGAAGGTATTCAAAAAACCCGCTGAAGAACGAAGGGAAGCGATTCGCCAACAACTCTCTGTCTTTTCTCAACCGAACCAGGCCATTCCAGGGATCACCGGCCTGAACTATTTCGACGCTGAAGGGGACATGAAAAAGCCTCTCAGCATTGGCCGGTACCGCCATAATTTACTTTCTTCGGCCCCCTTACAAATGCGCCCTGCCGGCGACCCTCGGCGGATCATTGGGTTAGACGAACGAATCCAAGCCGGCTTAATCACCAAAATTGATGACAGCCTCTTTCACCGGACTTTTGTCGTGTACACCGGGGTAGAGATCAAGGAAGTGTCTGAAAAAAACGTGGAGACTGGGGCCTACACCCTTGAATTTGACCTCTGGTTTCGGTACCAACGGGGTATCGATGTGCGGGACATTGAGTTTTGTAACTCAGCGGCACCGATCAAACTGCGAATGCCTGCTGAAGAAGTTGCCTACGGAAAACAGATTTATCGCAGATACCGAGTCAAAGGCAGTTTCTTCAGCGACTTTGTCGACCCAAGCTTCCCGACAGAGCACAACATCGGCGTTTGTTTTGTTCACAAAAAGCTCGACCGGTCGAATTTGATTTTTGTTCCTGACGTCATTGGTGGAGCAGACCAACAACGACTTGCGACCAGGAAAGAAAAGCTAGACTACCGGCAAGCCTCAGGTTGGAGCGCGATAGAGTTCTGGAACAATCAACAAGTGATGAAAAAGCCGATCCAGGGGAACATCAATTATATTCACGAAGTCAGCAAGCAGATCCCTTTTTCAAGCTACTATTCTGGGGTTACCTTAGTCGCTGATGATTCCTTGGTGCGAAACGGATTGTCTCCTGAGACCGCTATTTTGGTTCTCATACTCAGCCTTGGGATTTGGGTTCTTTTTGAACACCGGCTTGCGCTTAAGTATTGGTCCATGCCTTTGATGAACCGAATCTTTGGCCCGACCGTTCATGTGGTAGAAAAAGTCAGCAACAAACCGCAAACGGGATTCTTTTACACCCATGAATATGGTGAAAAAGAAATTGAAGTTGATCGACCTCGACGATTTGAGCCCAGCCACTTCAGTTGGGTTGTCAAATCTCTGGCACTACTCGGGGTGTTTTATAACTTGGAAATTATTATCACCCATTTTCTGTTTCACTTTGCAGACCCCGAGCGGTTGCGGGCTGCTGCACGGGTATTTGACATCCTCTGGTGGGTGCTGCCCACTATGATTCTGATCCGAGGAATTGAAAATTTTGTTTGGTCGAAAATTGAAGAGAGCACCGACCGGGAAATCCCCCATTTCGCCAAGGTCTTTTTTGCCGCCACGCTGCTTTCCTTATCCATGTTCGGGATGCTGGCCTTTGTTTACGGGGAAACGGTCACCAGCATTTTGGGGACTTCTGGAATTTTTGTGATGATCATCGGTATGGCGGTACAGATGAACATCTCGAATATCTTCGCCGGCCTGGTTTTGAACTTTGAAAAGAGCATCAAAGTCGGCGATTGGGTCGCTTTTGATGACCTTGATGAAGGGAAAGTTGTCGCGATTCACTGGCGAACCATTCAGGTGATGCAGCGCAACGGCAGCATGGTTTCCATCCCAAACAACAGCATCTCTGAATCCAACTTCCAGAACTTTTCCAACCCCAACCGAGTGATTGAACGGGTCTTCCAAATCAACTTGGACAAAGAGCAAGATTACTACAAAGTGGTCAAGGTTCTGATGGAAGCCATGAATTCGGTTGAGGAAGTGCTGAGTTCACCTCCACCGGACGTCCGGTTTGCCGACTATACCCATTGGTCTGCCTGCTGGACCTGTGCTTATTCGGTTTCTGACTATGGCCGCAAGCGCTTTGTGCATGCTAAGGTGTGGGAGCAAATCGTCCAAGCGTTCATTGTCAACGACATCAAAACTGCAAACTTTAAAGAAGAACCGGAAATCTAACGGGTCGTTGCTATGTCGATTTCTCGAAGAGATATGCAAGTTTACGCCATCGTAGCGGTTTCTGTGACCACCGCTCCGCTGATCAGGGTAGACATGGGCCAAAAGTTGGCGGAAAGCGCTTTGGTGATCAGCGTAGTCAACGAGGGAGAACCGGTATCCGGCAGCAAAGTCCGGTTGATAGACAGCCAAGGAAAGCCCGCTGGCTCCTTTATCACCAATAAAAAGGGTTACGCCGTCCTTCAGTCCAAACCCAACAGCACAGACTACGAAGTAAAGCTCAGCAGCGGCAATTACAAAATAGAAGTCTTGAAAGAGGGTTTTCTTTCGAAGTCTGCGAAGGTGTTCCTGACCGAAGACGATTTTGTTGAAAAAATCATCCCTCTCGAGCCGAGCAACCACCGCCCAGTTGCCGACCCCGGCCCGACCGACTACACCAACCCCAAACGTTCAATCATTCTAGACGGGACAGCCAGCTACGATCCAGACGCTGAGCTGACAGATAAAACGAAGGGAATCGTAGAATACACTTGGGAACTAACCGGAAGGCCCAGCAAAAGCAAAGCTCATTGGGAACCTGCTGCGGTGGCGAAACCAAAATTCAACCCCGACGTCCCCGGGGAATACCGGTTTAACCTGACGGTGTTTGATGGCCTACTTGAGCAAAGTACAGAACACACCTTGATGGTCGGTACACCCTACTCTGCAGGCGCCACCATCCCCATCCAGATTGGGGGTCATAAAGTCACTCGAATCGACAATAAAGTCTACCTCACCGGGGGCTGGAACCATGAGTACAGCAACCGATTGTTTATCTATAATCTAGAGCGAGACACTTGGAGTGAAGGTGCTCCTATGGCGATTGCCCGCAATCACCACGCTTCGGTTGCCTTGGGAGGAAAGCTATATATCATCGGGGGGCACAATAAAGAACTCCCTGAGGGCATTGACACCGTGGAAATTTATGACCCAGTGACCACTCGGTGGCACAAAGGCCCCAGTCTGCCCACCGCTCGATATAACTTGACCGCCACAGCCTGGCACGGTGCGATCTACACAATGGGCGGCATAGGGGGCGCAAGTGCTGTCGAAGTCTACCAGCCAGAGACCAAATCATGGAACAAACTCCCCTCATTACCTCGGCCTAGATACCGTCATGCTGCGCAACTCGTTGGAGACACCCTCTATTTAATCGGTGGTAAATCTACAGAGTCCATGATCACAGCCTACGACTTCACTAAGCAAGTTTGGGAACAGGGGCCTGATATGCCCACCGGGCGATATTATTTGGACGCTGTGGTTTTACACAAAAAAATCTACGTCATCGGCGGCCACGGAATTTCTAAATTTGGTGGCGAACCCTTAGTCGAGGTCTATGATCCACTCAGTAAATCCTGGAGTTCAAAAAACCCGCTACCCTTTGCTTTAGATATCCACTCTGCGGCAACTTACCAAGATCGAATCTTCATCTTTGGCGGCGAGAGAGAGTTTGGAACCTCGAAAACCATCAACGACACCTTTGTCTACGATCCTCGGTTTGACATCACACATGCCAAACCAAAACCCATCCAACCCAAACCTCCTGCTTCCTAAGCTTCCCTAGGACTGGAACTGTGAGCCTCACAAAAAGCGGTAATCAACTGAACACAGGTTGCTGTTTGCTCGATCTGAGGCATGTGCCCACAGTGGTCTAACAAGTGAGCTTCTACCAACCCGGTTGCTCCCCGCCAAACCTCGGCCAAACGAACCGGCAGCCGTCCGTCCTGAGTCCCCCAAATCAGCAAAGCTGGAACCTTTAAACCGGGTAGTAAATCATTGATCCGGTGAGAGGGTTCCAATTGAATCGAGAGCCGGATTTGATTCAAAAAATCCCAATTTTTTTGTTTTTCTTGGATCAACCGGTTCATCGCTTCCCCGGTAAACGCTGGAGGGCAGGCATATAACTGACTCAGCTCTTGGACCAGGTCTTTTTGGGAGTGGGGATACTGTGTTTTTTGATCATAGGGGTGAAACCTGTCGTCCCCGGCCCCCTGGGGGGCCAGTAAGATCAACTGGTTTACCTTTTCAGGAAACTGCAGTGCGTACAGAGCAGCCAACTGCCCACCGGCTGAATTCCCCCCTAACAGGACCCCCTTGAGCTTCATCGCCTCGAACCATCGATCTAGACGCTCTACTTGTCGATTCAAACGATATTCAGGCAACGACAAAGGCGCCTCAAGATCAAAGCCCGGTATTTGAGGCAAAAGAACTCGAAAGTGCACTGCTAATTGCCGGCCCAAACGAAGAAGGGTCTTTGGGCTGGCAGCAAACCCAGGCAAGAGGACCATTACAGGGCCTTTTCCACCTTCAAACCAGCGCCACTTCACCTCAGAAACCTGGCATTGGTGAGTAGAATAATTCATGTCACAAAAAAGAATAAACGAACGAAAAAAGAGGGGGAGGGCACTTGTGGTAGGCTAGGGCGTCGCATTAAATCACAGCCTAAGAAGCTTGATTCAGGGGCCCCATTGGAAAAACAATGAGGCCCAGTCTGCTAAACTACAGGAGTCAGTGTCTCTTGAGTGTTTTCTTCAAAAACAGAAACAAAAGAACGATCAGCAGTCGGTTCCCCACTTGGTTGGGACAGAGGCCTGATTTCACTAAGCGATTGTTCTGTCTCATTAGAGATTCGGTGCATAAACTCAGACAACACTGTTGACATTGCGTTCATGGTCGTCCGCTTCTTTTTCACGGTGGTGATATCAACTTCCAACAACAAACCAGGTTGCAAGTGATGAGGGTTCACCAATGCACTGAACGCAAGGAACTGGTCTTCTAAAAAGTTAATTCGTTCTTCAATGACAAACCGTCGGCGTGGGTGTTGATTTTGGAAAACCTCCAACACCTTCTTCTTCATCAACCGAAGTTGTTTTTTGATGGTTTCACTGGTTCGCAGGTTGGTCCGTGCGTCTAATTCAGACTGGCTAGGCTCTTGAAAAAGAACCTCGTTCCAACTACGTTCCTCTTCCCCTTCAGCTGTTTCTAGGTACTGAGAAGCGACATCTTGGTAGCTTTTATGGTTCTTCTCAGACGCAAACTCCTGGTGCACCTTCCCAACAACTTCAGAAGCTTCGTTCACCTTCGCCAGCAGTTCTGCGGACTGCTCGTCAAAAGCACCTCGCATAGACTTGATTTGCTCTAGCCCTAAATAACTCATTCGAATCATATAGGTTTCGTCAGGCAATTCCAGAGGGTTGGTTTCTGCGTATTCCCGGACCACACAAACACGGCCGTTTTTTAAGTTATCTAAAGACTGGAACCCCATCTTCGCGGTGTCCAAAATCGAAGTCATTTCGTTGACTGCGTTGTTGAACCCTCGGTGCAAAATATGGTGTTCATCTAAGATATGCTTGAGGCTTTTCCGGATCGACAAGGGGTCCATCGCTGCAGCTGGCATTTCGAAATAAGTGCCTTCTAAGCCATCAACAAACTTCTTCGCGACCACTTGATAAGCAGCGTTGCTTTCGTCGCTCGCATCGTCATCAAAACCAATGTAGCTTTCCAACGCCTTGAGCTTTTCGAAAATCTCTTGGTTAGCGGTCAATCCAGACTGTCCGTCTTCTTGCAGGCTCTGGTTGATCCGTTCAATTTTCTCGTCAATTTGACGGTGAAAATGATCTGAAATGGTTTCTTTCAGCAAATCTTGGATCGGCTTTTGGTATTGGTGAATCGGAATCTTCAAGTCGTGATCCACCACGTTAAAGGCCAGCCGAACATCCATCACTGTCTTCGGCTTGTTGGAATTGTTCTTAAAATTACACTTCACCAAGCAGTAACTTGACTCGTTACGAACAAAGGCGCCTGCGTCAGTTTTTTGTTCAAAAATAGTGCTGGTGTTGTGCTCAATTTCTTTGATAGACCGTTCGATATGCCCTTGGAGGTGCTCGTAAGCATTGGACATCGATTTTTCGATCACACCGGTATTGAAGGACCCTTCGTCGCCGACCTTTGACATCAAGTCAGAGATGTAGCGAGGGGTGTAGGCATTCATTTGTAGGTGCTCCTCCCGGTCGATTACGTCTCGGTAACGACAAGCAAGCTCATCTTCAACCGTAACGAGGTAACGGTTGAGCATATTCTGGAGGTTTTGGTTGTAGTAGTTGTGTAACTTAGACTTGATCCCGCCCATCACATCGAGCTTGGACAAAACTTCCGGTGGAAGCTTCGACGAGACGTGGTTTAAGATTTTGTCCACTTCTTCGTCGACCAACAACTGGGATTCCGCATATTCATTACGGTTATCTCGGTACATACTATTTCTGGAGCCAATCGCACTTGGTGTCTCCGGATGAATAAACCCCGGTCCTTTCGCAATCTGATTCTCGCTCACTACAACCTCCAATAGATTCTTCTTTAGGTTCAAGTCTAGCCCCTATTTGGATGTAATCTTGGCTTTCTTTGGCCTCAATGTCAAATAGATTCACCTTGGTTGGTTCGGGCTAGAGCCTTTAAGGAGCGGGGATTTCCCCAGGCCGTTGGTAAAAAAGTCCGGCATCCTGCCACTCAAGCCGAGTTTTCCCTTCGATACCGGTGACCAACAGGGAAAAGGAATTGCTACCTCGAGGGGCTAAGCGGTCGAGTTTCGGGAACCGGACTCGGTAAACCTGAGCCCACCGATCCACTTCTTTCAAGTATTTTTTCAAGAAAATATACTCGTGATCTTTAGGCGACAGAACGCTCACCTTAGAGGCCCTGAGCATGTCACCCTCATCATCATACAAATAGACCTGCCACCGGGAGCTTGGCCGACCAAATTCTGGGGGTTTCGTCCCACCTGCATAAATAACCAGCAAAAATTCGTAAAAATTTTGATAGTCTTCTTCAGATTGTTGCCAAATTTCTAGTCGCCTCTGAGAAGGGTACAGATACACGTCGGAAAGCTCGGTCAGGTAACCAGCCCGGTAGTGGAGATCCTTATAAACGGCGTCCACAATCAAGACCGTCCCCCAGTCGAGGTAGATACTCCCGCTTTTACTAGACTGCATCAGCCGATCAAAGGTATCCGCTCTGGTGGTCTCCCAGGTTTGAGTCATATCCGACTGGGCCACCCGAGATTTACCGGTGGAACAACCAACCAAGAAGAGTAACCCCAGCAAAAAAACCAGAGAAGTGCAATTTTTCATGATTTCAATCCAAAGGGGTCTGCCGATTCAGCCAAGGGGGCAAACGTTTTCCCCTTTGAGCGAGCGGCTTTCAAACGCTTTGCTTCCTTAGCGTCATACCACAGCAAATTCATGTCCATTCCACTTTTACTAACAAAGCCTTCGGGACCCTTAATAAAACGCCACCAAAGCAACCGAGTGTGATCTTTCCTCCAAAAAGGGACCAACAAAGCCTGCTGGTGAGCGATTTTTTCGATATCAAAAATAGCTTTGATTCGTTTTTTTTCATTGAGATCGTACTCAAAGGTTTCGATCAATTGGTCCACTTTCGGGTCTGCATACATAAATAGATTGTTCGTCGCCGGTTTGGCGTTTTCCGAATGGAGGAACTGCCGAGGTCCTGGGAACTGGCCACCGCCGTAAACCAGCACCAAAGCCATGTAGTTTCGATTTCCAAAGGACTTATACAACGCGGCGCCATCCAACTGGCGGATTTCCAGGTCTATGCCCGCTTTTTTGGCGGTTTCCCGGTAAAAGCTTAAGTACTTTAACCATGCGGTACTCCCGGTATTGATCGTAATCTTCAGCGGTTTCCCTGCCTTCGTCCGGATTCCAGATTCGTTAAACCCGGTGTACCCCGCTTCATCAAGTAGCTGGCCTGCTTTTTTAATATTGAACGGATAAGCCCGAGCCTTGGGGTCTTTATAGGGGCTGTAGGTGTCAAAAAAGTTTTCTTGCCGCTTCTCTAGACCATATAGAAACTTTTTGTTGATCGAAGCAAAGTCCATACAATAAGATAACGCCCGGCGAACTCGGACGTCTTTTAACACCGGATCTTGGGTGTTCATCATCACCCCACGAATCCCGGCAGGAACGTCGATATAAATCCGTTGTTTATTGATATACCCTTTTTGGATCGCCTCAAAATCCGTCTGCTTGACCCATCGGGTAGCGTCTGACACTGAAAATAGGCTTAACTTTCCTTTTTTGAACATCTCGAATTCAACCTCAGGGGTTCGGACCACCCTCAGTTTGATTTTTTCGAAATTATAAACTCCCTGAAACCTCTTTTTCTTGTCCCCCCACCAATTCTTCACTCGTTTAAAGGTGATAGTTTTTCCTTTCTTGAACTTGTAGATCACATACGGAGTGGCGGTGACATGAGGCTTCCAGTTCGCCTTTTTTGCCCAGTTTTTTGACAATTTGAAGGCGTGTTTTGGTAAGGGATCCAGGTCCATCTCATATAGAATCCGCCAACTCGGCTTTTTTGCGACAATTTTCAAGGTGTGGGCATCAATGGCTTCCACCGAGGCGAAGTGGTCCCTCATGTATTGATTGTAAAAAGGATCTTCGATTTCTTTGGATTGAAACACCCCAAAGGCGAACACAAAATCGGCCGTGGTTAGTGGCTTCCCGTCAGACCACTTTGCGTCCCGGTCAAGCCTGTAGTAGACAGTTTTGTTATCTTTCAAAACAGCCCAAGAGGTTGCTAACCCGGGAATGATCGCACGGGTGTTGGGGTGAACCTGGGTCAGCCCTAACATCGAGAGTTCGCGGTTATACCCGACGAACCCGCCTGAGTTGCTGTTGGGGCCGTAGAGTCGAAAGGTCAGAGGGAAACTAGCGATTGCCCCAAGGTAGGAACCGCCACGTTGAGCCTTGGGCGACCCATAAATCGGTTGGGAGCCTCCGCTTTCCCACTGTAGACCAGCGGGCAAGGAACCAGAAAAACCGGGAGAAGACCAACCGGTCAATACGACAAAAACAAAAAAAAGACGACGAAACATAGGGCTCAGGGGCTAAGGTTCCCCTGATCATAGGTCGATCCGCTCACCTGAACAAGGGCGAAATGAAGATTGCTGGATTACTGAGTTTTCAGCCAGTCCCATCCAGCATCGATGTTCTCTGTGTCAAAATACTGGCAAGCTTGTGATAAAACGGCAGCACTTATGCCGGTGAGCCATTTTTCCCAAAAACTGTCTCCGACAATGGCCAAGGCGCTGATGTCCTTGAGGTAGTGCAATAAAAAATTTACGTCTTCAAACAACGCCACCAATTCCATACCGTTCCAGTGATCCATATGGACTAATAATTTGATCTTGCCGTGCTCAGTAATCGCCGTTTCCAGCTCGGCAATGATCGCCTCTATTTCGGTACGACCTACTTTAGAGCCCATTCGGTAGCCTAGCGTTGAACCTGAACTGTTAGGAAGTTTGCTGTACATATAAAACCTATCGCAAAAGTTGAGTTGGTTATTTCAGCCCGCTGTTTCTTCTTCACTGGCCTCTGGGTCGACATAAACATGACAAACCGCTTCAATGTTATGACCATCAGGGTCCAAGACAAAAGCACCGTAGTAACCGGGATGATATTCCTTACGGACTCCCGGGGCTCCGTTGTCTTTGCCACCGGCTGCCAGAGCGGCTTTGTAAAAGGCGTCAACGCCCTCTTTTGTGGAGGCAAAAGCCAAATGGACGGGGCTGATTTTTCGAGATTTTGTTTCGGTGATCCAAAATTCTGGTTTGCGATTAAACACAAATCCTTGGTACCGCTTAGGAACGTTATGCCCGATTTGATACCCGAGGGGAGTCAGAGCATGGGTATAAAACTCGGTAGACTTCTTTAAGTCCTTCACCGGGAGGGTCAGGTGATCGATCATAAAATACCTTGAAATAAAAAGGCCAGGTTTCCCTGGCCGATTGTATGCTTAAATTGTATTCACATTAAGGCTGGTAGACTTCCGCCATTGCCGAGCCAATCTCCGCAGCAGTTGAAGACATCATCACCCCTGCTTTCGTCAAGGCATCGATCTTCGACTTCGCCGAACCGCCGCTACCCGAGACAATCGCTCCGGCGTGGCCCATCCGTCGCCCTGGAGGGGCGGTCTGACCGGTGATATAAGACACCATAGGCTTCGTGACATACTGTTGGATAAACTCAGCCGCTTCTTCTTCCGCAGTTCCGCCGATTTCACCGATCATCACAATCGCTTCAGTCGCTGGATCGTCTTGGAAAAGTCGCAAGCAGTCAATAAAGTTGGTGCCATTGATTGGGTCGCCACCGATCCCGATACAAGTTGATTGACCAAAGCCGTGCTCAACTAACTGAGCAACAGTTTCATAAGTCAAGGTTCCTGATCGAGAAACCACGCCAACAGTCCCTTCCTTGTGGATGTGACCGGGCATGATACCGACTTTGGCCTGTCCTGGAGTGATCACACCAGGGCAGTTCGGGCCGATCAAGCGAGTTTTGCTGCCCTTTAAGGCGGCCGCTACGCTGATCATATCGTTTACCGGAACCCCTTCAGTGATCGCAATCACCAACCGGACTTCCGACTCAATGGCTTCTAAAATAGCGTCAGCTGCAAACGGAGGCGGAACAAAGATCAAGCTGCAATCAGCTCCGGTCTTCGCAACCGCACCGGCGACGTCGTTAAACACCGGGATGCCTTCGTGAACCATCCCGCCTTTTCCGGGGGTAACTCCACCAACAATCTGGGTGTCGCAATATGCCTGGCAAGCTTTGGCGTGCAAGGTTCCTTGGGAACCAGTCAAGCCTTGAACCAGGATTTTTGTGTTTTTATCTAATAATACACTCATCTTTCCTCAGAGTCACAGATTAGGCTTGTTGGTTTGAAATTTCGACCGCTTTACGAGCGGCAGGCCCAAGGCCACTGACCATCAATAGTTTATCACCCAGACCGGAGTCCGCGATGATCTTCTTGGCCATTTCGGCGTTGGTTCCCTCTAATCGAACCACAACAGGAATCGACAAGTTCACCTTTTTAAACGCTTCAATCACGCCATTGGCAATCACGTCACACCGGACAATCCCACCAAAGATGTTGATCAAAATACAATTCACACTTGGGTCTTGAGTGATGATGCGAAAGGCATTTGTCACTCGTTCTTCGTCCGCTGTGCCACCGACGTCCAAAAAGTTTGCCGGAGCCGCACCATAAGCGTCTAAGATATCCATGGTCGCCATCGCAAGGCCAGCACCGTTGACCATACAGCCAACTTTTCCATCAAGCTTAATGAAGTTTAAGTCGTGTCCGCTCGCTTCAACTTCAGCGGCATTTTCTTCGGCCAAGTCACGCAGCGCCACCGTGTCCGCATGTTTAAACAATGCATTTGAGTCAAAGCTCATCTTGCAGTCAAGTGCCAAAATCTTTTCGTCGCCAGTAACAATCATCGGATTGATCTCTAGCATATCGCAGTCTTCAGCCAAAAAGGCATTATAGAGCCCATTAAAGAACCCGTGAGCTTGGCGAAGGACTTTTTTGCCATATTGATCCAACCCTAGGCCGTAAGCCAGGCGGGTTGTTTGGAAAGGTCGCAGCCCATATACCGGGTTGATCACCTCTTTTAAGATTTTTTCCGGGGTCTTTTCCGCCACTTCTTCAATGTCCATTCCCCCTTCGGTCGATGCCAAAAGGACAACTGATTTGGTCGCTCGGTCAACCAACACAGAGAAATAAAGCTCTGTCTTGATATCCATCCCTTCTTCGATCAACAGGGTCTGCACCAATTGGCCCTCAGGCCCGGTCTGGTGAGTCACCAGTTGCATCCCTAAAATCTGGGTAGCGTTTTCTTCTAGGGCTTGTAGCCCCTTAGAGACCTTCACACCGCCGCCTTTACCTCGGCCACCGGCGTGAATTTGGGCTTTAACCACCCGAACATCCCCTGCAAGGCCGTCGGCTCCTTTAAGGACATCTTCCACAGTTTTGCAGACATATCCTTTAGGAACTTGGACCCCGTATTTGGAGATAATCCCTTTTGCTTGATACTCGTGAATCTTCATCTGGTTTTATCGCTAAGGTTTCCCAAGGTTGTCCCTTGGTTATTAAAGTCCCAGCGAAGCCACAGCTTCGTTCAGGTTTTTCACGCCGTCAATCGAGGTTTGCAACAACGCTCGTTCATCGGCAGTCAACTCAATTTCAATAATTTCTTCGACACCGGAACCACTGATCCGAGTCGGCAATCCAACAAACAATGGGTCTTCAATGCCATACTCACCTTTGGTCACCTTCACGGCGCAAGGGAAGATATTGCTCCGGTCGTCCAAGTAGGCTTCTGCCATAGTGATCGCCGCGTTGGCAGGAGAGTAAAAGGCTGAGCCGTTTTGTAACAGTCCCACGATTTCTCCGCCTGACTTGCGGGTTCGTGCGACAATTGCGTCCAATCGTTCTCGAGAGAGACGGCCTTGGTCGATCAGTTGTTCTAAGGTCACTCCGGCGACGTTTGACATATGAGTCAATGGCACCATTGCATCTCCGTGGCCACCCAAGACATAGGCATGAACGTTCTTGACAGAAACACCCAGTTCTTCGGCCAAGTGAGCTTGGAACCGAGAGGAATCCAAAACGCCAGCCATGCCAACGACCATGTGGTCAGGGACACCAGAGTATTTTTGTAGCAAGTTCACCATCACGTCCAAAGGATTGGTGATACAAATCAAGAAGGCGTTCGGGCAGTGTTGTTTGACCCCTTCTCCAACGGACTTCATCACCGAGGCGTTGATAGAAAGCAGATCGTCTCGACTCATCCCCGGTTTACGTGGGGAGCCGGCAGTGACGATCACTACATCTGCGTCCGCAATCCCTGAGAGGTCATTGGTGCCAGAGACATTATAATCGAACCCTAAGATCGGGCCAGAATGTTGCAGATCAAGGGCCTTACCTTGAGGCAAACCTTCTTTGATATCAAAGATAACTACGTCACCCAAGCCTTTAATTAAAGCCAGATGCGCCAGTGTTCCGCCGATCATGCCAGCGCCGACTAAAGCAATCTTCTTCCTTGCCATTCATACTCCCAGATTGTAACCAAGGGTCCAGAGGGTAAACCTCGATATTTTTTAGCTGTATACCTAGGCAAAAACCTACGTACAAAGAGGCCTCAATTTACCAAATCATGGACCAAAGTCAAGGTAAAGTTTTTTCCCTTCATCTTGGTTTTTGGCCCCCTAACTGTGGCTTACCATAGCGTTAACTTAACCAGGAATCAACTGGTCTAACCTCCAGTACTAAATACCGTAGCCCATGAAATCAACTGCCTTTCGTTCCCCTTGGATGGCCCCGCTGATGCGGGGATTGAGCCGTGCTGTTTTCAAACTGCAAGGCTGGAAGGTCGAAGGAACCTTCCCAAATGAACAAAAATTCATAATTGCCGGGGCACCCCACACCTCCAACTGGGACGCCCTTTATATGATCGCCACTGGATTTCTGCTTAAAAGCGAGTTCCGGTGGATGGTTAAAAGCACGGTGATCGAATCAGCCCTTGGCCCTCTGGCTCTTTGGGGTGGTGCCTTGCCCATAGAGCGCAGCCACCGAGACCAACAGGTTCAAAACACCATTGATCAGATCAACCAAATGGACGACGTGATTTTAATCATTTCCCCCGAAGGTAGCCGGTCTAAAGGACAGCGGTGGAAAACCGGGTTTTATCACATTGCCGTGGGAGCCAAAATACCGGTGGTTCCTTGTTACTTAAACTACGCACAAAAAACAATCGGGATCGGCGAACCGGTCTACCCAACCGGAGACATCGACAAAGATATGGAGACTTTCAGTTCCTTATACAAGGCAGAATGGGCGAAATTCCCTGAGAAGTTTACGCCACCTGTCCAGAAAGGCATCACGACAGAAACCCCCAGCAAGGAATCCTAAGCCATGACCCGACCAACCCACCTCATTCGACCTGCTCAAGACGAAGACCTCCCGGTCATGGCAGCGTTGCTCGCTCAGTTGCTCAAATCGGACCCCGAAATCACTCCCGACCTCGAAGTGCAAACTCGAGGACTCAAGGCCATCTTGTCCTCCCAGGCGGTGCTGTTGGTTTTAGAACTTGAGCAGAAAGTCGTCGGGATGGTCAGTTTACAGTCCTCGATATCCACCGGTCTCGGCTGTGAATACGGCCTAGTCAACGATTTTGTCATCCACAGCGAACTCACAGGCCAAGGGTGGGGTGAGGTGCTGTTAGAGGCGGTTTTAAAAGCGGCTGAACAACAAAACTTCCCCCATGTCACCTTGATGATCGAGCCTTCCAATGCAAATGCCTTCCGATTCGTTGGTCGCCAGGGGTTCTGTGCCTCAACCCAGGTCCCCATGGTCTACGAACTATAAGGGCCTGAGATTCCCGGCTCCTAGGTCGCACCAAACCCATCAATACATTCACTATAAACAACAAGGCTGTTGAGCCCCCAAGCTCGCAATGTCACAGGGATGTCAAAAAAACTCCAAATTTTGTTATGTTTTTTCAAAAAAAACGAGGATGATAGGCTTCGCATTAACCGAATTATTGTTAACCAAAGATTTCCCCAAAGGTACAGCATGAAAGTGTTAACCTCTCGTTTCCTGATATCTTTTAGTGCGATTTTTTTGGTGTCTAGCTGTCAAATGGGACATATAAAACTGGCTGAGCAAAATACAAAGGTCATGTAACAATGGGTTTATGAATTAAATCATTCCAATCTTCCCTTTTTAGACGAAGTCATCCACAAGGATTTTTTCGATCACAACCCTTTTCCTGGAGTTCCGGCAACCAAGGAGGGGTATATTTCGTTGTTAACCTAGGCGCACCATGAATGGTTCCCTGGCATTCAGGTGACCATCGAAGACATCGTCGCCCAAGGTGACAAGGTAGCGGTACGTTTGAGTGTCAAAGCCAAACATGTAGGCAATGTGATGGGTGCTCCGGGCACCGGGAAAGACCTTTCTTGGGACGCCTATGCGATCTACCGACTAAAAGACGGCCAGTTGATCGATCGGTGGGAGATGTTAGATAGCTTCAGTTTTATGAGCCAACTTGGGCTGGCTAAAGCTGCCCAGTAATATTGCATCAAAGAACCCTTCATCTCGGCTGTGTGCTTTCTGCCTCAGCCGGGCAACGCCTCTCTCCTCCCCGGTGGACTGAAAAACCCAGATTTCCTAGGCCCACTTGATCACCCCGAGACAAGCATCATTCAGGGCACCAGACTACCTAGGTGACAGAAATGTTTCTGAAAATTTCGGTTATTAGCCTTGGCAATCGAGGATCGCTCCCTTAAAGCTACTTTTTTGGTTTTCAAGCAAGACCGTATAGTATGGTCCTAGGCCAGAAAAGACTCTAGACCAATCACAACCTTTACTTGCCTCCATTTTGCCCTTCGTAGTTTTCCCTCAAATGTTTCCTGCTTCACCGAAAATCAGGTTTGTTATATTTTTGGTGAGTTTTTTAGGGGCCTTTAATCCGACCTTATTTCATCCCAGTGATCGTGATGAATTGTCACGAATTACGAGACGTGACTCACCCGATCCCCCGAATGTTAAAACAACTATCCCAACCCTATGCGATCAAAAAGTTTCGTGATTTAGATGGCAAATACCCCTTTGTCTTTCTTTGTGCAAAAGTGAGGAATCGGCCTCAAGGAGTCTGGGGTTTTGAACGCCATTTGTGGCCCGGCAGCCAGGACGCACTACACCTAGCCCTCTTGCTCTACCCGGCACCTCATACCAGCTACAACTCTCCTACGGGACAACCGAATACACCGTCAGAGAACTCGACCAACTGTTACTCGACCCAGAACCTTCTCATTGAGCATTACACCGGCAGGAGGGGTTCACAAGTGTTTCTAGCAACCAGCGCCCTGTGCACAAGCTAATTTCTGCACTGCTTTAGAAGGAATCCGGCCCACCTGTTCTTCCTGCACCCCTGGCTGCAAGGGCAGCCAAATCACCCGACCCGGTTGGGCAACATCCAAAGGGGTTTCCGTGAGATCAACAATTTGCTCTATCTTGATGCGGATCAACTCGCCTTGGTGAGGAAGCAACTCTAACGTAACCCCCGGAACCAACCGGTTTTTCAACCAAAAGGCAAAACGGTTGTTCGGCTCATCCACTCCGATCACAGTCCCCGCCATTTCCACAAGGGCAGGTTCTTCGCTGGCCGCTTCATGAATCGAGTCAAACCCGGCGTCTGACTCTAGGCTCCCGGTAATATAATCTCGGTGAGGAAGTTTATTTAATTCCTGTCCCCAATATTGTAAGTCTGGCTGTTCCTGTTGATTGACCGAGCTGAGCACCGCTTTATAGGCCCTCAGGGTGCTGGCAATATACAAATTGCTTTTCATACGCCCTTCGATTTTGGCGCTATCGATCCCCAGTTCCACAAACCGCTCCAACAAATCGAGCCCTGACAAATCCTTACTAGAAAGCAACCGCCGTTGCCCCGCATTTTCTCCCTGGTCAAACAACTGATACTCAAACCGGCAGGAGTGGACACACCCCCCTCGGTTGCTGTCTCTCCCAGCCATATAGTTACTAATCGTACACTGGCCCGAATAGCTCATACACATCGCCCCATGGGCGAATAGCTCGACTTCCAGGCCTGTTTTATCTTTGATACGTGCGGCCTCTTCCAAGCCAACTTCCCGGCCCAAGACCACCCGCTTGGCCCCGAAAGATTTATAGAGTCCGGCGGTATAGGAGTTAACCACTGACGCCTGGGTGCTGACATGAATTGGGATACCGGTTTGTTCAGATACTTTTTCCATCACCCCCAAATCAGAGCAGATCGCTCCATCAAACCCTAAGGGGGCCATTTGATCTAGGTAGCTTGACAACCCTTCAAATTCCGGTTCATGTAACACCCCATTGACCGTAAGATAGGCACGAACCCCCTGGCGATGAGCAAGCTGTACGGCCTCAGTTAATTGGGGTATAGAAAAGTTCTCGGCTCCTGAACGAAGACCATAAGCCCTTCCAGCGAAATAAACCGCATCAGCTCCGTAAGCCAACGCGATTTTCAGCTTTTCCAAGTTCCCGGCAGGTGCTAATAATTCAGTCATTTTACAGTCCCCAAATCCATGACAATCAATCTCGAAGAATTAAACGAACCCCAACGGTTAGCGGTGACCACCACCGACAAACCAATCTTGCTCCTCGCAGGCGCAGGCAGCGGAAAAACCAGGGTCATCACCTACCGCATCGCTCACCTACTCGAGCGGGATATCCCGCCGGAGTGGATCTTGGCGCTGACCTTTACCAACAAGGCGGCCAAAGAGATGAACGAACGGATTGTCGAGTTTGGCAAAAAGAAGACCAAAGGTCTGACGATCACCACCTTCCACAGCCTCTGTGTCCGCATTCTTCGAGAGCATATCAATCTTTTAGGCTACCACAGAGACTTTGTCATCTTTGATACCACCAGCCAGCAGCAGACCTTAAAAAACGTACTGGAAGAACGAGATTTGGACACCAGTGCCGCAAATGTCAAAACGATGTTTTTTGAGATCATGGGCTACAAGGGGGAAGGGAAAACTCCAGACTACTTCCTCGACCAGAAGTCCGACCCTATGGCCCAGCAGCTTGGTAAGGTATATGCGGACTACAACCAACACCTCAAAGACTACAACGCCCTTGATTTTGAGGACATCTTATATAAAACCTTAGAGCTATTCAAAGACCACAGCGCCGCCATGCAACCGATCCGGGAACGGTGGAAATACCTGATGGTCGATGAATACCAAGACACCAACAAAGTCCAGTATACTTTGATTCAAGAACTCGCCAGGTCCCGCCGACAGCTTTGTGTGGTCGGGGACGATGACCAGTCTATTTACGGTTGGCGAGGAGCGGACATCGCCAATATCTTGAATTTCCAAAAAGACTACCCCGAAGCGGACGTCATCCGGCTAGAGCAAAACTACCGCAGCACTGAGTATATTTTAAAAGCGGCTAACTCCGTGATTGCGAACAACTCAGAACGGATGGCAAAAAACCTCTGGACTTCGGACAAGTCCGGCCAAAAACTCGGGTGGATCGAAACAGACAACACCGAAGACGAACTGGACGAAATCTTACACCAAATGCAGGTCTACCGTATCCAATCCGGGGCGCCTTGGTCTCAGTTTGCGTTTTTGTACCGTAGCAACTTCCAATCCAGAGCGATTGAAGAGGCGCTTCGCAATAAAGGGGTGCCTTACCAGTTGATAGGTGGACTCAAGTTTTTTGACCGCAAAGAGATCCAAGATTGTGTTGGTTACATGAGGTTCATGCACAACATCAAAGACGACGTCAGTCTATTTCGCATCCTCAACTACCCCCGCCGAGGGATTGGTCGTTCAACCATCGAAGTGATCGGCCAGCATCGTAGTGAGGCGTCGGGGTTTTATGAAATCATGAAGCAGCCCAAAACGGAATCCCTTCTGAACCCCAGGGCCTATGCCTCGGTGCACAGTTTTGTGCAGTTGATCGAAGGGCACCGGCAGCGGCTTATCGAAGGGCAACCTTTTTATGATGTCTTTGTTTCCCTCTTCGAAAAACTCGATTTAAAAGGGGAGTTGGAGAAGGGCGAAAAAGACTCGGACAAACGGGAAAAGAAGGTCAACAACTACCTGGAATTCATCAACACGATCTATCTCTACGCAGAACGTCGAGACGGAGCGACTTTAGCTGACTTTCTAGACTATGTTTCCCTGTTCACCGACCAAGATGGGCTGGACGAGAAGGCAGACAAGGTGAACCTCTTGACGGTCCATTCGGCCAAGGGTTTGGAGTACGACTTTGTCGCGCTACCGAGCATGGTCGAAGGCCAATTTCCCAACCAAAAAGCGGTAGCTGAAGGCCAAGTGGAAGAGGAGCGACGATTGATGTACGTGGCGATCACAAGGGCCCGGAAACGGTTGGTGCTCTCGATGGCTAAGGCCCGGCGGGTATACGGCGAATGGGTCAGGAATCAGCCAAGCCGGTTTATCGCGGAAATCGAACCTGAGCTTTTTGAGCGACCTCCGGCAGGCAATGAACCGGTGGAAGCCAAAAAGGCCAGGGCCGACGAAGCAAGGGCCCGGTTCATGGCCAAATTCATGAAAAAGTAAACTCAGCCACAGAGCAAAACAGTCCAGGGGTTTCCTTGAACCAAAAAACCCATTAAGATTGTTCAAACCTTAACCAAGACCTCGAATGAGCGAACCTTTGATCCAAATCAGCACCACCTTCAGCTCAAAAGAGGAGGGCCTTAAACTCGGCAAGGATTTGGTGCAAGCTCGGTTGGTCGCCTGCGCCCAACTTTCGGGGGGGCTCACCAGCCAATACGAATTTGGCGGTGAATTTTGCGAAGACACTGAATACCAACTGACATTAAAAACACGTGAGTCCCTGTTTGACAAGGTTCAGCAGGAGATTTCCCAAAGACACAGCTACCAAACCCCACAAATCACGGCGGTGCGGATAGAAAAAAGCAGCCCCGCTTATCGTGAATGGCTGTTAACCCAAACCTATAGAGACTGATGAAACCGGTACTTGTTTTTCTTTGTTCCTTGATTGCCTTCAGCACCCCATTGTTTGCCAAAGACGGTCTGTTTGCTGAAATCAAAACCAGTCGTGGTGTCATTGAAGCAGAGCTTTTTTATAAAGAAGTCCCTTCGATTGTTGAGAACTTTGTTCGGCTCAGCGAAGGGACCCTCAAATGGCGCATCCCCAACACGAAGACCTGGGTCACCAAGCCGCTTTACCACCACATCCCCTTTCACCGAGTCATCAAAGACTTTATGATCCAAACCGGTGACCCAACCGGGACAGGTTACGGCGGTCCAGGATTTTATATCCCCGACGAATTCAGCCCTAACCTTTTACACAACCAGCCAGGGCGTCTGTCCATGGCCAACCATGGTCCTGGCACCAACGGCAGCCAGTTTTTCATCACCCATGTCCCCACACCCTGGTTAGATGGGAAACATTCGGTCTATGGTCAGGTAATCAAGGGGCAAGACATCGTCAACGCCATCCAAAAAGGGGATTACTTAGAATCAATCACCATCAGGCGGGTTGGAAAGCGAGCGGAGAAATTCGCTCGTTAAAGGATTGCCCCTGCTGCAAAGGACTCGGACGTCGGTCTAAAGGCCAAAACAGCAGGGACCAATCGTTCACCGGGCTCAAGCACTCTCCAAGTAACCTTAAATTTCATGAGCCTCAATCCGATGAAACAGCACACTCAACCGGCCAAAAATCTGATCTCGAACTTGCTGAAACGCCCGAGTCGGTTCAGCAGAACTTTCGTTTTTCGCTGGGTCAGTGAAGGGAAGATGGATCACAACCTCCCCTTGTATTGACGCCAGTTCATGAGTTTCACTCCCTTCACTTAAGGTGAGCACCAAGTCAAAATGACGACAAGGCAACTGGTCTAAGGTTTTAGAGACCAACCTGCTTGAGTCGACTTGGACCTCCTCTAAGACCTGTAGTGTCAGAGAGTGCGGACCTCCTGACCGCCTTCCGGCAGAATATACCTCCCAGGTGTCTTGACACAACTTGCGAAAAATCCCTTCAGCAATCAAGGACCGGGTGGCGTTGTCTTCACAGTAAAATAAGATCCTTCGTTTCATTATCTTTCTCTGGTAGTTTTTCATAGGATCGTCCGAAGTTTCGAACTCGCCGCAGGTCAACGCAAAATCTTTGTTAATTCCCACTAATAATTCACCTGAAAATGTTTTGCGATTTTTCCTTTCCAAATTAAGCAATCAATGTTAAGAAGTTGAAAATTCTTTGTTAAACAGCAACCTTAGACTGATTACAACCATGTCAAAAAAAATGATCCTTTTAGCAGCTGCGTTCTGCTTCTCTTTAAATGTTTACGCAGAAGAGCCATTGGCTGAAGCTGAAGCAACCGTTGAAGCAACCCAAGAACACGCTGCTCCTGCCCACAGCGAAGAAATGGCTGCTGAGCACGCCGCTCCTGCCCACAACGAAGAAATGGCTGCTGAGCACGGCGCGGCTCACGGTGGTGAGCACGAAGGGAGTGCCTTTTATGTTGTTGGTAAGTACTTCTCCAGCACAGGCGCTTCTTACAAGCACGGCACCAACATCATCAGCGGCGGTAACGCTTCTGGCTTTGCAGCTGACTTCGGAGTGGGCTTCGGTGGTCACATGGCTGTTGAATTAAGCGTAGCTAGCGGTTCTGGAACCTTCACTGAAACAGCAGCCTCTGTTTCAAATCGAATGGCTCCAACCTTGTTTAACAACGCTTCTGGGGCAACCTCTGGGACTTCTAGTTCTTCTCACGAAAGTACTGAGTTGAATGCGACCTACAGCAGTGTTGCAGTCGTTGGGGTTTACGGCATCCCGGTTTCTGACCAAAGTGCTTTTATCATGAAGTTAGGTGGAATCAACGAGTCTGAGAAATTGGACGTTGTTGGCTCTTCTAGCGCCAGTGGTGCAGTGTACGCCTTTGGTTTCGAGACCAAAATGGGTAACCACAAAGAGTTTGTCGTCGAGTACGAAGGCACCTCTGTTGAAGGCCCTCGAGCGAGCACCGTTCTGTTCGGTTTGAAGTTCGGCTTATAAGCCTCATTAACCTTGGGGAGGGCTTCCTCCCCTATTGTTCCCCAGACGCCCTCCGTAGCCTAAAAGACCCCCGTACAATTCAAGACGATAAACAGGCCACCTTCAAGACATCTGGTTCTTGATTGACCAAGTCACCGCACACAGCCTAGCCTTCCTATGATCCGGGTTTATTGGGTCGACTTGGACCCAGACCTCTCTCAAGATCTCTGCACGGCAAAAACATCAGTTTTCTATTTTAAACATCTGATATAAATGATAGTATCCTTATAAAACCACTTAAGGAGAACATCGATGAGCCGCAAAGTTGAAACCCAAACCTCTCTC